>Ga0163161_10000639_pt1 | contig 27942 bp, 20 predicted proteins | sample S45metaG_FD_129847 | JGI IMG/M metagenome (GOLD analysis project Ga0163161, IMG submission 129847) | Switchgrass rhizosphere microbial communities from Kellogg Biological Station, Michigan, USA - S4-5 metaG | ecosystem: Host-associated > Plants > Roots > Rhizosphere > Soil | place: USA... | reverse complement strand
GAGTGCACCGGCGATGTGGCGTCCGCCGACCAGCGGTGGCACGGCCAGATTGAGTGCGTTGACGTAGCCCTCGGTGAAGGCGATGACGGCTTCGCCCGTATCGCCTGCTTTCACGTGATCGTAGAAACGCCACGACGCCTGCATCATGCGCGAGAGGCTGGCGGGTATGTCCGCCACGAGCGACGACAGCGGTTTGACGGGTGTGTTGCTGAAGGACGCCTGCAGCATGCCCAGCAGCGCATCATGGTCTGCATGGGCCGTCGATCGTGCGAGGAATTGCGTATTGCGACGGAATTTCTCCATCGTCGCGTCGTAATCGGCGGCCAGAAAATCGCCGGAAATCGGACGCTCACCGAACGGTTCGGCGGTGAGCGTGTAAGCCGCGTTCGTGCTGGCGCCGAGCACCCAGTGAGCCAGCCGATCGCCCGCGAAGCGGCGGGTCTGCCCGTTCGGCGATACGCTGGCGAATTCAGCAGGGAGGCGATCCAGCAGGTACTCGCGAAAAGCGGGGTGATAAAGGAATTTCTTTGCCGCGTCCTGCCTGCTTTCGAACTCGCGGAAGACGAGGCCGTCCGGAGCGCCGGGGGTGTACATGACGACACGGGACGCACTGGCCGGTGCGCCCGATGCAAACAGGACGATGCCGTCGAGGGCCGCCTGCTGGTAGGTGAGTTGCGACGCCACGATCTCGTGCCCGTACACGTGACGCCGCGCCGCCGGTGCGTCGAGCGCTGCCTCGACCCAGCGGAATCCTCGTTCTTCGCGATCGTCGATGAACGATCGCGGCTGATCGGGGAGGAAGTACGAAAGCCTGGCCTCGGCGGCTTCCATGCGCATGTGCGCGGCCTGCAGCTTGAGTGTCAGCTTACGCGCCAGCGTGCCGATCGGTCCGTCGCGAAGGCTTTGTTCGAGGTGCGTCTGGTAACGGTTCGCCAGATCGAGGTCGCGGACCATATCGCGGATAGTGCGAGCGTTCAGACGCCCGGCCATCGACTGACCTTGTTCATCCACCGCGTGCAGGGTTTCGATGGAGACGCGACCGAGGTTCTGTGCGGCGAGATCGACGAGCGGTATGCGTCGCGTTTCCGACGAGCCAGGCAACGGATCGATGACCGCCAGTGCGTTTGGCAGCGCACCGACGCGACCGATTTCGACGGTGATCGTTTCGGGTGATTCGTCGATTCCCAGGGCGGCCAGTCGGATCGCGAGCTCATGCGATGCGTAGGCGTGCAGACTCAACGGTGGTTGAATTCCCGTCCCCATGCGAGCCAGTGCCGCTGCGGTGAGCGCTTCGTTGTAGGCGTCGCGAGCCTGGTACCAGGCCTCCCGCGCGGCGACAGGGACGTTGGCAAGACGCGTGGTGACGGCCGCTTCGAGCAGGCGGGCCTCGCGAAGGTGTTCGATGGCGTCGACATCCACCATGGCTTTCGGCGACAGTTCATCGCGTATGCGGTCGCCCAGGACTGTCGCGGCATCCGGGGCGTCGCTGTCGAGCGCGTAGTCATCGGCGGCGATCGCGATGCGCGTGCCCTGAACCTCGATCATGCGCGTCGCTAGTGTGTCGAAGATGAAGCCGTCGAGTACGCGGGAGCCGACGACGTTACGTGCCTTCGCCTCGGCGAAGGCATCGCCATCCATGCCGGCACCCTCGGCTGCGCTCACCGATTCGAGTAATCGGCGGCGAGTGGTCTCGAGCAGACGATCGAGGGAGTCGAAGGCTTCCCACCCACCCCGCGCGGTAAACAGCAGCGCAAGGTCGGGCGAGCCATCATCCAGCACGATCAGGGAACCGGCATGCGACGCATCGCCGAACATGAGCTCGCGGACATGGATGCCGGCTGGAAGCGGGGCACTGCTTGTCGCGGTGATGCGCATCGCGAGCGAGGCGGCGTCTTCCCGAATCGTGCCATCGAGCCTGCGCAACGTGGCGGCTTCCCGCATGACCCTGGCGAGGTGATCGCCGAGCTCGGCGCGGTGCGTTTCGGCGCCCGTGGAGCCGGGTGCCGCCCAGAAGGCGGGAAGGGCATCGAGCAATTGCCGGGCCCCGGCGGCGTCGGGTTGGCTCAGGATCGGTTGCTCGTCGTAAAGCCTTGCAAGTCCCTCGCGTGCGCTCGCCAGCCGCTGTAGCGCGTCGACGGCGTCCTGATTCTCGGCCTGCACGATGCCGTGCGGCGTGTTCGGTGGAGCGTCCATATCCGATGTCCTTTTCGTTGGGATGAGGTGTTGCTAGGGCGTCGCGCCTGTCTGGCCGCTCGCGCTGAAATCGCCTGGCTCCAGTCCGATGACGCCGGTGGACGACAGCTCGGACGATTGGAGGATGTAACGGGGCTGCGGACCGCGCAGGTCTTCGACGATCCGGAAGGGGATCGACCCCGACCGATCCGGCCGGCCTCGGTATCGATCGAGCCGGAGCTGGATCCACGTTCGTCCGGGGACGCTGGGTGGCTGTGTCGTCAAGGGCACGCCGATCAGGCCCGACCCTGGGAGGGCTTCGAGGGAAAGCACCATAGGGCCGTGGTCGGGAACGGTCGCGCCGGTACCCTGGGGGTAATGCCAAAGCTGATTTGGCCATTGATCCGGCGGCAGGATGCGCCAGGTGGCGGTTGGGCCGGGTTGCGTTCCGCCAGGTATCGGCTCCCGCGGCGTCGCGCGTGCCGTGCGGAGGGCATCGTTCCAGGCCGTTCGCTGGCGAAGGGTGACGAAACGCGGGCGCACCTGGGTGGTTGCTTCCCAGTAGATGAGGCTGGCTTCACCGCCGTCACGCAAGCGCTGCATGAAGGATTGCTGGAACGTCCATTGCTGGAATTCACTGAGGCCGAGAAGATCCTCGCCAGTCACGGCGCGCGAACGCGGTTGCGCGAACAGCGCAGCGTCCACGCCACCTCCCGGTAGCCCGACGTCCGTGCGCAGGCGCCAGCCTCCGGCTTGAGAGGGCTGCACGCCAGGCCCCGGAAACGCAGCATCCAGCGCCTCCGGACGCACGAGGCGCCAGGTGTCCGACGAGCCGGTCCGGCGAATCTCGAAGACGAGCTCGTGCTGGCGGATGTAGCGACGGCCGTTGAGCCGGTGCACCCCCAGGGCATCGGGTCGTGTGTCATGCAGATCGACGTTGCGCGAGGCATAACGCGGATCCAGCCGTCGTCGGGTATCAGGCACACGGAGGTTCGGGCCGTTGAGGGGTCTTGATGTCGTGTTGCCGCGTACGGACAACGCCTGTCGTGCGGCATGCGATGCCCCGCTGCGCCAGCCGATGACGCCCAGGGTGGCGGTGTAGGCCCCGGTAAAATCCACAAAGGCCGCCGTAACGTCGCCGGACCTGACGTTGTCGTAGAACCGCCAGGTCGCCCGCAGCGCCTGACCCACCGCACCCAGCGTGTCTTCGACCAGCGATCCGGGGCCGCGAAGGGCTCCCAGGACATCGCCGACGAGTGTCATGACGGTCTCGGTGTCGGCCTCGGAGGTGCTTCGTCCGACCCACTCGACATCGCGCACCTGGCGCACGATTTCAGCATCGAACAGGGCCGTCCGGATGTCGCCGTCGACGACGCGTTCCTCGAAAGCTTCCTCGGTCACCGTTCCGCGGCCTTCGCCCGGCGCCGTGAGCACCCAGTTCGCCCGCCGCGTCGCCTCCGTTACCCGGAAGCGCCGGCTGCCGTTGGCCAGCGTTTCGCCGAACTCGGCAGGCAAGCGTCGTAGCAGGTAGGCCTGGAAGGTTGGCGCATAAAGGAACTGGCGGGCGAGCGTGGCCCGGTCGCTGAACTCGCGGAAAGCGCGGCCGTCGGGCGCATCCGGGGTGTACAGCACCACCCTCGGTGAGCTGCGCGCATCGCGGACACCGATGAGCAGCACATCGCTGACGGCTGCGCCGCGGTAAACCAATTGGCGCACCGCGATCCGGTGACCGTCGACGGAGGCCCGGGTCGCCGCCGCTGGACTGTCCAGCACGGCCTCGACCATGCGGTAGCCACGCTCACCGTGGTCGTCGAGAAAGACGGCTGCCTCTTGGGGCAGGTAGGCCGCCATGCGCGCCGCGGTCGCCTCGATGCGCATGCGCGCCTGCTGGAGATTCATCGTCGTGGTGCGGAAGCGGCGACCCTGGGGGTCGGCGACCCGTGCGCGAAGATAGGACGCGAAGCGCGGGGCGAGGTCGAGTTCCCGGGACAGTTCACGCAGGGCATGCATGCCGGGTGCCTGCGCGCCCGCAGGCAATCCTTCGGTGACCACGCGAACCCGTCGTCCGTCGTAGTAGCCCACGTTGTGCAGGGCGAACTCGGCCAGGCTCATCTGCACGGCGGGTGAGGATGTCGCGCCGGTGGCAGGGAGGGCAAATCCCTCGTTTCCGCGAATCTCCAGACGGATGTCGTCCGGGTCCAGCACGATCCCTCGTCGCGATAGCGCAGAGAGGAGTTCCTTCCGACACCAGCGTGCCAGCGTCAGCGGTGCGCCTTCGGCATCGTCATGCGCCCACGACGCGGCAAGAAGCAAGGCCGAGCGGTAACCCTTCTCGGCATCGCGCCAGTCGTGCGCTGCGTCGGCGGGGACGCGGGCGAGTCGCTGTTCCTCGACCGAAACCGTGAGGCGGTTCTCGCGCGCGACGAGCAGTGCGGCGATGTCCAGCGTGTCGTGGAGATCGAGGGCGGCGAGCAGGTGGTCGTTGGACCAGGCAGATGCATCGGCCTCGTCGGTGGCGGGCCAGGCGTCGTCGCTCTTCTCGCGCTGCAGCGAGACGATTCGCCGCGCCATCGTGCCGAAGACGTCTCCTTGCAGGGAAGACGAATCGACAAAGTGTTCGTCGGCAACGACCCGCTCGATATCGTCGATGCGCACGCCCGGCAGTTCACGTCGCCGTGCCAGCCGCTGTCTCCACGCAGCTTCGGTTTGCGAATGAAGGTCCTGAAGGCTGGTGAAGGCGTCCCAGCCGCGGTCGGGCAGAAAGCGCAGGACGATCGCCGGATCGTCACGCTCATACACGATGACCGCGCCTGCGTAGTCCGCATCCCCGACGCGCAATGATCGGACAACGAATCCTGGTGGCACCTCGGCAACAGACATGCGTACGAAACGCTCGGCGAGATCCGCAGCGGCGACGCCCAGCGTTCCGTCGAGACGTCGCACGATGGCGTCGTCGCGCATGACCGACCCGAGACGCTTAGCCAGCGCGTCAATGCGTGCCACGGACGCGTCACCGGGAGCCTCCGGCACCGGTTGTCGCCAGAAGGCGTCCAGGGATGCGAGCCATGTTTCGCGGCTGCTCGCGGTGAGATGCGCGGGCAGGTCGGGCATGCCCTCCTGCTGGCCAGCCAGCCACGTCTGGACGGCGACAAGGCGACCGAGAGCGTCGATCACCTCCTGTTGCGAGCTGCTGACGGCGGCAGGTGGCGCCTGCGGCGGCATCACATCCATGTTGCATCCTTTGCGCGGAACTCCAGCGCAAAGGGTAAGCCGTCGTCAGGGAGACATCTGTCTCCCATGACGACGCCGTCGCGTCATCCTGACGACAGCTGGGGTGTCAGCTCACAGCGGATGTTTATGCCGTGTTTCTTCATTGGCGACGTGGCGATCATGGAGCGACTCGGCCGAGGTCTCGCCAGGATCGTCCGGTGGACGCGCGTCCAGATCGCGTTCGTTCTCGCCGCCGGGCGTGATCTTGAGGATCGAGTGGCGGACTTCCCGTGCGAGGATGACGCGCGCGTCGCGGACCATGTCTTCCAGTGCGTCGCTGAAATCGAGCTTGCCGGCCTCGTCGGTCCAGACGACCTTCACTTCGCGCAGCTTCTGGATGAAGCCGCGGAACAGCGCCTTGTCGAAAAACTCTGGCGCCGAAAGCTCGTTGAGCAGGCCCAGGCGCTGCGCCGTGAGCGTACACGCGGTTTCCAGTTCGCCCGAGCTCATGGTGTGGGGGCCATTTTTCACCAGCGCAGCGATGGCGATGTAATAGCGCTCGAAGGCCTGCAGCATGCTGCGCGCTATCACGCGAAGCTGGTACGCGCCGTCGTCCTGCCCCGGTCCGCGTTCGAGCACGCGGCCTTCGCTACTGGCTTCAAGGATGCCGCGGCGGACGAAGAATTCGATCGTTTCCTGGACTTCGTTGGCGAATCCGTCCTGGTCCCAGGGCAGGAACAGTTCGCCCTGGATGAAGGGATAGATCAGCTTGCCCAGACGCAGCACGGACGAGCGTGACATGCGCCGGTTGTTGAGGAAGCACGCGGCCACCCACGCCGCCGCTGCATTGAGGTGCAGGACGTTGTTGCGGAAGTATGAAAGGAGGACGGCCTGTTCACCTTCGGTGACGAGTACATCGCCGAGCGGATGACGCACGCGACGGATCCAGCCCATCTGTTCGCCGTAGGCGACGATGCCCTGCGGATTCATGGGCGTGATCGTGACGCGGTCGGAGTACGGCAGTTCCTGGAACAACGACTTGGTGAGCTCGAGCTGGGCCAGCAGATCGTTCTCGGCCATCGCATGCTTGGGTGTGGCCAACAGCGCCAGCGCCAGCAGGTTGATGGGATTGACGTCCGCCGCGCGGTTGATGTTGACCTGGATACGCTCGGCGAGATCGTCGACGAGGTGACTCATCCATTCCGGCTTGGCATCGTGCTCGGCCGTCGTCACGCGCCAGTCGGGCGCGACGGCGTCCAGCATGGGCGTGAGCAGGATGGGTTCGCCGAAGTTGAGCGTCACGTGGCCGTAGCGCTGGCGCAGCACCTTCAATCCGCGAATCAGGCCAAGCAGGGATTCCTTTTCCTTCGGCTTGCCGGAAAGCTCACCCGCGTACGACTTGCCCTCCATCAGCTTCTCGTAGCCGATGTACACGGGCTGGAACAGGACGGGGCGGCGCGGTGCGCGCAGGAAGGCGCGCAAGGTCATCGCCAGCATGCCGGCGCGCGGCGCGAGAAGGCGGCCGGTCCGTGAACGTCCCCCTTCGATGAAGTACTCCAGCGGCACGCCGCGATCGACCAGCTGGGCGAGGTATTCGTTGAAGACCACCGAATACATCGCGTTGCCCTTGAAGCTGCGGCGCAGGAAGAACGCGCCGCCGCGACGGAGAATCGGTCCGACGCCGGGCAGGTTGAGGTTCACGCCGGCGGCAATATGCGGCGGCACGACGCCCGAGTAATGCAGCTGGTAAGACAGCAGCAGGTAGTCGGTATGGCTGCGATGGCAGGGCACGTACACCACTTCATGGCCCGGCGCCGCGGCGCGCGCCTTGTCGAAGTGGTGCATGGCGATGCCGTCGTAAAGCTTGTTCCAGAAGTTGGAGAGCAGGAACGAGGTCGAACGAACCACCGGATGCGAATAGTCCGCGGCGATCTCGAGTGCGAAATCGCGCGCGCGGCGCTGCGCCTTGGCCAGGGTGATGTTTTCCTTGCTCGCTGTCGCGGCGATCGCGTCGCGCACCGGCTCGGTGTTGAGTACCGCATCGACCACGGTGCGGCGATGCGACAGGTCGGGGCCGATGACGGCCGCACGGATGCGCCGGAAGTGCGTGCGCAGCACGCGGGCGATCTTGCGGGTGAGCCGTTCGGGCGACAGCCCGTTCGAATCGGCCAGCACGCTGCGCAGCGATACCGGTGTGGAGAAGTGCACGACGGTGTCGCGACCATTGAGCAGCAAGGCGAGCATGCGGCGGAAGCGGCCGACCACCAGCCAGTTCTCGGCGAACAGCACGCTGAACCAGCCGCTCTCGCGATTCGGTGCGCGGCCTACATAGATGGAAACCGGAACGACCTGGATATCGCGCTGGGGATCATCCTCCAGCGCACGGATGAGCTGGCCGATCGGTTCCTTCGGTCCGCGCGCATCGGTTCGCCCAAACAGCCACCCATGGCGACGGCTCAGCGAGAACACGGAACGACGGCGGCGACCGGGCAATTCCAGCAGCTGCATCGGGCTGGGCAGGCCTGCCTCGCGGCAGGCGCGTTCGAGAATCAGCGCATCGGAGGCGCCATCGCGCTCGATCGCATAGCACACGGCTACCCCGCTCTTGAGCAGGGTCGTGGGTTCGGCGGGGTCGCGCTTGATCCGCACCCAAGGTTCGAGAAGCCGACCCAGCAGCTTGAACCACCAGGGTGAACGGGCGACATGGACGTGCGGATCCGCACTCATCGGAATTTCGGGCATCGTCGGATTGTACGGCTTCAGCGGGGCCGGGCGGCCGCCACCGGTGCGCCGTCGTTGCGGGGCGGCGGTGGGGCGGTACCGGACGGGGCTGGCGCGCTGCCCGCGTGAGCGGGCTGCGCGGGCGGATTGAGCTGCAGATGCTGCGCGCGGACGCTCTGCAGGAGATCACTGTCGTACCAGCGACCATCGAGCAGCACCAGGGTCGCGTCGGTCTGGATGGGTTTGTCCAGCAAGGTATAGGTGATCTTGACGTGCGCCGAGCCACCGCTGTTCTCGATGGTGTCGATGCTGATCGAGTCGAAGCTCTTGTCGATCGACAGCCCGTAAACCCCAAGCAGGCGTTTAAAGCCCAGCCATGCGGTGGACCAGGTGGCCATGGACTGCTCGAAGTTCATCGCGTGCAGCGCGTCGGGCGTGGACAGGTTGGCCTTGCGTGCCGTGTCGACGAGGATGCCGATGGCTTCCTTTGCCTTGGCCTGATCACCCCACGCCACGGTCTGCGTCCACGGCGCAACCACGTTTGCGGCTTCGCGCAGCTGTCGCTTCTGGGATGCCGTGAGGTCCTTGGCCTGATCGATCGCCGTGAGTGCCATGGACTGGCCGACGCCGGACAGCAGCGGCATCTGGTCCTTGTAGTCGTGGTCGAAGTGGACCAGGGTCGGGCGCAGGTCGGCGAAGAGCTTCTTCTCCGCATCGGGCTCGGTCAGGCGTTTTACGCCGGCCTCGAACTTGGCACGGTCATCGGCATCGAGGGGTTCGGTCGGTGCGTTGCGCTTGACCCAATCGGCACGCAGCGCGGCGAAATCCGCAGGCGGCAAGGCGTGTCGCCAGAACATGTCGAACTTGCCGTCCCGGACCAGGTCCAGCGAATCGCGCATGGCGTCTTCGGGCGAGCCGCCTCCGGGCGTGCCGGGTGCGTCTTTCGGCTTGTGGTTGCAAGCAGAGAGCAGGGCGACTGCCAGCAGGAGGATCCAGGCCAGGTGCGATAGGCGGCGCATGGGGGCTTCGACGTCTTCGGGAGGCGGGGACGGGGAGCGTACAAGAAAAAACCCCGGAGGCTCATCGCCTCACGGGGTTATCCAGCCCGAGGCCGGTAAGGGAAATGGCCTTGCCCGCATTGCTTTTGGCGCGACGGGTTTCAGCGAGGCCATAATAGTTAAATAACATTGCTAAAGCAATGCCTTAACTTTTACATCGTAACTCTATGATTTTACTGGGTGCGGAGCGCGTCGATCTTCTTCTGGCGACGCTCGTTTCGCGGCAGGCTGAAGTCGTTGTCGAACAGCGCCGGCTCCCAGCTGCCGTAGGTGGGGTTCGGAAGGACGAACCAGCGCTCGCCGATCCACGCCGTATACGGCGCCATCGCGCGGCTGCGGCCCTCGGCGTTGTTGCCCAGGATGTTGGCGAAATCGCCGATCTGGTCGCCGAACTGCATGAGGACACGGTAGTTCTTCGCCACCAACTGTCGGCGGCAGCCCTTTTCACTGCCCGCCTGCTCGCATCCTTCGACGAAGGTCCCGAGGCCGAGGAAGGATGGCTTGCCGGCCACGGGGAAACCCGCCGAGCGGAGGTTGGCCAGCGTGGCGTCGTCCAGATCCTTGGCACGGTTGGAAATGTAGATCACGGCGATGCCGTGATCGGCGGCGAACTTCGTGAAGGCGAGTGCTCCTGGCAGCGGGCGCGCGATGGCCTCCTTGCACCACGCTGCCCAGTCGGCTTCGTTGAATTCGCTGCCGGCGCGGATCAGGCGTGCCTGGTAAGGCGAGTTGTCGAGCACGGTTTCGTCGATATCCAGGATGACCGCCGGCTTCAGGCCCTTCAGCGACGGATGGGCGGCGCGGTCGTCCTTGGGCAGGGCATCCCACGTGGCATCCTGCTTCGCCTTGAGAAGTTTCTCCTGTGCATCGCGGAAGGTCTGCAGGTAGATGAAGTCGTGCTCGCTGGCGTTCTGCGACCAGGCTACTGCGTTGAGGTTGTCGTCGGCAGCGGGGCCGGCGACTGCGGGAGCCGCGACCGGCGCGGGTGCGGCGACGGCAGGTGCCGCGGCGGTCTTCGCGTGGGGCGTGGCGGCACAGCCGGTGAGCACCAGGGCCGCAGCGAGCGCGGCCGGAACGAACTTCATCATGGAAACCCCTTATGGCACAGGCAACGTCGCCCGTGGGCCGGCGATTGTCCGGGGAGTTTACGACAGCGTGACGACGGGACGCACGCCTCTGGCGCATAGCCCCCACGTCCTGACAGACTGCGGCCTCATCCACGACGAGGTCTCCATGGACGTCGCCAGCTCGCGCACTCACGTCATCCGCATCGCCAGCTACATCGCGATGGGGCTCGGCCTCTTCCTCATCCTCTATCTGCGGCTTCTGCCTGCTCTCCTCGCCGGTTTGCTTGTCTACGAGGTCGTGGTGTCCGTGGCACCACTGATGGGGCGCCGTCTTTCGGGCGACCGTGCGCGCGTCCTCGCCGTGGCCCTGGTCGCCATCGTCGTGGTCGGCTTGCTGACGCTGCTGATCCTTGGCGGTATCAGCTTTTTCCGCAACGAAATCGGCAATCCGGAGGACCTCTGGCAGAACAAGCTGATGCCTCTGGTCGAGCGGGCTCGCGAGCAGATGCCCCAGTCCATCGTCGGCCGCTTGCCTGAAAGCGTGGATGCGTTACGCGTCACGGCCCTCGACTGGGCACGCTCCAACGCCGTGACCCTGCAGCTCGCCGGCAAGGAAGCGGCCCGCGTGCTCGTGCACATCCTTATCGGTCTGGTGCTCGGTGCGATCGTGGCGCTCAGCCGCACACGTCCGTCGCATCAGGTAGGGCCGTTTGCCGCCGAGCTCAGCCTGCGCAGTGCGCGCCTGGCCGATGCGTTTCACAACATCGTGTTCGCCCAGATCAAGATCTCGCTGGTCAACACGGCCCTCACCGCGGTGTACCTCCTCTGCATCCTGCCGTTGTTCGGCGTGCACCTGCCGCTGACCAAAACGCTGATCGTGATCACCTTCCTGGTCGGCCTCCTGCCCGTGATCGGCAACCTGCTGTCCAACACGGCGATCACCATCGTTGGCCTCTCGGTGTCGCTGTACGTCGGCATCGGCGCCCTGGTGTTCCTCATCGTCATCCACAAGTTCGAATACTTCCTCAACGCGCGCATCGTCGGCAGCCAGATACGTGCGCGTGCCTGGGAGTTGCTCGTGGCCATGTTGCTGTTCGAGGCGGCCTTCGGCCTGCCGGGCGTGGTCGCGGCCCCGATCTTCTACGCCTACCTGAAATCTGAACTGGAAGCCGAGCGCTTGATCTAGCGTTCATCGCCGCCCTGCTGGAATCCCGCCAACCTCAAGGAGTGCCGGCATGGTCAGTACACCGGGCGACTCGCGCCTCGTCCGCATCGCCACCTACGTCCTCGCGGCCCTCGCGCTGTGGGGCGTGCTCATGCTGCACCTCATCTCGGCCCTGTTGGCGGGCCTGCTGGTCTATGAGGTGGTCGAAGCGCTCACACCGCTGATTCGTCGCGTGGTCCCTGGCGAGCGTGCGCGACCGATCGCCGTCGCCTGCGTCGCCATCGTCGTGGTCGGCGCGCTCACCCTTATCGTCGTCGCCGCGCTCGGCTTCTATCGCCGCGACATCGGCGATCCCCAGGATCTCTGGGACAGCAAATTGCTTCCGCTCGTCGACAAGGCTCACGAGCAGCTGCCAGCCTGGCTCACCTCACGGCTGCCGGACAGCTTCGGCGACTTCCGCGAGCGCGGGATGGGCTGGGCGCACGAGCACGCGGGCGACCTCAAGCTGATGGGCACCACGGCGGCGCGTGTCTTTGCGCACATCCTGATCGGCCTGGTCCTCGGCGCCATCGTCGCCATTTCCCACGGATCGGGTGGTCGTCCGGCGCGGCCGTTATCGTTCGAACTATCGACCCGCGCCATGCGTCTTGCGGAAGCCTTTCACAACATCATCTTCGCCCAGCTGAAGATCTCGGCGATCAACACCACGTTGGCGGCTTTGTTCCTGCTGGTGGCGCTGCCGATGTTCGGCATCCATATTCCCCTGGCCAAGACGCTGGTCATCCTCACCTTCGTCGTGGGACTTCTTCCCGTCGTCGGCAACCTGATTTCCAACGTGTTGATCACGATTGCCGGACTATCGGTGTCGTTGTGGGTCGGTGTCGCCGCGCTCGGCTTCCTGATCGTGGTGCACAAGCTGGAATACTTCCTCAACGCCAAGATCGTCGGCGGGCAGATCCGCGCACGCACCTGGGAGCTGCTGATCGCGATGCTCGTTTTCGAGGCGGCCTTCGGCCTGGCGGGGCTCGTTGCCGCGCCGATCTACTACGCCTATCTCAAGAGCGAACTCGAGGCCGAAGAGCTGATCTGAAGGGCCGCGTCAGCCGCCGCCGGCGAGCATCGCGCGGATACGCGCCATGTGGGTCGCCGCGGTTTCCATCTTCACTTCGGCGTCGGCTTCGGGATCCTTGCCGTCCCAGTGGAGATCGTCCTGCGGGAGCTCTTCGAGGAAGCGACTCGGATCGTTGGAGAGCACTTCGCCGTACTTGCGTGAGCGTGCCGAGAACGACAACGTCAGCATTTCCTTGGCGCGCGTGATGCCGACGTACATCAGCCGGCGCTCTTCGTCGAGGCGGCCTTCGTCGATAGCACCTTCATGCGGCAAGGTGCCGTCCTCACAACCGACGATGAAGACGAAGCGGAATTCCAGGCCCTTGGCCGAATGCAGGGTCATCATGCGCAGCGCATTGCCAGGGTCGTCGCGATCCGCGTGACTGAGCAGTGCGAGCTGCGCGGCGATGTCGCCGGTACGGCCGCCGTCCTTGCTCATGGCGCGGAACCAGTCGGCCAGTTCGCGCAGGTTGCCGAGACGGCGCTCGCGCAGCACGTCATCGGGCGTCGAGGCGGCGATCTGGGCACCGTAGCCGGTCTTCTCGATGATCGTCTGCACCAGGTCGGCGGCGCTGAGGTGGTTGGCGTCGCTACGCAACTCGTCCATGAGGCGCGAGAAGCCGGCGAGGGCCGAGGCAGGGCGCGATGAAATCGTCTTCAGCACGGCGTCGCTGCGTGTCGCTTCCAGCAACGACGCGTTGCGCGTCTGCGCCATCTGCCCGAGCTTCTCGAGCGAGGTCGAGCCAATCTCGCGCTTGGGCACGTTCACCACGCGAAGAAAGGCGGCATCGTCCGTCGGATTGGTCAGCAGGCGCAGATAGCACAGGATGTCCTTCACCTCCGCACGGTCGAGGAAGGACAGCGCGCCGCTCAGGTGGTAGGGCACCTTGGCCAGACGCAGCGCCTTCTCCAGCACGCGTGCCTGGAAATTGCCGCGATAGAGGATGCAGAAGTCGTCCCAGCGCGCGCCTTTCTCCTTGTACTTCTCATGCAGGCTGGACGCGATCGCGGCGATGCGTTCGGCCTCGTGGTCGTTGTCCTTGCACTCCAGCACGCGAATCGGCGGACCTTCGACGTGGTCGCTCCAGAGCTTCTTGTCGTGGACGTGCGGGTTGTTCGCGATGAGCTGGTTGGCCGCACGCAGGATGCGCTTGGCACAACGGTAGTTCTGCTCGAGCTTGATCACGCGCAGGTTGGTGAAGTCGCGCCCCAACTGGTCGATGTTCTCGGGATTCGCGCCACGCCAGGCATAGATGCTCTGGTCGTCGTCGCCCACGCAGGTGAAGCGCGCCTTCGGTCCGGCGATCGCCTTGAGCAGGCGATACTGCGCATCGTTGGTGTCCTGGTACTCGTCCACCAGCAGGTAGCGCAGGCGCTCCTGCCAGATCGCACGCGCGTCGTCGTCGCTTTCCAGGATGCGCAGGGGCAGGCGGATGAGGTCGTCGAAATCCACCGCGTTGAAGGCGGCCAGCCGCTGCTGGTACAGGTCGTAGATGGTCGCGGCTTCGATCTCGCGCGGGCTGCGCGCCGCCGCCATGGCTTCCTCCGGCGTGAGGCCGCCGTTTTTGGCCTTGCCGACCAGGTTGCGGATGCTCTGGATCACTTCGGGCTTCACGCCCTTGGGCGAAAGCTCCTTGATCATGTTGGCGCTGTCGTCGGCGTCGAGCACGGAGAAACCGCGGCGCAACTGCGCGCGCTCATGCTCGATCTGGAGAAATTTCAGCCCGAGCGCGTGGAAGGTGCACACCGTGAGCGCCTTCGCCGACTGGTCGGAAATCAGCCGGCCGACGCGCTCGCGCATTTCCTTGGCGGCCTTGTTGGTGAAGGTGATCGCCGCGATCTTCTCGGCCGCCAGGTGCCGGTGCGAGATCAGGTGCGAGATCTTCTCCGTGATGACACGGGTCTTGCCGGAGCCGGCGCCGGCCAGCACGAGGAGGGGGCCGTCGCAGTATTCGACAGCCGCGTGTTGTTGCGGATTGAGCATGTGGGATCGGCCGGACAGGGCAGCGGACGAGGTCACGGATGGTAGCAGGTGGGGAGGTCGCGGCGGGCCCTGTCGCAGGCTCACGGGCGGCGAGACCCGGCGGAGCGCCAGCGGCCGGGCCCAGGCGGTAACATGTGCGGTCACGCACCGGAACGACCGCATGGCCAAGCTCTACTTCTACTATTCGGCGATGAACGCCGGAAAGACCACGACCCTGCTGCAGAGCGCGCACAACTACCACGAGCGCGGCATGCGCACGCTGATCCTCACGCCGGCACTGGACAATCGCTACGGGGAAGGCATCGTCGCCTCCCGCATCGGCCTCCAGGCCCGGGCCGTACGCTTTGCCGGCGATGAGAACCTGTTGACCATCGCGGAGCGGGATATCGCCCGGCGTGGCCCGCTTCACTGCGTGCTGGTCGACGAAGCGCAGTTCCTCAGCAAGGGGCAGGTCTGGCAGCTTTCCGACGTGGTCGACAAGCTGGGCATCCCGGTGCTGGCCTACGGCCTGCGCACCGACTTCCGGGGCGAGTTGTTCGAAGGCAGCAAGTACCTCCTGGCCTGGGCGGACAATCTCGACGAGATCAAGACCATCTGCCACTCCGGCAAGAAGGCGACCATGGTGGTGCGCGTGGATGAACACGGCCGGGCCGTGACCCAGGGCCCGCAGGTTGAGATCGGCGGCAACGACCGCTATGTCTCCGTGAGTCGCGCCGAGTTCAAGAGCATTACTGCCGGTGACGGCCGCATCGAGCTGCAGCAATCCGTGCTGCCGCTGGGCGAAAGCGAACCAGACGAAGGAAAAAGCACGTGACCGAGACGACGAATACCGCCGCCGCATGGCCGCGTCCGCATTGGCAGCCCAGCGACGAGGAAGCCGTGCTGCTCTTCTTCGTGTTTGGCGCGTTTCCCGAAGACCTCGTGATTCCCGCCGCGCGATACGGTAGCCCGGGCCTTCCCGAAGGTGTTGAATTGCAGCGCTTCCAGAACGCCGTCCTGGCACGGTGGGAGGGTTATCCGCTTTCCGGCGCGCTGGGCGAGTTGCTGAAGGAAGACAGCCCCGAGGCGTTCGCCGCCGCCAAGGCCGCGCCGCATGTGATCGCGATCCGCGGTCGTTTCCCGGACCGCGACAACCTCGACTACCTGCGTGACACGCTGGGCGTCGTCGCCGCGCTGACCGACATCGGTGGCAAGTCCGTCATCGACCCGCAGATCCTTTCCCTGTTCGATGCGCAGGGCTGGCGCGACCATTACCTCGTCCAGGGTGGTGCGCCAACACGTCACCACGTGCTGATCCTGTGTAGCCCGGAAGAGACCAAGGGCCGCTCCTGGATCCGTACGCGAGGCATGCGCAAGTTCGGTCGGCCCGACATCAGCCTGACCAACGTTCCGGATAACCAGATCGATCGCGCCGGTGCGCTGTCCGAGCGCTTTGTCGACCTGGGTGCGCTCGGTGCTCACTTCGAACCGGAGCAAACGGTCGAGGTGGACGGCGTGGCAGGCGGCCTGACGGTCGAGCTGTCCGGTGACGAGACCGATCCGATGTTCAACAACTCGCACGCCGCGATGCGCTGGCCCGACTGACGGGCCCGTCGGATCACGGCGCGTCAGGAGCACTCAAGGTAAGCCAGTCCGCGAATTTTGCGACGTCGCCGACGTCGTGGAAGTCGACCGCGACGAAGTTGGGTTTGCGTCGGGCCGCCTGGCGACAGTGTTCCATGTATCGGTTCGCCAGGCTTTCGAAGCGGTTATCCACGTCGGCGTGCGAGCGAAGCGGCACGCCATGGAACTGGTTCATCGTGAACAGTGGCCGCCAACCAGGCTTCCCCTGGATCGTCGAACGTTCGAGCCGTCGACCTTGGTCGGCCCAACGGCTGTAGCACGTGTAGTCGTGTCGCAGGAAGGTTCGGCCGAGGCTCCAATAATTCTCGACGGTGTATTCGATGCTCGGCAGGATGTGCACAACACCCGTGCCTGTCCGGAAGACGCCGGTGTTGACCTCATTGAGGCTGAAGATCAGGAGGCGCTGGCCACTCTCCCGCAATTCCCGGTACGTAGGCCACGCTGGCGTACGCCATGCGCCTGGCTCGAAGCTCCTGCCGGCCAGTCGCGGAACGAGGGCGAGTTCGTCCGACAACTGTTGCCTCGTTGTCATGTCCTCGAGATGGAGGCTGACGATGGCGTCGGTGTCCTTATCCAGGAACGGCAGGATCGTGTCGTTGAGCAGATCGGCGAAGGTCGCCGATCCCTCGCCTGTGCAGATCTTGTGGCACAGGCGTACGCGCCCTTGCGAGTAGTGCAGGTCCAGCATCAGCCCGCGCACACCTTCGGCAAGCTGGACGTCGATGGTCTGGCTCTGGTTGGGAATCAGTCCGTTGCTGGTAAACGCGTTGTGCGTCGTCACCCAGCTGTACTGGTCGAACGGGCGCTCCATATCGGCGGGCGTGTGGGCAGGCGCGGAGGTCGCCATGGTGAAAAGCAGGCAGAAGGCGGCGTATCGGGATGTCGTCATGGGGCAGGCAGTTCGCTCTGTGGGAGCCACGAACCATAGCCAGCCTCACGCCGCGTCCGCTGTCAGCGCGTGACCCGGATAGGCGTAGGTCGATTCAGCGCTGGCATACCGGGCAGTAGAACGATGCACGCTGGCCGAGCGTGACCACCTTGATCGGGGTCGCACATACCTTGCACGGCTCGCCTGCGCGTCCGTAAGCGAACAGTTCCTGGAAGAAATAGCCCGGTGCACCATCCGGCGCGAGGAAATCGCGCAGCGTCGTGCCACCGCGCGTGATCGCATACGCGAGGATGCGTTTCACTTCGTCGGCGAGCTTCGCGTAGCGTGCTCGCGATACCTTGCCCGCGGCGCGACGGGGATCGATGCCCGCGGCGAACAGCGCTTCGCTCGCATAGATGTTGCCTACGCCGACAACGACCGCGTTATCCATGAGGAAGGTTTTCACCGACGCGGTCCGGCCGCGCGAGAGCGTCCACATCAGATCGCCGTCGAAATCGTCGGTGAGCGGTTCCGGTCCGATCCCGTCGAGCAGTTCGTGCGTCTCTCCCGGCATCTGCCAGAGCAGCGCACCGAAACGGCGCGGATCGGTGAAGCGCAGCACGCGACCGGTGTCCATGGCGATGTCGACGTGATCGTGCTTGCCGATCGGCGTCTCGGCCGGAAGCACGCGCAGCATGCCCGACATGCCCAGATGGAGCAGGGCCGTGCCCACCTGCGTACGCAGCAGCAGGTACTTCGCGCGGCGATCCACCTCGTCGATCACCTGCCCGGGGAGCAGGGTGGAAATTTCCGGTGGGATTGGCCAGCGCAGATCGGGGCGTCGCAGCACGACGCCAGTGACCCGGTGTCCCTCCAGGTAGGGGGCGATTCCGCGGCGGGTGGTTTCGACTTCGGGAAGTTCGGGCATGCCTGGAAGATGGGGCGCGTGAGGGCGTCGGGCAAGCGCGGGATGCGCCTATGGGACCGGCTTCATGGTCGTTGGCAGGGCCTGCGTCCGCGGTGCCCTGGGAAGCGCTTGCGCCGGGACGAAGGCGATGCGCTGGCCCACGCGGGCATAGCGTTGCTTGCCGAGGGCGGTCATCTCGCCGAATTCGATGCGGGTCCCGTCGATCGTCAGTGTGGCGATCGGGGGTGCGAGTCCGACCTTGGCGGGGTCGAAGTCGCCGGCGGGTTTCCACTCGGCGACGGGGGTCGCCGCCAGGGAAGCCAGTTCTTCCGCGCGGCCTTCATCCGTCGTGGCGGTATCGAGGTTCGCCCAGCGGCCGTCCCTGCGCTCGAATCGTTGATCGGGCAGGCCTTTCAGCGACACAGCCATGCGCGTCACCGACGCCGGATCGAGGGCGGTGAGGGTGTGTTCGCGCGCGTCGGCCTCGTCGGCATGCCATTGCCAGCCGACGGCGGCAAGCAGCAGCATGACAACGGCGACGATGGCGATCCGCGGCATCACGTCAGCGCCTCCGCCGACGCCATGCGATGCCCGCGCCGAGGCCGATGAGGAGCAAGGGCAGGGCGATCAGGAAGCCGAAGCTGATCGCGTTGAGTTCGTCCTGCGAGAGCGAGATGACCCGGTCCGGTGCGCCGCGCGTAGGCAGGTCCACCAGGACATCGTCGCCGAGCAGCCAGTCGACGATGCGCTCGCCGAGGGCGCGGTTGCCGCCATTGCCGACATAGGTGTTGGAAATGAAATCACCATCGCCGATCACCACCGCGCGCTGCTCGCTCTTCGCCGGGCTCGGCGAGAGTCGGTTGAGTGCGAAGCCGAAATCCAGCGGCCCCTTCAGCTCGCCGCTTTCGGGGTGGAAGGCGATCGTCGAGGGCTTGTCGTTATCGATGCCGTCGAACGCCGTCCAGCTGCGTTCGCCCGAACGCAGGAACGGGACGACGGCCCAGTCGTGATCGGACACCTGGGCGAGCGCGGCGACCTGCGGGAAGAGGCTGGTATCGCGGAAGCCCCGCGTGATGGCGTGGAACGGATAGTCGCCCACCACCACGATCCGGGGATCGTTGACGTTGAGTGTGCTGCCCTGTCCGTCGACCAGTACGCCGGGAAGGATGCGCACGCCCAGCACGTCGGCGAGCGCGCCGGTGCCGAGATCCGCATTGCCCGGCTCGGCCAGCCAAAGCAGGTTGCCGCCAGACCGGACATAGTCGACCAGGGCGGCGATGCTGCCTGCCGGCAACGACGCCGTGGGGCTCGCCAGCACGACCAGGTCGGTGTTCTCGGGTACGCCTCGTGTCTGGCTGAAATTCAGTGGCACCGCGCGGATGCCACGGCGTTCGACCTGGCCCATGAAGGTGCCCAGATCGGCGTTGGCGTGACCGTCGGCCTGTCGCTCGCCGTCACCGGTGACGAAGGCGACGATGCGCTCGCCGCCACGGGCGAGGCGCTCGAGGGCGTTCGACAGGTTGCGTTCGTTGATCGGGCTCTCGACGCGTTGCTCGCGACCGGCATAGCGCACGAGCAAGGCGCCGTTACCGGCGATACCGAGCTGGCGCGACGCGGCGGGATCCAGGTCGGGATCGACAAAGGACAGGGTGAGGTCCTTCTTTTCGCGCGTGTAGCGCTCCATGACGGCGGCGACTTCTTCGCGCAATGGACCGGTCGGCGAGAGGTAACCGACGACCTCGACGGGCCCCTTCAACGTCGTGAGGACGGCGACGCTCTCCGGCGCAAGGCTCGCGCGCGCGCCGCGCGTCCAGTCTGAGGTCCAGACGTGACGGGAACTGAGGAAGCCGATACAACCGGTCGCAACGACCAGGGCCAACAGGATGAGCCAGCGATCGAGGCGGCGCATTACTGGCGCTCCCTGTCGCCGCCGAGGCGGCGGGTGGCAAGAATCAGCGACAGCGCGATGGCGAGCGCGAACCAGATCAGGTCACTGGAGACGACCAGGCCGCGCAGGAGGTTCTGCAGGTGCGTGGCCATGGTCAGCCACTCGAGGAAGCCACCGCTCACGCCGGCGGCCTGTGCGCCGCGATCGACCGTCCAGAGCACGAGGGTGACGATCAGCGCCATCGCGGCTGAGATCGCCGGGAACGACGTCGCGGCGGAACAGGCCACGCCGATGGCCGCCAGGGTGGCGAGCAGCAGGGCGGTGCCGAGGGTCGCGGCGGCGAGCTTGCCCCAGTCGGCCGTGGACTCGGCACCGACCAGGAGCGGCATGGCCAAAGTCGCCAGCAACCACAAGCCGAGCCAGAGGAGGACGGCGAGGTATTTGCCGACGACGATGCGCCAGGGGGCAAGCCCTGTCGATGCCAGGAGCGCCAGGGTGCCGGTCCGCCGTTCGCCGGCGAGCAGCGACATGGTCATCAAGGGGACGACCAGGAAAGCGAGCTTGGCCAGTTCGGCGAGCAGGGGAATGGCGACGAGGTCGGTGAATCCGGGCGCATCCGCCATGCCGGCGAGTTTTACCTGCGCACCGAGGAACTGGCCCAGGCCGAGGACGAAGCTCCAGGCCAGCCAGGCGATCGTCAGGGCGGCGATCGCCCAGGCGAGCGGGCGCACGGCGAGCCGACGCAGTTCGAGACGGGTGACAGCGCCGAGGCTCATGCGCCGGCTCCCGTCGCGATACCGAAGAAGGTGGCTTCCAGGGTCTTGCCGCCGGCATCGTCCCGGAGGGGCGCATCGTGGCGGAGCCGGCCCTCGTGCAGGATCGCCACCCTGTCGCACACGGCCACGACTTCGCCGAGCACGTGGGTGGAAAGGATCACCGCGACACCAGCCGCCGCCCGTTCGCGGATCAGCTTGCGTAATTCACCGATCTGGACCGGATCCAGCGCATTGGCCGGCTCGTCGAGGATGACCAGCGCCGGCTCATGAACCAGTGCGCAGGCCACACCGAGGCGCTGACGCTGGCCCTGGGACAGCACGCCGGCGAGCCGGCGGCGCAGGTCGCCCAGCTGGAGGCGGGCGATGATCGTATCGGCGGCCTTGCGCGCGGCCGCCCGCGTCGCGCCGCGAAGCCGGCAGAAGGCGAGCAGGTGCTCGTCGACGGACAGCTCCGGCCAGAGGGGTGCGGCTTCGGGCAGCCAGCCGACCAGGGAACGGGCCAGGCCGGGGTCGGCGACGAAGTCGCGGCCATCCAGGGTGATACATCCCGATTCCGGGCGCAGGGCACCGGCCAGCATGGATAAGGTGGTCGATTTCCCGGCGCCATTGACCCCTAACAGCCCGAGGACTTCGCCGCGGTTCAGGGAAAACGAGACGTCGGCGACCGCCGCACGCCCGGCCCGGCGCCGGGAAAGACCGGTGACGTTCAGCAGCGGGGCGTCGGTCATACGGCTACGTCGCCGAACAACCGGCTATTCGCAGGATCGTGCGGCCAACGTGTGGGCAGGACGGGGCGTGTCTGAACGACGGGGAGAAAGCTCATGCGGCGATTGTGCGCAAAGGGCTCCGGTTCCCACAACCATGGGTTTCACATTTCGCCGAAGAACGTGCTGGTGGGTATGGAAACGGGTGGTTAGACTACCAATATACACTTGTACTTTCCCTTCACTCCCTGCGCGGTACCGACTAAATGCTCGACACCCTGCTCGATTTCCTGGCCAACGGTCTCTCTCGCGCAAGCTGGGGGGAAATGGTGGTCTACATGCTCGTGGTCACGCAGCTCACCATCTTCACGGTGACCCTGTATTACCACCGGAGCGCGACCCACCGCGGCGTGGATTTCCACTGGACCCTCAACGGCTTCTTCCGTTTCTGGGGCTGGCTGACCACGGGCATGGTCGTGCGTGAGTGGGTCGCGATCCACCGCAAGCACCACGCCAAGGTGGAGACCGAGGAAGATCCGCATAGCCCGCAGGTGTTCGGCATCAAGAAGGTCTTCTTCGACGGTGTCGCCCTTTACCGTGAGGCCAGCTACAACAAGGCCGACATGGAGAAGTACGGCCGCGGGACGCCGGACGACTGGTTCGAGCGCACCCTGTTCGGCAAGCACCCCTACTGGGGTCCGACGCTGATGGCGATCATCAACGTCGCGTTGTTCGGTGTTGTCGGCATGGCGCTTTGGGCCATCCAGATGGTCTGGATTCCGTTCTGGGCCGCCGGCTTCGTGAACGGTATCGGCCACTGGTGGGGCTACCGCAACTTCGAAAGCTCCGACACCGCGACGAACATCTCGCCGTGGGGCTTCTGGATCGGCGGCGAAGAACTGCACAACAACCACCATGCTTTCCCGAGCTCGGCGAAGTTCGCCCTGCGCAAGTGGGAGTTCGATATCGGCTGGGCAGCCATCTGCACCCTGCGTGCCGTCGGCCTGGCCAAGGTGTTGCGCGTCGCGCCGACCCTGAACATCCGTCCGAACGTCCACTTGCCGGATGCCGAGACGCTCAAGGGCGTGCTGGCGCTGCGTTTCCAGGCCACGACCGATTACTACCGCAACGTCATCCTGCCGACCATGCGCGAAGAAGTCAGCCAGGCCGGCGACAGCGTGAAGGCGGTCCCGCGCCGCGTGCGTCGCGCCCTTGCCGATGGCGGGCGCTGGCTCGACAACGATGCCCGTGAGCGCATGCATGCCGCCCTGGCCAATCGCCCGGCGCTGACCACGGTCTGTGAGTTCCGTGCGCGTCTGGTGGCGCTGATGGAGGAGCGCGGCGCCGACAAGGCGCTGAAGTCCCTCCAGCAGTGGATCGTCGAGGCGGAGCAGAGTGGGATTCGCTCGCTGCAGCAGTTCGCCGAGCGGTTGAAGGGGTATTCGGCGGTCGGTGCGTAAACGCATCGCTCGCTGGTAAAGGAGAGGCCCGCCAATGGCGGGCCTTTTTGTTGGGCGGGTGCTTGTTGCTGGCTCGCCTTCGGCCTCGCACTGACGCGCTTGGTAGGAGCCGATTCATCGGCGATGGGTGCTCGCGATACAGCCGCTTCGTTGCCGTGACAGCCGGCTTGTTGCGGTGCATGGCCTCATTCGCGATAGGAGGCGCTGAGGGTTCGCGGACAAGTCCGCTCCTACGCGCGCGGCGCTGGCGCCGCGCGCGATCAAATAAAAAAAGCCGCCTTTCGGCGGCTTCTTTTATTTGATCTTGCCTTCCTTGTACTCGACGTGCTTCCGGATGACGGGGTCGTACTTCATGAACACCATCTTTTCCGGCGTGTTCTTCTTGTTCTTGTCCGTCGTATAGAAGTGCCCGGTTCCCGCGGTGGAAATCAGGCGATGCTTATCACGCTTACCAGCCATGTTCGATCTCCTTAGATCTTTTCGCCACGGGAACGGAGGTCGGCGAGCACGGCGTCGATGCCGTTCTTGTCGATCGTGCGCAGCGCGTGGTTCGAGATGCGCAGCTTGATCCAGCGGTTCTCGCTGGCGACCCAGAAGCGGCGCTCGTGCAGGTTCGGCAGCCAGCGGCGACGGGTGCGGTTGTTTGCGTGCGAGACGTTGTTACCGGTCTGCACACCCTTATTGGTGACTTGGCATCTACGGGCCATGACGACCTCCTTTAGATAATTTGACCGCCCTTTGGCCAGGACGGCATCGGCCCAGCCGCGACCCATGGATACGGGGCGCCACGCGATGGCTGGAGGGGGTGGAGCCTTCCCGCCGCTGAGGCCCGCATCGCGTGACGGACCTGCCCGACGAATCGGGTCGGCATAGGGAAGCCGGGCATTCTCTCAGAATCTCACGTGTTCACGCAAGCCGGACTGTGCGGCGCCGGGGGTTGTGTGAAACAATCCCCGCTTTCGTGCCTCCGCACGAAGCCGCCTACAAGACGCCTTTCCGAGGAACACGCAATGGCAGACATCACCCCCAACGGCCAGGCCGGCCAGCCGCAGCTCGTCCTGCAGAAGATCTACGTCAAGGACGCTTCCTTCGAAGCGCCGAACGCGCCCCAGGTCTTCCAGGAAATGGGCGAGACCGAGGCCCAGCCGCAGGTCCAGCTCAACCTGGGCCACAAGGCCGTCGATCTCGGCAACGAGCAGTTCGAAGTGGTCCTCAGCCTGACGCTGACCTGCAACCTGGGCGAGCGCACGGCGTATCTCGCCGAAGTGCATCAGGCCGGCATCTTCGGCATCGGTGGCTTCACCAGCGAAGACCGTGACGGCATCCTGGGTTCGTACTGCCCGAACCTGCTGTTCCCGTATGCCCGCCAGATGGTCTCCGCCATGATCCAGGAAGGGGGTTTCCCGCCGTTCCTGCTCCAGCCGATCAATTTCGATGCCCTCTACGCCGAACAGCAGCGTCAGCAGGTCGAGGGCGCCGGGGCCCATACGCTCAACAGCTGAGTGATGACCTCCGTCTCCCGACCCACCGTCGCCGTCCTCGGCGCCGGTTCCTGGGGCACCGCGCTGGCCGCGCTGCTGGCGCGCAACGATGTCCCCACGAGGTTGTGGGGGCGCGATGCCGATGCGCTCGCGGCCATGGCCGCGTCGCGTCGCAACCTGCGCTACCTGCCCGATCTGGATCTGCCGACCGAGCTCACGTACGAGGCCGACCTGGCCACGATCGTGCGTGGCGCGGAGATCGTCCTTATCGTCGTTCCGAGTCACGCGTTTGCCTCGATGCTCGACGACATCGTGCCGATGCTCGATCCGGGCACGAAAATCTCTTGGGCCACCAAGGGCTTCGAGACCGGTACCGGTCGGTTCCTGCATGAACTGGTGAATGAAAAGCTGCCCGGGCGACCGGCAGCGGTCATCACCGGACCGTCGTTCGCGCGCGAAGTGGCCGCCGGCCTGCCCAGTGCCGTCACCGTGCATGCCACGGACGACGCCTTCGGCAAGGAACTGGCCGTGTTGCTGCACGCGCCGGATTTCCGCGCGTATACGGGTAACGACATCCTGGGTGCGGAGCTCGGCGGCGCGATGAAGAACGTGCTGGCCGTGGCGACCGGCGTGGCCGACGGCATGGAGCTCGGGCTCAACGCCCGTGCCGGCCTGATCACCCGGGGCATGAACGAGATGCTGCGCCTGGGCGTGGCGCTGGGCGCCCGCGCGGAGACCCTGATGGGTCTGGCTGGCCTGGGCGATCTCGTTCTCACGTGCACGGGTGACCTCTCGCGCAACCGCCGTCTGGGCCTCGCCCTGGGGCGCGGCGTTTCGCTCGACCAGGCGATCCGCGAGATCGGCCAGGTCGTTGAGAGTGTGGTCACGGCGGACGAGGTGGCCCGCCTGGCGGGTTTCCACGGGCTCGATCTACCTATCGCGGCGGCGGTACGGTCCGTGCTGCACGGCGAGGTCACCCCCGTCCAGGGCCTGCGCGCCTTGATGGGACGCGAGCAGAAGCCCGAATACCCGGTCGACCTGTTCGGTCATCGCCGCGGCTGACACCGCGGCGCGTCGTCCGCCGTCCCCCGCTTCGCTGAACCGGGGCGGTCCTCAGGAAAAAAGTCTTACGGGCACGTTCTGCTGCCTTTGCTAAGCTTCCTGTTTTGATCGTGCGGGCGGGATCGATACGGATGCATCAACCGGACGACAAGCGCAAACGAAACGACGTGGCAGCCCCGCTGCCGCTGGCGTGGCAGCGCGTGCTGGGCCAGGCCGAGCCGGCCGTGGCCGGCGAGCGCAGCGTGCTCGGTTTTTTCCTCGAGGCCATCAACGATGACCACGAGCCGGCGGCTCGTCTCGACGTGGCTCCCGTGCTGCTTACGCTTGGCGCCGATGGCCGCTACTCGCGGCCCATCCCGCTGGACAGCCGTCACCTTCCCGAAGCGCCGCTTACCGACACCGAACGCCGCCTCGCAGCGACGCTTCTCGGCCTGCCGCAGACCCTGCGCAAGAGTCGCAGCTACGCGCGCTTCGCCGGCTCGCTGGGCGACCATCTTCTTGCCGACATCCTCGACGCTGCCCCGTGCTTTTTCGGGGGCGTCGCCGGCCTCCATCTCTCGCGCGGCAAGCTGCATCCCCTGACCTGGCGCTGGAATCTCGAAAAGGACGGTGGCCAGAAGCTGGTGCCAGCCGTGCCGCCGAGCCAGCGACTGTTCCGCATCGGGGCGCTCTGGTATCTCGATGCCGAGCATGCGGAAGTCGGCCCACTCGAAGCCGACGCCGCGGAAAGTGCATGGCTCGACCTGCCGCCCCTTGCGCCGGAGAACACGGCGGTCTTCCGCGCCGAGCTCGCCTCGACGCCTATGGGTCCACGCGTGCCCGCGCCGCAGGTGTTCGGCGAAATGCGCCGTGCCGAGGTCTCGCCGCGCCCGGTCCTCGTCCTGCATGCGCTGACCCGTCACGCGCGTCTGGCGGCGGGTACCCCGCCGCTGGCCTACGGCAGGCTTGCCTTCGACTATGCCGGCGAGCGCCTGCCAGGCCGCGGTGGCGAGCCCCTCGTGCGTCGTGTGCGCAATGGCGTGCTCCTGGAGATCTGCCGTCGTCGCGCCGAAGAACTGTCGACCATGGAGACGCTCGAAACGGCCGGCCTCAATCCCGCCGTCGACACCGAGGGTCTGCCCTGGGACATGGCCGATACCTTGCCCGACGACGCCTGGTTGTTCCCCGGCAAGGGTTATGCCGGTGCGCTGGAAGTGAATACGCCTGCACGCTGGCTGGCGCTGCGACCGAAGCTCGAAGCCGACGGCTTCCTGCTCGAATACGCGCCCAGCTTCCCCTTCGAAGTGCTTGAAGGTCCGGTGCGTTGGTATGGCAAGGCCAACGAAGATGAAGCCGATCGCGCCTTCGATCTGGAAATCGGTATCGATGTCGAAGGCAAGCGGGTCAATCTGTTGCCTGCCGTCGCGCAGGCGCTCGCCGAGCATCAGCTCAGCCTGAGTCCCGCACCGGGCGAGGCCGAAGATTCGGTCTGGTATGCGCCGGTCGACGAGCGCCGCCGTGTACCGGTGCGCCTGAAAGAATTGCGTGGCTTGCTTGCGCCCCTGGCGGAGTACCTCGAGAAACCACGCCAGCAACTGCACCTGCCGCGCGTGCAGGCCGGCCGTCTCGAAGAACTCGTGCAGGCCTTGCCCAGTGGTGGCTCGTTCGAAGCACCGGAGCGCCTGCGTGGATTCACCAAGCGTCTGCGGGAAGCCGCTGAGCGCGCCAGCGATGCCGTGCCTGCCGGTCTTAACGCCGAACTGCGCGGCTACCAGCGCGACGGCTTGCGCTGGATGAATGCGCTCGCCGAAGCCGGCACGGGTGGCGTCCTCGCGGACGACATGGGTCTGGGCAAGACGCTGCAGCTGATCACGCATCTGCTTGCACTGAAGGAGGCTGGGTCGCTCACCGCGCCCGCCCTCGTCGTCGTCCCGACCAGCCTGGTGCCGAACTGGGTGTCCGAAGTTGCGCGCTTTGCGCCGAGCCTGCGCCTGCTCGCACTGCACGGTCCCCAGCGTGCGGAGACCTTCGCTCATATGGGCGAGTACGACGTGATCCTCACGACGTACGCATTGCTGCCGCGTGATGTGGAAACGCTGAAGAAGCAGCCGTTTTCCCTGGTGGTTCTCGATGAAGCCCAGCAGGTTAAGAATCCCCGTACGCAGGCGCGTCGTGCGCTGCTTACGCTGAAGGTACCGCGTTGCCTGTGCCTCACCGGTACGCCGCTTGAGAATCACCTCGGTGAGCTCTGGTCGCAGGTCGATCTTGCCGTCCCCGGCTTGCTGGGCGACGAGGGCGCGTTCCGCCGCCACTACCGCGGACCAATCGAGAAGCATCAGGACGTCGAGTGCCAGGAGCGGCTCAATCGTCGCATCGCGCCGTTCATCCTGCGTCGTACGAAAGCGCAGGTCGCCTCGGAGCTGCCGGCAAAGACGGAGATCACCCGTCGCGTCGTCATGGAGCCGAAACAGCGCGATCTGTACGAAAGCCTGCGCCTGTCGCTCGCGGAAGAATTGCGCGAGGTGATCGCCCAGCGTGGCATCGCCCACAGCGGCATCATCGTGCTCGACGCGCTTCTGAAACTGCGTCAGGTCTGTTGCGATCCACGACTGGTGAAACTCGAAGCCGCCCGTGGGGTGCGTGAATCGGCGAAGTTCGAACTGCTGATGGACATGCTCCCGGCGTTGCTCGCCGAGGGGCGTCGCGT
>Ga0163161_10000638_pt1 | contig 27950 bp, 27 predicted proteins | sample S45metaG_FD_129847 | JGI IMG/M metagenome (GOLD analysis project Ga0163161, IMG submission 129847) | Switchgrass rhizosphere microbial communities from Kellogg Biological Station, Michigan, USA - S4-5 metaG | ecosystem: Host-associated > Plants > Roots > Rhizosphere > Soil | place: USA... | reverse complement strand
AACGCCATCACCTGCACGAGCAGCGGATTTAATGCGGATTAGACGTTATACGGCGAGATATCCGGAATGCCCGTGATCAGGATGTCGCATTGGCCCTTGACCGGTATCTCGTACTGCCGGTAATTCATCTCGAGGATCTTCTCGTGCACCGGCTCGGTGCTGCCGGCATAACATGCGATCAAGTCGTATTGCGCCGGAATGGCGTGCAGGAGCTTACGTCTGGCGGCACGCGGCATCTTTGAGAATGTACGTTTCATCGCTTCCCACTTCATGCGGTCGGCGAATGAGAACTCGTCCTCGTTCCGGGTCAGAATGTCATACCCCTCGGCGAACATTTTGTTGTTGAGGGCCGTCTCGATATGAAAGACCTTCATCTGTTCATCAACAAGTTTGCCGAGCCGAATGACCTTATGATTCAGCTCCGACGCCGGCGGGTCCATGTACGAATGCGAGTCGCGAATTGTCTGCGGCTCGTGATGCGCACGCAATGATTCGTAATCGCACAATCCGACTGCAACACTCTTGTGTCCGCCGTCCATCGGCACGAGATTGATGTTGCAATAGATCAAGAGGTCGCTTTCAAAGCATCGGCGGTTGATCCTGAGCGGCTCGTTGTGACGTGTGTGGCCCAGCGTGACCAGCTCACCGTCGTCCTCGGCGTCGTGATTGTAATACCGGTCGGGATAATATTCGTCGTGAATTCTTGACCCGACCATCCGCTTCATTTCCCACTCGGTCATCTTCCGATGAAGCGAATTGGCGATAATGATGTGAATGTCGTCGACACCGTTCGCCCCGCACATATCGAGCACGACCTCGAGCATCGTCTGTCGCATGTCCGGCGTCTGCATCGGCGGCAGTGGCAGCGAAATGTCGTCGATCGCGATCGTCACCTTCATTCCCGGCTCGAGCAAGGCATAAAGCGGCTCCATCTCGAGCGGGTGATTTACGGCATATCGTATCGCCGCCTCGCGATTCGGCAAACCCTTTATCGCCGGATTCGGATAGATAATGCGCGTCCCGATCGGAATGTCCTCAAGAATAAAATCCTCGCCAAACGGCATTATCCGCGGCGCGGAATCTTTGTCTATAAAGACGATCGATTCGTGTGTCTTTCTGCGAAGCTGCAAAGCCATAACTTTTTTCCTATCTGCGTCTATCCGCGTTCATCCGCGTCAAAACTCTTATTTCAGATCCAAGATCGCCCAATCATGCTGCAGTGCCGTTTGTTTCAATCTGAAATCCGGATTCACAGCAACGGGATGTCCGACGATCGAAAGCATCGGCAGGTCAGAGATCGAGTCTGAATACGCGTATGAATCCGACAGGTTGATGTTCTCGCGTTCGGCGTACTCGCGTATCCACTGTGCCTTTGTCGCCGACGCCATCACGGGCGGGATGATCCGGCCGGTCGAATAGCCGTTGACGAATTCCATGTGGTTCGCCTTGAAATCGTCGATGCCGAGATGGCTCATCAGCCGCGTGATCGTAAAATCGAGCGCACCGGTTATGACGATCTGGCGCTGTCCGATCTTCTTGCCTGCGGCGATCAGGTCCTCGGTTCCAGGATAGATCGCCGGCTTTAGGACCTCTTCAAAAAGCTCGTCGGAAAAGTAACGCAGTCGGTCGAATGAAAATCCCTCGTAACTTTTAAAGAAGACCTCGTTAAAGACATTTCGTGAATAAAGATCGGCGAGGCCAAAGAACGGCAAGCGTGCGAGCGTGCCGACGCTTTTTTTTGTCGTCTGCCAGAGGCCCTGCTGCCGTTTGGCATAGAAGGCCAGGGTGTGGACGAGGTTTGTCCGCACCAATGTGCCCTCTAGATCGTAAAATGCGGCGGCCTGTCCTTTCTTATTCATTTCGAGCCGTTCTGTGCTATCGTATTGACGCCAATATAGCACCGTTTCGGTCTGTTTTGTAGGCACGAGGCGGCAAAGTTACAAATTAATTACAAAATGTAATTACGGCGTAATTACATCTGTACCAAGCCATGCGGCGAGCCATATTTCCGGGTTCATTCGACCCACTAACAAACGGACATCTCGATATCATCCGCCGATCCGCGCCGCTTTTTGACGAGATGATCGTCTCGGTCCTTAATAATCCCGACAAACATCCGATGTTCAGCTCGGAAGAGCGATGCGAAATGATCCGCGAGGTCCTGCCGTCGGTCGAGACCGACGATTGCAAGATGCTCGTCGAGAGCTTTTCCGGCCTCACGGCACACTTTGCTCGCGAGAAGAACGCAACCGCCATTGTTCGCGGGATTCGAGCGGTCGCCGATTACGAATACGAACTGCGAATGGCCCTAATGAATCGCCGCCTCGAACCGACGATCGAGACCGTCTTCCTCATGGCCGGCGAGGAATATTCTTACGTCTCATCAACGCTTATGAAGCAGGTCTTCGAGCTAGGCGGCCGCGTCGAGGGATTGATCCCTGAGCATGTCGAGAAAAAGATGCGCGAGAAGAACGGCCGATGATCAAGGGAGTACACCACGCACAGATCAGCATTCCGGTTGGCGCCGAGGACAAGGCTCGTGAATTCTATTGCGGCGTTCTCGGCCTTAAGGAGATACCAAAGCCCGATTCCCTTGCGGGACGTGGCGGATTCTGGCTGGATCTTGGTGATCAGCAGATCCATTTTGGGGCGGAGGATGGCATCGACCGAGCAAAGTCGAAGTCTCACCTTGCGTATCTCGTTGACGGTCTCGACGGCTGGCGAAACACACTCGCTAATAGCGGCTGTGAGATCATAGAGGGTATTCCGATCCCGGGTTACAACCGCTTCGAGTTCCGCGACCCGTTCGGCAATCGCGTCGAGTTTCTTGAACGAGCTGCCTAGGGCCAAGTCGCAGATTCAAATTCGTTCGAAGCATGTTGGTCTCGTTCACAACAGGAAAAAGTTCCGTTTTCGTTCTCTGTGTCTCCGCGTCTCTGCGGTAAGATAGGCCAATGAAACCTTTCCCCGTTTCAGATAATGTCGCCGCGATGCAGGGCTCTTCGACGCTGATCGCGGCGCAGATGGCTGCGGACATGCGTGCCGACGGGATCGATGTTATTGACCTGTCGGTGGGTGAGCCAGATTTTGATACGCCGGACTTCATCAAGCGGTATGCGTGGGAAGGCCTCGAAAAGGGCCTGACGAAATATACCTCGACGGCCGGCCTTGCGGAGTTTCGCAATTCGATCGCGGATTTTTACGGGGCACGATTTGATGCCGAGATCAAAGCTACCGAGATCGCAGCAACATGCGGCGGCAAGCAGGCATTGTTCAACGCGGCTTGCGCGCTCTTGAATCCCGGCGACGACGTCCTTATCCCAAAACCCTATTGGGTCACATTCCCCGCGATCGCGAGCTTTTGCAGGGCGAACAGCGTGTTTATCGAGACGGAAGAGACCGACTTCATTCTCACCGCAGAAGAGGTTGAGAGATCGATAACAGACAAAACCCGGCTGCTGATCATCAACTCGCCAAACAATCCAACAGGCCGCGTCATACCGCCCGATGAGATGCGAAAGATCGTCGAGGTTTGTGCCTCGCGAGGCGTCTATGTTCTCACCGACGAGTGTTATCTGTTCTTTGCATATCCACCCGCCGAGCCGTTCACCTCGGCATCGCTGCCTGCAGAATTGAGAGAATTCGTCTGCGTTGCGGGCAGCTTCTCCAAGACCTACGCCATGACCGGCTGGCGTATCGGTTATGCGATCGCCAACCCAGAATGGATACGTGCGATGGTCAAGCTGCAGAGCCACTCGGCGACGCACCCGACGTCATTCGTCCAATACGCCTGTGCCAAGGCCCTGCAGGACATCGAGGAGACGCTCGATGCCGTAAACGTGATGACCGCGGAATACGAGCGGCGGAAGAATTGGTTCGTTCCCGCACTGAATAAGATCGAAAGCTTCAAATGCGCGATGCCCGAAGGGGCATTCTACGCGTTTGTCGATGTTCGCGATATGCTGGGTGAAAGGTTCGCCTCGTCAGCCGAAATCGCCGATCTTCTGCTGAAGGAAGCTCACATTGTCGTCACCGACGGTGCCGGATTTGGCGCCGATGGGTTCCTGCGATTCTCGTACGCAACCTCAATGGAAAACCTCGAGCGTGCCGTAGCACACATGAAGGATCTCTTCTTGCCTGCAGCGACCATCGCCAAATGATCGAGATCATCGGTTGGGCAAGCTCGCTCCTTCTACTTGCGACCCTCATCAAACAGGTCCATAAACAATGGCGCGGAGGCACCAGCGAAGGCGTTTCAAAATGGCTTTTCACCGGCCAGCTAGCAGCATCGACCGGCTTTCTTATTTATAGCTATCTTGTAGGAAATTGGGTGTTTGTCGTGACCAATGGCCTCCTTACCCTCAACAACATAGCCGGAATCGTCATCTATTATCATTTCCGCCAGAGAGAAAAGCCGGCTTGATATGAAGCCGGCTTACTTCCTGTTATCCCGCTAGTGCTCGGAATTAGTTCGACTCACTTGCGAATGCGATAGGCACGTCGCCGGTCGTTCCGAACTGCTGAATGCGGGTGCCGAGATTGCTCTGCGATACGTACCACACACCTGTTGTTGTTCGAAATACGGATGGATCCGCCCTCCCGTCACCGTCAACATCCGCCGGGGCCGGCAGGTCTTGTGTGGTCCCCCATTGCAGGGCAGCAAAGTCGTATTGAAGCGGCGGGTTTATCTGCGGCAGCATGCGATGACTGAGGTCGAAGTACCATACCCCTGACGAGGGTCTGAAAACCGCAAGGTCCGTGATTCCATCGCCATTGTAATCTGCCGCAACCGGCCTGTCGCTGCTTACCCCGAACGGTATCGCTCGAAACACGCCTAAGGGGCTCTCCAGCATGTACCAGACGCCCGTGGCTGGTCTGAATACGGTAAGGTCGCTGCGTCCGTCGCCATTAAAGTCACCGACAACCGGTCGGTCGGTCGATTGTCCCCATTGCTGGAAACGAAATCCGCCGCCGCTCTGCGCGATATACCACACCCCATCACCCGGACGGAACACTGCGATGTCGGCTTTTTCATCGCCGTCATAGTCCGCAGCCACCGGCTTATCACCGTTCTGTCCGAACTGCTGGATCGACACCGTGCCGGTCGAGCTATTAACGATGTACCAGACACCATTCGAAGGACGAAAGACAGCGAGGTCGGTCCGGGCGTCGCCGTCGACATCAGCGGCGACGGGTACGTCGCCGTTTGCACCCCAGTGAGCGACGCTGAACTGCCCAGAACCGCTTGTCAGCCAGTACCAGTTGCCGTCACTCGGCCGGAAGACGCTCAGATCCGAAAGAGCTTCCCCGTCAAAATCCGCATCATTGCGGTGTGAGGGGGCGGCGAGCAGATCGACCGCAAAGACATCCGGCAGACCGCTCCCCGAATTTGTGTCGTTTGGAACGAGGTCGCCGCGAGTGGAGTGGAATGACATAAATCGTCCGTTGTCGGCGATCGCCGGGTGAAAAACACCTGCGGTCGACGCCGGCGCGTAGGGCGCGTTCCGCAGAGTATTGAACTGCCGGTCACGGACAAATATCCTTATGTCGCGAAGGTCAAGGCCAACGATCGTACTGTCGAAGGCTGCGAAGCGGCCATCGCCGCTGACGGACACGTTGTAGCAAACGCCGCCGAGGGTTTGGTTATTTGTACCGCGGCTAACGAGAGAAGTGGTACTAGTCTGAAAATCGCGAAGGTAAACGTCCCGATTCGTATCCATATCTCCGGGGTCGAGATTTGTTGCATCCGACGTGAAAACAACAAACCGGCCATCCGGGCTCATGTCGATATTCTGGTCCTCGGCAAGCGTGTTGCCCGATGCGCTATGACCGTTTGCGGAATTTCCGTCGTTGGTGACACTTGCCACGGCCAGGGTGTTGGCCACCAAGTCGCGACGTATTACGCGCCACCAGGTAAAGCCGGTCTCTTTTCCGCCGAACGCAACATACCGACCGTCCGAGCTGATCGACAAACTTGCGCTGGTGTTGATGTTCAACGTGCCTGGCCCGTTGGGGGCCGCTACGACGCTGATATTGCCGGTCTGCAGATCGTAGCGATAAACGCGGAAAGTTGCGGGGTCCTGCGGATAAAGGTTCGTCGATGTCGATATAAAGGCTACATATCGGCCATTAGCGCTGAGCGCAGGTGCGTATTGTGCATGGTCCCCCTGTCCGCCATTGAAAAGCGCTCGAGTGATCGCTCCCGTTTGAAGGTCTTTCACGAAGACGTCGAGATCATCGTTTGTGTCGCCGGGCACTAGATTCGAGGCATATGATTCGAAAGCGACGAACCTTCCGTCGGCGCTGATCGAGGCGGCATGGCTGCCTGTGAAACTGCCCGGTCCAAAGGCGTCGTTTGCCTGGATACCGCTGCTGTTCGTGCTGGCGCGAAGGATGGCCCCGGTCAGACGATCTTTCACAAAGATGTCCGCGGTAAGGTTAGTGTCGTTCGGCACGAGATTGTCTGAGATCGACGTGAACGCTATAAATCGCCCATCCGCACTGATCGACTGGACTTTTGACCGAGCTTCGCACTGGGTCCCGCCTCCAACGTGAGAGCAGCCGACCACGCTGCCTTGGGACCCGTCGCCAGCAGTGCTTACTCGTTTGACCGCTGACATCCCCGGTACTTGCGATGTGATCGCACCGGCAGCCACTAACGCGGAAATTATATGTTTAACAGACATGGGTTTTCTTAGACCTCCGAATTTGAAAATTGATTCGCTAGTAACGCGAGAACGCCCGGTAGATCGGGTCAGCAAAGCGGGAAAAAATAGCAGTCACGTTGCAAATTAGGCTATAATTCGACTCATTCAGGCCATTTTTTGTAATGACGGAGAAAGACATCACCGGGATCCTCGCCGACGTTTCTCAGGGCGACACGCTGGCATCGGAAAAGCTTTTGCCGTTGGTTTACGGCGAGCTCCGGCGACTTGCGGCGGCCTATTTCGCAAGAGAACGACCTGATCACACATTGCAGCCCACTGCCCTGGTCCACGAGGCGTATCTTCGTCTGGTCAGTCAATCGAACTCGGAATGGCAGAACCGTGCTCATTTTTTTGGCATGGCGGCGAATATGATGCGACGCATTCTGGTCGACCACGCGCGCAAGCGCGCGGCATTGAAGCACGGCGGCCAAAAGACGCGGATCGCGCTCGAGGACGTCGTGAGCTTTCCACAGCCCGAGCCGCTCGATCTGGTGGCGGTCGACGATGCTCTAGACGAGCTTGCCGGACTTGATAGTGTCCAGGGACGAATAGTTGAGCTGCGTTTTTTCGGCGGTCTCACGATCGACGAAACCGCGGATGTCCTCGGCATTTCGCCCTCGACTGTCAAGCGTGAATGGGCGATGGCGCGTGCATGGCTTTTCGACAAATTGTCAGCCCAATAGCAACTTTGGACCGCGAACAGTACCAGAAGATCAAGCTTGCTTTCCACGAGGCCATCGACCTGCCGGCGGCCGAACGTGCAGCTTTTATCGCGGAATGGTTTCCGGACGCTTCGTTGCAGCAGCGGGTCCATCGCTTGCTCGATGCGCACGATTCGGCGGCGGACTTTATTGAAAGTCCCGCCGTCGCGCACGTTCCCGATATTTTCGACGAGGACCCCGTCGGCCAACAGATCGGCAATTACAAGATCATTCGCGAGCTTGGCCGCGGCGGCATGGGCGGCGTATTCCTTGCCGCTCGGGCCGACACCGAGTTCGACCAGTTGGCTGCGATCAAGCTTATCAAGCGGGGCATGGACACCGACGAGATACTGCGGCGTTTCAGGCAGGAGCGGCAGATCCTCGCAACGCTTGAACATCCGAATATCGCACGCCTGCTTGACGGCGGAACGACCGCGGACGGCTTGCCTTTCCTCGTCATGGAATATGTTGAGGGGGTGCCCGTCACGCAATACTGCAGGACAAACAGCCTCGACGAGGGATCGCGGTTAGAGATCTTTCGCCAGATCTGCTCCGCCGTCGAATACGCACATCGGCACCTGATCATTCATCGCGACATCAAGCCGTCAAATATTCTCGTCACTGCGAACGGCGTTCCGAAACTGCTCGATTTTGGCATCGCAAAGCTGCTTTCGGCTGAAAACGACCAGACGGTCACAACAATGCGGGCGATGACGCCGGAGTATGCCTCGCCCGAACAGATCAGGGGCGAGAGCGTCACGACGGCAACGGACATCTACAGCCTTGGCATCGTCCTCGCTGAACTTGCGATCCATCGCGATCGGCAGACCACGTCCTCGGGCGCCGACAAGGTTCATACCGACCTCCGGGCCGTCTGGCAAACGGCAGTTCGCGATGAAACCGAGCTGCGCTACCGGTCCGTCGAGCAGTTTTCCGAGGATATTCGCCGCTACACGGAGGGGTTGCCTGTTCTTGCACAGCCCGATAGCCTTGCTTATCGGGCGTCCAAGTTCATCAAGCGCAACCGCGTCGCCGTCGGCGCAGCCGTCGGAATATCAGCTGCAGCCGCTGCAGGAATCTTTTCGACCATTCGCCAATCCAGGATCGCTCGCCTACAGTCGGTCCTGGCTTCACGCGAACGCGACAAAGCCAGGCTCGAAGCCGCCAAAGCCGAAAAGATCAACCATTTTCTCCAGGAGATGCTCGGCTCGGCTGATCCGCGAGCTCAGGGCAAAGACGTTATGGTCGCCGAAGTTTTGGGGGTTGCGGCAGAACGTATCGAAACCGATCTCGCTGAGCAGCCCGAGATCGCGGCCGACCTGAGGACAACTATCGGACTCACGTACCTGAGTCTCGGGGCCTTTGGGCAAGCCGAAGAGCAGCTTCGTGCCTCACTTGATATCCGCAAGACATTTTTCGGCCGACATTCGCCTGAGACTGCAATAGCCTTGAAGGACCTCGGCAAGCTGCTGCAGGCGAAGGGCGAAATAGCCGAGGCCGAACCGCTCTTTCATGAGGCCCTTGCGATCGCTGAGCGGACAAGCGACGACCGTCTTATCGCGGAGATATTGAACGTTCTTGGCGAACTCTACTTTCTTAAGGGCATGCACTCTGAGGCTGTCAAGGCACATAGAGAGGCGATCGAGATCCAGCAGGAGATCTTGGGGCAGTTTCATCCAGATGTAGCCGCCGGCCTTAAGGACCTCGCGGTCGTGCTCGGAACAATGGGGCGTCTCAAAGAGTCGGAAAAGATGAACCGCAAAGCTCTTGCGATACTGAGGCGGCTCTACACCAATAACCACCCGGACGTTGCGGCGGCTATTACTACACTTGCGTCGGCGGTTGAACACAAGGATCCGGATGAGGCCGAAAGCTTGTTCTTGGAAGCTTTGGAAATGCGCCGAAACTTGCTCGGCGACCGCCACCCCGACGTCGCGTGGACGCTCTACAATTATGCGTATTTACTTTATGGCGGCGGTGATTTTGCGGGGGCGCTCCAGCACGTGAATGAAGTTCTGGCGATGCGTGGCAGCGTGTTGCCGCAAGACCACATATTGGTCAACAGCTCACTCCAGTTGGTCGGGTTATGTTTGATGAAACAGCAAGATGCGCCGGTGGCGGAGAGATTTCTCCGTGACTGTTTGGAATTAAGGCAGAGGACGCTGCCAAAAGGCCATTGGCTGACCGCATCCGCAAAGAGCATTCTCGGCGAGTGCCTCGCAGTGCTCGGTGAACAGCCGGAAGCTCGAACCTGCCTGATCTCGGGCTACGAAGAGCTTAAGAAAGTCTTAGGCGCCGATCACGAGCAGACGCGAAAGGCCCGACGGCGGCTTGACGAGTATTGCAGATGATCGCCGATGCCCGTTAGCCGCCGGTCATCATTAGGCCTATGTCCTCGGTCGAGGTTGTCTTGGGATCGACCTCGCCGACGATTTTGCCCTCGCGTAAGACGAGCAGCCGATCGGCGAGCGCAGTCACTTCCTCTAATTCCGCAGATACGAGAAGCACCGCAGAACCTGCGTCACGAAGCCCGATCAGCTTGCGATGGATAAACTCGATCGCACCGATATCGACGCCGCGCGTGGGCTGCGAGACAAGCAAGAGCTTTGGGTTCAGCTCGAATTCGCGGCCGATAATGAGCTTTTGCTGGTTGCCGCCCGAGAGTGATTTTGCGGGCAGTGACCGATTTGGCGGTCGAACGTCAAATCGCTCAATGATCTCCTCGATACGCTGCGTGATGGCAGTGCCATTCATTAATCCGGCCGCGGCGACGATCGGGGGTCGATAGTGCACGCCCAGGATCGAATTCTCGGCAAGGTCCCAATGCAGCAACAGACCCCGTTTGTGACGGTCCTCGGGAATGTGGGCGATGCCTAGTTCTTTCAGCTCGCGTGCGGTGCGCGAGGTCACATCCTTTCCATCAAAATAGAAAGCGCCGCTCGTCGGCCGCAGCAGGCCCGACAACGCCTCGATCAGCTCGGTTTGCCCGTTGCCCTCGATGCCCGCGATGCCGACGATCTCGCCGGCACGCACCTCAAATGAGACGCCGTCGACAGCGAGGCCGTGCTTGCCTTGGACTTTCAGGTCTTTCACTTCGAGAACCGAGGCCTTGGGTTGCGAATCGGTTTTTTCGACGCGCAACAGAACGTCGCGGCCGACGATCATTCGAGCGAGATCCTTGGCATTGGTCTCTGAAGTTTTGACTTCACCCACGACTTTGCCGTCGCGCATCACCGTCACCTCGTCCGAGATGGCAAGCACCTCGTCCAGCTTGTGCGTGATGATGATGATGGTCTTGCCCTGTTCCTTCATGCGGCGAAGGATGGCAAAGAATTCCTCGACCTCCTGCGGCGACAGCACCGCGGTCGGCTCGTCAAGAATTAACAGTTTGGCATCGCGATAGAGCGCCTTGAGCAGCTCGACACGCTGCTGCTGGCCGACCGACAGGTCCTCGATCATCGCCCGCGGGTTTATCGCGAGCTTAAGTTCATCGGACAACGCCTTTATGTCCCGATTTGCCTTCTCGAGGTCGAGATTCATGGCAGAACCGGTTTCCGCGCCGAGAACGATATTCTCAGCAACCGTCATCGTGTCGACCAGCATAAAATGCTGATGCACCATCCCGATGCCCAACGCGATCGCGTCCGCGGGACTGTCGATGGCGACTTTCCTGCCATCGACGAATATCTCGCCGCTGTCCGCCCGATAAAATCCATACGCGATGCGCATGATCGTCGATTTGCCCGCGCCGTTCTCGCCCACGATCGCGTGAATGGTTCGGTCGTGAGCAGTGATCGATACGTCGTTGTTCGCCACGACATCGCCGAAGGTTTTTGTAATGTTCTTTAACTCCAGCATTATTTTGCCATTGCGTCCGTGACCTTGATCTCGCCGGCGACGATCTTTGCTTTGGCTTGTTCTGTTTTGGCGATCACGTCATCGGGGATCAGGCCTTTATTGTTGTCGTCCATCGCATATGCGACGCCATCCTTGTCGAGACCGAAGGCGTGGAAACCGCCTTCGAATTTGCCGCCGAGGACCTCGTTGACGACATCATAAACGGCGTTGTCGACGCGTTTGACCATCGACGTGAGGACAAAACCGGGCTTGACCATATTCTGGTTCGAGTCGACGCCGATGACGAATTTTCGGGCCTGCCCTTGTTCGTCGCGGCCATATTGCTCGACAGCGTCAAAGGCTCCTAAGCCAGAATTGCCGGCCGCGGTGAAGATCACGTCCGCGCCTTTTTCGATCTGTGCAAGCGAAAGCTCTTTGCCCTTGCCGGGATTGTTCCACGCGCCGTCGGTCACACCGACGTAGTTTTGGACAATCTGGACCTTTGGATTCACCGAACGTGCGCCTTCCTCGTAGCCGGTCTCAAATCTATGAATTAACGGAATGTCCATGCCGCCGAGAAAGCCCAACGTTCCTGTCTTGGATTTTGATGCGGCGATCATGCCGACGAGGTACGAGCCCTCGTGCTCGCGAAAAACGAGTGATGCCACGTTCGGAAAAGGCGTTCCGTTCTTGTCAACGATGACGCCGTCGACGATGGCGAATTTGATGTTGGGATAATCGCTCGCGACCTTTTGCATGATCGGTCCCTGCGCAAAGCCGACGCCGATTATCAGGTCAAAACTCTTCTCGGCAAACGCACGCATCGCCGGCTCGATCGAGGTTGGATTGCCCGGCTCGACGTCATACAGACAGATGTCCAGGTCCTGCTGTGCGCGTTTGACACCCTCCCACGCTGCCGCGTTGAACGAGCGGTCGTTCTTGCCGCCGATATCAAAAACGATGCCGACCCTGATCTTGCAGCCCTCGCGGCGGGCGTCGGCCCGTTGGACACAGGAGGAGGTCAGCAAACCGGCTGCGACGAGGGCCAAAACCGACAAAAATGCTCGATGTTTCATAACATGTTAGACCGTCGCCCGTATTAATTTCGTTGTCCTGGGGATTTCCTTCGATATTTTATACGCGTTTCTCAGGTTTTCGCTAATCGCGTCAGCCTGGCTCTGACGGCGGCAATAGATCACCCCCAGAGCCTCGCCCTTTTTGACTTGGTCGCCGATCTTTTTGAGGCACGCATAGCCAACAGCATGATCGACACCGTCCTCGGCCTTGATCCGGCCGCCGCCGATATCGCTGACGGCTCGCCCGACGGCGAAAGTGTCGATCGAAGCGACATAACCGCTTTCCGCGGTTCTTACAGCGGTCTCCACCAAGCCTTTTTTCAATAATAGTTCCGGCCTGTCACAAACGCGCTGGTCGCCGCCCTGCAGCTCAATATTCTGCCGGAACCGTTCTAACGCATCGCCCGACTTCACTGCATTTTCCACTTTCCGTTTTCCGCTTTCAATTGTTCTCGCTATCTTGCACTGCACCAGCAGGCTGGCGGTCAATTCGGCCGAAAGCTCGAGCGTCGGCATCATCGCGTCGTCGGCTTCGCCGCGGAGTATCTTGATGCATTCATAAACCTCGACCGCGTTGCCGACAAACTTGCCGAGCGGCTCGCTCATGTCGGTGATCAGTGCCCGCGTGTTGACGCTAAACGAGCGTCCGGTCGCGCATAATGCTTTGGCGAGCTTGATCGATTCGGCTTCTTTTTGGATGAACGCGCCAGAGCCGGTCTTTACATCCAGAACAAGAGCGTCCAAGCCCTCGGCGAGTTTTTTCGACATTATCGACGCGACGATCAACGGGATATAGGGAACTGTGGCGGTCGCGTCACGTAGGCCATAAAGCTTTTTGTCAGCGGGAGCAAATTGCTTCGTCTGCCCCCCAAGGGCAAATCCGCACTTCTTGATCACCCGCTTAAACTCCCCGGACGAAAGATTGACGTTGTAACCTTTGATCGATTCCAGCTTATCAAGCGTGCCGCCCGTATGCCCGAGTCCGCGGCCAGAGATCATCGGGACCGCAACGCCGCAAGCGGCGGCGAGCGGTGCAATAAGCAGCGACGTCTTATCGCCAACACCTCCGGTAGAGTGCTTGTCGCCCTTTGGCGCGTCGATGCCCGACAGATCCATCAGGGTTCCGGAGTGCAGCATCGCCCGTGTAAGAGCGTTCTGTTCGCGATGGTTCAGCCCGCGAATGAACATCGCCATCAGGAGCGCCGTGACCTGGTAATCCGCCCAACTGCCATCGCAAACGCCGCCTATAAAGAGGTCGATCTCGCCGTCGGACAAAACTCGGCCGTCACGCTTTTTGGCGATCAGTTCCTGTGGACGCATAAGTGCTTAGGCATTTTACCGCACGAAGAGAATAAACCACAGATGAACACCGATCCTGTATTTATCTGTGGTTCAAATTCTGACGAGCAAGACGACGGCCTGAGCTGAAACGGCCCGCCGCTCGCCGACAGCGTCGACGCCCTCGCCAGTCTTGGCTTTCACGCTTACTTGATCGATGTCGACCCCCAATGCCTGGGCGATATTGGAACGCATGGCGTCGATGTGCGGCCACAGCTTTGGCCGCTCAAGATGCACGACCGAGTCCAAGTTGGCGACCGTGTAGCCCTTTTCGTTGGCAAGACCGGCCGCATATCGCAGGAACTGGGAGCTTTCAGCATTTCGCCACTGCTCGTCGTCCGTCGGGAAGTGCGTGCCAAGATCGGCCAACGCCAACGCGCCCAGCACTGCGTCTGCCGCCGCGTGCATCAGAACATCGGCATCCGAATGGCCATCCGCGCCCAGGTCAGACTCGACACGAACGCCGCCAATTATGAGCGGCTGCCCGGCGACGAGCCTGTGAATGTCAGTGCCAAAACCTGTCCTCTCCATGATCGTTAATAGAACAGCTATCAGCTACTAGCTGTTTTCCAAATTCAACAACACCAAATGTGCCTCGGCCACGACTATATCTTCGGGCCGCGTGATCTTGATATTTCGCGCGTCGCCGTCGACCGCGGCTATTTCAATGCCGAGTCTTTCCACCAAAGAACACTCGTCGGTCACGTCCTCGCCGAGATCGGCACCATCGAATGCGCGTCTTAGAATATCGTATCGAAAGGCCTGCGGCGTCAGAGCCCTGCGTAAGTTCGCCCGGTCGACCGTGGCGGTGATCGAGCCGTTCTCGACCGTTTTTACCGTGTCGGTTACATGGGCGACCAAACAGGCTGCGCCGGTCTCGGCGGCACGTTCGACCACTTTGGTGATCTCACGCGCAGAAACAAGCGGCCGAGCGCCATCGTGCACCGCAACGATCTCTGTCGCTCCGTCGATCGCGTCGAGGCCTTTCTTCACCGATTCGGCCCGTGTCGCGCCTCCCACGACGATCTTTTTGAGCTTAGTGAATTTTGCCGCCTCAGCGATCGGGACAAAGACATTCAGCTCCTCGGCGGGCAGGACGAGTACAATCTCATCGATCGCGGCACATTGCTCAAAACGCTCAAGCGTGTGGATAATAATTGGTTTTCCGAGAAGTTCGAGGAATTGTTTGGGCCGGTCGCTGTTGAATCGGGTTCCGCGGCCGCCGGCTGCGATGATGGCGCTATTCAATTTCTTCAATTATCGTCGTCTGCCGCAGTTCGCGGGTGGCCTTGCGAAAACCGAGCGAGCGCGAATCGTGCACGCCGTACGACTCGCCGTTCGCCTCTTCCTTATCCTCCCAAAGCCGGCCGAAGATCATCTTGCCCGCCGTGGTTTGCAGCACACTCGTGACCGAGATATCGGCGGTCTTGCCGATGAGACGGCGAGCATTGTCGACGACGACCATCGTGCCGTCGTCGAGATAGGCAACGCCTTGGTTATATTCTTTTCCTTCCTTGAGGATAAAGACGCGCATCGCCTCGCCGGGAAGAACTACGGGCTTAAGGGCATTGGCAAGCTCGTTGATATTGAGCACCTCGACGCCGCGAAGCTGCGAGACCTTGTTGAGGTTGAAATCGTTGGTCACGATCACGGCATCGAGCTGCATGCCTAGCTCGATAAGCTTGAGATCGACCTCTTTCACGGCCGGAAAATCGGTCTCGACGATCTGGACGTCAAGCTTTGTGTTGTTCCTCAGCCGCTGAAGCATATCCAATCCGCGGCGGCCGCGTTGCCGCTTTGACGAGTCGGGCGAATCGGCCACCTGCTGAAGCTCATTGAGAATAAAGTTCGGGATGATCAGAGCTCCTCCCAAAAAGCCGGTCTCGGCAACATCGGCGATGCGCCCGTCGATGATGACCGACGTGTCGAGTATCTTGTAATCACGCTTGACCGACTTGTCGCTGAAAATGCCGCCGAGCGCTGTCAGATCCAGATAGTCGCCCTTCGCCGCCCCGACCATCAGCCCGACGTAGCCCATAAAAAAGGCAAGCGAGATCGTCAGGAAGGTCTGCATCTCGGCCGACACAGCGGCCTCCTTTTGGATCGAGATCAGGACCCCGATCAGGAACGCACCGACGATGCCGAGGATCGAGCCAACGGCCGCGCCTATAAGCGTCTTTAACGACGCCTGGCGCACGCGCAGCTCAAATGCGATTATCAGCACGCCGACCACGGCACCTAACGCCGCAGAGAATATTCGGCGGGAATTCTCGTCTCCGATATTGCTGAGCCCGAACCGCTGCGTCCGTTCGAAAGGATTCAGCAAATAGCCGAGCAGGACCAGCATCCCGACGAACGCGATCCGCAATATGAGGATGTCCAGCTTCATCTCACCGAAATCTTAACACGAAAGGTGCATTCGCGTTAAGAACAATCTTGACATTGGCTTACGTGAAGAAGAAACGGCCAATAGCGGGCTGATTTCACGGATGTGAATACCTCATGCGGCCGCTTATTCACTCAGCCGCGGCAGATGTTGTATCCTGTCAACTCACGACAATGGCAAAACAGCCGGCGACAATATTTGTGTGCCAGAATTGCGGCTCGCACTCCCGCAAATGGCTCGGCCAGTGCCCCGATTGCCGAGAGTGGAACACACTCGTCGAGGAGCGGTTCAGGCCGTCGGCGGAGCCCGGTTCGGCGGCTCGCTTAATGGCCCAACACCGCCAGGTTTCGCCGATCGCATACGGCGAGATCGAGTCGCAGGATGACGCTCGCACGGCGTCCGGAATCGACGAGCTTGACCGCGTGCTGGGCGGCGGCATCGTCGCGGGTTCGCTCGTGCTGATAGGCGGGCCGCCGGGCATCGGTAAATCTACGATCGTGATGCAGATGGCCGATAAGCTCGGCCGTAACGGCACCGGAGTTCTCTATGTTTCGGGCGAGGAGTCTGAGCGGCAGATCAAGATGCGTGGCGAGCGGTTGGGCGTCGAGGCACAGAATCTGTTCCTTTTGCCCGAAACTAATCTGCAGACGATCCTTGCTGAGACGGATAAACTGCGGCCCGATTTTGTCATAGTTGACTCGATCCAGACCGTTTTTTCATCAGGCGTCGAGTCGGCGCCGGGAAGCGTTTCGCAGGTACGCGAGGTGGCCGCGCAGTTCATGATGTACGCCAAGCAGACGGCGACGCCGGTCTTTTTGACGGGCCACGTTACCAAGGAAGGCTCGATCGCGGGACCGAAAACCCTCGAGCATATCGTCGACACGGTCCTCTATTTCGAAGGCGATCGGCACCATAACCACCGCATAATCCGCGCGACAAAGAACCGTTTTGGAGCGGCCAACGAGATCGGTGTTTTCGAGATGACCAACTCCGGCCTAGTCCCGGTTGGCAATCCTTCTGAATTGTTTTTACAGGAACGGCCCGAAAACGCGACCGGCTCGGTCGTCACGATTTGTATGGAAGGCACGCGGCCGATGCTCGTCGAGATCCAGGCTCTCGTAAGCGGGACAAAGTTCGGGACCGGCCGGCGCATGACCCAAGGCTTCGACCACAACCGGGCTTCCCTGCTGATCGCCGTTCTTGAAAAACGCCTCGGCTTTCAACTCTCCGGCGATGACGTGTTTGTCAACGTCGCCGGCGGAATGGAGGTCGACGAGCCTGCCGCCGATCTAGGCGTCGTCGCTGCTATCGCGTCAAGCTTCAGGAATTTACCGGTGCCGCCCGACACCGCCGCTTTCGGCGAGGTCGGCCTCACCGGCGAGGTCCGTGGCGTACTTCAAGCCCAAGCAAGGGCCCGCGAGGCACAGACACTCGGGTTCAAGAAACTCATCTTGCCGGAATCGAACAAAAAGGGTCTCGAAAAGCTTTTGGGAATTCGTGTTGTGGGTGTTAAGAACCTGGAACAGGCGATGGAGGTCCTATTTTAGATCCCGTCATCCGCGGCCATGATCTTTGCCAGAACAGCGTCGCGTTTTTGGCGGATGTCGGTGATGCGGGGCGATGGGTCGTCGCCGACGAATGTTGGTGGCACCATGAAGGGGTCGATCTGGAGCGGAACACCCTCGAGGTCGAGCTTGTGCGAGATGATCGTGGTGATCAGTTCCTGCTCAAATTCAGAAATGTCGGTGAACTTGACGCCGATGCCTGTGTGGTCGAAACGGTAGAGCGCCTTGCAGCTCAACGGCAGATAATTCTTGTTCGGCAGCTCGATCTCCATCCGAAACTCGTCGCCCGTGTAGATATTCTCTTCCCAGCCCGTAAAGCAGCCGCCGATCGAGATCTGCTGCAGCCGCGTCTCCTGCCGCTCGCCAAGCTTGGTGTAAATGATCGCGGGAATGTCGAGCGAAAATCGAATGTGTTGTCTTTGGTTTATGGACATTTGGCGTCAGGGGCCGAAAGAGTGGCACCTTCTATCTTAACCGCTCGCGGCAGAGGCAGCAATACAAAATAAGAAAGCCGCTCAGGACGAGCGGCTGGTGTCGATAGACAATTCCGAAACGGCCTTAATTGTTGGCGGCTTCGCTCTTTGCACAGTGCTGGCTGAACGCATCGATCAGCGTCTGGGCTATCATTGCCGGCGGACGGCCTTCGAGGTCTTTGCGCTCGAAAAGCTGGACCAGCTCGCCGTTCTTCAAAAAGCCGATGGCCGGCGATGAGGGCATGTAGCCGGTGAAATACTCGCGTGCAGTCTCAGTCGCGTCGATGTCCGCACCGGCAAACACCGTGATCGCACGGTCGGGCTTGTTCTCTGAATTGGCAAGCGCCATCGCAATTCCCGGACGCACGCCGCCGGCGGCGCAGCCGCAAACTGAATTGACGACGACCATCAGTGTGCCATCGGTGTTCTTGACGGCTTCATTGACCTCTTCGGTCGTTTTTGTTTCTTCGATCCCAAGATTGGCGAGCTCGGCCCGCATTCCGTGGATCATCATTTCTGGATATGGCATAGTTTTCAATTACGAATTTCAAATTACGAATTACAGATCTCTTTTGTCAGGAGTTATGAAATCCTGACCTTTTTTTCAAGTATCGAACACGGCGCCGGATATGTCAAGTTTCTTCACGAATACCACGTTCAATTTGCTCTGCCTGACCTTATTCATTAAAATCGTCCCCGGTTACTCCAACCTAAATGGCGATCGAGATCGAAAAAAAATACCGGCTGGACAAGAAATTGCTGGTCGAGCTGACGGCTAAACTGGACGATCTCGGCGCAAAATTTTCCTACGAGACGTTTGAGGAAAATTATCTTCATCGCGGTGGACTGTTGGACGAGCGGCCGGCTGTTCTCCGGATAAGAAAAACGGACAAGCGAACGACATTCACCTATAAGGAACGGGTGCCCAATAACACCGATTTCAAGCAGCAGATCGAATTCGAGACCGAGGTGTCGGATGTCGAGGCGACCGAGGGAATCATCGAGAGGCTCGGTTACAAGCTCGCCCTTATCTACGAAAAACACCGCAAAGCGTGGCACCTCGGCAAGGTCGAGGTCGTGCTCGACGAGCTTCCGTTTGGCTATTACATGGAGATCGAGGGTGAGATCGACGACATCCTCAAGGTCGAGAGAAAGCTCGGTGCGACTGACCTCGAGAACGAGGCACGCGGCTACCCGCGGCTGACGACTAAATACGGAAGATTAAGAAAAGACGGTGTGTACGAGGCCAGGTTCGAAAAGCAAAAGGCGGCCTAGCCGGTTCCGTTTAGACCCACAAAATACATCTGCGAATCAAAACCTTTGCCGGTGCGGCTCGCGATCTTCTTATAGGTCCCGTCGCTTCTCAGAATGTGTGCGTTGATCTCGTCGCGGAGATAAGCGTCGAGCACGGTTTCCCTCAGGTACTCCCTGATGTCCGCGTCCAGCACCGGTGTCAAGATCTCCACACGTCTGTCAAAGCTGCGGTGCATCAGGTCGGCGCTGCCGATATACACTTCCGCGGCCTCGACGCTTCCGTTCCCGAAATAATAGATCCGGCTGTGTTCGAGAAACCGCCCGATGATCGAGCGGACGCGAATATTCTCCGACATGCCCTTGATGCCCGGCCGGAGCGTACATATGCCGCGTATGATCAGGTCGATCTCGACGCCCGCCTTTGACGCGAGATAAAGCTCGTCGACAACCTCGGTGTCCGTGATGCTGTTGGCCTTGATGATGATGCGTCCGGCTTTCTTGTGCTTTCGCTCACGCCGGATGAGGCTGATCAGGCGTTGCCGCAGGTTGAGCGGCGCGACCATCAGCCGTTTGTATTTGTCCTGCTGCGAATAGCCGGTCAGAAAATTGAAGAGGCTCGTCGCGTCCTCGCCGATCTCATCATCCGCAGTCAGCAGCCCGAGATCGGTGTACATCTTAGAGGTGACGGTGTTGTAATTGCCTGTTCCGAGGTGAACATACCGACAGAGCTTGTCCTTTTCGCGGCGAACTATGAGCAGCACCTTTGAATGCGTCTTGAGCGTGCTGATGCCGTAAACGACGTGCACACCCTCGTTCTCAAGCCGCCTCGCCCACTCAATGTTGTTCCCTTCGTCAAAGCGCGCTTTTAGCTCAACTAGAGCGGTTACCTGCTTGCCCATACGACTCGCCCGGACCAGGGACGCGACCACCGGCGAATCGGTCCCGGTGCGATAAAGGCATATCTTGATGGCCTGAACGTTCGGGTCGTTGGCCGCTTGCGCGACAAAATCGGCGACCGAGCTGAACGAATTGTACGGGTGATGAAGCAAAACGTCCTGCTTCTTGACGACGTCACAAATATTTTCCTGCTTTCGCAGCGCCGCCGGAACCACGGTGGCAAAGGATTTTTCCTTCAGCCTCGGCAGGTCGAGACTGTAAAGTTGCATGAGGTCGGGGATGTCGACAAACCCCTCGATCTTAACGACATCGTCCGGCGTCAGCCCGATACCGGTGGACAAGAGCTTGACCATCTTCTCGGGCATCTTAGCTGACACCTCGAGCCTTACCGGAAATCGATCGCGCCGCCGCTGCAGCTCGAGCTCGAGTGTCCGCAGCAGATCGCCCGCTTCATCCTCGCGAAGCTCGATATCTGCGTCGCGCGTCACCCTGAACAGGTATGCTGCACTTGCCTTCATGTTCGGAAAAAGCTCGTGCACATTGGCCGCGATAACTTCTTCCAGAAGTGTGTAGCGTCGGGTCTTTTCGTGGATCGCGATCAGGCGAGGCACCGTGGCGGGCAGCTTGATACGCGTAAACCTTTTTTGCCGGAACAGATATCGCAAATTCGGCTGGATGACCGAACGGTCCGGTTCGATATAGAGGCCGAGGTTTAGGCTAAGGTTCGAGATATATGGGAACGGGTGGCTCGCATCGACGGACTGCGGTGTCAGGATCGGAAAAAGATTGTTGCGAAAATACTTGTCGGCAACCTTTTTCTCTTTGGCATGCAGCGACGAATAGGATTTGATCGATATGCCGGCTTCCTGCAGGGCGGGAAAAATGTTGTCGTTAACATAAGCGACCTGCCGCTTGAGCATCGGGCGCAAGCGCTTGTTTATCTCGTCCAACTGTTCCGACGCCGTCATCCCATCCGGCGAAAGGCCGCCGATGCCCTCGGCGATCTGTTCCTTGAGGCCCGAGACGCGGATCATAAAGAACTCGTCGAGATTGGTGGAAAATATCGATAGGAACTTCAGCCGCTCGAGGACCGGAAGGCTTTCGTCAGTGGCCTCATCGAGAACGTGACGGTTGAATTCGAGCCAGCTCAGCTCGCGGTTAAAGTACGGTCGGCCGTCATGTTCGGGCGCCGATTCCGCGGGCACGTCAACGTGCAAAGCTGCTTTTGAGCCTTTTGATTCCAACAGCGTCATATCTTGGGGGAACAGCTTATATTATAGAACAAACGCCGAAACTCATAAAGAATCTTAATGTTAATTTTTTGAAGGGAAAAACGACCAAAGGGTTGTCGATATTACTTCTTGTCTATCTTTAATACCCGTGGATCTTCGCCGTCGCCGCTAATTTCGACCCGGATCGTCCGATTTGGGAACTTAGATTCGCCGAGGCGATCGGCCCATTCGATGATGGTCACAGCCTTCTCATCTTCGATGATCTCGGCAAGCCCGACGGCATCTGCGGCGCCCGGTCCCTCCACGCGCCAGAGGTCGATGTGATAGACGTCAAATTGACCGGTTTTGTACAGGTTTACAAGAGTAAAGCTCGGGCTCGTCACCTCGTCTACATCAAAATCGAGACCGCTCAATATCCCTTTTGTAAGTAATGTCTTTCCCGCGCCAAGCCCACCGTAAAGCAGGACGATATCGCCCTGGCGAAGTTCGGTCGCCAATCCTTGGCCCAAAGCAAAGGTCTCGTCGGGCGAACTACTCTTCAATTCGCCTCCAGTGACTCGAAGACCTCAGTGAGACATTCACGCACATCCGACGCTGTCATCACGCGCTTACCGTACTTCTTTTCCGCAACATCGCCCGCCATTCCGGCCACGTAACAGGCCGCGACGACCGTCTCAAAAATGCCGATCTTCATCTGCACGGCCTGAGCGACAAAGCCGATTAGAATGCCCGCCAGAGTGTCGCCATTTCCCGCCTTTCCAAGGCCCGAATTCCCTGTTGGATTGACCACGACCTTGCCGCCCGGCTCGCCGATCAGGACACGCTCGCCTTTTAGCACAAGGATGACCCGGTGTTTTGTCGCAAAATCGCGAACCGACGCGACACGGTCTTTGATCGCGTCTTTATCTTCGGTCCCCAGCAGCCGCATGAATTCGCCTTCGTGTGGCGTCAGGATCAGCGGCAGCTCGTCGCTGCCCTCCATATTGAAGGGAGACAAAGCCGTCAGGCCATCGGCGTCGATCACCATCGGCATCGTTCGTTCGTCGACCATTCGACGCACAAACGTCGCGGTCTCGTCATTTGTCGAAAGGCCACTGCCAATCGCTATAGCATCGACATTCCTAAGGAACTCCTTGACCTCGTCAACCGCTTTTTCCGATGCCGAGCCTCGCGCGCTGTCCGAAACGCCCCGCACCATCACCTCGGGCATCACGCGTGCGCCCACCGATTCCCGCAAGCTTTCAGGCACCGCCAACGTCACCAGCCCCACCCCCGACCGCATCGCCGCATCCGCCGCCAAAACGGCCGCGCCGGTGTAATTCTTGGAACCTGCGATCAGCAGGGCGTGACCGCGTTTGTTTTTGTAGGAATCGCTGGCAAATGCCGACCTCTTAACCCACGCCGCGGCGTCATTCTTTTCGGCGACATAAAGTCGTGAAGCTTGTTCGTCGATAAGTTCCTGCGGTGAACCGATATTTGTGACGACGAGGTCTCCGTTGAAATTGCTCGCTGGCGGCAGCACATTTGCGATCTTTGGCGCAGTAAAACTCACAGTCACATCTGCCCGCCTATACTGATACAGTTGAACCGCTGCCTGGTCAGCCATAAGGGCGGAGGGAATATCAACGGCGACGTGAAAAACATTTGAGAAGCTTCCTACTATTTCATTAATGTCATCCCGAGGATACTTCAGCCCGGTGCCGAATACAGCATCAACAACACATTCAAGTTCGTCCCAATCTCTGGGATTGATGTACTCCCACGCCTGCCACCATTCTTCTGCTTCGCAGACCTCGATTTTGGACGGCAGCCTTTCGAAGTTGATCTTCGCATCGCCTTTGGTTTGGTCAATTTTTGCGAAAAGTATAAGCCGAATATTTGCCCCTTCGGAGGATAAAATTCTTGCAACAGCGGCACCGTCGCCGCCGTTATTGCCCTTGCCGCAGAGGATCAGGATCGACTTTCCATTGACCGAGCCACCGAGTTTTTCGGTGATAACGCGAGTAACGGCATGGGCGGCATTTTCCATCAATATAAGCGACGGAATGCCATACCGCTCGGTCGTCAGGCGATCGACCTCACGCATTTGGGCAGCTGTCAGGACCTTCTGCATCGATTTCAATTTAACACAAAGAAAAACCGCATCGCCCGTAGACAATGCGGTTCGGAGATGTGTGAATGAACGTAGGGCGTTCACATCGTGGCGAAAATGTTTGCCACTGTGCTTGACACGCTGTTCTTCCGTTCAATTAATAGAAATGTCCATTCGCCCCCGGCTTCCAAAAAAGTGGTGATCCCGGCTGGATTCGAACCAGCGACCTTCCACTTAGGAGGCGGACGCTCTATCCAACTGAGCTACGGGACCGGCCAAATTTGGATTGTGTGTTTCCGGCCTTGGAATGTCAAGGTTCACTTGAGTAGGCCCGACAGCCAGTGAACAACATTTAGTGCGTATTGGCGATTGTCTATGCCGGCAACGTTCATGCCGAATTTCCGGTCGTCCGCGCTTAGTTGAGCGGTCAGCATAGCTGCCTCACCGGAGACAAAGATCCTTCCTTTGCCAAATTTCAACGCAATAGCTTGAGCCCTGCCCGCCGCCGATATTTTCTTGTCCGACTTCGGGAACTCGTCATAAGCCGTGTCGGCCAGCTTGAGGATAGGCGTCCCCTTGTCGGCCTTGAGCGACTGGCCCGTGAAACTAACGACGCGGTTCACGCGTTCCGATGCATTGCGGCCGTTTGTGATCGGGTGCTCGGCAAGTAGCTTGTTGTTGCGTGAGAACAGGAGGTCCTTTATCACAGGGTCGCGATTTGGCGGATCATCGGTATAGCCCTTGCTCATGTCGATGCCCAGGCGGTTCGCGAGCTTCTCAGCATATCCGCCAAACGGCGTATGGTCTGCTACGAGCAGAAGCGACCCGCCGCGCTCGACCCAAGCCACAACAGCGTCGATCTCAGCATCAGTAAACGCAGAGCCGTTGTCCCCGCCCCGCGCATTCGAGATGACAAGCAGGTCATAGCCCTTCAGTCTTTCAGATGTAAACGCATCGGTATTGGGCGTTATGACATACCCGTCATTGCGGATCAGGTCGGCAAACGGTTTGAAATTTCCGGTGGTCTTGTGAAAGTTTTGATGTGCCTCGTCGAAAAAGACCTTCGGCCCTTTCGACTTATACGCCGGCCTCGCGACAGACGTGTCGTAGGTATCATCGGCCCGCTGGGTCGCCGTCTTTACGTTCGGGACCGCCGGAATATCTGAGTCCGCACATGGCGGCGTTCCGGCCCTCGCAACGCAGAACGCGCCAACGACTGTTCGCCGCCCTTTCTCGTAAACCTCAAACGTGCCGACCATCCTTGTCGTGCCAGGCGTTGCGGAAAACCTCGCGTCCGCGTCTGCCACGTCCGACGCAAATGTCAGCTTTCCCGCCTCGAGTTTAACGTCGCGGGCCTTCCCCTCCGCCTGCTGGCCGCCGAATTTGATACTTACATCGCCGGTGATCGAATCCGCAAATCGCGCAAATGTAAACTCAAGGATGCCGCTCGGGCCGTTAGACCTGAAAGGGCCGGCCCACGAACCCGACGGGTCCTGCGCAAGAACGGCAACTGAGAAAAAAAGTATCGTTAAAATCGAAAAACAACTCGACCTCATAGCAACAAACCTCAAAAAATGTGATTTCTTCTCGAAAGGTTTAACGAGTCAGACTCGTCGATGTTCCGGCAAATCTTCGCGCCCGGGACTTTGGTGCTATGAGCTATAACGGATGAGGGATCTCACATCGTACCCGTCAAATCTACTTCTGCCGCCCAGAAAATCAAGCTCGACGACAAATAGCAGGCCCGCGACCGTTCCGCCGACGCTTTCTACTAGATCGACGACAGCACGTGCGGTGCCGCCCGTGGCGAGCAGGTCGTCGACGATGAGGACGTTATGGCCGGGGCCAACCGCGTCCTTATGCATCTCGAGCGTGTCTGTGCCGTATTCAAGCTCGTACGAGACCGAGACGCACTCTGCGGGCAGCTTTTTTGGCTTGCGGACCGGAATAAAACCGGCGCCGATCTGATAGGCGACAGGCGTGGCGAAGATAAAGCCGCGCGACTCGACACCGATGACCGTGTCGATGTTCTTTCCACGGCATTGCTCGGTCAGTGCATCGATCGTCTCCTCGAGGCCCTCGGGATCGAGCAGCAGCGTCGTGATGTCATAAAAATTGATGCCCGGTTTGGGAAAATCGGGCACTTCGCGAATCAGCTTTCGTAAATTGTCCATTTATCTTTCGATCCTAAAGTTTGAATATCTACCACTTGGCTCGACGACCAATTCTTCTATCTCCTTAACGCGTGAATAGGTAGGCCCGGCAGCCAGGTCGTGGCGAAAATCCTCGACCGCTTTCGCATTTCCCTCAGCGAACACCTCGACGCGGCCGTCTTCCAAATTTTTCACATAACCGCGGACCTGGTGCCTCGCCGATGAACGCTGCGTAAAATAACGAAACCCAACGCCCTGCACCTCGCCGCTGATCAGGAATTTTCGAGCGATGATCATCAGCCGAGGGCGTCCAGACATTCAGCCAGCGACCGCTGGCGACACGTGTAGATCGGCATTCCGCGCAAGGTAAATTTGCTGGCCGGCGTCTGCCTCAGTTCCTCGGCGAGTGCCAGAAAATCACGCGGCTCATCCGTTTCGAACGATATTAGATACTCGTTATCGTTGAATCCGAACGCGTGCGTCAGGTGGATCCGGATGTTAGGGAACCGCTTGCCGACCATGAAATTCTCCTCGACCATCGCGTCACGCTCGTCGGCGGTCATCTCGTACCAATCGGCCTGCTTCTTGCACGGGTAGACAAAGTTGTACTTCGCCATCCCCGCCTGCACACGAGAGCGGCCTTCGTCTGGTGTGCCGGTGAACATCATGCGCTTTGTGATCGACAGGTAATTGTCGGGCGTCCCAAAAAAGCTGCCGAGATCGGTGTTATAAAGCTGCGCCGTCATCTCCTGCACCATGTCGAGGGACGTGCCGATGCGCCAGAACATCAAGTCGGCCTTTGAGTCGAAACCCACCAGCGAGTAACTGTAGAGCAAGAAATCACTGCGATACCGGTCAAAAACACTCTGGAATTCACGCTTGTATTCGTGTTTCCGGTCCGAGCCCAGTTTTCGCCACTCAGGGCTGATATTCAGGAAAATAAAATTGACGAATTGCTTCTCGATCGCCGACGGCTCGGGCGCCGCCGACTCGGTCACGAGCCGCAGGCCGCTGTCAACGGGTTCTTTTTGTGTGCTTCGCAATTCCATCGTCTGATATTATTTTGGCAAGATAGCCAACGGTGTGCAAATCGCGTCCGCCTGTCGTTAACAATTTACAAACGCGGGCTTTAGTGTAAGAATGACTTTCATGAAGCGGTTATTGTTTTGTTCCGTGCTGATGTTCGCAACGGCGATATTGTTGCCCGCGCAGCAACGGCCGCTTCTCACCGACGATGTTGACATCACAACTCCCGGGGCACTGGATGTCGGCGTTGGAGTCGATTTTTTCCAGGACGCAAAGTTCCCGCTTTCTGGTCTGACCGGTGAACTGACCCGCGTCGGCGACATCCGCATCCGCACCGGCCTCGCCTCGAATGTCGAGGTGCAGATCGAGGGCTCCATGCAGAATTACCTCGCAGTGAATTCCCGTACGACACCGCCGCCGATACCTCTGTTGTTCATGGGAAACTCGACAAATGACATCGGCGATTTCACGATCTCGGCAAAGATCAAGGTCCGCAGCGAGGGCCGCGTGATGCCGGCGATCGGCTTGAAATTCGGCTACGAGATGCCGAATAGCAATCAGGCGCGCGGCATCGGCACGAACCAGATCAATGTCTTTGGCAAAGTACTGCTGCAAAAGAAGTTCGGCAGTGTGGTCGGCCGGACACCGCGTTTTAACGCGATGGGCAATCTCGGCCTCGGCATCATGACCGCGCCGCTCGAGCGGTTTACGCAGAACGACGTATTTCTCTACGGCCTCGCCGGCATTTATCGCGTGACGAACCACGTCAACATCGCGAGCGAGGTAAACGGCCGCGTAAACACCCGCGGAGGCACCGCACCGCTTGGGACCGAAAGCGTCGGCCAATTCCGCATCGGCACACAGATCAGGACGGCAGGCCTGCGATTCGACACCGCCGCCGCGATCGGCCTGACAAGATTCAGTCCCCGCTCAGGCATCATCTTCGGCGTCACCTACATAACGCCGAGCATCTTTACGCCCGCAAAATAATCAAGTATTTATTGGAGAATTCCCTTTACCAAGTTGCGGCGCGGTGCGGATCGCCTCGGTCACAAACTCCTTCGCCGTGCCGATCGATTCGACGAGGCCGTTGCCAAGTGCGAGGTTCGCCGCGATCGCCGATGCGAGGGCGCAACCGGTACCGTGCGTCGCCGTCGTGTCGATGAAATCTGATTCGAAGCTCGCCGTGTTCTCTCCGAAGAGGTAGTCTTTT
>Ga0163161_10000636_pt1 | contig 27962 bp, 17 predicted proteins | sample S45metaG_FD_129847 | JGI IMG/M metagenome (GOLD analysis project Ga0163161, IMG submission 129847) | Switchgrass rhizosphere microbial communities from Kellogg Biological Station, Michigan, USA - S4-5 metaG | ecosystem: Host-associated > Plants > Roots > Rhizosphere > Soil | place: USA... | reverse complement strand
TGCCCGAGCATGCCGCCCGCGTGAAGCGCTACCGCGACGACGCCGCCCTGTTCAGCCGCTTCCAGATCGAGCACCAGATCGAATCGGCCTACGCCCGCACCGTGCAGTTGCCTTCTGGCGGCGCCATCGTGATCGACCACACCGAGGCGCTGGTCTCGGTCGACGTGAACTCGGCCCGCGCCATCAAGGGCGGCGACATCGAAGAAACCGCCACCCGCACCAACCTCGAAGCCGCCGACGAAGTGGCCCGCCAGATGCGCCTGCGCGACTTGGGCGGCCTGATCGTCATCGACTTCATCGACATGGACGAGTCGAAGAACCGCCGCGAAGTCGAAAGCCGCCTGCGCGATGCGCTGCGGCAAGACCGCGCCCGCGTGCAGTTCGGCTCGATCAGCAAGTTCGGCCTGATGGAAATGAGCCGCCAGCGCCTGAAGCCGGCCCTCTCCGAAGGCTCGTCGATTCCCTGCCCCCGCTGCGGCGGCTCGGGCCACATCCGCGACACCGAATCGAGCGCGCTGCAGATCCTGCGCATCATTCAAGAGGAGTGCCTCAAGGACAACACGGCTGCCGTGCACGTCCAAGTGCCGGTCGAAGTGGCGTCGTTCCTGCTGAACGAAAAGCGCCCCGAAATCGCCAAGATCGAGCTCAAGCAGCGCGTCACCGTGCTGATGGTGCCCAACAAGACGCTCGAAACGCCGAACTACAAGCTCGAGCGCCTCAAGCACGACGATCCGCGCCTCGATCACATCGAAGCCAGCTACAAGATGGCCGACGAGATCGAAGATCCGACCGCCGTCACCCGCCGCTCGCAGGAGCCGACCAACAAGCAGACGCCGGTCATCAAGGGCGTGCTGCCCGACGCACCCGCGCCGGTCGTTCCGCCCAAGCCCGAAGCGGTGCGCGCGCCTGTCGCGGCACCCGCACCGGTCGCACCGCCCGTCGTGAGCGCACCGGTTCCGGCGCAGGGCGGCTTCTTCGGTTGGATCAAGAGCCTGTTCGGCGGCGCGCCTGCCGAAGCGAAGGCGCCCGCACCGGCTGCGATTCCGGTCGAGGCACCGAAGCCCCGCCGCGATGGCCGTCCGGGCCGCGATGGCGAAGCCCGCGGCGGCGCACGTGACGGCGAACAGCGCCGTGGCGGCCGTGGTGGCGAAGGCCGCGGCGAAGCGCGCGGTGAAGGCGGCGAACGCCGTGGTGGCCGTGACGGCGAACGCCGCGGCGGCCGCGGTGGCGAGCGCCGCGAAGGTGGCCGTGGCGAAGGACGCAGCGAGAACCGTGAAGGCCGCAGCAGCGAACTGCGCAACGACGCAGCCGCAGGCCAGCCGCGTGAACAACGCGAGCCGCGCGAGCAGCGTGAACCCCGCGAACCGCGTGAGGCACGCGCCCCGCGCGAAGGCGAACAACGCCGTGGTGGCCGTGGCGAGCGTCGCGAAGGCGAAGGCCGCAACGCACCGGCCGAGGCACTGGTCGACGGCAACGTCAACCTCGAAGCCCAGCAGGCAGCGCCCGCCACAGACGAAGGCAACGCAGCGGAACGCGCACCGCGCGCCCGCGGCGAGCGTCGTGAACGCGGCGAGCGCAGCGACCGTGGCGAGCGCGGTGAACGCAGCAACGACCGCGGCGGCGAACGCAACGGCGACGTCCAACCGCGTGGCGAAGCCGCCGCCGGTGAAGACGCCCCGCAAGGCGAACGCCAGCCCCGCAACGGCCGGGACGAGCAACGCGCCCCGCGCGGTGACCGTGGCGAACGCGGCGAGCGCAACGACGGCCGCCGCGAGCGCCGCAACGATGCACCGCCCGCCGCCAACGAAGGCGAAGCGCGCGTGGCTGAAGTGGCGTCCGCCGATGGCGAACAAGGCATCGACAACGCGGGCAACGACCAGGCACCACGCCGCGAAGGCGAAGAGCAGCGCCGCGGTCGTTCGCGTGACCGTTACGGCCGCGACCGCCGCGAACGCGGTCCGCGCGACGAGAACGAAGCCAACAACGCAGCCGAGACACCGGCAGCCGAAGGCGCCGTCGCAGCGGCCATGGAAGCCACCGGCGAGTCGTACGAAGTGCCGGTCGCCCGCCAGCAGCAGCAACTGCCGCTGGCTTCGGAACCCGTCGCCGAACGCCAGGTGAGCGAAGTCGCCGCAGCCCCCGAAGTGCGCGAACCCGCACCGCAGCAGCAGCCACGCTTCGAGCGCCCTGCAGCCGCGCCGGTCGCAGCGCCCATCGTGGTCGAAACCGCCAAGGCAGTACCCGCCGGCAACGGCCGCGCCCTGCCCAAGGTTCAGGCCTTCGAACTGCCGCTGAACGAACTCGCGCAGATCGCCGAAGGCTCGGGCCTGCAGTGGGTCAACTCGGATGCCGAGCGCATCGCACAAGCGCGTGCCGCGATCGCCGCCGAGCCGAAGCCGGTGCATGTGCCGCGCGAACGCCCACCGGTGATCGTGCTCGACGAAGGTCCGCTGGTGCTGGTCGAGACCCGTCGCGATCTGGGTTCGATGTCGCTGCCTTTCGAGAAGACGGCCGCCGACACGCAGGCGCCGGGCGCGCACTGAGCACCAAGCAAGCTCGCAAATGAAGAACGGCGCCTCTGGCGCCGTTTTTTTATGCCTGCGCGCCGACCGCCAGGTCCGGCATTTCCAGGATCATCTGGCCGAAGCGGCAGGCGCAGGGCGTCTTGCCGCTCTCGCTCCAGATCAGCGCGAACTCGACGCTCGGCAGCGGCGGCAGGCAGTAGCGGCCGTCGACGATCTTCATGCCCGGCTCGACTTCCACCTCTTCAAATCGAGTTCGCCAGCCCGTATCGCCGCGAGCAGATCGATGTGCATGCTCACGTAAAACTCCCAGCGCGCCGCGGGAAACGCCCGCGCGAACCGCGACAACAGGGCGGCAGGCGGTCACCCATGAAGTTGTCCGGCGCGTCGAAGCGCACCACGCCCTGAATGAATCAGATCAGGTGCTGGGCGCCTGCGCCGCGCGCTTCCAGGCGACGGCGGCCTGCTCGGCGTCCTCGCGCGCTTCGGCCAGCTCGGCCAGCGCGAGCCAGGCTCGGCGATAGAGCTCGGCGTCTTGCAAGCCGAGCCCGGCCTGCGTGAGCAGTTGCTGCGCCTTGCCCCACAGCTGGCGCTTCATGCAGGCCATGCCGGCGAGGTACTGCAGGTTCGCGTCGCGCGGATTGTTGCGCTGCGCGGTCTCGATGCGGGCCAGCCATTCGGCGTCCACCGAGTCGAGACCCGCCTCCAACGCGCGCGCGAGCTTCACGCGCAGCGCATCGCCGAGAGCGCGCGGGTTCGCCACCATGCGCTCCCAGGCGGGCAGCAGCCAGCCGCGCGCGAGCGACAGGTCGCCGTGAAGCAGCACCATGCGTTGCGCGCCATGGATCGCCACCTCGGGCATTTCGCGTTCGTTGGTGTCGAGTTCGGACCAGGCGCGCATCAGCTGCGCCGGATCGTGCGCACCCGACAGCAGCTCGGTCGCGAGGCCGCGCACGATGCTTTGCGCCGCGGCATCCGAGAAAGCGCGATGCTTGGCCAGCAAGCGGGCGGTTTCGAGGGCTTCGAGCGTGCGCCGGTCCTGGCGTGCCGCCTTCAGGCGAAGGCGCAGGGCCAGCGTGCGCCGCTGTACGCCCTGCGGAAGTTCTTCGAGGCGGGCAAGCGCCGCGGCCGCATCGCGGTCTTCGAGCGCCCACCGCGCAGCGCGCAACTGCACGCCTTCGCGTGTCTCGGGACTCGCGAGCAATGTGCGGTCGACGCTTTCGTTGAGCGCCTGCTGCAGATGAGCGTCGCGTGCCGGCTTGTCCTGCAAAGCCTGCGCGCTCTCGGCGGCCAGCAGGTGCGACAGCACGCGCACCTGCTGCGCCTGGGGCAGGTTCGCATCGAGCGCGGCCAATGTTTTTTCCTGCACCAGCGCGGACTGGGCCGCCTTGCGTGCGCGCGAGAAGCGGCCGGCGATCAACTGCACCATCGCATCGAGCAAGGCCGCATGCAATGTGCGTTCCTTCTGCTGGAGGCGCCACTGGCGCGCCTGTGTCGGCAGGGAGAACAGCGCGGCCAGCGCACGCAGCGCCACGTGCAGCAGCACGAAGGTCCCCAGCAGGATCACGAGCACGAGATTCAGCGACAGGTCGACACGCCACGGCGGCCAGAACACCGTGATCGTTCCTTGGTTGTTGCCCGCGAAAAGAGCGACTGCCGCAGCGACGGCGAACAGCGCGAGGAGCCAGATTGCAGCGCGCATGACCGGATCAGCGTCCCGCGGCCGCAGTGGCCAGTGCCGCGAGCGTGTCGTCGACGCGTGCCGGCTCGGTGGTCTTCACCTGCGCCTGCAATTGCTGAAGCAGCGTGGCCGCTGCCTGCGTGCGGCGCGAAGCGGGATCGAAGTAGCGATTGAGCGACGCGCCCACCTGGGCCAGTTCGGTACGCGTGGCATCTACCTGGCGCGACAGCAGCGAGAGGCGTGCGTTGAGCAGCTTGAGCTTGAGGTTCTCGCGCAGGAAGTAGGTCTGCTCGGGCGCCAGCAGGATCGCCTCGGGGCTCTGGATGCGGCCGACGCGCACCAGCGAACGCGCTTCGCCGCGCACCGTGAGCAGTGCACGCCGCCACCATGGCGCATCGGCCGGAATCGGTTCTGGCTGCCACGCGTTGACGCCCGTGCCGCGCACCGCCACCGCATTGATCGCGGGCAGATCGTCCACGTTGCGCATCAGTTCGTCGAGCTTCTGCAGCGCCTCGGCGCTGTCGACGCTCGAGTTGCTGCGAAGGCGGTCTGCGTCGCGCTGCATCGCGCGCTGCAACGGGGCGAGCCGCGGCTGCGCGGCGCGCGAGATGCGCAGGTCGCCGGCCTTCAGTGCCGCCAGCAAAGGCTCGACGTTGCCGGTGACCTGGGCCTGCTGCAGCGCAAGGCGCACGGCCGACTCGATATCGACCACGAGGTTTTCATCGCGCGAACGCGAGAGGCTCTGCATCAGCTCCTCGAGCTGCGAGCGCTGCAGCGCGACTTCGGCCACGCGGGTTTCGATGAGCGCCACGCGGGCTGCAGCATCGCGCACGGTGTCGCTGGCCTGGCGCGCCAGCGTGCGCGCTTCCATCGACTGCGCAGTGGCATCGGCGCTCTGGCGTGCCAGTTGCTCCTTCATGCCGCTGACCTTGTTCCACAGCGCAATGGTCATCACCAATGCGAGCAGCGCCATGAGCGTGAGGAGGCCCAGGCCGATGCGGGACAGCAGGGTTGCCGCGGCCGCCATGGCGGCGGGCGTCTGGTGCGGCGCCAACGTGGCGGGCACCGGCGCCGTTGCAGCAGTGGGAGAAGGAGGAGAAATGTCGTCTGACGGGGACGCGGCGCTCATGCCAACGATTCTATCGACGCGATCAACGCATCCCGCAGGGGTGTGCAGACACGCAACGCACCAAAACCCGCGGCCCGCGCGGCTTCGCCGATGCGTGCATGGGTGGCGACGGCGCTCGCGGCGTGCCAGTCGGTGCCGGGCATCGCGCGCTGGAGATTGGCGATCGCTTCAGAGCTGCTGAAGAGCCAGATCGCACGCCCTTGCGCACCATCGATAGCGAGCTGATGTTGTCCGACATCGAACAACGGCGGCAGCCGGCGATAGGCCACCACGGTGTCGCGGCGCCCGTTCGCCGCATCGATCTCCTTGGCCAGCCAGTCGCGGCCGGCGGGTTGCCCGGCCTCATCGCCGCCGCGCACGATGAGCACGCGCACGCCAGCCGACACCTGCGCCTGCACGCGCTCCCACAACGCTTCGGAGTCGAAGCGCGTGGCTTCGGGCGGCGGTGCGTCGATGGCTTCGGGTGGCACGCCGGCGCGCAACAGGGCGCGCGTCGTGCCGGGCCCCGTGGCCCAGAAGCGGCGACCGGCCATCGCTTCGTCGGATGAATCCGCGCCCCTGCTCTGGAAGAAATGCTCGACCGCCGTTGCGCTGACGAACATCAGCGCGGCGTAGTCTTCGATTCGCCGCCAGGCCGCGCGCAGCGGCTCGGCATCGTGGACCGGCTCGATGACGATCAACGGTAGCGCCACTGCATCAAGGCCGGCAGCGCACAAGTCCTCGACCCATTGCACCGCCTCGCGCGCGGGCCGCGTGACGATGACGGGCCGCGCAGTCATCGGACGACCACCGATTTCAGTGGGCGCCGGCGTCGCGCAGCAGCGCGGCGGCGTGTTCGCCGAGCGCGTCGGCGCGTCCGAAGTCACCGACGTCGGCCTGCGCATGAACGCGAACGAGCGGCGCATTGCCTTCAGGGTCGCCCCAGGCCGCATCGATGCGCAATGTGCCTTCGGCCTGCCAGCGGGCATGCGCCGCGAGCGGCATCGAACAACTGCCACCCATCGCACGGCTCACTGCGCGCTCGGCGGCGGTCGAGAGCCAGTCGCCGCGGTGCGCGAGCGGCGCCAGCAGTTCGATCAGATCCTCGCGGTCGGCGCGCACTTCGATGCCCAGTGCGCCCTGCCCCGCGGCCGGCAGCATGTCGTCGGGTTCGAAGGCGACGCGGATGCGCTCTTCGAGGCCGAGGCGCTTCAGGCCCGCGGCCGCCAGGATGATCGCGTCGTACTGCCCTTCGTCGAGCTTGCGCAGGCGCGTGTCGAGGTTGCCGCGCAGCGGTTCGATGCGCACGTCGGGCCGCCTGGCCTTGAGCAGCACCACGCGGCGCAGGCTCGAGGTGCCGACCACCGCGCCCTGCGGCAGTTCGTCGAGCGAGGCATAACGGGGGGAGACCAGCGCATCGCGCGGATCCTCGCGCTCCAGCACGCAGGCGAGGACGAAGCCTTCGGGCAGGTCCATCGGCACATCTTTGAGCGAGTGCACCGCGATATCGGCGCGACCGTCTTCGATCGCCGTTTCGAGTTCCTTCACGAAGAGGCCCTTGCCGCCGACCTTGCTCAGACTCTTGTCGAGGATCTGGTCGCCCCGGGTCGTCATGCCCAACAGGCTGACCGTATGGCCTCGTTCTTGCAGAAGCGCTTGCACGTGTTCGGCTTGCCAAAGGGCCAACCGGCTTTCGCGCGTCGCGATCACGATATTGCTCAAGACCGCTCCCAAAAGTACATGTTTTCAGACGCCGGAATGCTAGCATGTTGCGCCGCAGCAACGCAGGCGGCGCGTCCATTCAAGTCCCCAGGAACAACATCGAATGAAAGCCAGCAAGACCCCTGCCCTCCCCAAGCGCCGACAGGCCGAAGACCAGCCACTGATCGACGACATCCGGCTGTTGGGCCGGATCCTCGGTGATGTGATCCGGGAGCAGGAAGGAGACGAAACCTATGCGTTGGTGGAGAAGATCCGCACCCTGTCCGTAGCCTTTCGCCGTGACGCGGACCAGGCGGCCGACCGGGCGCTCAAGAACCTGCTCAAGGGCCTGAGCGCCGCCGAAACGGTGCGCGTGATTCGCGCCTTCACCTACTTCAGCCACCTGGCCAACCTCGCGGAAGACCGCCACCAGATCCGCCGCCGCACCGAGGCCGATCGCGAAGGCGTGTTGGCTGATGGCGACCTGCAGACCGCTCTCGCGCGCATCCGCAAGGCCGGCGTGAAGCCCGACGAAATCGTCGCCTCGCTGGCCCACAGCTACGTGTCGCCCGTGCTCACCGCGCACCCGACGGAAGTGCAGCGCAAGAGCATCCTGGACGCCGAGCGCGCGATTGCCCTGCTGCTCACCACGCGCGACGAAATCAAGCTGCGTCAGAGCGCCTATGCGAGCGGAAAAGATGCGCTCTCGCCCATCGAGCTCGCCGACAACGAAACCCAGATGCGCACGCGCGTCACGCAGATCTGGCAGACGCGCCTCTTGCGCTTCTCCAAGCTCACCGTGGCCGATGAAATCGAGAACGCGCTGAGCTATTACGAAGCCACGTTCCTTCGCGAGATTCCGCGCGTCTATGCCGACCTCGAGAAGGCGCTGACGCAAGGCGGCCACACGCCGTCGGTCGCGCCGTTCCTGCGCATGGGCCAGTGGATCGGCGGCGACCGCGACGGCAACCCGAACGTCACCGCCGAAACGCTCGAATACGCGCTCGGCCGCCAGGCCGAATTGGCGCTGCGCTACTACCTCACCGAAGTGCACTACCTGGGCGGCGAGCTTTCGCTCTCGGCCACGCTGGTCGATGTGTCGGTGGAGATGCAGGCGCTGGCCGAGCGCTCGCCCGACACCAGCGAGCACCGCAAGGACGAGCCCTACCGCCGCGCGCTCACGGGCGTGTATGCGCGCCTGGCGGCGACGCTGCGCGAGCTCACCGGCGGCGAGGCCGCACGTCATGCGGTCGCGCCGCAGAACCCGTACCACAGCGCTGAAGAATTCCTTGCCGACCTGCGCACGGTGGAAGAGTCGCTCGGCGAAAAGCACGGCAGCGTGCTCGCGGCACCGCGCCTGCGGCCGCTGATCCGTGCGGTGGAAGTGTTCGGCTTCCACCTCGCCACGGTCGACCTGCGCCAGAGTTCCGACAAGCACGAGGCGGTGATCGCCGAACTGCTCGCCACTGCGCGCATCGAACCGTCGTACGCGTCGCTCGCCGAAGAGGCCAAGCAGACGCTGCTGCTCAAGCTACTCGACGATGCGCGCCCCTTGCGCGTGCCCGATGCCGACTACTCGCCGCTCGCAAAAAGCGAGCTGGCCATCTTCGCCGCCGCCCGCACCGCGCGTGCGCGCTACGGCGCCGCGGCCATCCGCCACTACATCATCAGCCACACCGAAACAGTGAGCGACCTGCTCGAAGCGCTGCTGCTGCAAAAGGAAGTGGGCCTCTTGCGCGGCGCGATGGCCACCAACGCGGTGTGCGACCTGATCGTCGTGCCGCTCTTCGAAACCATCGAAGACCTGCGCAACGCCGCGCCTATCGTGCGCGCCTTCTATGCGCTGCCGAACATCCAGGCGCTCATCGAGCGCTCGGGCGGCGAGCAGGACGTGATGCTCGGCTACAGCGACAGCAACAAGGACGGCGGCATCTTCACCAGCAACTGGGAGCTGTACCGCGCGGGCATCGCGCTGGTGTCGCTGTTCGACGAACTGAACAAGAAGAAGGCCAACCCGATTCGCCTGCGCATGTTCCATGGCCGCGGCGGCACGGTGGGACGCGGCGGCGGCCCGAGCTACCAGGCGATCCTTGCGCAGCCGCCGGGCACGGTGCGCGGCCAGATCCGTCTCACGGAGCAAGGCGAAGTCATCGGCTCGAAGTACGCCAACCGCGAGATCGGCCGGCGCAACCTCGAGACGCTCGTGGCCGCCACGCTCGAGGCCACGCTGCTGCCGCAGGGCAAGTCGGCACCCGCCACCTTCCTTTCCGCCGCGAGTGAACTCTCGGCCGCCAGCATGGCCGCCTACCGCAAGCTCGTGTACGAGACCCCGGGCTTCGGCGACTACTTCTTCGGCTCCACGCCGATCCGCGAAATCGCCGAACTCAACATCGGCTCGCGCCCCGCATCGCGCAACCCGAGCCACAAGATCGACGACCTGCGTGCGGTGCCGTGGAGCTTCAGCTGGGGCCAGTGCCGCCTCACCATTCCGGGCTGGTTCGGCTTCGGCGCGGGCGTGGAGCAGTTCCTTGCCTCGGCCGGCAATGCCGCCGGCAAGAAGGAACGCGTGGCGCTGCTGCAGCGGATGTACGCGCAGTGGCCGTTCTTCCGCACGCTGCTGTCGAACATGGACATGGTGCTCGCCAAGAGCGACCTCGCGCTGGCCTCGCGCTATGCCGAACTGGTGACCGACCGCAAGCTGCGCCAGAAGGTGTTCTCGATGATCGATGCCGAATGGCACCGCACGTCGGATGCGCTCACGCTCATCACCGGCGCCAAGCAGCGGCTCGAAGGCAATGCGGAGATGCAGCGCTCGGTGCGCCATCGCTTCCCGTACATCGATCCGCTGCATCACCTGCAGGTCGAATTGATGCGCCGTTATCGCGCGGGCGACGGCGGCGAGCGGCTGCAGCGCGGCATTCACATCTCGATCAATGGAGTGGCTGCAGGCTTGCGCAACACCGGTTGAGTTTTTAGGCCTCGAGCACCAAAGACAGAGGGCGCCTTGTGCGCCCTCTCCTACGTCAACAGTCGCCAATGAGGAACCCGTAAGGTCATTTAAAAGCGTACGGTCGGACACGTTCACAGTTCTCGCAATCGCGCGGCAGCTCGAAGTCGTTTCACAGGAGCCCGTTGCAATGTCCGTCCCGCAGTCCCTTACCCATTCGCAAGTCGATTTCGTCAACGACGATTTCGAAGCCCTGGCCTCCCACATGCGCCATTGCGCACGCGCCCATGGCCGATGGTTCTCGGTGCGAAGCCACATGCAACGTGTGCGCGCACTTGCTGCGGGCCGCATCGTCACGATGGCCTGCATGGCCGTGATCCTCGGCATCGGTCTCTTCGCGATCGCTTGAGCGCCGCAGCCGTTGCCGACCGCCTCCAGGGGCTCAGCCACTACGCCCGGACGCTTCTGCTGGGTCCGCATGACCCCGTAGCCCTCCCGATCCGCGCCGAACTCTTCGGCGCGCAACGTTTCGAGCAGCACGGCCACAGCCTCGCGCGCGCGCAGATGGTGGAAGAAGACCGTCGCCGCACCAGCGAAGCTGCACCGTTTTTTCCGCGCGTGGACGAGAACCTCGAGTCGCTGCGCGCCGCCTTCGACTACATCGCGCTGATCTCGCAGAGCGGACGCTACGTGTCGCCGGCCGCCGAATGGCTGCTCGACAACTTCCACCTCGTCGAGGCGCAGCTCCAGCAGATTCACGACGGCGTGCCGCGCAGCTACTACGCGCGCCTGCCCAAGCTGGCCACGCCGCCGCTCGCGGGCCTGCCCCGCGTGTACGGCATCGCGTGGGCCTATGTGGCGCACACCGACAGCGTGCTCAACAAGACGCTGTTCACCGCCTTCCTCAACGCCTACCAGGACATCGACGAACTCACGCTCGGCGAACTCTGGGCGCTGCCCACCACGCTGCGGGTCGTTCTGCTCGAAAACCTGCGCCGCGTGGCCGAGAGCATTGCCGAGAACAAGGTCGCGCGCGAGATTGCGCATGCCGCCTGGGACGCTGCGCCGCATCTCTCGGCACAAGACCTCGACGTGCTCTACCGCGCGCTGCAAAGCCACGGCCTGCTGGACCCTTATCTCACGCAGCTCTGGCAGCGCCTGCCGGTCGAGCACGGCGAGAACATGCCGGCGCTCGTGCGCTGGACCGAGCAGCACTGCCCCAACGGCCCCGCGCTCATCAACGACGCGCAGAACGCACAGGCCGCGGCCAACCTCACGGTCGGCAACATCATCACCACGCTGCGCATGATCGGCCAGGTCGAATGGAGCGACCTGATCGAGCCGGTGAGCCGCTCGCTGCGCGTGCTGCGCGAACTGCCGAGCTTTGCGAGCGAGAGCGAACGCACGCGCCAGCAGATCACGCATGCGATGGAGCGGGTGGCGCGCGACACCGAACAGCCCGAGCGCGAAGTGGCCGAGGCTGTCGTGCGCATGGCCGCGAGCGCACCGGCCGACGATGCCGCTGCTGAAACCGACCGCGCGGACGGCACCGCGGGCTACTACCTTTTCGGCCAGGGCCGACCGGCGCTGATTGCCGCCTTGCAGTCCGATGAGCACGCGGGCCGCAATGGCCGCGCGGCCCCCACCCGGCCCGCACGCAGCCATCGCAGCTGGCGTCTTCCCGCCTACCTGCTGTCCGTCGCCGTGGGCACCGCATTGCTGCTGTTCGCCGTGGCTCACAGCCTCGCGCATCGCGGCGACTGGACCACCGTGGTCGTCCTCGTGCTGCTCGCATGGCCGCTCTCCGAAGCGGTGATCGCGCTGGCGCAGCGGATCATGGCGGAGTCGGTGAGCATGCAGGCGCTGCCACGCCTGGACTTCGCAGCCGGCATTCCCGAGCGGCACCGCGCGCTCGTCGTCATTCCCACATTGCTGACCTCGACCGCGAACAACGCACAGCTCGCTCATCGCCTCGAGCTGCACTGGCTCGCCAATCGCGAGCAGCACGCGCAGTTCGCGCTGCTCACCGACTGGGCCGACGCCTCGCAGGCCTCGCTGCCCGAAGACGCACCGCTGCTGGCCGACGCCATCGAGCGCATCGCCGCGCTCAACGCGAAATACCCCTCGGCCGACGGCGCGGCGCCGCGCTTCCTCGTGCTGCATCGCCCGCGCACCTGGAGCGACACCGAAGAACGCTGGATGGGCTGGGAACGCAAGCGCGGCAAGCTCGAGATGCTGATGCGCCTGCTGGCGACCGGCAATACCAGCGATATCGGCGGCTTCTTGCCGCTCGCGCCGGGCCAGCAACTCGCCCCCGGCCGCACGCCTTATGTGCTGACTCTCGACAGCGACACGGGCCTGCCGCCCGGCGCCTTGCGCGACCTGGTGTCGATCGCAGCGCATCCGCTCAACGCACCCGAGGTGGATGCGCAAAGCCGCCGCGTCGTCGCGGGCTTCGGCATCCTGCAGCCCCGCATCGTCACGCCATTTCCGATGCGCAACGAGCGCTCGCTCTTCCACTGGATGTTCGCCGGCCAGTGCGGGCTCGACCCGTACGGCAGCGGCGCCTCCGACATCTACCAGGACGTGTTCGGCAGCGGCTCCTTCATCGGCAAGGGCCTGCTGAACGTGCGCGCGGTGCACGCCACGCTGGACCAGCGCATCCCCGACAGCGCCGTGCTGAGCCACGACCTGCTCGAAGGCACGGTCGCGCGCTGCGCGATGGTGAGCGACGTGGTGCTGATCGAGGACCACCCGCACCATGCCGGCGTGGCCGCCTCGCGCGTGCACCGCTGGGTGCGCGGCGACTGGCAGTTGCTGCCGCTGATGTGGCGCGCCCGGCGCTTCGGCATCGATGCGCTCGGCCTCTGGAAGATGGGCGACAACCTGCGCCGCTCGCAAGTGGTACCGGCTTCTTTCGCGCTGCTGGTGCTCGTGATCTTCACGCAGGCAATGCCGCTCGGCTGGGCGCTGGCGGCCGTCGGCGCGGCGCTCACGCTCGGGCCGCTGCTCGGCGCGCTCGCCGGGCTGGTGCCGACGCGGCGCGCCATCGAGCTGCGCCACTTCTTCGACGTGGGCGCGGTCGAGCTGCTGCGCGCCCTGGCCAGTGCGGCATGGCAATTCGTGCAACTCGCGGCGCAGACGCGGCTGCTGCTCGACGCGGCGTTTCTCGCGACGTGGCGGCTCATCGTCAGCCGCAAGCACCTGCTGCAATGGACCACCGCCGCGCAGGCAGAGGCGCAGTCCAGCCAGCAGTTGCTGCCGTTCCTTCGCAGCGGCGCCCTCGGCAGCGGGGTCTGCCTCGCGCTCGCCGTCGCGGCGCACTGGAGCGCGTACCCGGTGATCGGCCCGCTGCTGTTCGTCGTCTGGGCGCTCGCACCCGTCGCCGCGTGGTGGAGCAGCCGCGTCGATGCCGAGGTGCCCGACCCGCTGAACGCCGGGCAGCGCACCTATCTCGAGAAACTCGCGCACGACACCTGGCTGTTCTTCGAGCACGTGGTCGGTCCCGACGACAACCACCTGCCGCCCGACAACCTGCAACTCGAGCCGCAGCCCACCATCGCCCACCGGACCTCGCCGACCAACATCGGCATGTACCTGCTGGCGGCCTGCTGCGCGCGCGAGTTCCACTGGATCGACACGGCCGCGCTGCTCGCCCGCATCGGTGCCACGCTCGACACCGTGGACCGCATGCAGAAGCACCGGGGCCACCTCTTCAACTGGTACGACACGCAGACGCTCAAGCCGCTGCCGCCGGACTACGTCTCCAGCGTGGACAGCGGCAACTTCGCGGGCCACCTCGTGGCGGTGGCGCAGGCTTGCCGCGCCTTTTCCGCGGAAGGTTGCGAAAGCCACGAGGCGCCCGCACTCGAAGCCCTCGCGCAACGCTGCGATGCGCTGCATGCAGGCATGGACTTCAGCGGCCTCTATGACGCGAAGCGGCACCTGTTCCATATCGGCCTGCGCGTCGAGGAGAACGTGCTCGACGCGAGCTACTACGACCTGCTGGCCTCCGAGTCGCGCCTCCTGAGCTTCCTGGCGATTGCCAAGGGCGATGTGCCGCGCCGCCACTGGATGGCGCTGGGCCGGCCGTTCCTGCTGGTGGGTTTCGCACCCAGCCTCAAGTCGTGGTCGGGCTCGATGTTCGAGTACCTGATGCCCGCGCTCGTGATGTCCGAGCCCGAAGACGGCCTGCTGCAGGTGGCCAACAGCGCCGCCATCGACGAGCAGCAGGCCTTCGGCCGCGCGCAGAACCTGCCGTGGGGCGTTTCGGAATCGGCCTACTTCGCGCAGGACCACTCGCTCGCCTACCAGTACTCGCCCTTCGGCGTGCCGCGGCTCGCGCTGCGCCGCACGCCACCCACCGACCGCGTGGTCGCGCCTTACGCGAGCGTGATGGCCGCGGTGCTCGCGCCAGCGGCGGCGGTCAGCAATCTCGAACGGCTCGAAGCGCTCGGCGCGCGCGGCGAGTTCGGCTTTCACGACGCGGTGGACTTCACTACGTCGCGCCAGGCCGAAGGGCAGGAATTCACCGTGGTGCGCAACTTCATGGCGCACCACCAGGGCATGTCGCTGGTGGCGCTGTGCAACGTGCTGTGCGCCGACGGGCCGCGCCGCTGGTTCGGCAGCGCCGCGCTGGTACAGGCGCACGAGTCGCTGCTGCACGAGCGCACGCCGCGGCAGATCATCGGCAGCGCCGATCCGCGCACGCCGCCCGAGCCGAGCCAGACCGAGCTGGCGCCGCTGTTCCAGCCGCGCCTGGTCGACCCGATGGCGGCCGGCTTCCAGCCCACGCACCTGCTGTCGAACGGCCGCTACACGGTGGCGCTGCGCGCCAACGGCGCGGGCGTGAGCCGCTGGCGCGCGTTCAACGTGACGCGCTGGCGCGACGACCCGCTGCGCGACAGCCACGGCACCTTCTTCTACATCCGCGACGAGGGACAGCGCGAGCTCACCTCCCTCACCGCCCTGCCCGCGCCCGGCGCCGACTGGTTCTACCGCACGCGCTTTCTCGCCGACCAGGTGCAGTTCGACGCGGCCGGCCCCGGCCTGCAGGTGCGCACCACGGTGCTGATCAGCCCCGAGGACGACACGGAGCTGCGCAACATCACGCTGCACAACTCGGGCGGCGAGACGCGCACGCTCGAGCTCATTTCGTACTTCGAGCCGGTGCTCTCGAACCCCAAGGCCGACGAGGCGCATCCGGCCTTCGCCAACCTGTTCGTCGAATCGCGCTGGGAACCGGCGTGGCGCGCGCTCCTGATGTCGCGCAAGCCCCGGCTGCACGGCGACCCGGTGGTGGCTGCCGCGCACTTCGTCGCCTCGGTCGATGCGCATGTGCTTTCCATCGACTGCATGACCGACCGGCGCGCCTTCATCGGCCGCAACCGCTCGCTCGCGAGTCCGGCGCTCGACGCCCAGCCGCTGCATATCAACGGCACGCCGGTGAACGGCCTGGACCCCATCGCGTGCCTGCGCGTGCGCCTGTCGATCGCGCCCGGCGCCACCGCGCGCCTGAGCTTCGCGACCGCCGCCGACGAAAGCATCGAGGCACTGATGCCCAGCATCGACCGCTACCTGCAGCCGATGCATGTGGAGCGCGCCACGCGCATGGCCGCCACGCTGGCGCAGGTGCGGCTGCGCGACCTGAGCATCGCGCCCGCGCAGAACCTCGCGCTGCAGGACCTCACGACCATCCTCACCTACACCACGCCGCGCGTGATGAAGGACCGCGGGCTCATCGACCTGCGGCAAATCTGGCGCTTCGGCATCTCGGGCGACAAGCCCATCGTGCTGGTCTACATCCATTCGATGAACGGCATGGGGCTCATCAACACGCTCTTGCGCGCGCAGCCGTGGTGGGGCTTCGGCGGCGTGGCCTGCGACCTGGTGGTGCTCAACAGCGAGCCCAACTCCTACCTGATGCCGCTGCAGCGCGAGATCGAGACCCTGCGCACCCGCGTGCAGCAACAGACTCAGAACAGCTTTCCGCGCAACGACACGGCCGGCTTCTACCTGCTGCGCGACCACGAGGTGGCGCCCTCGGAAAAGGCCGCGCTCTCCAGCCTCGCGCGCGTGGTGTTCACGGCCGACGGCCGCGCGCTCGAAGTGCAGGTGGCCGCATTGCACGAAGCGCGCAGCCCGACGATTGCCGACGACAGCAGCGCGCCGGTGCCGCAGCGCACGCCGCTCCTGATGCGCTCCGCCGCGGCTCAATCTGCACAACCGGCGACGACGCCGATGACGGCGCCCACCGGCCGCTTCGACGCGGAGAGCGGCGAGTTCCGCTTCGACGTCGACATGGACAACCGCACACCGCGCCCCTGGGTCAACGTGATCTCCAATGCGAACTTCGGCTTCCAGGTGTCCGAGTGGGGCACGGGCTTCACCTGGGCCGGCAACAGCCGCATGCACCAGGTCACGCCGTGGTCGAACGACCCGGTGCAGGACCCGGCCTTCGAGCACTACCTGCTGCAGGACCTGGCCACGCGCGAGCTGCTGCCGCTCACGCCGGCCGGCCAGGGCGCGAGCGGCTCCGAAGCCGTGCGCCACAGGGTGCGGCACGGCCAGGGCTATTCGGTCTTCGAATGCCGGCTGCACAACCTGACGCTCAAGACCACCTTCTTCGCGGACCGCGACGACGCCGTCAAGCTGGTGCATGTGCGCGTGCACAACGAGGGCGCGGGCCAGCGGCGGCTGCGCGCGCTCGGCATGGTCGAGTGGCAGATGGGCGCGGCGCGCGGCGAACGCCGCACCGTGCATTGCTGGAAGCCCGAAGACCAACCTGCGGTGTTCGGCCAGCAGCGCGAATCGGGCGGCGGCTTCGGCGGTAGCACGGCCTTCCTGCTGCTCGCCGGTTTGTCGGGGGCCACGCAATGGACCTGCGACCGCAACGAGTTCTTCGCGGGGCATGGCATCGTCGAAGTGCCTGAGACGCTCGCGCGGCGCGCGGGCAGCGGGCTCGACGCGTGCGCGGCCATCGGCGGCGAGTTCGTTGTCGGTGCGGGCGAGAGCGCGGAATTCACCTTCGTGCTGGGCCATGCCGGCACCGCCGAGGCCGCGCTCGACCTGGCGCACCGCTGGCGGCAGCGCGACGTGCCTGAAGCATTGGCGCAGGTGCGCGGGTTCTGGGACGAACTGCTCGGCCGTCTCACGGTGCGCACGCCCGATCCGCTGTTCGATGCGATGGTCAACCGCTGGCTCATCTACCAGACGCTGGCATGCCGCCTCTGGTCGAAGGCCGGCTTCTACCAGGCGGGCGGCGCCTTCGGTTTCCGCGACCAGTTGCAGGACGCGATGGCTTTCGCGCTCACCGATCCGGCGCGGCTGCGCGAGCAGATCCTCGTCAACGCCGCGCGCCAGTTTCCCGAGGGCGACGTGCAGCACTGGTGGCACATGCCCGGCGGTGCCGGCGTGCGCACGCATTTTTCGGACGACCTGCTCTGGCTGCCGTTCGCGACGGCGCACTACGTCGAGGTGACCGGCGATGCCTCGCTGCTCGACCAGGTGGTCGGCTTCATCGAAGGCCCCGCGATTCCCGATGGCGCCGAAGACGCCTACTACGCGCCGCAGAACAACGGCCGCACAGCCACCGTGTTCGACCACGGCGCGCGCGCCATCGACCGGAGCCTCAAGACCGGCGTGCACGGCCTGCCGCTGATGGGCACGGGCGACTGGAACGACGGCATGAACCGCGTGGGCCACGAAGGCCGCGGCGAATCGGTGTGGCTCGCGTGGTTCCTGTGCAGCGTGGTCGAGCACTACGCGCCGATCGCCGAAGCACGGGGCGAACACGAGCGCGCAGCGCGCTGGACCGAGGCGCGCCGCGGCTGGATCGCCGCGCTGCACGACGCCGGCTGGGACGGTGCATGGTTCCGCCGAGCCTTCTTCGACAACGGCGCGCCACTGGGCTCGTCGGCCAACGACGAATGCCGCATCGACCTGATCGCGCAGGCGTGGTCGGTGCTCTCGGGCGCCTCGGACGCGGCGCACACCGGCCCGGCGATGGCGGCCGTGAAGAAGCACCTGCACGACGAGCCCGCGGGCCTGCTGCGCCTGTTGACGCCGCCCTTCGCGCACTCGACCAACAACCCCGGCTACATCCAGGCCTACCCGCCGGGCGTGCGCGAGAACGGCGGCCAGTACTCGCACGGCGCGGTGTGGGCGCTGATGGCGCAGGCACTGCAGGGCGACCACGAAGCGGCATGGCAGAGCTTCGAGGGGCTGAGCCCGGCGCACCGCGCGGCGAATCCAGAACGCGGACCGGCCTACGAACTGGAGCCCTACGTGATGGCGGGCGACATCTACGGCGCCGCGCCCTACGTCGGCCGGGGCGGCTGGAGCTGGTACACCGGCTCGGCCGCGTGGCTGCATCGCGCCTCCGTCGAAACGCTGCTGGGGTTGAGCGTGAAGGGCAGGCAGCTCTCGCTGACGCCGCACGTGCCCGCGCATTGGCCGGGCTTCGAGATCGCATGGCGGCTCGGCGAGCGCAACCTCACGCTGCAGTGGGGCTCGCCCGAGGTCGCCGCGACGCCCACCCACCATGTGGCGGTGGGCGAATGGATCGACTGGCAGGCGCTGCCGGCGGATGCGGTGCTGCGGGTGGGTTAAGGTCCGCGGGCCTGTTCCAGAGCGACCACCCGCACATCCAATGACCAAGATCCAGTTCCGCCGCAAGCTCATCGTCATCATCCTGCTGTGCGTGGCGGTGACGGGGGCGATGGTGCGGCACTACGCGGAGCGCGGCACGACCACGCGCGACATCGCCACGCTGCTGATGGTGCTGTGGGTGCCGATCATCGGCAACGTGATCGCGTGGCTCATCGGCAAGCTGCCTCGGCGCGCGCCGCCGCCCGAACCCGTGACCTTCGATGCGATGGGTGCGTTCACGCCGCACCTGCTGGCCGACATCACGCTGCGCCCGCCGGCGCTGCCGGTGCACGACGTTCCGCTCGGCGCCGGGGAGTACCGCTGTGCACTGGTGATCGACAACCAAGGTTTTTCGGCGCGATGGTTCGTGCCACAAGGCGAGGTGCTGGAGCGCGGGAAGGCACATTCGCTCGACATCGAGTTCCTGACACCGGATCTTGCGAAGCCCCGTTTTCCGCAAGGTGCGGACTTTCGCGTGCTCGTCGGCGATTCGTTCATCGCCGACGGCCGGGTGTTGCAACTCCAATAGCACCTCATGGCGGCGATAGCCGCCACGGCGAGCGGCCCAGCAGCCACGGAGTTGCAAAAAGGTCCGATTGTTCGCCCACGGGAAACTGACTACTGCCGCGAGCCCCCTTTGTCGCGAGGGCATCCGCTTTCACACTCCCTGGACTCCCGCAACAAGCATCGGCACGCGCTTCGCCGATGCGCTCCAGGACCCCTTCCCATGATGAATGCACCCAGCAGCACCCCCTGCGTCGACGACCTGCCGTCTTCGCCGTCCGGGCTGGTAAAGACCACCCGTTCCGCCTGGCTCGCGGTCGGCTCCATCGCCGTCGGCACCTTTGCCATGGTCTCGACCGAGTTCATGCCCATCGGCCTTCTGACCGACATCGCGCGCGGCCTGAACGTATCCGACGGCACGGCCGGCCTCATGGTCACGATGCCCGGCGTGCTCGCCGCCTTCGCCGGTCCGGCGCTGATCGTCGCCTCGGGCAAGCTCGACCGGCGCACGGTGCTGATCGCGCTCACCACCCTGCTGATCGCCTCGAACCTGCTCGCGGCCTTTGCGCCCAACTTCGCCACCATGCTCGTCGCGCGCCTGCTGCTCGGCCTGTGCGTGGGCGGCTTCTGGACCTTTGCACCGGCCGCCGCGACGCAGCTGGTGCCTGACGCCTCGAAGGCGCGCGCCATGTCGCTGGTGCTGGCCGGCGTATCGGCCGCCACGGTGCTCGGCGTGCCCGCGGGCTCGTTCCTCGGCACGCTCTTCGGCTGGCGCGCTTCGTTCGCGGTGACCGGCGCGCTGGCTGCGATGGTGCTGCTGGTGCAGTTGTGGCTGCTGCCCGCGATTCCGCCGGCGCGCGCCATCGGTGCGCGTGACTTGCTCACACCGCTCACGCGCCGCATGGCGCAGGTCGGGTTGCTTGCGGTGCTGTTCTTCATCGCCGGCCACTTCGCGGCCTACACGTATCTCAAGCCGCTGCTGCAGCAGGTGTTCGGCCTGGACCCCAACGCGGTGTCGATGCTGCTGCTGGTCTACGGCGCGGTCGGCTTCATCGGCACCTTCGTCGGCGGCAGCCTGGTGGCGCGCAGCGTGCGCGGCACCACCTTGCTGGCGGCGCTGATGCTGGCAACGGCGCTGCTGCTGTCCACGCTGATCGGCAGCGGCTTCGTGCCCGGCGCTGTGGTGGTCTTCATCTGGGGCGTGGCCTTCGGCCTGATCCCGGTGGCGCTCACCGGCTGGATGATGGAAGCCGTGCCCGATGCCCCCGAAGCCGGCCAGGCGCTGCTCGTGAGCGGCTTCCAGGTGGCGATCGCCTCGGGCGCGCTGATCGGCGGCCTCACGGTCGACAACTTCGGCATCTCCAGCGCGATGGTGCTCAGCGGTGGGCTGGTGCTGATCGCCGCGCTGATCGTCGGCACGCTGGGCCGGGCGCGCGGTGGCCCGGTGCTGGCTACCTTGCCCGAGTAACCAGCCCCGCCTTCTTGCCCGCTGCCGCGATCGCGTCGAGCACCACGCGCAGGGCCTTGTTGACCGGCTTGTCGCGCCGGATGACGACGGCCAGCGTGCGGTGCATGCGCGGTGCGAGGCGGCTGATCTTCAGGTCGGGGTGGGCACCGCGGCCCGCCATCGCCATGCGCGGCACGATGCCGTAGCCCAGCCCCGCGGCCACCATCTCCTTCATCGCTTCGACGCTGCCCAGCTCCATCACGGGCTGCGGCTGCAGGCCTTCGGCGGCGAACCAGCGATCGACCAGCTTGCGCGTGTTGGCCGCGGGCTCGAACAGCACCAGCGGCAAGCCGCCCAGATCGCCCGGCGTCACCCGCGCCTTCAGCGGTGCGAGGTCGCTGCGGCCGATGGCGACGAACTCATCGTCGAGCACCGGCGTCACGCTCAATGAGCGACCGGCGGCGGGCAGTGTGACCAATGCAAGGTCGATGCTGTTCTCCTCGACCCGGCGCACATGGTCCTCGGTGTTGCCGGTGCTCACCACGATGCCGAGCGCCGGAAATTCTTCCCGCAGCGCGCGCAGCACGGCCGGCAGGAAATGCAGGCAGGCCGTGGCGCCGGTGCCCAGGCGCACCCGGCCCGTCACGCCCCTTGCGTGATCGGCCAGGGCGTCGATTGCGTTGTCCACCGCGGTCTCGATGTGGTGCGCATGGCGCAGCAGCTCCACGCCGGCCGGCGTGGCCCTCGCGCGCTTGCCGACCCGTTCGATCAATCGCACCGCGAGCCTGCGCTCCAGCTGGCGCACCTGCAGGCTGATGGCCGGCTGCGTGAGGCCGAGCCGATCGGCCGCGGCCGAGAAGCTGCCGGTTTCGATCACCAGCCCGAAGGACTTGAGCTGGTCGAGGTTCAGTGTCTTTTCCAAAGTATTGCTTATGCTCCGCATAGGTCGGCGAAGCTTCACTTATCGATGGTGGAACGTCAAGATTCGCGGCATGCACTCACCGACGCTCTCGCCCCCAGCTTCCGCCACCGTTGAAATCCTCTATGCCGAGCCGCACCACATGGCCTCGGTGCAGACCATCTACAGCCACTACGTGCAGCACGACCTGTGCTCCTTCGAGGAAGAAGTGCCCACCGTCGAAGAGATGCAGGCGCGCCGCACCGAGGTGCTGCAGCGCGGCCTTCCCTACCTTGTCGCGCTGAAGAACGGCGAGGTGGTCGGCTATGCCTACGCGAGCCCCTACCGCGCCCGCTCGGCCTACCGCCACACGGTGGAAGACTCGATCTACGTCGCGCACGGCATGCACGGCCACGGCATCGGCCGGACGCTGCTGCAGGCAGTGATCGCGCGTTGCACCGAGAGCGGCTTCATGCAGATGGTGGCGGTGGTGGGCAACAGCGGCAATGCCGGTTCGCAGGGCCTGCACGAGCGGCTGGGATTCACGCAGGTCGGCGTGCTGCGCGATGTCGGGTTCAAGTTCGGGCGGTGGGTGGATACGGTGTTGATGCAGCGCGCCTTGCGTTGAGGCCCGCCATGTCTGCTTCGCCAGGTCTCCCTGTCGAGGCCCACGGCTCCACGTGATCGATGCGTGGCATCGATGAGCTACCGCAACACAGTGTCAATTTCTAATTTGCAACTGTCTTGCGTTTTAACAATCTCCGCATCCTGGTGCGATCTCTCCGAAGAAATCAGGCACAGGGCTTGCTGTCGGGAACACGTTCTCAACACAAGATTCAGGGGGAGATCAATGGTCATTCGACTTCGTCATCTGCTGCTCGCATTGAGTTTGTCGGCAGGCCTCGCCGGCTGCGGCGGCTCTTCTTCCAACAACGGCTTCCAGGGCATCGCGCCACCGCCCGACAGCGGCACGCCGACAAGCACCGGTCCCGTCGGCGGGACGGTGACGCCGTTCGTTCCCGAGACGCCACCGGCCACGCCATCCACCACGACGACACCCGAAACATCGGGACCGCCGTTGAAGTTCTCGCCGGTCTCCCGGTTCGAAAAGCAGGTGCCCGGAGTTCAAGACGGTGCGATCTACACGGCGGAAGCAGCCGACTACGACCTGGGCTCGGTCATCGTGAGCACGGCGGACTCACCACCCTTCGTCTTTCTGTCCCGGCTTCACGGCGGACTTTGGTATCCAGGCAAGCCACTGGACTCCTCCGCTGCGTTGCCGGCCAGATACCCGGTTGTCCTTCTTCTGCACGGTCAGCATGCGTACAACGTTCCAAACTACCAGGGGTACGACTATCTGGCGAGCGATCTGGCTGCGCACGGTTATGTGGTTCTATCGATCGATGCCAACGAGATCAACGCCAGTTGTCCCGCTGCAATGACGCGCTACTGCAATCAGTACGGCTATGGCACGGGCGATTTCACGTCGCAATCCCGCGGCCAGCTCGTCCTTGCCACGCTCGACAAGCTCAAGAAAGTCAACGACGGAATCCAGACCACGAATGGCATATCGCTGAAATCCCTTGTCGGAAAAATCGATTTCGACCGGATCGGCATCATGGGTCATTCGCGAGGCGGTCAAGGCATCAATGACGCGATTCAACTCAATGACCGGCGTCTTGGCGTCACGCTCAAGCAGTTGCGTGCCGCTACCGAGGAGCTTCGAAACGAATCGAAAACCTGGGCCAACAACGTCTGGTTCTCTTCCACGGGCGCAACCCGAACCACCGGCACCAAGCAGGCCTTCCTCGCAACACTGAATGCTCTGGTTGCCGCACTGGACACCAAGGGCATCTCCGATGCCGAGCTTTCGGCAGCCCTTGACAAGAGCAATATCTCATTGGCCGCAGGAGCAGCGACGGGACCGAACGCTCCACCGAAATATGTCTTCAAGGCCGCCCTGTCCCTCGCACCGACCGATGGCCGCAATTTCCAGAAGATCGCCAACGTGCCCTTCGCGGCAATGGTCCCGTCCTGCGACGGCGACGTCAGAAATCTGAATGGCGCACAGGTGTTCGACCGCAACCGCTTTGGCCGCGACACCGCAGACACGGCACCTCGGTTCCAGATCGTGGTGCGAGGCGCTAATCACAACTATTTCAACTCCCAATGGACCGGTGATGACTACGCGGACAATCCGGCCGACTATTGCTATATGAGTTCGATGGCGAAAAGCAACTTGCGGCTCGCCCCTGCGGACCAGGCGGCCGTCGGCTTGTTCGTGATCGACAGCTTCATGCGCCACTTCGTCGGCGGCGAGTCCGCGTTTGCCCCTTACTGGAACGGATCGGCTCCTCTGCCAGCACAGGCCTGCCCGGGTGGCAAGGCTCCTTGCGACAGCCGTGTCGCGCTGACGCTTCAGACCAATGGACAGACGAACGGCGTGAACAACCACAAGCTGATCGCACCCTTCGACGACGCGTACCGCCTCAACCAGCCCTATGACAGGATGACCGCGCAACTGCGTGCCGGCGACCCGCTCGACCTGATCGACACGACCTCCTTTGTCGGCAACGTCCACACCTGTGCCTTCGACTTTGCGCTCGCCGGCGGCAGCATTCCGACCTGCGCGCCTTCTCTGCCGCAGGACGCATTTTTCAGGGACGGAGTCAGCACCTATGGGGGCGGCCTGATCTCCACGCCGAACCAGTTGCTGCTTGGCCTGACGGGGCCCGACATGCCGCTGAAAATCACGCTGAAGGAGCCTGTCGTCGGTGCCGCACCCCCTGCCGTTACCGCCGAGGCCCTGTCGACAGCCGGCTATGACACGTTGAGCTTCCGCATTGCCATGATGCGCCCCGATCTCGCAAGGGAAGGGCCGCTCTCGGTGCAGGAAGTCACCGTGACGCTCACCGACAGCGATGGCGCGAATTCCCCCGCCATCAAGGTCAGCGACTTCTCGGATGCGTTGGACAGCAGCATGGGCCTGACCATACCGGCCGGCAGTCGCGCGGCCGAATTGCTGAACATGGTCGCGATCCCGATCGCCGCATTCAAGCCAGATCCGGCCAGCCCCAGTGCCTTCGATCCGACACGCCTCAAGACGCTGACGCTGAAGTTCGCCAACGCACCGAACGACGGCACCAAGGTCGCATTGACCGACGTGCAGTTGCAGATCTTCGGACGCGCACCGCACTGACGCGCACATCATCGGACCTGGAAAAGATCGACAAAAGGGACTGCGGACGACGTCAGGGGAGTCCGTCGTCTCGGTCGTGCTACGGAGCCTCGTCCTCCGACCACTCCGGGCTGTAGCCACCCAGGGTCGGGTGGTACATCTCGTCCCCCGAATGCTGGGTGAACTCGACGTTGAGCCTGTCTTCGCGCAGGCCCAGCATCTCAATGCAATCGCGGCACAGGGCTTTCGCGACCTCGAGCCGCAACTCGGCGGAGCGGCCGCGCCGGATGTCGCACATGAGCACCGACACCTCGGTGGTCTCGCCGTCCACCATGCGCCAGACGCCGCCTTCGCCCACCTCGCGGATCGCGACGCTGATGCGGCGGATGTCCACGCTCATCAGTTGCGCATAGGTTTCGCAGAGCTGGCGCGCGAGGCGCTTCTTGTCGGCCACTTCGTGGCGGCCGTTCACGTCGAGCTGAAGGTAAGGCATGGCAGCGACCTTACGGACAAACGATTCCCACCAGTTCCATTGCAGGCATTCAAGTTTTCATTTGCCACCGGAAGACCATCGCCCGTCTAATACGGCCCCATGGCCAAGAGACGAAGCCTCAAATCAGACACCTGCCCGATGGCGCGCTCGCTCGACATCGTCGGCGATCAGTGGTCGCTGCTCATCATCCGCGATGCGTTCGATGGCATGAAGCGCTTCGGCGAATTCCAGCAGAGCCTGGGCGTGGCGAAGAACATCCTGGCGGACCGGCTGAAGAACCTCGTGCAGGAAGGCGTGCTCGCGCTCGCGCCCGCATCGGACGGCACGATGTACCAAGAGTACGTTCTCACGCCCAAGGGCAACGGCCTCTTCCCCGTGGTGGTGGGCCTCAGGCACTGGGGCGAGCAGCACCTCTACGGCAAGGGCGAGGCGCACTCGGTGCTGATCGAACGTGACAGCGGCAAGCCGGTGCGCAAGCTCGACCTGCGAACGCGCGACGGCAAGCCGCTCGATGCGGCCGACACGTTCGTGAGGAAGCTTCCGATGAAAAAGCCGGCGGCGAAGAAGCTGCCGGTGAAGGCGGCGCGCGGCAAGGCGCAGCCGGGCTGAGCGCCCCTATTCGCCCAGCAGTTCGCCGATCGGCTGCAGGTCTTCCACCCGGTCGCAGATCGACTTGATCACCATCGTGATCGGAATGCCCAGCAGCAGCCCCCAGATGCCCCAGAGCCAGCCCCAGAAGATCACGCCCACGAACACCGCCACCGGGTTCATGCGGCTGGTTCGGCTGGTGAGCCAGGGCATCAGCAGGTTGCCGATGATGGTGTGGATCGCCAGCGACACGCCGCCCACCAGGATGCCCATCTGCAGGCTGTTGAACTGCAGGAAGGCCACCAGCCCCGCGGCCACCAGCACGATCACCGAGCCGATGTAGGGGATGAGGTTGGTCACCGCCGCGATGATTCCCCACACGGCCGCGTTTTCCATGCCCATCAGCCAGAACGCGAGGCCGGTCGTCACGCCCACCACCACGCTGACAAGGATCTGCACCAGCAGGTAGCGCTCGATGTTGCGGGTGATGTCGTCCAGCACATGCACCGTGACCTTCTTCTTCTGCAGGCTCGACCCCGTGATCTTGATGAGCTTGCGCCGGAAGGTGTCGCCCGAGCACAGCGCGAAGTAGGTCAGGAAAGCCACCAGCGTGAACTGGCCCAGCGCGCTCAGCAAGCCGACCGTGCCGCTCAGCAGGTAGTCGCGCACGTTGAAGCCGGGCCGCTCGATGATGACGCGGGCCACGCCGCGCCGCGAGGCGACGCGCGCGGAGTTCTCCTCGGCCGCCTTCTCCAGTTGCGCGGCAGCCTGCTGAACGCTTTCGAGCGGCGTGGCGCTGGCGCCCTTGTCGCGGCGCATCGCCTGCCCGAGCTTCTGCGCGGCGACCGGCAGCGAATCGACCAGTTGCGAGGCGTTGCCCGAAAGCGAATAGCCCGTCCAGCCGATGCCGCCGAACAGGCCCACGAGGATGAACGCGGCGCCGATCCAGCGCGGCAGGTGCCAGCGATGGAGCATCTCGACCACGGGCGAGAGCGCGTAGGTCAGCAGGAGGCTCAGCATCAGCGGGATGAACACCGCCTGGCCCCATTGCAGCGCGAAGACGCTGGCCAGCACGGCGAGCACCACCAGCGAGGCGCTGCGCACGTCGACCGGCATGTGCAGCATCAGCCGTCGGCGCTGGGCTGCGGCGGGTGTTTCCTCCGGCGCAGGCTCCGAAGAAGGCGGCATGGGCGCTTGCGGCGCTTCAGCAGCCGGAGGTTCGGGAGCAGGCTCCGGTGCTTGCGCGATCGTGGGTTTGTCGGGGGGAGCGTTCTTCTCTTCGGTCATCGCGCCTCCTTGAGCACTTCGCGCACCGCGGCCAATTGACGGCGCGACACCGCGACGGGTTCGGGAATCGCGTCGAGCCTCAAGGCCCAGCCTTCGGCGTCTTCGCCGTCGTCGTATTTCTCGAGTGCGCGGATGGCCGAACGGGCCACCAGCGCATTGCGGTGCACCCGCAGGAAGCGGTTCGGATAACGCTCCTCGAACTCGTTGAGCGAGCCATCGAGGATATGGCTGCGCGTGGCGGTGCGCACGGTGAGGTATTTGTATTCGGACTTGAGGTACAGCACCTCGGACAGCGGCACGCGCTCGGCGCGGCCGCGGTCCTGGATCAGCACGGTCTCGGGGGCGGCATTGGCCTGCAGCGCGCGGCGCTCCTTCAGGAAGCGCTCGGCCTTCAGCAGCGCCTGCTGCAGCCGCTCGGCGCGCACCGGCTTGGTCAGGTAGTCGACCGCGTCGAGCTCGAAGGCGGTGACCGCGTGCGTCGCATGCGCCGTCACGAACACCACGGCCGGCGCATCGGGGTTGCTGCGCAGCGCGCGCGCCACCTCGATGCCGTCGACGCCGGGCATGTGCACATCGAGCAGCACGAGGTCGAGGTCCATCGTGGCCAGGTGCTGCTGCGCCTCCGCGCCCTGCGAGGCCTCGGCCACCACTTCGGCGGCGGGCGTGGTGCAGTCGCGCAGCAGGGTGCGCATGCGGGAGCGCGCCAGGGCTTCGTCGTCGACGATGAGGGTCTTGAGGGTCATGATGATTCGGCGGGGATCGCGATGCGCACCCGATAGTTCTTTTGATCCATGCCGGCGCTGAACTGCATCTGCATGTCGTGCAACAGGCGCAGCCGGTCGCGCACGTTGGCCAGCGCGATGCCGTGGCCGCGCGGCAGCGGCTCGTCGGCCCAGCGCAGCGGCGGCAGGCTGTTGACCACCTCGATCACCACCATGGAACCGCGCCGCTCGGTGCGG
>Ga0163161_10000635_pt1 | contig 27964 bp, 29 predicted proteins | sample S45metaG_FD_129847 | JGI IMG/M metagenome (GOLD analysis project Ga0163161, IMG submission 129847) | Switchgrass rhizosphere microbial communities from Kellogg Biological Station, Michigan, USA - S4-5 metaG | ecosystem: Host-associated > Plants > Roots > Rhizosphere > Soil | place: USA... | reverse complement strand
GGTCGTGCTCGATGGCTGGGATCTGGGTACGGCATCCGTTTCGCAGGATCGGATCGCGCCTGCTTTCCCCTTCGATCCAGGCGGCGGCCACATTCATCGCTACTGGCATATGCTGCGCGATGGCGAGGCGAATTGGCCTTGGTTCGACGGAAGCGCGAGTGCCGCTCGCGGGTTGTCGCCGGCACTCGCCGCCCTGCACTTGCACGATGCCTTGGTCGGCATTCTGAAGCACCCCGAACACTACGGCGATGCCGCCCGCGCTGCATGCCGGGAGTTTGGTGCCGGTGATATCGCACAGATGCTCCAGCCCGTGCTGCTCCTCAAACATGCTACCGATCCAGCTTACCAGGGCACCGATGCACTCGCTTCCCAGCTCGCGCGATCGACAGTCGCGGATCGTCCGTCGGATCTGACGGCGGCGGCGCATACCGTTTCCCGGTTCCTGAACGAGGCCGCACTTGTGAGCGAGACCATGGCATGATCACCGTACCGAACATGCCACAAGGCCATGCCTGGCCAGCGCGCAAGTATGGGTGGTACATCGTCTCGCTGCTTACGCTGGCTTATGCCCTGGCGATCCTCGACCGCGTTTCCATCGGCCTGCTGATCGTGCCGCTGCAAGCCGCGCTCCACATCAACGATACGCAATTCGGCCTGTTGCAAGGCATGGCGTTCAGCCTGTTCTACAGCGTCCTGGGACTGCCACTCGGCATCTGGTGCGATCGCTCGCGGCGCGTACCACTGCTGGCCACGGGCCTGTTCCTGTGGAGCGCGGCGACAATCGGCTGCGCCTTCGCGAACACCTTCGGCCACTTGTTCTTCGCACGGATGCTGGTCGGCGTTGGCGAGGCGGCGCTGGTTCCGTGCGCGGCTTCGCTCATCGCGGATTACTTCGATCCCTACGTACGGCCAAAGGCTTATGGCGTGTTCGTGACCGGCAGTTCGCTCGGCACCGCGGCGGCGTTGACCCTTTCCGGCCTGTTCCTCGTCATCGCAGACGTCTTGATCGCCAAGCATGCCGCCTTCGCCGGGATGGCGCCTTGGCAGATCGTCTTCATCCTGTGCGGCGTCCCCGGCCTGCTCCTGGCGCTGATCATCATCCTCACCGTGCGCGAGCCCAAGCGCCATGGCGCTGGCGCAGTAACGCCGAAGATCAGCCTTAAACCGATCTTCAAACTGCTGCGCGACCATCCGCGTGCCTTCGGCAGCCTGATGGTCGGCACGGTCCTCAACCTCGTGTGCGTCTACGCGATCATCGGCTGGTTTCCGGCGCTGTTCATTCGCGTGCACGGCTGGGGAGCGGCCGAAACCGGGTGGCTGCTCGGCGCGGTGGGCATGCCGATCAGCATCTTCGCGGCAATCAACAGTGGCTGGGTCATCTCCTGGCTGACAAAGCGCGGACACAAGGACGCGCCGATGATCGCGGCTATTTGCTGTGCGCTTTCGATGGTCGTTTTCGGCACCTTTGCCTGCGTCGTACCCTCCGCGATCTTGGCACTGATCGGCTACGGCCTGAACGCCTTGTTCGTGAACTGGAACATTTCGGGCGTGTACTCGGGCATTTCCGCGATCGTGCCCAACGAGTTGCGCGGTCAGGTCATGGCGCTGCACAACATCCTGTCGGGACTGCTGGCGCTGACCGCCGGCAACTTCGCGGTCGGGTTCCTTTCCGATACCGTGTTCACGCAATCCAACGGGATCGCGTGGTCGCTCGGATCCGTGTTCTTCGTCTGCGGACTGGCATCTATAATTATCCTCATGTCGGGCCGTACCGCCTTTCGCGCTGCGGCGCAGGCCAATCTTGAAAGGGAAGCTGCTTGAACGACACCGCTACGCTCACCCGCGACACGCTCCACCAGCGTCTCGCGGCGATCCTCGGCCAAGAGGGTTTCTTCCACGATGACGAAACCCGCACCCTCCACAGCGCGGACCTGTTCGGCGCCGGCGGCACGGTTGCTGCCGTCATACGACCCGCATCGATTGAGGAGCTGAGCGCGGCCGCTCAGGAGATCGCCAAGGCCGGTCTCGCCCTTCTGCCCCGCGGCGGCGGTCTGACTTACGTGCAAGGCTACGTCAGCAAGACAGACGGCGCAGTCGCAGTCGACATGCGCCGGATGAACCGCATCCTGGAGGTCAACGAGCAAGATCTGCTGATCACCGTCGAGACGGGCGTCACCTGGATGCAGATCTACGACGCGCTCAAGCCACGCGGCCTGCGCCTGCCGTTCTTCGGCACCTTCTCGGGTCGTGGCGCGACTGTCGGCGGTGGGTTGTCCAACGGCGCGCTATTCCTCGGCACCGCGCGCTATGGCACCTCAGCGGAGATCGTGCTGGGCATGCAGATCGTGCTGGCGGACGGTTCGATCCTGCACACCGGCCAGACCGCGATCCGCACCGCCAAGCGCCCCTTTACCCGCACTTTCGGGCCAGACACGACAGGGTTGTTCACCCATGATGCCGGCGCGCTCGGCATCAAGGGTGTGGTCACCCTGCGCATGATGCGCGCGCCCGCCTATATCGATTACCTGTCGTTCGGCTTTCAAGACCGCGACGCTGCGGTCGAAGCCATCTGTGAAATCGGCCGTTCGGAGCTGGCCGAGGATTGCTACATGATGGATCCGGACAAGACACGCGCCGCGCTCTCGGCTCCGAGCGATCTGGTCAAAGACGCCAAGACCCTGATGAAGGTCGTCTCCCAGGAGAAGGGCCTGCTGCGCAGCCTGCGGGCGGGCGCGCAACTGGCAATGGCGGGCCGGGACTTCATCGAAGACGGCTGCTATTCGCTGCACATGGTCCTGGCCGGCCGTACCCGCGAGGCGGTCGAGGGCGACATCGCTCTGGCTCGTGCCGTGATCGCGCGGGCCGGTGGCAAGGAGTTGCCCAACTCGATCCCGAAGGCGGGCCGCGCCGATCCCTATTCGCAGCTTGATGCGGTCGTCGGCGCAACGGGCGACCGCTGGGTCGCGCTCAACGCCAAGGTCGCGCACAGCGAGGCCAAGGCCTTGGTCGATGCGGTCGAGAGCCTGATCGCCCGCCACCAGTCGGACCTCGATGCGCGCGGCGTCGTGGTGTCACGCCTGCTTACGGTGATCGGCAACCACGTCTTCAGCTACGAGCCCGTGTTCAACTGGCACGACGCGTGGCTCCCCGGCCATCACGCCGCTATCAGCGCGCCCCTGAAGGCGAAGCTCGCCGAACCCGGCGACAACCCGCAAGCACGCGAGCTGGTGATGAAGGTGCGTGGGGAGATCGTCGAACTGTTCGCATCGTTCGGTGCGCAGTCCAACCAGATCGGTCGCACGTATCATTACGCCGACATCATGCGACCCGAAGCGCGTGCACTGCTGGAAGGCATCAAGCAGGTGGTCGATCCTGAAAATCGCGTCAATCCCGGCGCGCTCGGCCTGGGGGTCTGACACGATGCCACGTCCCCATATCGAGTTCGTCCAGACGCAAAACGTCGACTGGCAGGAGCAGCCCGACGGCACGCAGATCAAACGGCTCAACTGGGATCCGCAGGACGGCGAAGAGACCTTCCTCATCCGCTATCCGGCAGGCTTCTCGCGAGCTGACTTGGGCGTGGAGGACAGAGCGGAAGAATACTTCGTCCTGGATGGCAGCATTACCATCGCGGGACTGGAGCGCGGCTACCACGCCTACGGCTTCACTCCGCGCGGCGAAAGCGCCGGACCGCGCGCGAGCGAGGCCGGAGCCACGATGATCGTGTTCCGTTACGGCCGTAGCGACCCCAACAGCGTGACCGGCGTCTCCGAAGCCGTGGCTGTCGATGCCTTGGGCGCGCCCTGGGACATGCGGCCAAGCGACGATCGCATCGCGCATCTTCGCCTTACGCGTAAAGTGCTGCGGCTTGGCCCCAATGACAGCTCACGCACGTTCCTATTGCTGGGATTGCCGCATGGGATGCCGGCTCACAACGAGATGCCGGCGGAAATCCACGACCACTTCGAAGAAATGTTCATGCTCCAAGGAGAGATGTGGACGCCCGAGGGTCTGATCCGGCCCGGCGCCTACTTCTATCGTCCGCCCGAGATCGTGCACGGCCCGCACGTATCGGTCGGCGGTTTTTTTCAGATCATGCGGGCGGGTGCGAACTACGTGCGCACGACCTGGACCGATCCGGTGCCGCTGCCGATCGGTCAGACTTACGCACCCAAGATCCCTGAGGGCACGCCGGAAAGCTGGACCCGCCCATATTTGGCGCCCGCCGCCTTCTGAGTGCCCAACAAAAGACCCGACCAGGTTTGCTATGACAGCATCCCGGGTCGGGTCGAGTTGTAGAGAGAGGGGTGTTCCGAAAGGAACTCTCTACAGGGTGAAACTCAAGAGATCTTAGCGGCGCTCCAGCTCGACCAGTTCGTACCAGGTCTGCATGTAGCCAGCGACGCCGCCCTTGAGGAAGATGGCGTCATCATCGGCAGTGACCCACACGTCGTAGTCGGGGTGACCACCGGCCATGTTGCCGTGCGGATCGGTGAAGCGGTAGTGCGAGGCCTCGAACGTGCCGGCTGCCACGGTCACCGTCTCATCACCGACATAGCCGAGGTAGATGTTGGTCTCTGCAATAAGCGGCGGCGTCGCGCCCCGGTGATCGGGCGAAGGCAGGAACGTGCGGAACTTGCGATCGTGCGCGCCCTTGGTCTTGTCGATCTTCTTGGTGATGTATGCATCGCCGGAAATCGGGTGGGTGCCGAAGCCGTCGAAGTCTCCACCGACCGGCATCTTTTGCGAAACGCGGCCGATCAACGGACCGAAGCTCTCGCACTCGACGAACTCGCGAGTGATGCGGAATAGCCCTGCGCCCATGAACTTGTCGCCAATCATTAGGCGCACGAAGCAGTCGGTGGGCATGTCGTTGGCGTCGAGGCTGTAAGTGATATCGCGCAGTACCGTCGGCTCGGGCTCATCGATCTCGCACAGCGCGCGCAAGGTGCGGCTGCCATCGGTGTGCGTGGTCCAGGTGAAGTATTCGCGGCCCCGCTCATGGCCTTCACGACCCGGCTTCTTCGACGTGTAGAGGATCTTGCCGGTGATCGTCTTGTGCACCATTCCGGTCATGCTTGGCTCTCCTAGAAGGTTCGACCTTGAGATTTCAGGTGGGTGTCGCGATGCCCAGGAAGCTGGCGAGTAGGACCAGCGCCCAGATGGTCAGCACCGAGACGCGCGCACGGCTGTTGACTGCGGCGATGGTGGCGTCGGATTCCGGCGTCGGCCCAGTGCTCGTCATGACGCGGATGGCGCCGAACAGCGGCACCAGCTGCTTTCGCACGATCAGGCCGAGCGTGATGCAGCAGGCCAGGATGCACAACTTGAGCGCGATGAAGAACGGGATCGCGAAGGTGCCCATCAGCCCGCCGATGCCGGCGATACCCAGCGCCGCCAGCACGACATAGCGGATGGTGATGTCGAGCTTCTTGAAGCCCGCGCCGCCGCCATGCTGGAGGTGCACCACCCAAGCCAGCACAAGCCAGGCGAGAAACGCAACGACCACTGCTGCGACGGCAATCCCGGGCACGTCCAGCCAGCCCTTCGCCCATGCCAGCGCGAAGCCGGTGGGGAACGCCAGGATCAGGGTCGTACGCGGGGCCATGTCAATGTTGTTGAGGATTTTGAGCGCCATCATCCGCTCACCGACCGTCCGCTTGGGATCGGTCATGAAGGTGGAGCCGTAGAACGCGCCCAGATCGCCCCCAAGCCAATAGATCGGAATCAGGATGTGCAAAAAGGTGAGCAAAGCAAGGCCAAGGTCCATGGGTGCGATCCTCAGGCAGCGACGGTCTGGGCGAAGAAGCGGGTGATCAACGCCTTGCGCTCGGCCGCGAACGTCGGCGCGTCGAAGCGAGGCATGCCCTCGAAGCGACCGCCGGGGATCAGCTGCGCCAGCTCGGCGGTAATGTCGAACAAAGGATCGTTTTCACCCGCGATCGCCAGCGCCGGAACCGTGATCAACGGCAGGCGCGGCTTGGCGTCGTACTTGAAGGCGGCGCGATAGTTGAGGTGGTAGGTCTCACTGGCCTTCATCACTTCCAGTGCCCAGGCATGCAGGTCCTGCGGGCTACCCAGGCTGCCGTCGCGGCGGTTCGCCCGTACATGCTTGTACCAGGGGAAGAACAGATACTGGTCACGGCAGAACTGGAACAGGCGCACCAGGTAGCTGCCGTCCTGATCGGGGACGAACGGGAAGGCATAGTTGGCGATGATCTCTTCCAGCTCGTCCGGCGTCAGCCAGCTCAAGCCATCGAGCACCACCTTGTTGATGCGGTCGGGCGCGAGGATCGCAAGCTCTCCCGCGATTGCGGCGCCGGTGTGCGATCCGTAGAGATCGACCTTGTCGAGGCCCATCGCATCCATGAAACGCAGTTCCGCCTCGGCAAGCTCCTGGATCGTCGGCTCGCGATCGAACAGCGACGTGCTATCGCCATTGCCCGGCGTATCGGGCGCATAGACGGTCGCGCCATCGGCCAGGTCGCGGATCAGGTTCACCAACTGGCGCGAACTTCCCGGCGAGGCGTGGATCGCCAGCAGAGCCGGGCCGGATCCTGCCGTGCGGTAGTGGGTCTGCCCGTGCGGCAGGTCGGCAAAGCCGCGTTTCACTTCAACCACTTGCGTCATGGGCATTGTCCTTATTCGATAAGACGGCGTGCTCAGCCCCAGGCGAGCGGCTCACCTTCGATGACTTCCAGCAGAGCACCTTCCGGCGTGCGCAGCACCCCGACGCGAGCGCCGGCGTACAGCGGTCCTTCGCGCACGACCGGCGCCGAGGCCCAGTGACCTTCCAGCCGCGCGAGATCGGGATGGACGATCGAGACGATGGAGACACCCGGCGGCAGCGCACCGGGATGGCAGGGCCGCTCCGTCGTACCTTCGGGATACTGGTCCGCTTCGAGCAGCACTTGGCCCTGCCACTTGGCGGTGACGAGCGCGTGCTTGTCGTCCGCCGGCAAACCGAACGCGAGCGAAATCATCGAGTAGCGTATCGCCACCTGATCGCTGACTTCCAGCGCCAGTACATCCGCCATCCACGCCGCCGTCTTGCCCAGGTCCGGGCAAGCGAGCACGAGGATGAAAGGCCGATCGATCAGAGACTTGGGCCGAGGCAAGCCGGCCGACGGATCGTCAACCCGGATCTCGGTCAGGTAAACCGTCTCCTGGTCGGGACCACGCACTTGCATTGGCTTGACGTTTGGAAAGCCATCGAGCGGCTTGGGCGGACCGATGACCTCGAAGTCGCCGGAGGCCAGCATGCGCTCATTTACCGCTTCCACGTCCTGAACACAGATTTCGATCGCGGCCCAACCATACGTGCGGATCGGCAAATAATCGCTGACCGGATCGCCCTCGATGAAGCGCAGGAACACCGGGGTTCCGGACGACGGCTGCATTATCGCATAACGGCGACCACCGCTGACCGGAGCGTCCCAGGCCGCCGCGAGATCGGGAGGCACCGCGCCCTGCTCGACCATGTCGTAATTCAGCCAGCGCGTATAGCGCGCCACAGCCGCATCGACATCGGCAACGATATGCGTCGCGCACTTCAGGAGTGTCACCGCGTGCCCCTCTTTCCGGTTGTCAGAAGCCTGCGTCCAAACGCGCGAGCCTGAGCTGATTTGACCTACTTATATGACAATAAGCAAGCACCTTTATGCGCTGGGCATCACTTTTTGAGATAGACCCAGGGGCGCTTGACCTTGTCCGCTTCACGGAAGGCAGCGATCTCGGTGCGACGCTTCAGCGTCAATTCGATTGCGTCCAGCCCTTCCATGAGCATGGTGCGCGCTTCATCCTCCATCGCGAAAGTGAAGCACGCCGCGCCCGACCGGATCGTCATGACATGCAGGTCGAGGGCGATCGTTTCACCGCGCTCCGCCGCAGCCGCAAGCTGGCTGACGGCCTCTTCGGGAAGCGAGATTGGTGCGATGCCGTTGCGCACGCAGTTGGCGCGAAATATCGGGCTGAAAGATGGTGCGACAACGACACGGAAGCCATATTCCGCGAGCGCCCACACTGCGTGTTCGCGGCTCGATCCGCACCCGAAGTTCGCGCCGGAGATCAGGATTTGCGCGTCGACGAACCGTGCATCGTTGAGCACGAACGCCGGGTCAGGGGTGCGGCTACCTTGCGCGACATAGCGCCAGCCGGCGAACAGGCCGTCTGCGAGCCCTGTCTTGGACACCGATTTCATCTCGCGCGAGGGGATGATCGCGTCCGTGTCGACATTGTCGCGCATCAGCGGCACTGCTTTGGCCTCAAGGGCGACAAGCGGCGTCATGCGCTGGCCTCTTCTCTGAAGCGGGGATCGGCGATCCGGCCGGCGATGGCGGATGCGGCAACCGTCTCGGGCGAGGCGAGGTGCGTGCGCGTGCCGGGACCTTGGCGGCTTTCGAAATTGCGGTTGGTGGAACTGACCACGCGCTGCTGAGCGCCAAAGCTCTCCCCGCCCGCGAAGAAGCACATCGAACAGCCCGCCTCGCGCCACTCGAAGCCAGCGTCGCGGAAAATGCGGTCGAGCCCCTCAGCTTCGGCGGCGGCCTTTACCTGAGTCGACCCCGGCACGCAGATCGCGCGAATGCCCGGGGCGACGTGCTGGCCGTCCAAAATCGCCGCAGCCCGGCGCAGGTCGGAGATCCGGCTGTTGGTGCAGCTGCCGATAAACGCTGCGTCGATCGGCATGCCGAGCAGCGGGATCTGCGGCGATAGCCCCATGTAGGCCAGCGCGCGATCGTAGTCCGCCTGTCCGACGCTGCCCTGTAGAGATTGCGCGGTCGGCACCATGGCATTCAGCGGCATGGCGTGCTGCGGGCTGGTGCCCCAACTGATCATCGGGGCTACATTCGCAGCGTCAAAGCGATGCTCGATGGCGAAGGAGGCATGCTCGTCCGAGGACAGGCGCTGCCAGTCAGCCAAGGCTGCCTCCCACTGGTCACCGACAGGTGCGAAAGGACGGCCCTGCAGATAGGCGAAGGTCGTCCCATCCGGCGCGATGATCGCACCGAATGCCGCCAGTTCGGTCGCCATGTTGCACAAGGTCATGCGCGCTTCCATGTCGAGCGAGCGCACAGCCGAGCCTGCGAACTCGACGATGTAGCCTTTGGCCCCGCCCGAGCCGAGATGGCCGATGACGTGCAGCGCCAGATCCTTGGCGGTGACGCCGCGACCCAAGGCACCATCGATGGTGATGCGCATGTCGCGCGGACGGTCGGCCCGCAGCGTCATCGTCGCCAGCGCATGTTCCGCCTCGGTCGAGCCGATGCCCCAGGCCAGTGCCCCGAACGCGCCTTGCGTGCAGGTGTGGCTGTCGGGGCAGACCAGCGTCACGCCAGGCAACACGATGCCTTGCTCGGGCGAGATGACGTGGACGATGCCCTGGCGCGGGTCATGCAAGTCGAAGAGGGTAATGCCGTGCTTGTGCGCGCCCTCGCGCATCGCGGTGAGGAAGGCGGTGCCGGTCGGCATCAGCGTCTTGTCACTACGGCCCGGGAACGTGTCGACGATATGGTCCATCGTCGCGAACACTTGACCTGGGGCCAGCACTTGCCGCCCGGCCTCGTCCAGGCTTTTGAGCGCGACGCCGCCCGTGCGTTCGTGCAGCAGCAGCCGATCGATCGCGAGCAAATCGGTGTCGCTGTCGAGCGATGCGACGACGTGTTCTTCCCAAAGCATCCCCGCCAGGGTTCGTGCTTTTGTATGGCGGCCGGTCTGCCCCCGACTCAACTCTGCGCTATCCCCCCCGATCATCTCAACCCGCCGTGATCCGCGTCGTCGCGACGGCGTTGGACTTTACCAGCGCTGCGATCTCGGCATCGCCGAAGCCGAAGTCCTCGAGGATCTGTTCGCTGTCCTCACCAGGGCGCGGCAAGTCATGACGAACACCGGGCAGCACACCGTTCATCTCGATCGGCGTCGCCGGCAGGCGCACCTTGCGCCCGTCGTTCAGCGTGAGATCGACCAGCGAGCCGTTGGCGTTGAGATGCGCGTCATCGAACAGATCCTCGGGACGCGTGATCGGCGCGAAGGCGACACCCGCCGCCTCCAGCTTCACCAGCAGATCGGCGCGCGACTCCGCCGCCATGATCTTGCGAACCACGGGAAGGATTGCCTCACGCGCGAGCACGCGATCGTTGTTCCTGGCATACTTTGGGTCGCTGCCGATTTCGCCGAGATCGAACGCTTTCCTGAAGGCCTCCCACTGGCCATCGCTGACGACACCGACGAAGAGCAGTTCGCCTTCGATCGCGGTCTCGAACACATCGTAGATCGCCCAGGCGGAGATGCGTTCCGGCATTGGCCGCGCGGCTTGTCCGGTGACCGCCATCTGCGCCATGTGCTGGCCGACCATGTAGGCGCTGGTCTCGAACAGGGAGGAGCGCACGGTCGCACCCTCTCCCGTGATCTTGCGCTGATGCAGCGCCGCCAGGATGCCGATCACGCCGAACATGCCGCCGGTGATGTCGATCACCGAGGCACCGGCACGCAAGGGACGGCCGCTCGGACCGGTCATGTAGGCAAGACCGCCCATCATCTGGGCCACTTCGTCGAGCGCCGCACGATGTTCGTAGGGCCCTGACAGGAAGCCCTTGGCGCTATGATAAATCAGGCCGGGATTGCTGGCCTTGAACGCATCCGGACCCAGGCCCAGTTTCTCCAGCGCCCCGGGCCGGAAGTTTTCGACCACGACGTCAGCGCCTTCGACCAGCCGCTTTGCCGTCGCGAGGCCGTCGTCACTCTTGAGATCGATGCAGATGCTGCGTTTGTTGCGGTTGAACATCGGGAAATAGCCCGAGCCCGAGCCGAGCAGCTGGCGGGTGCGGTCGCCACCCAGCGGCTCGACCTTGATCACGTCGGCGCCAAGATCAGCCAGGATGGCGCCGGTGGAGGGCCCCATAACCATATGACTGAATTCCACCACGCGCACCCCCGCGAGGGGAAGATTTTCCGTCGGCTGCTGCAAAACTTCGCTCCAGTCGTCTCGACACTTCGGTTTGAATTGATATATAGGCAATACAAATCAGATCAACAGGAATGTCGGTGCATGGACGTCTTGATCAGTGAAGTGGGTCCGCGAGACGGCTTGCAAAGCATCGCTCGCATCATGCCCACGGCAGCCAAGAAAACCTGGATAGACATGGCCGTGGCTGCGGGTTTGACCGAGGTCGAGGTCGGTTCCTTCGTACCGGCAAAGCTGCTGCCGCAGCTGGCCGACACCGCTGATGTGGTTGCCTACTCTGCGGCCATTCCTGGACTGACTGTGGCCGCGCTGGTCCCCAATGCGCGTGGCGCGCAGGACGCCATCGCAGCAGGTGCCCACAAGATCACGCTGCCGCTATCGTGCAGCGAATCGCACAGCATGGCCAACTTGCGCCGCACGCATGCGCAAGTGATCGAGGATGCCCGCAAGATCGCCGCCTCCATTCGCGAATTGCCGACAGACAGGCGCCCGCACTTCGAAGGCAGCCTGTCGACCGCATTTGGCTGCACCATCGAGGGCATAGTGCCGCAGGCCAAGGTCGTCGAACTGGCCCAGGCATTGATGGATGCGGGCTGCGATGAAGTCGGGCTGGCCGACACCACCGGCTATGCCGACCCGGCTTCCGTGAAGTCGATGATCGCCGCGATCTGGAGCGCGGTAGGCGAGGATGCCTTGACCGGCATCCATGTTCACAACACGCGCGGGCTTGGCCTTGCTAACGTCCTCGCCGCGTTCGACGCGGGACTGACCACGTTCGACAGCTCGCTGGGAGGCCTAGGCGGCTGCCCATTCGCGCCGGGCGCCAGCGGGAATATCGTGACCGAGGATCTCGTCTTCATGTTCGAGGCGATGGGCGTACGAACCGGCGTCGATCTCGACAAGCTCATCGCCGTGCGAGAATTCGTACAACAAGCCCTGGGCGACGAACCGCTTTACGGCTTCACCCCTCTGGCTGGCTTGCCGATGGGGTTCGTGCCGAAGACACAGAAGACCGACAACAAGCAAGGAGCATGGGCGTGACGACGATCGGAACCAGGATGATCCGCGAAGACAAGACGGCGCGACAGTTGTTCGAGGAAGTCACCGCCAATCCCAACCGCGTGAAGTTTGGTTTCGGCCGCAAGCTCGCGATCGTGAACGTCGATTTCCAGAAGGCCTATACCGCGATCGACGAGTTCAAGACGGCCTACGAGACCGATCCGCGTCAGATCGAATACACCAACACCATCTCCGCTCTCGCCCGCGCCAAGGGCATGCCGGTGATCTGGACCCGCGTCGCTTATGCCGACGACGGCTCCGATTGCGGGGTATGGGGCACCCGCACCGACACGCCCGACAGCCTGCAGAACATCAAGTACGGCAGCCGCCGCCACGAGTACGACGATCGCTGCGAGGTCGATGCCAAGGATGCGCAATACAACAAGCGCATGCCCTCGGCCTTCTTCGAGACGCCGCTGCAGTCGCTGCTGGTGTTCCACGGCGTCGATACGGTGGTGGTGACCGGCGGCAGCACCTCGGGCTGCGTGCGGGCAACCGCGGTCGACAGCCTCTCGCGCGGGTACCGCACGATCGTGCCGATCGAGACCTGCGCCGACAAGCACGAGAGCTATCACTTTGCCAACCTGACCGATCTGCAGATCAAGTACGCCGATGTCGAACCGGTGCAGACCGTGATCGACTGGCTGGAGGCGCAGTGATGCGCGAGGGCGAAGCGGACCCCGGGCTCTACGACTACCACGCCTATCGCGGTCGGCCCAGGATCGAATGGCCGGACGGCAAGTCCGTCGCGGTCTGGGTCTCGCCCAACCTGGAGTTCTACGAACTCGATCCTCCGGCCAATCCGCATCGCAAGAGCTGGGCCAAGCCGCACCCGGACGTCGTTGGCTATGCCCACCGCGATTATGCAAACCGCGTCGGTCATTGGCGCATGGCCGACGTGATGAGCAAGCACGGCTTTCCCGGCTCAGTCTCGCTGTCCGTCGCGCTGTGTCAGCACGTGCCTGACGTGGTGGCGGATGCGAATGCGCGCGGTTGGGAGTTCTTCAGCCACGGCATTTACAACACCCGCTACAGCTACGGCATGGACGAGGCGCAGGAGCGCGCAATCATCGAGGACTCGATCCGCACGGTTCGCGACGCGACCGGGCAGACGATCAAGGGCTGGCTCGCCCCCGCCCTCACCCACACGCCCCGCACTCTGGACCTCATCGCCGAATACGGGCTGAGCTACACCTGCGACCTCTACCACGACGACCAGCCGATGCCGGTCGCGACCAAGTCCGGCCAGCTGATCTCGATGCCCTACAGCCTCGAGGTGAACGACCATTATGGCTTCTTCATCTACAACATGAGCCCGCGCGAGTACGCCCGCACGCTGATCGAGCAGTACGAGCGCCTCGCGGCCGAAGGCGCGCAGTCCGGCACGGTGATGTGCATTCCGCTGCACAGCTACTTGATCGGCCAGCCGCATCGGATCGGGCCGTTTGAGGACGTGCTGCGCCACATCGCCGCCGATGGCCGCGCCTGGATCACCCGCAGCGGTGACATCGCCGATCACTACCTGGCGCACTATCCTGAACTGAGCGGAGGCGCGGCATGAGCCTGGACCCCAGCTATCTCGAATATGCCAAGCGTCGGCAGGGCATGGACCATGACCTGTACCCTTGGTCCAACCTGTTCGAGCGCAAGGCTATCACCTGGCCCGATAGTCGCAACGTGCTCACCTGGATCGTGATCGATCTGGAGTGGTTCCCGATCACGCCTAATGACAAGCCGTTCCGCGCGCCGGGCCACATGCAGACCACCTATCCGGACTACCGCCACTATACTTCACGCGACTATGGAAATCGCGTCGGCATCTACCGCTTGCTGGATGCGCTGGAAAAGGTGGGCGCTCATGTCAGCGTGGCCGCCAATGCGACCTTGGCCGCGCGCTATCCGGCCCTGATCGCCGACGTGGTCGCGGCCGGGCACGAGATCATCGCGCACTCGACCGACATGAACGGCACCATCGCCTCGGGTCTCGCCGAGGACGAGGAACGCGCCCTGATCGCCGCCTCGCTAGACGGGATCGAGCAAGTCGCCGGCACTCGGCCCACGGGCTGGCTTTCGATCGCCCGCTCGCAATCCTTCAACACGCCCGCCTTGCTGGCAGAGGCCGGCCTTACCTACATGTGCGACTGGGTGAACGACGATCTACCCTACCGCATGACGACGCCGAGCGGTCCGATCCTCAACCTGCCGCTAAATCACGAGTTGTCGGACCGGCAGATCCTGAACGTCCAGCAGCAATCGATGGCGAGCTATCGGGAGCAGATGCAGGACGCCTACGTCTGGCTGAGCCGCGAGGCCGAGGCTCATGGCGGCCGCATGCTGACGCTCAACCTCACGCCCTACATCACTGGCCTGCCTTATCGCATGGCCGAGTTCGAGAGCCTGCTCGCCTGGCTGGACGGCCAACCCGGCCATGGCTTTGCGACCGGGGCAGAGATCGCCGCCACCGTCAGCCCGCAGCTGGACTGACGGATGGCAGGTACCCTCTACGAGAAGCTGTGGGACGCGCATGTCGTGGCGCAAGCCGGCGACAAGGCGCTGCTCTACATCGATCGGCACCTGCTGCACGAAGTCAGCACGCCGCAGAGCTTCGAGGCCATGCGCGAAGATGGACTTCACGTGCCCCGTCCGGGAACGCAGTTGGCCGTCGCCGACCACTCGGTGCCCACGCACGACCGCGATGGCTTGATCGCGGATCCGCAGGCCGCGGCGCAGATCGCCCTACTGGAGCGCAACTGCGCTGACTTCGGCATCGAGTACCTGGCGCTCGCCGGGGAAGACCAAGGCATCGTTCACGTCATCGGGCCGGAACAGGGCTTTACCCTGCCCGGCATCACCCTCGTGTGCGGCGACAGCCATACCTCCACGCACGGCGCGTTCGGCGCGCTTGCTTTCGGGGTCGGCGCTTCGGAGTGCGGAACGGTGATGGCGACGCAGACGCTGTGGCAAGCCAGGGCCAAGACCTTGCGCGTGACCTTCACCGGTCAGTTGCAGCCGGGGGTCTCGGCCAAGGACATGGCGCTCACGTTTATCGGCCTCGTCGGCGCATCGGGTGCAACCGGCTACGCGGTCGAATACGCTGGCGAGGCAGTCGAGGCGCTCTCGATGGAGGGCCGCATGACCTTGTGCAACATGACCATCGAAGCCGGCGCGCGCACTGGCCTGGTTGCCCCGGATGCCAAGACTTTCGCCTATCTGCAAGGCCGTCCGCGTGCCCCAAAGGGCGCCGCCTGGGAACAGGCCATTGCCGCCTGGCGTGAGCTGCCGTCTGACCTCGATGCCCGGTTCGACCGCGAGATCGCCATCGATGCCGGCGAGATTGCCCCGCAAGTCACCTTCGGCACCAGTCCCGACCAAGTCGTGCCAATCGGCGATCTGCTGCCGGGCGGAGAAAAGCTCGCCAAGCCGATGCGTTACATGGACGTGCATGCCGGCGACAGGATCTTCGGGCTCGCCATCGATCACGCCTTCATCGGTAGCTGCACCAACGGTCGGATCGAGGACTTGCGCTCCGCCGCCGACGTCATTCGCGGCGGGCACGTGGCACAAGGCGTGCGCGCGCTCGTCGTGCCCGGCTCGATGCGGGTGAAGGCGCAGGCCGAGGCCGAGGGGCTCGACACGCTGTTCGCGCAAGCCGGCTTTGAGTGGCGCGAGCCTGGCTGCTCGCTGTGCGTCGCCATGAACGACGACCGCCTGCCCCCCGGCGCGCGTTGCGCGTCGACCTCGAACCGCAACTTCGAAGGGCGTCAGGGCGTCGGCGCCCGCACTCACCTGATGAGCCCGGCGATGGTTGCCGCCGCTGCAATCGCCGGCCGGATAGTCGACGTGCGCGAGGTGCTGGCATGAAGGCCATGAACCAGGTCAGCGGCCAGGCGATCTCGCTGCCCGACGCAGACATCGACACCGACATCATCTATCCGGCGCGCTTCCTGCTGATCACCGAGAAGAAGGGCCTGGGCCGCTACGCCTTTGCCGACCGCCGCGACGATCCCGGCTTTCCCATCCGTGCACAGGAGGACCGCCCGATTCTGGTAGCCGGGCCCAACTTCGGCTGCGGATCCAGCCGCGAACAGGCACCATGGGCGATCAGCGACATCGGCATCACCGTGATTATCGCGGAGAGCTTCGGCGACATCTTCGCCAACAACTGCTTTCGCAACGGCATGCTGCCCATCCGCCTCCCCCCCAACGAAGTTGAGGCCGTGCGAGTAAGCGCCGAAGCCGGTGAGACCCTCACCGTTGATCTTATATCCCGCACCATCACTGGCGCGGGCGCTCAGATCGCCTTTACCGTGCCCGACGACCAGCGCGAGACGCTGCTCAACGGTTGGAACGACACCACCCGCATCCTCGCCTTGCACGGCGAAGACGTGGCCGCATTCGAGGCGGCGCAGCAACAAGCCGCGCCCTGGCTCTGGACGACAAGGAACTGACGATGGCCGATACCCGCCTACGCGACAAGCTCGCCACCAAGGACTTCTTCGTGGTTCCCGGGATCCACGACATGGTAACCGCCGTTATCGCCGACCGTGTCGGCTTTGACGTGGTCTACGGCACCGGCTATTGGCTCACCGCCTCGGCTTACGGCTTGCCCGATGCGGGCCTCGTCTCCTACACGCAGATGCTGGACCGCCATGCCACCATTCTCCAGACCAGCAAGGCCGCGCTGATCGCGGATGCCGACACCGGCTTCGGCGGTCTGCTCAACGTCCAGCACACCGTGCGCGGGTACGAGGCGGCGGGCGTCTCGGCGATCCAGATCGAGGATCAGGAATTCCCCAAGAAGTGCGGCCACACGCCCGGTCGAAAGGTGATCCCGGTCGAGGACATGGTCGAGAAGATCAAGGTGGCTGCCGAAACGCGCGAGGACATGCTGATCATCGCGCGCACCGATGCCCGCCAGGCCGAGGGCATGGACGCCGTGCTGCGCCGCCTCGAAGCCTATTCAAAGGCGGGCGCCGACATCCTGTTCCCCGAGGCGATGGAGAGCGAAGAGGAAATGCGCCTCGCCTGCTCCACATTCGACAAGCCGGTCATGGCGAACATGGCGAACGGCGGATCCACCCCGATCCTCAAGGGCGCAGAACTGAAAGACATTGGCTATGCCTTTGCGATCTACCCCTCGCTCTCCAGCCTGATCGCCGCCTCCGCGATCGAGACCGCATTCGTCAAGTTGCGCGACCAAGGCGATGGCGAGCCCGCCGACATGCCGATGTTCGACTTCAAAGAATTCTGCGGCCTGATCGGCTTCCAGGAGGTCTGGGACTTTGAAAAGAAGTGGGCGCGCTGAACCGATGGAGATCACCGCAGCCGTTCTGGAGCGCTCCGGCGACAACCAGCGACCCTATGCGGACAATGGCCCGCTGAAGCTCACCACGCTGACGCTGGACCCGCCACGTGCCGGCGAGCTGCTGATCCGCATCGATGCGGCGGGGCTGTGCCACTCCGACCTGTCGGTGATCAACGGGGACCGCCCGCGCCCCACGCCGATGGCGCTGGGGCACGAGGCTACAGGGATCATCGAAGCGCTGGGAGCGCCGGATGATCAGGGTTTTGCCGTGGGCGATCGCGTGATCCTCGCCTTCCTGCCGTCTTGCGGCGAGTGCACCCGCTGCAAGGCGGGCGAACCGTTCATGTGCTCACAAGGCGCCAAGGCAAACGGCGAGGGTCGCCTGCTCAACGGCGGCCGTCGCCTGCACGACGCCTGCGGCAACGACGTGCACCATCACCTCGGCGTATCGGCATTCGCCAGCCACGTCGTCGTCGACCGCCGCTCTGCGGTAAAGGTCGACAAGGACATCCCCGCCGAGATCGCCGCCCTGTTCGGCTGCGCGGTGCTGACCGGCGCCGGCGCGGTGGTAAACAGCGCCGCGGTGCGCCCCGGCGAGAACGTGCTGATCTATGGCCTGGGCGGAGTTGGCCTCTCCGCGCTGCTCGCCGCACGCGCATCTGGCGCGGGCGTGCTCGCCGCGATCGATCCCTCGCCCGAGAAGCGCGCGCTGGCGACCGGGCTCGGCGCAATCGCCATTGATCCGGCCGATAGTGCGGACCTCGCCTCGGTGTTCCCCGAGGGCGGAGCGGACGTGGTGATCGAGACGGTCGGCAAGGCCGTGGTGCTCAAGGCCGCCTATGCCGCCGCGCGTCGCGGGGGACGCATCGTCACGGTGGGTTTACCCAATCCTGCCGAGACGTTCGACATCCCCGCCGTCTCGCTGGTCGCCGACGGCAAGACGCTGATCGGCTCGTATATGGGATCGGCGATCCCCTCACGCGACATCCCGCGCTATATCGCCATGTGGCGCGGGGGCCGCTTGCCGGTGGAGAAGCTGCTCACCTCAATCAGCCCGCTATCAGAAATCAATACGCTGCTCGACCTGATGGCCGACGGCAGCGCGATCCGGCAGGTGATGGTGCCAACCGGGGTCTAAGCGGCCCGCTGATCTTTCACCTCACGAGGACAAGCTCGCGATGATCGCCGCGCTCTCGGTCACCAGGCCGAGACGCGGAAAAATGTTACGAAACGCGAAGTTGTGCATCTCGGTGGAGAAGCTGCTGGTCACGTCCTCGGCAAAGAGGATCGAGTAGCCATGCTCCCAGGCAGCACGTGCGGTGGACTCGACGCCCATGTTGGTGGCGATGCCGGCGAGCACAATCTGGTCGATGCCACGCCGACGCAACTGCACGTCAAGGTCGGTGCCGTGGAAGGCGCCCCATTGATGCTTGCGGACGGCGATGTCGCTGGGCTCCGCCTCCAGTTCCGGAACGATCGCCACGAAAGCCTCTGCATCAGCCGGTGCGGGAATGGCGGCCGCATAGCGCTGGCGCGGGGCGTCTGCCATGTCCGGCGCCCAACCCACGGTGACGAGCACCACCGGCAATCCTCGCGCGCGAAAGGCTTTCGCCATAGCGCTGGCCCGGCTGACAACATCCCGCGCGGCATGAGGCGCCGTCTCGCGTGAGCAGATGCCCACTTGCAGGTCGATCAGGACCAGAGCGCAGTTCGAGCTGATTTCAAGTTTCTCGGTGGTCACGATTGATCCCTCGTCAAAGCTGTTTGCGTGCACCGGCGAGGAAGTAGCGACCCCCGCTGGTGCGTGTGTTCTGCGCGCTGTACCCGCGCTGGACGATCAGGCTCGGCGCATAGAGCCGGAACATACCGGCACGCTCAAACCCGGCGCGGACGAACTCGTCCTCCAGGTTCATCGCGTAATAGCCGTCCATGAAAGGCTCCGCGTTGTAGCGGATATCCCAGTCTCGCAGCGATTGTGTGTACGCGTCGAGTTCATCGAACTGCGGGGCATCGGAGTGGAACATGATGCCGCCGGGCCGCAGCAGGCGATGGCATTCGGCGAAGATAGCACGGGTCGCCTCATAGCAGGTCTCATGCAGCAGGATCCGCGAGAACACGAGGTCGAAGCTTTGCGCCTCATAGCCTGTCCGCTCGGCGTTGCGCTGACTGAACGTCACCGGCATGCCCAGCGCCGACGCCCGTGCAGCGCCGAACGCGAGGCATGCGCCGGCTACGTCGATCCCAATTACCTCGGCGTGCGGGTACGCGTGTTTGAACGGCAGCAGCGTGTGCCCCACGGTGCAACCCATCTCTAGGATCCGCTCTGGTTTGAAGTCAGGAAAAGCTTCGATCAGCTTAGCGGCTATGCTGTGTCCGACATCATCCACCAGCGGACCCATCGCGGCAACACGATGTACTGCCAGCGCCCGGTCGTATGTCGCCCCGGCCGCCAGCGGATGACGCCGCCCGACATCGTCATACCCGCCGGCCATGTTGTGCGGCTCTGGGTGAACATAGTCAGGGAACGGCAGTTCCGGATCGAGCTCCAGTCGCGCCGGGCCGTTACCAAGTGCCGTCGCCCGTGCGGTCAGGGCTTCGATCTGGCTATCCACGATAGCCCATGACGTGTCGAAAGCGTGGCGCTGAGCCTCCGTTCGCGCGATGTACCACGCTCGGTTCGCATCATGATCGAGCATCGCGATGGCGATCTCATGACGATCCGGTGCCCGGCCCAAGGCGTCTGAAAGCCGGGGGGCGACGACGTCTTCGTAGTGCCGCCGGAACGTCGGACGCACCTGGGCTTCGAGAAAGGTCTGCAACTCGCCCCAATACACTTCGCGCGTGGCATCATCGGAACGCGCCGGGATCATCATGGCATGGGCAGATTCAAGCATCGTGCTTTCCTCCCGATCAGCCCCGCATGCCGCCAAAAACGCGCTCGATGAAGGAGAGGCGCTTGCCCCTCATCCCCTCGGCGGCTTGTGGTGAAGGGCGATAAGCGTCGATCTCTTCCGGACCAAACAGCCCGCGCTCCGCAGCCAGCATCTCGATCAATGCAAGCCGTTCGCGCAGCACGACGACTTCGGCGGATAAGGCCGTCGCAACGCGCAGGCTCCGGTCGGCGACGGTCGTGCCAAGCGGCTCCGGCAATGTCGTATCCTTCATCATGATCTACACCGCCCCTGGCTACTCAGGACATCCTTGCAGCATGCCGGCTACCGCACCATTGCGAAATTGACGTTTATCTATAACTTCTGGCTATGGACCTGATGCGCGTGGATCCCGTGAAGCTACGGCACCTTATTGCGGTGGCCGATGGCGGCTCTTTCGCAAAGGCCGCCGATGCCCTGGGGATTAGTCAACCGGCGATCAGCAAGAGCGTTCGAACCCTGGAAGACGTCGTCGGCACGCGATTGTTCGAACGCGGGCGGGCCGGGGCTCGCTCGACTCGCCATGGCGAATTGCTCGTGGCTCACGCTCGCGCCATCCTCGCTGAATACGGCCTAGCCGCGGCGGAACTGCACGCGCTCGGCAAGGCCGACACGCCGCAAGTCGCGATCGGCGTTAGCCTGAGCCTCGCCCAAACCCTGCTCCCTCGCGCGATCGCTCGCTTTCGGCGGCGCTGGCCCGAACCGACCCTTTCTGTCGAAGTCGGTCTGTCCGCCCCGCTGCTGGATGGGTTGTTGAAAGGCGATCTCGATCTTGTGCTCAGCGCTCCGGACGACGGGCTTGCGATAGATGAGCGTCTTAGCCGCGCATTCCTGCTTAAAGAGCGGGACGCGCTGGTGGTCGGCGCCACCCACCCACTGTTGCAAGAAGACGAGATCAGCGTCGCGCAACTTCTCGAATACCCCTGGATCGTGCCGCGCCATTCGGGTCGGCTCGATCGCATTCACGCCCTCTTCGCCCGCCAGCACTTGCCTCCACCTGCCTACATCCTACGCTCGGAATCTGCGGATCTCGCGCGTGGTCTGTTGCGAGAGGAGCCTTTCATCTGCCTGATAGGTGAAGGAGTGCTGCGGTCCGAGCTTCTAGCTGGCGACCTCGCGATCCTGCCCGATCTTGGCTTCACGTCGAGCCGCGCGGCGTACCTGTTCACCCGGCGAAGCACCCGTATCAGGGCCCCGGCGCGCAATCTGTCAGCGGTTCTACAGAACGTCGCGAAGGAGTTAATTTGATATACTCTAATGTCATATTAGGGCCGCAGGGTAGCGCTCCGAAACTGGCCGGAACCATCGGGGTAAACCTCGCCCTTGCCAAGCGGGTCATCGGTATAGCGATGCACAACGATCTTGGCGCTGCTGGCGAGGTGTAAGTGCCAGAGCATGTGACATGCCGACAGCGAGGCTAGAAGAAGGTCTTCCGGGTTCGGCAGCGCCGGATCACCACCAAGCAGGGGATCGTTCGAGCAGTGGATTGCCGGCTTGCCGGGCGTAACCACGGCCAGGTGCGATCGTAGCCGCGATAAGTCCGGGTGCCGTCGCCGCGATTGCCGGTCCAGTCGATCCGACAGGTATATTCGTGCTCTTTCGCCAACGTGCTTCCTCCGGCTAACCACGATCGCACTTGATGGCGGGGTAGCACGGCTTTCCCAATTGGGAACGTGACGTGAGAAAGAAACCGCGCCGATCGTACCGAGAGGCGTCCGGCGCACCTGCTTTCCCTAAATCTGTTCCCGAATGCACTTTCCCAAAACGGCTAGGTGGAGACGGAGAAATGGGAAAGCCGCGAGCTTCCCAAGGCAACAAGTTTCGGGAAAGCGACGGGCACTGGGAACGGCCGAGATGGGCCATGCGGCGGTCAGCCACTGCCCTATCCGCGTTCCCGGAAGCAGACGTACGTTCATGCGCGGCCACAGCGCTCGTTGGCTTGTTCAAGCGGTCGCTCTAAACGGCAGAAATTAGGACTTCGCGGTCGTCATCGCAAAGACCGCTTTGGAGACAATCCACCGATCGTTCGCACGACATCCATCGTCGATGATGATACCTAGGCACTTCAGGCGCAAGCGGGTCATACATCCAGCTCCGCGCCGTGGCTAATTGCTAACATCCTCAACCTGCCTGCCACCAGGTTTGAGCAAGCTCGCCAGCAGTAGAGATTACAGGCACAGGCTGCCAAACTAGCCGAATTCACCAGGCACCCTCGTAGTTCACGAGACAGCTACATCGCAGGCTGGGGGTGTGACCATGTTCTAGATGCTGCTAGAAGGCAGACTTTGCTGATCTGGAGTATGGTTTGGAAGTCGTTACCCTTTGTCTTTTCCTGCTATTGGCGGTCGTCGCAAGCAGCATCGTTTCGCGCCTTCTGCCATCTGCTCTACCACGACCGATCGTCCAGATTGGCCTTGGCGCCCTGATCGGGTTGTTCGCCGGAGTTCGCGTCGAGCTTGATCCCGAGCTCTTTTTCCTCCTGCTCGTGCCGCCGCTGCTATTCCTCGATGGCTGGCGCATCCCCAAGGACGAGCTGTTCCGCGACACCCGCGCGATCCTTGGTCTTGCACTCGGCCTGGTGTTTTTAACGGTATTTGGCGCCGGATTGTTCATCCACTGGCTGATCCCGGCAATGCCAATCGCAGTAGCGTTCGCGCTTGCGGCCATCGTGTCCCCGACCGATCCCGTTGCGGTGAGCGCAGTTGCGCAGAAGGTACCGGTCCCCAAGCGCATGATGCACATACTGGAAGGGGAGTCGCTGCTCAACGACGCCTCCGGCTTGGTATGTCTGCGTTTCGCCATCGCCGCCGCGCTTAGCGGAACCTTCTCACTGGGCAGCGCAATTTCGACCTTTGCTTGGATGGCCCTCGCCGGCGTTGCGATCGGTGTGGCAGTCAGTTGGGTGGTTGTGCGCGGCAAGTCGCTCTTCGCCAACCACTTCGGCGATGACGGCGGTTCCAATATCCTCGTCAGCCTGCTCATACCCTTCGGCGCCTACCTCGCAGCCGAGCACGTACACGCTTCGGGTGTACTGGCAGCGGCGGCGTCAGGCATCGCGATGACGTTCGCCAGCGGCGGCGTCTCACTTGGCGCCGCAACGCGGATCAGGCGCCGAGCCGTGTGGGACATGCTCCAATTCACGCTCAACGGCGTGATCTTCGTGTTGCTGGGCGAGCAGTTCCCCGCCTTCTTTGATCGCGCTCGGCTGACGGTCGCGACGACGGGTCACAGCAGCACCTGGTGGTTGCTGCTCTATGTCGCCGCGATCGTCGCGGCACTGACGGTCTTGCGCTATGCCTGGGTTTGGGTGTCGCTGCATTTCACTCTTCTGCGCGCTAGGCAGCGCGGGGCAACGAATACGGGGAGTCCACCTTGGCGGATCGTAGGCGCCATGTCGGCGGCCGGCGCACGGGGCGGCATCACGCTTGCGGGTGCGCTGACACTGCCGATGACCATGCCCGATGGCGCACCCTTCCCTACGCGGGACCTGACAATCCTGCTCGCCTCGGGCGTTATCCTGACCTCGCTGGTGATCGCGTCGCTGGGTCTGCCGCTATTGCTGCGTGGCTTGCAGTTGCCGATCGACGATGGCGCCGATGACGAACGAGACCGGGCACGCATTAAAGGCGCCAAGGCCGCGATAGCCGAGATCGAGCGCGTGCAGCACCAAATGGCCCAAGAGCAGGGCGAGGCTGATCGGTCGATGGATATCGCTGCACGGATCATGGATCAGTATCGTGAGCGCATCGACAGCCTTATCAGCGATGACGACGACCATGAGCGTTGGCGGCAAGAACAGGAGACTGCGCTCGAGCGAGAACTGCGGCTGGCGGGCATCCGCGCCGAGCGTGAGGCGGTCTTTGCACTGGCCAAACAGCGAGCGATCAGCCTTACTTTGGCCGAGCAACTCGGGCGTGAGTTGGACATGGCCGATGCGCGCCTCACCAGGCTTACCATCTAGCCGCAACCGACGCGATCGTCCAAGATCGACCCTATTCCCGTTGGCGCACTACGAAGCAGGATTTTTCTAGGAATGATACAAACGACGCCAAATCGCTCCCGCGTTCGAAGGTAATGGTCGATGTGGCGGGTAGGCGGCGTCGACCACGACGCTGTGCTTCGCCACATAGCGGAGGGTTCTGGCTGGACCGGCCGAGATGCCTTCCTGATCGTTATCTCGGCGATGATCCGCGGCAGTGGTGGTGCCGTGGCGGCGTCGCAATCGCGGTCGCGTTGATGCCGCCGCTTGCCGTGGTCGACGTCGGCATCGCGACCCTGAACTGGACCGTGTTCGCAGGCACGCTGCTGCTGTTCGTGACCAACGCGTTCACCATCGCTTTCATTGCCGCGCTGGTGGCGCGCATCTACGGCTTTGGCGCGCACCTTTCGCCGCAGCATACCGGCTGGCAGCTGTTGCTGTTCTTCGTTGCGCTAGTCCTGCTACCGATTCCGCTGGGCGCGGCCTTGCGCCAGATCGCGTTCGAGGCGCTCGCCCAGCGCCCGGTTAGCGATACGATTAGCATGCGTTTCCCTGACGCGTCCCGACCGGGGCAACTGGATGTGGATTATGCCGCCAAGCCAATCCGGATCCGCGCCGTGGTTCGTGGTTCTGACGCCGCGTCTCCATCCAAAAGCCGACCACCTCCTCGCCGCTGATCTGCGCCGCAGATTGGAACGTCCTATCGACGTCCATGTCGACCAGCTCCGTGCGGCCCCCGGGTGTGCCTCTAGTCGAAGAAAGTTTACTCAAACCCGGCGTCGATCATCACCTGCCATTTCCGAAGGCTTCTGGTCCGAAAGGCCAGCACAAGCTGGTTCATGCAGGCGGGCGGAAAGATCGAGGTGCGAGAACGGTCCGCTCGAGGCGGTTGAGTCGCTTACCTCCAATGGGAAATAGCCAATGAAATCTGCTCGGCATGAGCCTCCTCCACGACGTGGCTAGTGTTCGGCAAGGCTAGCAGCGTTATTCTATTTTCCTTAGAGGCTAACTCGCGAATTTGATCTACCCCAGTTTTTTTGTCAGTATCACCATATGCAATAAGAACCTTTACTCCTCTGACACCATCAAGGTATGCATCCAATCCAACGGCCTTCTCTCGTGGAGCAAAAAAGGAGCCGAACAAATCCTGTGATTTGATATTAACGTATTGACCAGGAACTGAGCGCTTTTCACCAACTTGCCGCACCTGCAGCTCCGGATCCTTGTGATGGCCGGTGTCTGCCAAATTTTTGAAGTTCTTCAACGCCTCGTCAGGTGAAAATGCGAGTGGATGTATTAGAATAATTGCCGATATTACTCTTTTCAGTGACGGCTCAGTCGCTGCCTTGACAGCAATCTGTCCTCCAAGGCTTTCGCCGAGAAGGACTATCTGCGCAGAAGGATTTAGTGCACGAAGACGGTACACATACGATCTGATTTGGCTCACCGCGACATCAAAATCAGGTTTTGGGTATCTACTCCCATATCTTGTACCTGAATAGCCAATCTTGACCACTACATCACCGGAGGTAGCGAGCCGTGATGGGAGATGATCGTTAAGCCCGGGAGCTATATCACCTGCTGCCCCCCCAATAACGTAGACAACAAGCCTGCGGATAGCGCTATGTTTCAACAAGTTCGCGGGAAGGTAAGCGACAATCGGTAAGACCTCTCTTCCGATAATAGTTTTACTTGAGAAAACCAGCTGCGTGCGATCTTTTGAAGGCCAGACATTGCAACTTATAGATGGTGCGTCGAGGACCAGACCCGCATAGGTCCGATCCTCGACATGCCAGGACCGTTCATAATCACAAGGCTGTGCTGCAAGCAGGCGCGAGGGAGCGTCTAGATATCCCTGGGGAAGCTTCCCCATTTTCTCTGGTAGATCGATTGTCTCCACTTTCGCCACGCCTTGCCTCGCAACTCTGGCAACAGCCTTGCCCACTCCCATGAGGATAGGGCTACTAAAGGCCAAAAACGCCAAGATTAGACGGACAGCACTCAACATCTTAATAAGACTATTATTCGGGCATCGGCTCGGTCTTCGGCCCAGGGCCAGTTCGATTAAAGGGCGAGAAGTGATAGGTCATACCTGTGTTTGTTGCAGAGACCGAGGGGGTATCGTAGCTGTTGCAGACGTAGTATTTGGACCATGATCCATGGTATAGTACCAATCGCCCCTGCTCGAGCCCACGTAGTTCATCCTAGCGATACCATCACCATAGAATTGGGCTGACCAGCCCGTGGCGCCCAGAGAGACCATGTTGGGCTGATGCCCTACGACAACAATGGCTTCCACTCCCTCTCCATCGCCACCGGCAATATAATCGAGTTCACAAAGTGTAAGTTCCCTGAAGATTGCATCTTCTACCCCGTCAACACACGCGAATCGCGTAAAAATATCAGAGCACTAAAATAGAAGTGCATCACCGTGACGTCGACCGCCGGCTCGGCGGCAGCCGGCTTGGCCCCGAACACGTCCGCCGCACTCTCCAGCAAGCGCGCCCGCCACTGGTTGATCAGGTTCGGGTGTACGTCATATCGCTGCGCCAACTCAGCCAGCGTCTTCTCGCCCTGCACGGCAGCCAGTGCCACCTTGGCCTTGAACGCCGGGCTTTGGTTCAGGCGCAGTCGCTTGCTCATCTTGCCTCCTGCTCGCGGCCAATATGGCCGCTGTTAGATCGGCAATCCACTCATCCCCGCTGTGCAAATTTCTCGAGCACCTCTATCTGGAAGCTCTGGCCGGATCTCTGCCCATGGTTCTCGATCATTTCGCACCGCAGCTGATCCTGCTGCAGGCTGGCGTCGATGTGCATGCGGATGACAAACTGGATCGCCTGACCCGGACCGACGGAGGCCTCGCAAGCCGCGATCGCTTCGTGGCGGCACAGGCGAAGCGACGAAGCGTTCCCTTGGCGAGTACCTTGGGCGGAGGTTATGGCGCGGACCGCGAAGCCGTAGCCTTGCGACATGCGCCCACGATCCTTGCTCTTTCCGCTACGATCGACGCGATAGATCCCCTCTGATAGCGCGAGTTTATTGGCCCGCCTTCCTTTCGGTATCAAGCCGCTCGACCAGCTTCTCGATCTCGCCGGGATTGAGGATCCATGTCCGGGTCTTGCGGCCTTCGCGAAAGACGGGTTGCGTTAGCAGGATGCGCGCCTGCTCTTTGGCAAAGGGCTTGAAGAGCGAGTAGTGCATTACGCAATCGAGCATCGACCCTATCATTGGCGTCTTGCCGTCCAGATCGATCAGCGTTGCAGGCTGGTCCCAAGGGATATTCATCATGGCGAGCGGCCTACTGCGGGCTATGATGAATGCAAAGGCTCAATGCCTGCAGCCGCACCAATTGGCCGTGATGAGCTGCTAAACCGAGAGGCCGCAGCATGGTTGGCCACCTTTCGGACCTTCAGCTGCGAGAACCTGGTTCGGCCGTTTAGCGGACTTAGACCACCCCTCACCTTCGTACGTTGATTTAGACGAGGTTTTCAGCCCTGACCGGGCAACATCGCCCTCGCATCCCGGACCGCCCGCCCCACCTTAGGTCTGTCCGATCAGCGCAAGGTTGCACCATGTTTATCGCCACAAACCCATCTCAGGTAATTTACGGTGGGGAGGGATCATTCGAGCAGACCTGCGTGTCGCGCGACTCACACCTTGCGCGCGTGAGAGAGTCCCTCGACTTCCACATAGTGCGCGGGCCTGCGGCCAAAGATCACCTCCTCTAT
>Ga0163161_10000631_pt1 | contig 28065 bp, 22 predicted proteins | sample S45metaG_FD_129847 | JGI IMG/M metagenome (GOLD analysis project Ga0163161, IMG submission 129847) | Switchgrass rhizosphere microbial communities from Kellogg Biological Station, Michigan, USA - S4-5 metaG | ecosystem: Host-associated > Plants > Roots > Rhizosphere > Soil | place: USA... | reverse complement strand
CGAGAAGATCTGCCGGCACAGTTCCGCACCAATCGATCCGCCAGCGCCCGTGACCATTACTGTCTTGCCTTTGATACAACGCTCAAGCAGGTCTGGTTGCGCCGGGACTGAGTCGCGACCCAGAAGGTCCGCGATATCCACTTCCTGGATGTCTTCGACCTTTACCCGGCCGCTGGCCAGATCGGTGAAGTTGGGTACGCTTCGGATGTGGAGGGGGAAACGTTCCAGCATTGTGAGAATTTCCCGACGTCGTGCGCGGGTAGATGACGGCAGAGCCAGGAGGATTTCCTGCGCGCCGGTTACGTCGATCATCTGTTGGATGTGTTTGGGTTTGTAGACCTGAAGGCCTGAGATAGAGCGATCGGCGATGCCGGAGTCGTCGTCGATGAAGGCCACTGGGCGCATGACTCGGCCCATGCGCAACGCAGCCACCAACTGATTGCCCGCTACGCCAGCGCCATAGATGGCGACTTTGGTCAGGCCGTCGTCGCGGTTGGTGAAGGGGACGTGCTGGGAGGCCGTGAACCAATCACCCATGAAGTATTGGCGCATGCACAGGCGCAGGCCGCCGATGATGACCATGCTCAGCCACCAGTAGTTGAAGATGATGGAGCGCGGGACGACGGCTTCGTGGTTGCTGTACCAGTAGACAACGACTGCCAGGATCAGGGATGACAGGCTGACGGCCTTGATGATTGCTATCAGGGCATCGTTGCCGAAATAGCGCATGACCGCACGGTACATGCCAAAGCGGATGAAGAGTGGGATCGCGACCACCGGAGCGCAGACGAACAGCCAGAAATGAACCCGCAAAGGATTGTACATATCCTCCACGCCAAGACGAACGATGAACGCTAGCCATAGCGAGGCCCATACCAAAAAGATATCCGTCGCGATTTGTATCAATCGTTTCTGTCGACGAGGCAGATTCAGCAAGATGGCGCGTAATTTATCCATAAATCTCAACCGATGAGGTTTGATCCCACTCAAAGATATGTAGCTATTGAGAGAAGCAAAGGGGAATCGCTCCCAAAAACTCTCGAAATATTAACTTAGCGCTGGACAGATCTGACCTCCAACGCGCCTTTTCGACGCCTACTGGCATTAGCGTGCGTAAATATAAGCTATCAACGCCACAACTGCACTGTAAGCGCTCTCCACCACACATTCCATGGAGCCCCCTGAGGCCCGATGCAGTACTCCTTTCTCCCTGAAGCCCGCGGCTCAGGATTCCCCTTAACGCCAAAGTCGGGTCGCATCATGGCTACGGGCTCCTGAAGAGACGGGAGCACAGGATCGTACATTAAAGGCTGAATGTGGATATGCGCTCCATAAACCCCACCTATCCCAAGGTGGGTCAACGGTTTACGGTGGCATCTTTCCACAGCAGCAACGCTTCGTAGTCTTTGATCGACGAGGCATACGGCAGCCGCTCCAGTACGTGGTGCAGCCACGTATAGGGCTCCTGGCCGTCGAGTTTGGCGGTCTCGACCAGGCTGTAGATCTGGGCGCTGGCGGTGGCGGTGGCGCCCTTGGGCGTATCGCTGAACAGCCACGCCTTGCGTCCTATTACAAACGGCTTGATCGCTCTTTCTGCCGCATTGTTGTCGATGGGTAAAAATCCCGCGTCGACATAGCGCTCCAGCCGACTCCAGTTGTTCGCCAGATAATGCACAGCCTTACCCATTGCACTTTGCGCCGTGTTGCGGTTGGATCGTATCCAGCCAGCTTTTCAGTTGGACCAGGATCGGCAAGCTCTTTTCCGGATTTCAACTTGAGACTTTGAATGTGTAGATGATGGATCGCTTACCGAGATTGCGCCCATGCTGGGGCGCGCACAAAAAAGGCCCCACCTTTCGGTCAGCCCTTCTAGACCGCCCAGCAGAGCGGATTTTGTTTGGTAGGCGCGATCAGACTCGAACCAACGACCCCCACCATGTAAAGGTGACCGCCGCGTAGCTGCAAGCTATTGATCCATAAGGAAAAATATCCACTACCAGCAGTCCTGAAAACGCTCAGTTCACCCTATAAAAATCAATAACTTAGCGTTGTATATTCCTACAGTGAAAGCTCGCATCCGGTACTGGCATCTCCCTTAAGCCTTTTGTCGCTCGTCGGAAAAACTCTCACTCAAACCTCTCCTCCGGCGTCCTGCCGACCGAACGTATGATTTCCGTATCGAATTTATTACAATTTGCAGATTCTCAGTCTTGGCGCATGGATAATGTCAGCAAACCTTTCGCAATCCTCACCTTCACATCGCATACTCGGCTTGGATGGTCTACGCGCGCTTTCTGTTTTGGCAGTATTTTTTCACCATACAGGTGGATCGTTACTGAAAGGCGGATACATTGGGGTTGAATTTTTCTTTGTTCTTAGCGGTTTTCTAATAACAAAAATATTGCGCGAAGAAAAAAGCAGGAACGGTTCAATTGACTTTGTGTCGTTTTATATGCGGCGTGCTCGCCGACTATATCCCGCGCTTATTCTTCTTGTTCTTGGTGTGGCTGCTTATTGCGCCGTGGTCGGCGGAAAGTATAATATATGGAGCGAGACTTTACCTGCCTTGTTTTATGTAATGAATTGGTATCGAGCCTTTGATTGGTACGACGCAATTCTCACGGGACATACCTGGTCTCTAGCAATAGAAGAGCAGTACTATCTGATATGGCCGTTGATGCTGTCAGTGATTTTGTTGGTGGTTCCTAGAAAGCCATATTTTGTAGTTACTGGAATTGCCGCCTTAGTAGTTCTATGGAGGTATTACTTATTTCAACAAGGTATACCTCTGAGCAGGGTGTATGGCGGCTTCGACACCCATGCTGACGGGTTGCTCATCGGTGCTATTCTTGCCCTTATTCCACCTGGCTATCTGTCTAAGCTTGGCAAGCTATGGGTGCCTGCATCGGCCTATTTGATTGTTGTGTTGCTGGATCAAAGCGCTGTGAATTTTTCTTTGAGTAAATTTGGTTTTGGCACGGTTTCACTGGCAGCGGCAATAGTAATTGCAAGGGTTATATCTGAACAGGATTCATTGCTTGTAGCTAACTTGAGTGTCAGTCCGCTGGCCTGGCTTGGGAAAGTGTCGTATGGTTTTTACCTGTGGCACTATCCAGTTATCCAGATTGTAATGTATGGAGGGCATGATTCAGTACTAGGCTTCTTTGGATCTCTTCAATATCCCATCCCATTACTAGTTTCCTTCGTTTTTACAATTTCAATGGTTTTGACTGTTATTTCTTGGTATCTGGTCGAGCAGCCTATCATGAGGGCCGTCTCTCGTTCGAGGTCAGAACCAGCAGTTTCGGCTTAGCTGAGACAGGGAGATAGGAGCGAGGCCGCCTATACTGCACAGACCAAATGATCAGCATTGGAGGTCGTCATGGAAGTAAGCGCGCCTTGAACCCCACATTCAAAGTCGCCACCTGATCCCCGATGCTGTGCTCCCGATTTCTTTCCGGAGCCAGCACATCATGATGCGTCGGGTCGCATCCTAGCGGACGGTTCCAGAAAAGTTCGGGAGCACAGCATCGGGGATCAGGTGGCGACTTTGAATGTGGGGTTTATGGAGCGCTTACGACGCGACGGATTAACCCGCGGCTACAATTCCAGGCATTGAGCACCGCGAACTTCTCTATACAGGACGATCAATAACCGCGCATGTTAGGACATCTATAATTCGTGCTTGCTGGTCCGATGTAAGTCCGACCCAAAGAGGTAAGCGCAAAAGACACTCAGACACTGTATCGGTAATATCCATAGAGCCATGAACTCTGCCGTAGCGTTGCCCGGCAGGTGACGAGTGAAGTGGAATATAATGAAATACGGCAAAAATCTCATTCTCTTTTAATACTTTCAAAACAGCTTGCCTATCAATTTCAGGTGCCAATAATACATAATACATATGCGCATTATGCTGACAATCATCAGGCACTATGGGACGACGCAACAGCCCCTTTTCTTCGAGAGGAAGCAAGGCTACATGATAATAATCCCAAGCCGCCAAACGACGATTAGTAATGGCCTGTGCTTCTTCTAGCTGAGCCCAAAGAAATGCAGCGATCAACTCCCCTGGTAAAAAAGATGAACCAACTTCCTGCCATGTGTACTTATCGACTTCACCTCGAAAAAAACGACTTCGATTAGTGCCTTTCTCACGAATAATTTCGGCTCTAAGCGAAAGCTGCGGATCATTCACCAGAAGTGCACCCCCTTCCCCTGAAATCACATTTTTCGTCTCATGGAAACTAAATGCACCAAGGTCGCCTATACTTCCCAGCGCACGACCCTTATAGGTTGACATCACCCCCTGCGCAGCATCTTCCACAACTTTAAGGTTATATTCTCTAGCGATATGCATGATTGCGTCCATATCACAGGCCACTCCCGCATAATGAACTGGAATAATGGCTTTGGTTCGAGGAGTAATAGCTGCTTCGATCAGTTTTTCATCCAGATTTAACGTATCCTTACGAATATCCACAAATACTGGGACCGCGCCTCGTAATACAAAAGCATTTGCTGTCGATACGAAGGTATAGGAAGGTAAAATTACTTCGTCACCCGGTTTAATATCCAGTAACAGCGCGGCCATTTCGAGCGCAGCCGTACAAGAGTGAGTAAGAAGCGCGGTATCACAACCTGTACTTTCTTCAATCCATTGATGACAGCGCTTAGTGAAAGCACCATCACCGGCTAGCATGTTCTGAAATTTTGCTTCCGCAATATAATAGAGCTCTTTACCTGTCATAAATGGTCGATTGAAGAATATTTTCTCAGCACTCATTTTTACACTCCAACTTGGTAGGTATGACTTCGCGTCAACAGCCTTTTAATGTGACGATAAAAACACACTCAACAGAGCTCAAAAAACACACAAAAAAAGCTTAATCATTTAACATACTAAGCGTCAATTGAGAGGGTGCCGTCCTTCAATCAGCCTTTGTTTAATTACCTTTGCCGGATTGCCGACAGCAACACAATATGGAGGAATACTTCGGGTTACCACAGAGCCTGCGCCAATAACTGCTCCCTCACCAATGATTACCCCAGGCAAAATGATGCTTTTCCCCCCAACCCATACATAACGGCAAATCTTCACCGGCGCGGATATATCCGGAAGATCCAGCATCTTGTAATCGTGTGTGGATGAAAAAATGATCACCCCTGGCCCCAAGACCACATTATCTTCAAGCGTGATGATCCCGTCAGAGGTTTGCATCGAAGAGTAGAGTTCACAGCCCCGATTGATATCAACATTATTCCCAATCGATACGCGCCAAGGGTATCTGACAAAACAACGGTAATCGAGCAAACCACCTCTACCAAAACGCTTAAACGCAACTTTAAAAAACAAATTCCTTATAAAATGAGGTAGAACATCAAGCACAAACCAAAGCAGCGTGGCACAATAGCTGAACGTGGAGTACAAAAAAACTACAACTCGTCTATTCCTAATAAGCGGCTTCATAAATTACGCCCCACATGAACAAAAAACTTGTTCGCCAAATAGAAAAAAATCGAAACACACACAATCGAAACTAGCTGAACCATACTCGCCGGACAATTAAAAAAGCCAACACCAACATAGAGCAGCAATATATTTAAGAAGTACCCCGCAAGCAACATAAAAAAAAGCCTAAAAAAGCCAGACCACAGCGAAACAGCGCTTTCAAAAACAAGCTTTCTATTAAGGAGAAAACTTACAATACAACCGAAAAAATAGGTAATCGATGCCGATATCTTATATTCCAAACCCATTAGAAGAAAAACCAGAAAAAGGGCATACCCCCCCCCATTAACTAGCACACCAACGCTAACATACTTAAAAATCTGCAAGAAATTAATAGACACTGGGCGGCACTCTTTAGCTCTCATGACAGAAACTGAGCTATGCACAATCCATTACTGCCCCTTACAACCTTAAAGCTAGGCTCACAGAACGCGCAAAGCGAAATTGTATCACTCATTATTTCCATGCGTAGTATATTTGACACTGAAAATATTCTCTTTCATGAACGAAATCGTTTATCCAGCCAAGCCAGTGCAAGTCAGCGGCCTCCTTCACGCCATCCCCATATATACCAAGCAGCATCGGGACCTACATTAAATAGCAAGTCGAATATTGATACCCCGTGCTCAAATGGTTGAAATCGCTGAGGATATTCCGGATATCCTGTATAGTCCTTCCAGACGAGTTCAATATTTACCGCAGAAAAACATATCGGATCAATATAATCTTTGGCTGCCGGTCCGGATATATACCTACCAGCCCCTACTTTAGTAACCAAATCCAAAAGTCTATCCAGCTTCCTTCCTGAGAGATTAAAATCACGAGAATCTTGAAACTCAGTAGAAATATTGAGTATATCCTTAGAGATCGTACAAATCAGATATTGATTTAGTTCGGACAGATTCGACCATTGTCGTCCGACATAAATATCTCTGAACAGCTCGCTATACTTTGAAAAATACGGAGTTCTGGCATAGTTTTGCTCTATAGTTTTCCAGTGTTTTGCTTGCCAAATTGAATTTTTAATTTCCACATCACACATGAGCCGATCAGTACTTCCACCAACAGGAATAGTGAGCCATTCACTTCCGTGTAGCGTTTTTATTCTATTACGATTGCGCCAGTCGTTTTTTGTATATTGAAGATCATCATAAAAAACAAACAAATCGGCCTCATGAATAAGATCAAAATACCCTTTCCATGGAATATAATTTGATTGCAAAACAACGACCGTCTTCATTTAAAAAAACTTCCTGGATGCGATAGTTTCAGACGCCCCAACAAATCTGTCATTTTAATTGCCTTCTCAACATCAAAATAGCGATCATTAAATAAATTTATAATATGCCGATGTATCTTTTCAGCATTGGGTGCGTGCCCCGGACCAAATAACCCCGCAAGAGATTCGTAATGACTACTTGCGAAAAGGTTCTCTTCCTTGATCGCTTCTAACACATCAATGCTATTATCAACTAGAATATTGAAACGCCAAAATTGAAACACCTCAGGGATCTGAGCTTCCCGTGCAACCCTCGCAGCATAAATAGAGTTCATGAGACACTTCATGCTCGACACACGCCGGCACTCCTGTTCGGCTAGTGATTGATAGTGCTCCCAGGACATATTGGGTGTAGTCGTATCAAGCCAATCACTCTCCTTGTAGGAAAAACGCTTCCGTGCCAATAGGCACTGCTTATAGCTTTTAACCAGTTCCTGCAGATCAACGGCGCAGAAAGGTAACTCAGAACTAATGTAGGGAAGACTTACATTAATAACGCCAAATCCACCAAAGCCTAAATCAGCATATTTCGCATACCCTGTACTATATAGCAATGCATCGATATTGGGCGCCAGCGAGCAACTGAAGTCGGGGGGACACAAGCATCTATCATCGATAATAAGTGCATGAGGCGACAAAGATTTTATTTTAGCGAAGATAGCAGTGGTATCAAAAATAGCGCCATAGGACCTGACATAGATGATGCCTGCTGGTCGCCTGCCTGGTTTCAGCCAGCGTTGAATGATTGCATCATCATCCATGCAAAGTGTTTTCGGTGATATATCAATAAATTCAAATAAACGCTTTGCTTTATGCAGCACCATAGGAACAATCGGGCAGATATTTGCAGGCAATAAAAACGGTCCATTCTCAGGGCAAGTGTTGAGAATATTGAATAACACGGTGGCTGCCCGTTGTTCGAAAATAAAGCGTGCACTCGGCTCTATTATTGTGGAAGCACTAGAGTTCAAGGTCGTGCTCCCGAGGAGAATCATCCGCTCGGCGCATTGATATAAAAACTTTTTGTCCATCTACATAAAAGAAAGCAGGGTAATTTTCATAGTCGCACGCACGTACTATATTATAAAGATCACTCAACGATACGTTAGGATCAACCTCGGAGTCGGCGGGACTTCTTTTGGGAGCAACCACTTTGGTAAGAGAGGCGTCCTGTGGAATTTCTTGCACCCTCCCCGTGACGATAAGTGGAATTAACTCACCAATGAACTCAGGCATCCGATCATGAGCTTGCGCTTTAATAGAGGCCGTAGTACTAAACTTCGAAATGGAGAACTTTAACTGATGCAAAATATCACCATCATCCAACCCTTGAGTAAGACGATGAGCAGTAATACCATGCTCCTTCTCCGCATTTATGATTACATAGGGCTCTGTGTGATAGCCCTTGTATTGCGGCAAAATGGCGGGATGAATATTGATAAGTAAACGATCCTGTAGTTCACTCAGCAGGGTCGCACCGAAAATTCGTCGCCAACCCATTGAGATGACAACATCCGCATTGAGTTGCAAAAGAGTATTAGCGATTTCATCTTGATCATACGATACCTGGATCGCCCGTTCCCCAAGTACCTCTCTAATAGCTTCCTGAGCAGCCGCAGGAAAGTGAGGTTCGTTGTCGGGCATGAGTACGTGTACTGAAGTTATATCCGCCGAATGCGCTCTTAGTATATTAATGTAATTTGTGCCCCACATATACACGATCTTCATATCACTCACCATCCTACATTCATCCTGCAAGCTTAAACTCTGCTCATATAAGACAACCTGGTAGCTAACGAGCTATGCCTTCTTTAAAACAGATCGATAACCAACTAATCTTTTCTCACCTGACTAGAGCGCTCTCTCATCGGCTCTTCGGTTGCCTCTCTTACAAGATATAGTGGCTTTCTGGAAGATTTGAAGTTGATACGCCCCAAGTACTCCCCGAAAACACCTAACACCAAAAGCTGTACACCTCCAAATGCTAGAATACCAGCCATTATAGAGGCGTATCCTGAAACAGTGACCTTCCCCGTTAGAAAGCTGAGGAAGATAATAGCCAACCATCCAACCCCTATAAAGAATGCTGTAAACCCGATCCATGTGGCCATCCTAAGAGGCAAATCAGAAAAGGTCACGAATATATTTATAGTATGCGTCACAAGTTTTTTTAATGTGTAGTTACTGGTACCATGAGCACGCGAGTCATGGGGAATGGAAACTGCAGCATAATTATTAGTCAGCCAGGAAAGATAGCCGTCTACAAAAGGATATGGAGAATCGAACTGTGTTAACGCTCGAGCAATATCGCCCCGAATCACACGATAGCTGGTATAGGCGTAATTCAATGAGGGAATGGCCTTACTAAACATCCATCGAGCCACGGCGGAAGTTATATTTCGCCACTTACTATGGGTGCGCTCCAAGTACACTCCGTAGACCAAATCAGCACCCTGCAATGCCCTTTCATATAGCGCCGGTATATGTTCAGGAGCTTGCTCCAAATCATCATCTAATGTAACAACCCACTCTCCTCTAGACTCAGCAAAACCACAAATAGTAGCAGCGTGCTGGCCAAAGTTTCGACTAAACTTAACACCCCGAACCCTCCCATCCTCCATCGCGATCTCTTGTATCACTCGCCATGATTGGTCGCCCCCCGAATCCTCGACCAAAATCAACTCGAAAGACAACCCAATGGATTCCATCACAGCAACTAAACGACGATACAACTCTCGCAATGTATTCTCTGCACGGTATACAGGAACGACAACTGAAATAGTTGGACATGACAATTTTCTAGCTTCTGAGGTCATTCAGTTACTTCCTACTTAACAATGAACCGGGCATGCATCTCCTACATCTTGCTCCATTTCCACTCTTTCACAGTATGTCAGATATGACTGAGATACTGAATACTCACCTCAAAAACGAATCTATATGACAACTTCAACCCACTCAGAAAACCAAATTTCGTAGCTCAAGGCACGACTCCGTTGGTCATGGCGATGATGCCCATCATTTATTGCGATTATGATTTTAGTATTTAATGGATGAATGGGGCCTCTCTTCGCAGCTGCGGTCGCAGATTAGTAAGCTCTGCAAAGGCATAACGTAAATGTTGGAAAATCATGAGTCGCAGCATAGCGCATCGCCGCATAATCTAATCTAGGATGAGCTTAAAACCGCCTCTGCCCCGTGAGCATGCGAAATATCGTCGATGGATTGCCCATCTGTCAGACGCCTTAAAAATCGGCACGATGAAAATGACTGTGCAATTCTATCCCCACTGAGACCAAGAAAGGCTCCAAGCAGCTATCGAGTGATCAGCCCCGCTCCCTACTGCGACGAGCCATAAAAATCTGATTGAGCACTGAGCAGTCCAGGCCTCGATAATGTGAAAGCAGGTAATCGGTCGAATCAACCGACGCACTTCTCCTTTTAACTACGTAATGCTCCGCATTCAATGCAAGTTATTTTGCAAGCACATGTAAATACCCTATTGCTGCAAACCGTACAGAATAAGTAGAGCGAGACTAAATACCAACAAACACAATACGGTAGAAGCATGCCTATATAATTAGATATTAATAGTGAAGCTCCGTCTGACACGAACTATTTTTATCGCTAACTTTCTTATAAATTGTTCCCGAAAAATTCCCATAGGATCTATCCGGATTGATAGGAATAACTGTAACAGCCTGATATAAGCCTGAGTCTTCCACCATTTTTTGAATGGCTTCTGACCCAGGCACATCGGCTCGCGTCGTAGTCATCAGCACGTCAGGTGGACAGGCACACAATGCCATCTTGAACTTGACTTCATCCGAACCGAGATTAACGAATGCACCTGTTAGGTGGCTCATTTCATTGGACGGAGGTAACAGGCCTGTCAACGGATAGAGCGCAAACATATAGCCGCTAACACTTAACGTACTATTTGGAGAAGATATACTACGGATGGCTTCTGCCGCTAATAGATAGTTAGACCTACTCACCGCCTCTTCAGACCACGTGTTACTTCCCACCCCGGCCAGATTATTTCCAGTAGCAAGCCAAAAGCTCTTTAAGCTTACAAACTTATAGCTAAGAAGCACCACACAAACGCAAGCAGCACCTATCGCAAATGTCATTTTTTTTCTGCTGGGATTTTTCATAATGAATTGCTGCCAGGCAAGAGCAGAAACTCCCGCAAGTCCAGGAAGACAAACAGCGAAGTGATAGGGATAACCTATTTTCGAAAATGGCTCTAGCAATGGCACAAGCGCTACGGTTACCCAGAACAAAAAACGCCTAAATAGGTTTGGACGTTTACCTGATAAACAGATAAAGAAAAGGCTGAACATCGAAACCACACCAATACATAAAGAAACCATGGCTTCCTTTGCAGAGACAGTTCCATTTGCAATAAATAAAGGGACTCGTTGATTGGCCACTGCTGCATACAACCCGCCAGCCTCATGATAAGAGTCGATTAACCCATGGACACCGCCACGCGCGCACAATATCAAAATAACAATACCCAACCCACTGACTGCTGCGCCCATTGAGAAGCGCAGAAATACTTTCCAGCTTTGGGATAGCAATACTGTGATTGCGCCCACTAACATAAAGGGCAAAAATGTTTCGCGAAGTAAAATGGACAATGCAGTCAATGCACCGATAAAAAACCAAGTTTTTTCTTTCTCTGCGGTTACTCCCTGCGCCAACCGCATAGCAAGAAAAAGTGGTATATACGCAGCAAATATACTATTTTTAAAACCTGCCTGAATAAACAATGGCTGATTGATTGCAAACAAAAAAATTAACGAAATTAGCGCCCCACCCCACTTGCTCCGACTCTCAGTTTCAACCACCCTGTATAAGAGCCAGCCAGCGACCATTGCTACAATCATATCGACGAGACGTAAAAAAATCACATGATTGACGGACAGATCGAAAACCCAAGACAACAGCATTGGGTACAACATCAACATACCCGTATCGGGAAGCCCTTCGCCAGACACCAGACTTGAATGGATTAGCTGTGCATAATAGGCGTAAACACCTTCATCAGTACTTGGCAGGCTTCCAGCCACCATCAAATGGGGGAACCCGACCCCTGCAAGCACGACAAACAATCTTAGAAAAAAATCACTAAGGACCCGATATCTAACTGCCATAAAAGCACCTAACTCACATACTGTTACACAATCTAATAGTGCTTATAAAGAAAACAAAAAACATCACCAAACATGAAAAATCAAATTTCCATCCGCAATTAATTTTCACCAAGACAACGTGATATCAGCGGTTTCAAATCGAGCCGACCACGTATTTTCCTTCACAAAGCATCTGCTTTTTTCTGGCGAGTCGCAAAACTCAATTGCAGCAACAGTTAGATTGTAAATATCGCTTGGTACTTTGCAGATAAAGGTGCCTGGCGCGTTATCACGAAACTGCATTTCACCAAAGTCAGTTGAGATGACGGGTAGGCCAAGCGCACGATATTCATAGTACTTAATTGGATCAACAGAAACAGTCAACTCACTTCTTTTAAAAGGAATAAGCCCTACATCAAATTCACACATGGCTTTTAATGCCTCTGCATGGACGCATGGCGGTAGCAATTCGACGTTTGGTGGCAACTCAAATGGAGCAGGAGAAAAGACAGGACCAATCAGACGAATGACGTCTCCGGATCGTAATTTGGCAAGGGTCAGCACCCAGTCCCAATCAAACCAAGCGCCAATAGTTCCCACATAGCCAAAGATTTTTCTTTCGCTCTCAACTCTAGTCAGAGTTGCAGGAGGTAACAGGGCATCATCAAGTGCGTTAGGCACAAAAGACACGGTAGCACCTGCTGATTCCCAACGAGTCCTTAATGCAGTGCTCGATACCCATACCTTTTCTACCCGCCGAACTAAACAACTCTCGCGTCGTGCCATTGCCAAGCGTGACAGTCCAGAGTAAAACGCAGGAAAATCATCCATGGCATCATAGATAGAGTGTTTCGGATTAAATACGTCCAAAACCTGTAGCGCCAACACTGAAGGCTTACCCACAACGACCAGCGGTTCACGCTCGCCTACGAGTGCTTTCAATTCGCTGATCAACGACGACCACAAGCCATTGTTCAACCATCCAGAGCCTGGCAACGGCTCAATCGGCAGCGCCTTTGGCGTCAATATTTTTAGCCATTGAGGAGGCGCCTTATCTGCCTCCTGCTTGGCCGAGGCCGTCCGCTTGAAATCACTTAGGCGGGGGAAACGGGTTGGATAGGGTTCGATCCAGATTACTTGTCGCCCGGTGCGCCGGTGAAACCACTCGACAAATTTGTGAGGGCGCTGAGAAAAACTCGCCCACGGAACAGGCGACAAATAAATCAAACTCATCAGTTGAAGTACTCTCGCAGCGCGTTGACGATGCGTTCTGCGCCATGCCCATCACCGTAAGGAGAAACGCCACGGGCCATCTCGCGATAGGCCGTCTCGTCGTCCAGCAAGCGTTGAGCTTCATTCACGATTGCGTCGTAGTTGGAACCAACCAGTTTGACGACCCCGTGCTCCACTGCTTCCGGACGCTCGGTTTCTTCACGCAGCACCAGAACCGGTTTACCCAATGCAGGCGCTTCTTCCTGCACACCACCGGAGTCGGTCAGAATCAGATAGGCGCGCTTCATGGCCGCCACGAAAGGTGCGTATTCCAGTGGATCGCACAGTACAAAATTGGCAACCGGGCCAAGCAGTTCGTGAGCAACATCCTTGACGTTAGGGTTTGGATGCACCGGATACAGGAACTGAACGTCCGGATTGTTTTCGGCCAAGGTGCGCAACGCACGGCAAATATTGAGGAACGGCTCACCAAAGTTTTCACGGCGGTGCGAGGTTACAAGTACCAGCCGTTTGCCTGGATCAAGTTCAATCCCCAGTTCCAGATCCTTGGCAGCCGTCATGAGCAGTGCGTCGATCACGGTATTGCCGGTGACAATGATGTCGGCGTCTGAAACGCCTTCACGCAACAGGTTCTGCCGGGAGCCTTCAGTGGGCGCAAAATGCCAACGGGCAAGTTTGCCAGCGATTACGCGGTTGGCTTCTTCCGGGAATGGGTTCTGCATATCCCAGGTGCGAAGCCCGGCCTCTACGTGGCCAATAGGGATTCTGTGGTAGAAACAGGCAAGGGCAACGGTCATTACAGTCGTTGTATCACCCTGAACCAGAACGATCTCCGGCTTCTCGGCGCTCAGTACATCATCCATTTCCAGCATCAGGCGCGCAGTCAACGTGGTCAGGGCCTGGTTTGGGCGCATGATGTTCAGATCGATATCTTGTTCAATACCGAAAAAACTCATGACCTGGTCAAGCATATGGCGATGCTGGGCTGTGGCGAGCACCCGCACATCCGCCCAAGGCTCATTTTTCAACGCCAGAATGACCGGGGCCATTTTGATCGCTTCCGGACGAGTCCCAACAACGCAAAGTATTTTTCGTTTCACAAGCGTATTCCCACAAATTAGTTATTAGCTTTCGAGACTTTGGAGCTTTTCTGCATAGATAGCCGCTCTGACGTCCCAGCTGTTCTGATCAGCCAAGGTACGTAGCCGCTCACGATACGCCTGGTCATTGCAGGCATTGAGGGCTTGGCGGATCGCCGTGGTGAGCCCGGCAGCGTCGCCACCGGAGAAAACCACCGGATAAACCGTGCACTCGTTCATATCTGCAGTCACAACAACCGGCTTCTCAAGCGCAAAGTACTCATAAAGTTTCAGAGGAGATGTAGATCGCGCAACATCGCCCGGCTTGAACGGAATGAAGCAGGCGTCAAACAAGCGGGCGGACGCAGGTAACTGGGCATAGTTGACCGGACCAAGATAAAGCACATTCGCGCGCTGCGGCAACAACGGGACGCAACCGCTATAGTCAGGCCCGATAAACACGAACCCCACATCCGGCATCCCCGAACAAACCTGCTCGATCACCTCGTACCATAGCCAGGGGGCGATGGCACCAAAGTAACCGACTACCTGTTTGTAACGGCCTCTGAATTCGGCAAGTGCTTGGGGAACAGTGAAGCCTTGTTCCTGAGACGCACGATAATGACTAACGTCTACGCCGTTCGGGACGCAGACACAACGCCTGTCCCCACACTCTGCCAACGCTTCGTTGTGCAGCACCGTAGCCGAGGACACGATGACATCAGCATCCCCTTCAAATGCTGCAGCTTTCAGATCAAGCAATCGACGGATGGCGCCCTTGCCACCAGAAATCGAGGCGTCTATATGGTCGATGTACTCGTAAACTACACGGCCCCGAGTACGCGCGACCGCCATAGCCTCACGAGTGGCCAAAAGCGAAGTGCTGTAGAAGCAGCGCACCGCACCGGGAATGGCATTCACAGCCGTATCATTGGCGATCCATACATTCTCGGCCACTTGTCTGAAGCCCAGAACGTCATCACCCGTTGTCTGAAAGACAACCAGACAGTTGAGACGGCCCAGTGCCATTGCCATGTGATGTGGACGCTGAAACAGCGTTATCCCCCAATCGACATTCGCTTCGAAAATGACGACAAGACGATAACTGGTCGCGTTCAGCACCTGGCTCTGAAACTCGGCGCCTGTCAGGTCTCCGGCTCGGATCGAAGTGCGCACGCTACGGCTGCGCAGCCAGCGAACAATCGCATGCCGAACACCGTGCAGCCGGTTACGCAAGGTAGCCGGCAACAACCAGAAACAACAGCGAGCCAGTGAGTGCACTGAAATACGTGAACGATTGGCCATTTAACCGAGCTTCATCGCAAGAGGTTCACTCACCTGAAGTGTTTGACCACCGATCAGTTCCTGAACGAGGTTCACGTAACTTTGGTAAGTGCGCTCTTTGTCGAGCCCTTCAAGCTCACGTTCCGAGAATTGCGGACGAACGCCATTGTTCAGGACACGCAACATGGCCTCGGCCAGAAGCTGTTCGAACTGCGCGTTGGAGCGCATCTCGGTAACGCTTCCGGTGAATTGCGCCATGTCATAAACAGGATCGACGAGCTCAATACCAGCATGCTTTGCAAAGTGCGACGCACAGCCAACATTGGACATTGCAACCGGAATATTCGCCTTGATCGCCTCAAGCAAAGTCAGTGGCCCGCCTTCGAAAAAGGTCGCTGAAGTAAAAGCATCAGCCATGGCCAGGTATTCATGAACATTGGTCGCAGAGCCGCAATATGTCACGCGTTCCTGCAAACCGTGCGCCTCGACATAGGCGAGCATCTCGGCGAGCAACTGCGGTTCGTAGACCGGCCCCAGAATGAACAGGCGAAGCTTGTCACTCGAGCGTGCCGCAATCTCGAACGCCTTGATGGCGCCCAGATGATTTTTCTGATGATTGATCGACCCGATGTCAATGAATGCAAATTCATCGTCGGCAATAGCATACTGCGCACGCAAGCGAGCACGAGCAGCGTCCTGATCGAGTTCCTCGAATGGCTTGAAGTCAATGCCGTTGGGAATGACCACGCAGCTCTGTGCAGGCACGCCCAGACGAGCAACGCTGTAATCCTTCACTTGCTGTGATACCGCCACAAAGGCACTTGTCTTCTGCGCTACCGAAGCAAACTCCTGACGCTGCTGATCGTTGAACCACATGTAAATGTTGTGGATGACCTGCACAAACCCAATGCCTTTTTCGCGGTAGACATCTGCGCCACTAAACGAGTAATGAGCCAAGACAAGTTTGGGTTGCAACTGGTCGATCAACTCGCCGTGGGACTGCGCCGAGTAAGGACGGCACACCACCATCTGCCCTGTATCGCGGGCCCGTTGGACTGCCGCGCCCTGAGTGCCCTGAACAAGCAGCACAACACGCAGCCCGGCCTTGATCATTGTCTCGTTCAGATCAAGTACAACGTTTTCCAGACCGCCAGCCTCAAAATTATCAACTTGAACCAGAACGTCGCAGGTTGGCAGAGTTTCATGCACAACGTCGTACGCAGGGTTAACGTCGACTGTCTGGACCAGCGGTCGTGACTTTCCCAGGATTGGACGCAAATCGCGCCAGACCTTGCGTGCAGCACGCCCTTGGAGGGTACCCGCAGGCAGCACGCGCCGCGCGATGTCGGCAACGAACTGGCGCACATTTACTTTTCGCATATTCAGCCTGCGCGCGTTACGAACCGGCGGCGTGAAATAGGCAAAGATCTGGTCGGCGCCCGTCTGGCGCACTTCCTTCAATCGTTCGTAAACCGAAAGGTTCGCTTCTGCCAACGCCACACGCTCTGCTTCATCAGGCAAATTGCCGGCGAGGAAGTTCTCCAGAGTGATGTAGCGCATCCCCAACGTCTTGAAATCACCAATGTCTTCGCAGTCGACGATCGGCACGATACCCATTGCAAGGTATTCAACGAGCTTCGTCGGGCAGGCCGCACGGTTGACGATGATGTCTTCCCGAAGGATGAAACCGTAGTGGCATTGCGGATAAAGCGTCATCAGTTCAGCGTGGGTTTTACCCTCGACAGCCACAGACCCCAGCAACTCTGCCGGCAGCATGTCTTTGACAATCTCAGGCTCCGGGCAATAAAAACGATGATTACACCGATCGGCAGTGCGGATGATTGCATCAATCATCTTTGGAACCTGCTGCCACTTGTGCAGGCCACCTGCATAAACCACAACCGGCTTGCCGTCGATAAGCGGACGGGTTGCGTGTGTCGGGGTGAAGCGAGGGAAGATCGGAAAAGAAACCGAACGTGCTTTCAGTGCCCCTCGAAACTTCTGCTGCAGATAGTTCTTCATCGCTTCGGTTACAACGATGACGATACCGGCCTTCTGTACGGCAAGCCGCTCTTCCTTCTCGTAAAGAACAGCACTGAAGAAATCGTTGTGCATGCGGAATTCTTCAGGCACAACACCGTGAATATCCACAGCCTTGCGAATGAATGGCAGATGCATGAGTTTGCCGAAGCGGTTGTCGTACATGCGCAACACGCTGTGGAAATAAATCTTCCGGCAACGCAGAACGGCCATCAAGGCCAACATGCGCACGAGCATTCTGCGCTTCTTGGAACCATTGATTCGCAGCACCAGCACATTAGGCTCAGGCCGATCAAACCAAATGTTGCGCCCCTTCAGCTCGTCACTTTCGACGTAGACGCGCCACCGATCAGCAAACATGCGATCGACAATCTGAATACGCTGAAAGTAACCATCGCTTTGACGCTCAGGGTAGAAATACCCACCAAAGAAGACGATGCCATCAAATTTCAGAATGAAATCCAGGCTGCGGCGTACGAACCACAGCAACCGGCCCAGACGCGTTTCCGGGCGCGCAGAAAACGCCGCAGAAGTGGCAGGTGGCGGGAGGTCGACGCCGCGGGTACCGTCCTCGGCTGGGGAAGTGATGAACGTGTGGATGGCGAAATTGCAATCAACCCGCTCATAGACCCCGGTCGCAATGGTTCCAAGATCCGATTTGAGCACAGCAGCCTCGCCGGCCTGTACGACCCCACCCGTCAAGGCACGCTGAATACGTGCTACGACCTCATCCCAGAGAGAGATCAAGTCCGCATAAGCGCGCGCAGAAGACACCGCCTTCAGGAGCGTCTCCGGCACCACACGACCCTGAGCGACCAACGCCTCGGTCAGCTTGCTGAATTCCGATTCGAAGTAGCTGATCTGCTTGCCAAGATTGTCTACATACAGCTCAAAAAAAGGAGCTTGAAGAGGCAGCAAGTCTTGATGCGAAAGCGCGAATTCGACGTCCATTGCAAAAGAGACGATCGGCTTCTCCGGTCGGCGGCGCCAGGTTATACCGTGCTTTTGTTCCAGGTATGCCTTGTTGCGCTGCGCTCGCTCGCTGAAATACTGATATTGCAACTGGCCAAACGATGCCGATCCCCAGTGGTGGATAAACACATCTCGTGCCAGATGAATTTCATAGCCGGCGTTACGGGCGCGCAGGCAGTAATCGTCATCCTCAAATCCGCCCGGGAAGAATGTATCGTCAAGCAGACCGATTTTTTCAAAGGCAGCCTTGGACACCAGAACGCAGAAGAACGTTACGTCCGTTTCAACCAGATTGCCTTTCCAGGCTGAATTCCAGCGCTTGGCAAAATTGGAAACGCGCTGATATACCTTATCGTGCAGAGTCTCTGTGCGATGGTCCAGACACTCAGCAAACTCCAACTGATAGTCGACAGGAACACATTGTTCGCCGTCAGCCTTGTTAGTGACCGCACTGATAAGGTCCGAACCGCTTGCCAACAGATTGTCCAGCCAGAAATCCGTGACGATGACGTCGCTGTTGAGCAAGCAGATATGAGTAATTTCTTCGTCGGCAAGAAACTCGGAAATACCGACGTTGTTGCCGCCGGAAAAACCCAGATTGGTATCTTGCTCGATGTAGCGCCACGAGGGCCCCACTTCAGCAATATGATGGGACATCGCTTCGCGAATTTTATCTCGTTCGCCAGACTCTGAAGCGTTATCGACCAGTAATACTTTGTAGGCGGACTCGTTAAAGGCACGTCGCATACTCGCCAACGTGATCCTGACTGCCTCAGAGGCATTGTAAGAAACAATGACAATCCCGGTTTTCGTGACTTTGTTACTCATTTCCCAACTCTCCGGACAATCCCACGCAGGATTCTCTTCCATAACGACCGCAATGAGCCCTGGCGGCTTAGAGCCAGCAGACGATTGATCTCGATATCTCTTTTGGTAATTTCCTGCAGAAGATCCAGCGAGGCGTTTCCATCGTCTGCACTGAGTGCGGCCAGTAGACGAACGATTTCTGCATCCCTTTTGACAATTTCGTCTGCAAGCATCTGGGAATGAGCATCCAGCGTCCTCACTTCCTGAGCAAGACTCTGGGCGTGCTTGTCTTGTGCGACGACTTCGCGAGCCAGCTCGTGAGTTCGGCTTTCCAGCGTGTTGACCTGCTCAACCAGCCCCCGGCACGCGGAATCTTTCTCTCCCAGTGCAGCCATGAGGCTACTGACTGAGTTGCTCACGTCGTGGAGCTTCTGGTCATGCTCAACCAGCTGACGCTCAAAGAAGCCGCTGGATTCCTGGTAAACCAGGCCAGGGCGAAGCGCAACACTGTCCAGAACGGAAAGCCTGTAAGCGGCTCGCGACGCCTTGTCCAGCAACTGAGCCGCTTCTGCGAGCCCAAACGGCAGTGGCGATTGAGGATCACCACTGATGTTCAACCAAGACCCACTGACAAGACGCTGCACCTCGGCTACCGCGCGGACCAGGTAGTTTCGTGCCGCGGACTCATCGCCGCGAGCCACGGCAAACTCCGATAACCATTGCAACGCATCGACGACCTTGTTGCCAAGCAATGGGCTGTAAGCCATCACATCAATGCTGGCGCACGCAGTGAAACACTCGATTGCGTCCTGGAAGCGACCGTGTCCCCGTGCAAGTTCGCCACCGGCAAAGAGCAGGGAGACCTGCCAACGCAACTGGTGTGGAGACGGATTGGCAATAGCTGCAAAACGTCGAATGTCAGTCAAAAGCGCTTGATAGCGTTCAATCGGCAGATCAATCAACTTGGCCTGGTTATAAACCTTGCCGCATAGCGCTGCACCGTAATCAACCGAATCCGGGGCGGCCGTGGCCAACACCCGATCCTGCATCGTTTGCAACAAAGTAGCCGAACGCGCGCGCTGGCCCTGAGCAATCATTCCACGCACCAACCAGGGGTTCTGGTAATCGCGGGCAAATGCGCTGACCGAGAATTCAGGCGAGTCCGGCAATGCCCATTGAGTTTCCTCATACGGCACCGACGCCCCTTCCAGCGGATCGGCCATACCCAGCAACAGGACCCACTCCGCTTCCTGTTCAGGCGTGCGGTCGACCGGGACAGTCTCCCATTTACGCGGGGAGTGGTGGCACTTCATAGCACCACCCGCCGTTTGCAACATGCCTTGCTCCAGCAGGAAATGCGTACCGCACTCCTCCACTAGTCGATCCCAGGTATAAACATGCAAATGGTGAGGATTAGGATCTTTACCGGTTTCGTCTGCCCAGTTATTCGGAGCGCAGACCATCACGCGACCACCCGGTTTGAGTACGCGTTTCAACTGGAGCAGATATTCCATTGGCTCGGGAACATGCTCGATTGTTTCGAATGCAGCAATGAAGTCGATGCTGTTATCTGCAATTGAGCTGAGCGCTTGAGCATCACCGACCTCGAACTCGACCTTGCCTGGGCGACCGTAATGGGCATTGGCATAAGCGATACCAAAATCACTCAGGTCAACACCCAATACCGATTGGGCCTGCGAAGCGGCATACAGCATGTGACTGCCATAACCAAGGCCGCACGCAACGTCCAGCACACGATCGCCCGGGCGCACTAATTCGGCAGCCTTCTGATAGCGAATACAGTGCGCGTCACCACGTCGCCCGACCTCACGCAGCATGTCCGTATGGAGCAGTCGCTCTTCAACCAGAACAGACAGGTCGTAATGGCGCAGCGCCTCGGCAGGCACCTTCTCCAGCAATACGAATATCTGACGCCCGTCTTCGTTCAGCGCTTCATAAGGATTGATCTGATAGTACAACTCGTGCTTTCGGAACCCGGCCTCGAAACACTGCGCCTCCCACCAGTCACGTTTGGCGGTCGTCAACAGAGAACGCTCGCCCTCTTCAACAGACGTTGTTATCTGCAAAAAAACGTACCGGGAAGAAACGCGGTACATCTCACGCAAAGCCGCCGGCACATCTTCAGGATGAAGATGCTCCAGACAATTGGTGGAAACTACGGTGTCAAACTGGCCGTCAGCGAACGGCAACGATAAGGCCGAGCCTTGGCTGAACCGCTCGGAAAAGCGTTTGTTGGCGGCTTCAACTGCAAGGGACGAAACATCCACCCCAACAGCATTGATGCCCAACGACAGGAGTTCTGAAACCAGCCCTCCCAGACCGCAACCGATATCCAGCACAGAGCCGTTACCGCAAGTTTTAGCAACCCACTTGGACGACTCGTGAAAATCGCCATTGCTCTCACCCGAGGCAATCACGGCTTTCCAGTAATCGTTATTGAGCGAGCTGTAATCAATCGAATTTGTTGGACTCATCATTACCACCTGGCGGCCATATGTAAGTCGGATATTCCACCGAAAAAGTATTCATCCTGCCGCATCAGTGTCTGGAAAAACGCTGCTTCATCTTTCCAGTGCAAAATTCTTTGGGCGGTATAGTCAGGCTTGCCTTCATAGGAAATGGATGCCTGAATCTCATAGAGGTTCGAACCTAAAGAGCAGTCGCATTCCAGCCAGACATGGAACTGCTCTCCGGCCTTGAGCTGACGCTTCCAGAACAGCTCGCCCTCACGCAGTCCGGCCAGAATCTGCATATCCTGGTTCAAAGTGCCCCAGGAATATATTTTTATCCCCTCACGACTCCGAATACGCACGCCAACGTTGATGCTGTCGGTATCAATATGCGAAACACAGTTGACTCGAATTCGAATGACGTCGCCGGGATAGAAAACCGCGCACGGCTCGTCATCGACGCCAAACGTGCCGACAGACAACACTTCAACGCCCCCGTCTCCGAAGGACATCTGATCAGCGCGTCCAGAGACAGCTGGCGCCTGGCTTTTTTCCGAGGACTCGCTCGACTCAGGTGCCGACTCCCCTTCGCTGGAAGCGTTCGAGTCAGCGGACTGAGGAGCCGAAGCCGGAGCGGGAGCCTTGTCTGGGGCAGGCTGCATCAGCTTGGAGAAATAATCCGACTCTTCCTGATGCAGCAGTTTGCGATAATCGAGCAGGACCTGGGAGGCAGAACCCATCGAAACTTCTCGGCCACCCTTGAGCAGGATCGCACGATTGGTCAGTGTTCGAACCGACTCCTGATCATGGGATACAAACAATAGGGTCACGCCATCGGAAAGCAGCTTTTCGATCCGGCCAAAACAGCGTTTCTGGAACAGCGCATCACCAACAGCCAGCGCCTCGTCGACGATCAGAATGTCGGGCTCGATTTGAACCTGCACTGCAAATGCCAAACGTACCAGCATGCCGCTGGAGTAGGTCTTGACCGGTTGATCGAGGTAATCGCCGATATCGGCAAAGGCTGCAATCTTGTCAAAGCGCTCGTCGACCTCATCATGGGTCATACCGAGCAACATGGCGTTGAGATAAACGTTGTCCCGGCCGGTGAACTCGGGATTGAAGCCCGACCCCAGCTCTAGCAGTGCCGCGACTCGGCCACGGGTTTCAACAGTACCTACCGTCGGAGCGATGGTTCCTGTGATCAACTGGAGAAGCGTGCTTTTCCCGCTACCGTTGCGGCCGACAATACCAAAAGCCTCGCCTTTGCGAATGTCGAACGAAATGTTCTCCAGAGCCCAGTACTCGCGGCAAAACGACGACGGTTCACATCCTACTAACCGTTGAATCGGAGGAATAATGAACTGCTTTAAGCGGTCACGCGGCGTCGCATAAATCTCGTAGCATTTACCAAGACCATTTACGCGGATCGAGTACTCATCAGAGGACATCTGCAAACCCCTTTCGTGTCTTCTGGAACCAAACAAAACCAAACCATGCAATTGCACAGGAGATCAACAGATAGAGCCCCCAAACCCGCCAGTCCATAGACTCTCCCCAATACATGAGACCTCGCGTTTGCTCGACCGCGACAGTGATGGGGCTGACTTGCACTACTGCCTGAAAGCGCTCTGGCAAGCTTTTCAGCGGATAAAAAACCGGAGACAAGAACATCAGGACCGGTACCAGCGTACTGATGACCTGCGCCACATCGCGCAGGTATACCCCGAGGGAAGCCACGAACCAGGTGACCCCGAGAGTCATGAGGGCCAATGGCAAAAGTACCAGCGGGAAGAACAGCACGCCGAGATGAGGCACACCGTAGAAGATCACATAGAAAACCAGCCAAACCAGAAAGTTCACTATCAGGTGAAAAAGTGCAGACCCCAGCGTCACGATGGGTAATATCTCCAATGGAAATATCACTTTCTTTACATAATTGACATTCGACAGGATCAAACTTGGGGCGCGGTTGATACACTCTGAAAACAGGTTAAACACCATCAGACCGGCAAACAACACAAGTGCAAACTCAGCCTTTGAATCGCTTCCGCCAACCCAACGAGCCTTGAACACAACACTGAATACAAAAGTATAAACAGCCAACATAAGGACAGGGTTAAAAAAAGACCACAACAACCCCAAAACAGAGCCGCTGTATCTTCCGGCAATATCTCTTTTAATCAGGCTATATATCAAACCACGATTTTTACTGATAGAACGAAACAATGTAATGGGGGATATTGAGCGAACAGCGTGCGGGTTCATGCGTAGCCCTTTGTGTTTTCTGTCAATTTCATTTTTTCTTTCGACCATCGAGGCAAGTTAACAGCGGCAACCGCTACGAAAACACACCGGAATCGGGAGCTCCTGAAAACCATTCCCTGCGTGGGAATCGCCCCCGGGCATAAAATGTGACCGACATTAGCTTCCTTGACCAAAATTCGAACGCCCCACAGTTTTAACGACAAGACTCATGAGCAACAGGGTCAACCTCGTCGAAACGTTTCCAACGCGCGCCTTTGCGATGCGAGCGACAAATAAACCGCCATTCATCGTGTAAAAACTCCGATGAACGGGGCATCCACAGTACCAAAATAGTCGGTAATCCTAACAGGTTTGGCCATCCCCGGACAATGGCAGGACGGGCAGCGGTCAAAGCTGACGCATTATCATTGAACCGAGACACAAGCGCTCCGAAAGGCTTCAGATCTGCAATTCGGCTTTCCCGGCACTAAATCTGAAAGCGAGAAAAACCAATGGCAAACAGGTTGCGATCAAACCTGTAAAACCATCCAGATAACCCTTTGCGACCAGAACCGCCATAGGAAATACCCAAAAAACATTTATACAAGTCACACCCAATGTAACGACCTTGTGACTGGCAAAATGCCGGGAAGCATATTGATAAGCGTGACTGCGATGAGCCTGATAAATCTTCTCTCCTCGCACAAGCCTTCTCAGCAACGTCACAGTTGAGTCCACTGTAAAAACTGCCAGGAGGATGAGCCAGCCCCACATCAACGCGGAGTTACTCCACGCCACATAAAGCGAAAGAACTCCCAGAACCATACCCAAAAAGCCACTTCCGGCATCGCCCATGAAAATACGGGCCGGAGGAAAGTTCCAAAGCAGGAATCCGGCCACTGCACTGGACAAAAACAAACTCACAAAAAGTACAGACTGATTTCCGGCCATCAACGAAATAACACATCCTGCCAGACAGACAAAAATAGCCTGAACACTTGCAATCCCGTCAATACCATCCATGAAGTTATATAAGTTCAGCATCCAGACGAGATAAATGGCTGCGAGCACACTTCCCACCCACCCCAGTTGAATGCCCATGCCGAACATGGAAACAGGCGCCATACCGCCCATCCAGCACAAAGCCCAGACAGCGGCAACAAAATGACCCAGCAAACGCCATCTGGCCGCGATATGCCCATGATCATCAGCAAAACCGATCAGCGCCACCAACAGGCCAGAGCCAAGCAAACCGTAAAACAGGTTGAACTCAAGCAATCCAAAACCGTAAAGCGCGGGAAGGGCCAGAACAAAGGAAACGACAATCGCCACCCCTCCTCCGCGGGGAGTAGGGACTACGTGAGAACTACGCTCATTGGGAATATCCATCAAACTCTTGGCCAGCGCATAACGGCGCAAAACGAAGGTCAGCCCCCAAGAGACAATAAATACCGCCGCCAACAGCCACCACACATTCATTTGGCGCTTGTATCCAGAAAATGATTAACAGTTTGGCGCATCGCACGATCTACGCTGACCGGTGGCAGCCAACCAAGCAACTCGCGATTCTTGTCGATATCAACCTGCAATGAGCCACACAAGCGCTGAACGACTGCCTGCATGCCGAACATTGAAGCCACCAGCTTGAGCAACCATTCAGGGACCGGCAGCAGCCGCGCCCGCCTCCCGAATGCCCGGGACAACCGATTCAACAGCTGCGAGGTGGACAGGTCCTCACCATCACTGACGAGAAAAACCTGATTGGCTGCTGCCGGATGATCGATACAGGTGACGATGAGGCTGATCAGGTTTCCTATCGACACCAGACTTCGCCGGTTCCTCACCGCCCCCAATGGCAGCGGAATACCTCTGCGCAGCCATCCCAACAGACTCATGAAGTTGGCCTTGACCCCCGGCCCATAAACCAGTGGCGGGCGGATGATGACGATCTCCATGCCGGTTTCGCGCCCAAGATGCTTCAACGCCTCCTCGGCTTCGTACTTGGAGATACCGTAGGGATCCATGGGAGATGGAAGATCATCAGCCCTGAAAGCCTTACCCGTCGGAGTGCACTCACCATTGACCTTGATTGAGCTGATAAAGATGAAGCGCTTGACCCCCGACTCCGCCGCCTGCCGGGCCAGCTTTAGTGTTCCTTGTACATTGATGTTGCGAAACTCGGCCAGCGCATCCGCAGCCTCCTCCCGCATGACGTGCACCCTGGCCGCCGCATGAACCACAACCTGAATACCCGCAAAAGCCGGCAAGACTTCGGCGCGAGCCAGATCGAAGGGCATCACGCGACACAACCCCAGCAAGCGAGTAGCCCCCCGCGCGGCCGCAACTGGACAAAAGCGCCTGTCGACCAACAAGTGCATAACCAGGGCCTCACCCACAAACCCAGTGGCCCCGGTGACTAAAACATTCAGGGGCATCATCTGACTTTCGTTCCTATGACCGCGGTTGCCCAGCAAATGCAAAAGAAGAATACCTTGTCACGCCGCCGTCGGCGGCAGCGCCAGGCGCTAAATGACAGACGTAACAGTTGCGTGCGGCGCAAACTCAGCCACCCCCGCACAAATGGATCGGTTTCCCGCCCCACCAACCGGGCTATCAGCTGCACCTGACTGAACCACCATCCGTCATGAATCGTCTTGTAACGAGATATCAGGGAACTGAGCCCTTTATTGGCACCGACCTGGTTACGCTCATGCTGGCGATATTCCATGGACGGCCGGGGATCGATATACCAGCTAAAACCATGACTGCGGGCAAAGGCATAACAGTACCAATCGTGCAAACTGACATCTTGCAGTAGCTCCCAATTGGCAATCATGGAGGACTTGAGCACTTCAATGACCTTCTTGCTCATCACGTAAGTGCATCCGGGCCCGGCGGCCTCGAACAGGAAGTCCCATTCAACCTGCGGCTGAGCCTTGTTCAATAGATGAGCACCGCCATTCGGCCAAATTGCCGTGACGTTGCTGGAGTAGGCATCGAATTGGCGCTCACGAATGACGCGAGTCGCTCGCTCCAACTTATCGGAACGCCAGATATCATCTTGATCAGCAAACGCTACGAAGTCGAAGTGATCCAACTCGACGTCGCGAACCAAACGAAAAAAGTTGCGCGCCGCTCCACCAAAAATTCCGGCCGGTGGCAAAACAATCACTGAAGCATGATCATCCGCATACTTTTCGCACCAGACTTCAGTGCCATCCGTGGAGGTATCAACACTGATATAAACAGTGACATCAACGCCTTCCTGAGCAAGGATCGAAGTCAATTGCTCTTCGATCCAATGCATACCGTTGTAGGCCGCCAGCAAAACCGCAATTCGAGGATGCTTTACTGACATGCAATCCCTGCCGCACCGATTAAGCGCTTCATCTTCAAGGGGCCTCCCTTCCAATCAGCGTGAAGGTGAGTCCAGCAGTTTCTGCAGGTATTGCCCATATCCGGTTTTTTTCAATGCATCTGCCTGGGCACCCAGCTGCTGCGTAGTGATCCAGCCATTGTGATAGGCGATCTCTTCCAGGCATGCGACTTTCAGGCCTTGGCGCTTCTCAATGGTATGCACAAAGTGGCTCGCTTCAAGCAGTGAGTCATGAGTACCTGTGTCAAGCCAGGCAAAACCGCGACCAAGCATTTCGACGTTCAGAGTCTGCTGCTCAAGGTAGGCACGATTGACGTCGGTGATTTCCAATTCACCACGTTCCGACGGTTTGATGTTCTTGGCGATCTCTACAACCTGGTTGTCGTAGAAGTAAAGACCTGTAACTGCATAGTTCGACTTAGGCTTCAGTGGTTTCTCTTCAATGCTCAGCGCCCGACCAGTTTCGTCGAACTCAACAACACCGAAGCGTTCCGGATCGGAGACGTGGTAGCCGAATACAGTAGCGCCACGCTGTTGATTGCTGGCGGAGCGCAAGTTGTCCGAGAAGTGCTGACCGTAAAAGATGTTGTCGCCCAGGATCAGGCAGCAAGGATCTTCGCCGAT
>Ga0163161_10000630_pt1 | contig 28107 bp, 34 predicted proteins | sample S45metaG_FD_129847 | JGI IMG/M metagenome (GOLD analysis project Ga0163161, IMG submission 129847) | Switchgrass rhizosphere microbial communities from Kellogg Biological Station, Michigan, USA - S4-5 metaG | ecosystem: Host-associated > Plants > Roots > Rhizosphere > Soil | place: USA... | reverse complement strand
TGCCACTCGCAGGTAGCTATCGTTACAAACCCGGGCTTCGTGTATGCCTACGGCCAGATACAGATCACTAACACGACCACAATTTACGGCTGGATACAGGCGGCCAATTTCCGCCTGGCGAACGGCACCAATGGCGTCGACGCCCTCGATCCCGGCGGCCAAAACCTCGTTGCCTATTCGTCGTTCGGAGCGATCCGAATAAGCGGCGTCACAAACATATACACCCCGAACCCCAACCCCGCAACCGATGTCATATCGGTGGTAAGCCGCCGCGAGGTCAGGTACTAGGCCAGTCTCTCCCCCAATAAGAAAAAGGCCGCGGGCATCACACGCGGCCTTTTTCATTTTTCAGCGAACGCACTCGCTTTGCCGCCCATCGTACTTACTGCCTCTAAATCAATTTGGAAGTACTCGACAAGGAGGATTACGTTTAAATGAGATTCAAAAGCTTTTGTATTAGTGTTCTGACGGCGGCGTTGGTGATCTGTGCGGCTACCGGCACGGACGTTTTTGGGCAGGGACGAGGACGAGGCGGTGGCGGCGGCGGAAGACCGGCGAGCGCAGGCCCGCCGATGGTCAGCCCGGGCATCGACCGTGGCATCGATACGGCGTCGAGCAGGTCGAACGGCCGCTCGGACAACGGCATCGATACGGCCTCGAAGAATTCAAAGGGCCGCAGCGACAACGGAATGGCGACCGCACGCTCTGCCCCGAACGGCAGCCGGATGCCAAGCGACAACGAGCTGAACCGCTATCGCGGACTCTCGCGCAAGCTCGGCACCACGCCTGAAGAGATGCGGGCCCGCTACCTATCGGCGCTCAAGCTCGATCCGGACCTGACCTTCGGACAATTTGCCGCGGCGAATGTCGTCGCCGATAACCTGCACTCGCGTTACCCGAATGTAACGGCGTCGAACATTCTCGCCGGGATGGCCAACGGCCACAGCCTGGGGCAGACGCTCAAAGACCTGCGTGTCCCCAAACCCGCTGCATCCGACGCCGAAAAAACGGCAAAGCAGAGGATAAAGATCGCGACAAGCAACTAACACCGCGCTCGATCTTCGTCGAAAAAAAAGGCCGCGAACGTAATGTCCGCGGCCTTTTTCATTGACAAAAAAGGGCCGGAATCCGTTAAAAACCGGCCCTTCAAATGACGCCGTGGCCTGCACTCCCGAAGACAGGTGGCGTCAAACTTTACGGATTGACCGTCACGGTCGCGGTGAGCGAGATGTTGCCGTAGTCCTCGTTGGCCTTACGCAGGCGTTCAACGTATGACAGCGTACGGAAGCCTCAAGTCGCGGGAAGGAAAATTAATACGTAGCTTTCCGGACGATCTCTCCTAATCTATTACCGGAACTACGGAGGAAAAATGAATTTCAGAAGGTTTGTACTTATCAGTTTTCTTGGGGGATCGATGCTGCTTTGCGGAGTGGTCGTCAGTCAGGCCCAGACCGTCGTGTTTGAGCCGGGCCGGTACCGGGTCAACTACGGCAGGTACCGGACGAATGAACGTGGCGCCGAGCTTCTGCGAGAGGCCGTTCGACGCGGCTATCGCGAAGGTTACCAGGCCGGGGTGGCCGACCGGGACGGCCGCGGCAGGTTCAATTGGCGGCGCAATAGCGTTTATAGGTCGGCAGATATGGGCTATGAGTCGTACGTTGGGCAGAGCTACTACCGGTATTACTTCCAGCAGGGCTTCCAACGTGGATACCAGGACGGCTATTACAGCCGCCGACGATACGGAAATGGTACGGATATCCTCAGTGGTATTCTGAACTCGATATTTAGAGCCACGCGCTACTAGCCGAACAGTACACCAACTAAGCAAAAACATGCCCGTTCGATCGAAGCGGGCTTTTATTTATTTCTTATCATCGCAGAGCGGTGCAAGCGGTTTTGGGAAACTTGCGCCCCTTTTGATTTTCACGGCAAATGTAGCACGTAAGCGGCGGGAGAGCGAGGGCGAGAGCGCGGGAATAGTCAGCGGTTATTTGAACCAAGTTTTGACCATCAGATAAAAGTACTTGGCAATGAAAAACGCGAGAACAACCCAGACGATGGTGGCAATGAACGATACGACCCCAATGAACCGAGTTTCAGCGAGCGAAAAAGCCAGCAAAGCGATGATTCCGATTCCTAAGGCGCTAGCAAAGGTTAGTCTTCGGCCAAGGTTGGATGCTCTTTTAGCATCGTTCATGTTCTCACTTCGTTTTGGGCTCATTCGCAACCTTCGAAGATCGGTGCAAGCGGTTTTGGGAAACTTGCGCCCCTTGTTTGATTACTTTTCTATTCGACGATCTCACACCTCTGCGACATCGTTATCTGAGTGGCGTCTGAAGCAAGGTTTCCTCTAGGGCAATTATAGCCCGCGAGATCGAGCCAGCTTCCGAATTTCCGAGCGCAGGTCAACGGGGCATATTGTTCATATTGCTGCTGATCTCTGCAGCGATTCGTTCCGCCATCATAATAAAGATCGCGCTGGCGGCGACAGCCCCGATGAAACTAACTAGGCCAATCACAATTCCCGAAGATCGTGACGGGCCTTCTTTCGGACTTACCAAAGCGATCTGCAATATCGCAATGCCTTTGTAAACGAGAAGCACCCCAAGCATGTATACAATTATCTGCATGAACCCGACCATGTTTTTAACCTCACATTACTAGAATCCCAACTGCCCTTGATCGTCTGATACTTTCTCTATCTTCTCGGTGTTTTTGGTTGGCAACAAACATTTGTCCGCCGTCGAGCGAAGCCTCTCAATTATACATCGAACTAAACTGCGGATCGGTGCAAGCGGCCCGCGGGAAACTTGCGCCTACTTTTTCACCAGTGGGTTTGTACCCACTTCGTTATAAGTCAACTCATCGTCTGGGAAGACGGCGACGAGATTGAATGGCTTGGCCCCGGCATTGATGAACGTGTGCTGGAAGCCAGCGGGTACTCTGGCTATGTAGGGCTCCTCGACCGTGAACACCCGCCTCTCATGCGTCACGGGATTCTCTATCCAGTAAGTAGCCTCCCCTTCAAGCAGCACATGGGCCTCTTCAGTTTCATGCGTGTGCAGTGGCGGCCCGCCGCCCGGATGTGTTTCGGTGACGATGAATGACAGCGACTCAAAGCCGTGATCCTTGCCTATCATTATGTGACCAAATTCTCCCGGAACGTCGTAGAAGCTTCTCATCTGATTGAATTTGATGGCGTATTCGTCAGGCGTGGCAGGCTTCTCAGGCGGGTACTCATAGCTTTCTTTAGGAAGTTCTTTCGGACTCGCAACCCTTTCTTGTTGACAGGAAGCGAGCACGAACACAGCAATTAGGCATAAGCAGGCGAGAACAAGGATTCTTTTCATCGCATAAACTCCTCTTCAAATTCCGCACGATAAGACAGCCAAAGCCTCTCGATAAATACATCGAACTAAACTGCAGATCCGTGGAAGCGGCCCGCGGGAAACTTGCGCCCCTTGGGTTCTGTTTTACTGCTTCTTCATTGGATCGGTGCCGCAGCCGAAACCGCTGCAGCTGACATTTCCCTCGGAGTCGATGGTGCAAGAGCCGCTAGTGCCGGTGTTGTTTGTCGGATGGTTCTTTGTGGCGTCCTGGGCCCACGACGAGACCGAGAGCGTGCTGCCTTGCATGCGGCCCTTGAACGAGCCGTTGGTCCTTTCGGTTTGCGGATTGCCCTTTTCCTCGACCCCCTCGCACCACTCGGCAACGCGAAAGGTGCCTTTTGCGTCTTCGCACGAACCACTGATCGTCAATAGCATCCTGTACGACTTGAAGCTGCCCTGCATCTTTGTGAAGACAGCCGCCTCCTCGACGGTGCACTTGCGCTGCGGCGGCTCTGCCTTGCCCGGTGCACCAAGAGATGCAGTGCCGGCGCCGGCCAGTTTCACCGTGAAATGCTTCGTCCCCAACCGAACAAAAAATCCGGTTCCGTCCTGATTCCTGTAGCCGTCGACATTTAATGGGCCTTCTGGAAAAGTACACTTTCCTTTGAATCGGCCTGTCTCGGGATAATAGGTGCCAGAGACCGCGCACTTCTGAATGTCAAATCTACCGTCGTAGTTAATTTGATAGTTTCCACGGACGTCCCAGCCTGTATTACTTCGCGTAATGGTGATGTCGAGGAACTCTTGCGCTCCGGGATCCTCATACTTGAAAACCCATTTAGACTGTGCGGTGCCTCCCGCAGCTTGCGCCAGAACCGGCAAAGACACAACACAAACCAATAGCACCGAGATCATCATCGACCTTATGTACTTCATGCGAACCTCCCGTACTGAACTGGAAAACTTGCGCCCCTTGGTTATTTGCCTGCCACTTTAGCACGTAAACAGTGACGAGGGAAGATTGTCGGAGTGCCTAACGGCGGATCGTAACTAGAACGAAAACGTGTAGGTCACGCCCGGGTCCTTGCCGTAGATCATCAGGAACGTAAGGCTGTGGGTGTCGTCGAAGGTGTAGGTGAGCGTGGGGTGCACTTTTACGCCGTCGAACTGGATGAGCGATACCCACCTTGGCTTCCAGCGGATGAAAAGGCCGCCGATGGGACGAAAGCGATGCTCGTATGTGCCGAAGACAATGCCGCCGTATGGCGCGATAGGCAGGCCTGTCCAGTGTTCGAGGTCTTTGCTGGCGGTCAGATAGATCGAATCGCCCTTGGGCGTCCCGATCCGGTCCGAGCTGTAGCCAAAGATTATCGCCGGACGGTTCTGTGTTTCCGTCACAGGGATCAGCGTGAGCAGCGGATGCACTTCGCCGACCAGTGGATTGTATTCGACGCCGAAGTGTATTCGCGGCTTCCACCGATACATCAGCGTCGTTCGCACCGTCGCCCGGTCGATCTGCCCCGACAGCATTCGCAAGCCCCACGTGAATTTCTTTGGGTTAATGGCCGTCCCCCGGACAGCCTGGCCTTCGCCCGGTCAGACAGGTCATGCAGGCACGAGCGAGCTGTTGTCCTTTTTGTCTTTTTTCGCGACCTGCTTGGGCATGCTTTCCGCAATGAGCCTGTCGAGTTCCTTGCGAAGAACGTCGGGTTTGATAATGCCGATCTGCCGCCAGACGATCTTGCCTTCGCGGTTGATGATGACTGTCGCGGGTAAAACACGTCCGACACCGAACCGTTCCATATCGACGGTGGACGCACCTAGCCAGACAGGAAAGTTGACCTTTACCTCGCGTGTGAACTTGAGGACCTTTGCCGAGTCCGTCGCGTCGTCGCCGCTTGCCCCGATGACCTGAACACCGGTCGCTGCATAGTCATTCTGGATGGCGGCAAGGTCGGGCATTTCCTTTCTGCAAGGCAAGCACCATGTGGCCCAGAAGTTTAGAACAACGAAGCGGCCTTTGTATTGAGTGAGATTTACATCGGCGCCGAAAAGGTCTTTTAGCGCGAGCGTCGCCTCGTCGGTCTGGTATTTGGGCTCGACGGCGGCGGTCCTTACGAACTTGATAGAGTCCACCTTGATAAAGTTCTTGTCCTTAGCCGTGCGTACAACGCCTTCCACCTCAACGATATTCGGCACAAATTCGATAAAGTCTTTCGCCTTGCCTTTGTAGGCGCCGCGTTCGAGAGTGTAAAGCTTAAAGCCGTTGCCGTCTTCGACGGCGATCGCCTGCGACAAGCCTTTTGTCGAGCAGTCAGCCGCGCAAGCAATGTCAGCAGGCGTGCCGTAAGGGTCAACCTTGCGGTCCGGAGCTTCGAACCAACACGACGCGCAGACCACTTGGCCCACGAGCTTCGTCGGGTGTGGCTTTTGCCCGGATACGATGATCGTCGGAATAAGCAATATTACGAGGACGAGGATATTTGTCTTGAGATTGAGGATCATACTATGAATTTAACAGCAGATCGGTGCAAGCGGTTTTGGGAAACTTGCGCCCGTGTTGGAACAGGGACAATTTAGCACACATCGATCCATGCAAAAAGGCCGCGATCCTGATGGATAGCGGCCTTTACAGGCACCGCGGAGGCGGTATGCGAATAACCCTTCTGCGGCACTCTTACGCAAAGGGATAGATGAAATACGCCTGGAGTTCCAAAAAAAAGACGCAATAGACATTTATCCTCCGAATGGTGGACGAATGATCACCGACGGCGTCAGAAAGAACAATCTGAAAAGAATTTGAAATGTTTTCTGGAATGTGTCTTCGATTGGCGATTTGTTGCCTGCAAGCATTTCGTCGAGTGTCAGGAACGATCCGAGATCCATATCCGTGTAGATGTGGACTCCGCGAGTTTCCGAATAGTGGATCTGGCCCGGATCCGCGCGCAAGACCAGAAGTAGGAGGAAAACATGTTCAAGACCAAAGTTTTAAGATTTCTAACAGCCAGGAAGCTCGCCGGGCTCTTTGTGGCCGTACTGACGATAGGGTCGATGATAATCGGCGCGGTCGTTCAGGCCCAAACCCCCTGTCCGGCCGGACAGTCCTTTGCGTTCATCAACCAGTCGAATGGCGATGCCGTGTTTATCATGGACCAGTTCCCGGCCCCGAACGACAACAGCTATGGCATCAACGCCGTTGGCTGGGGAAGCCATGGGCACAAGTTCCGCGACCTGACCGGAAGCGATAAGGCGGGGTTCAAGGTCATGCAGGGCACGATCGTGCGGCTCAGCTTCAATAACGACTACATAAGCGCGGCTACCGGGACTCCGTCCGGATATAGGTCGCTTGGACCGTTCGGCGGCGATGGCGGAATAGTGACCGGCACGCTGACGCCGAACGACGTTATGTTTGACACCTCGCTCGCACGTAACCTGAACAACACGGGTTACTTCGTTAACGGCGTGCAGGTGGGCGGCGATACAAATCTTCTGCTCGACTCACCGGAAACACTGAACCGTACCAACGACTATACCCTGGCGCATCCGGCTGCCTGGACGGGATCGTACACGAACCCCGAAACATTGCTTCCGGGTTTCCCGGGTGGTTACGCGACGACTGTCGTGGGTTGGAACTTCCACAACACCTACTTTGCGACCGTCAAGGCGAGCAAGATGCTGGCCCTCGGTGCTATCGAGCAAGTTGGCGGTGTCTGGCGGCTCAAGGCAGGCTGGACGATCGGGGGCAATGGGGTGCTTCATAATTCACCCGCGAAGACGTGCCCGCCACCGTCGTCACCAACGCCGACGCCGACACCGGGAATGACGTGTACGCCGACGCCGAGCATAACGCCGACACCGGGTATGATCAACCTCGAGGTTGTTCCGTGTGAGCCGGGCAGCAACATCACGCGCGTCCGCTTTATCGGACAGCTTCTCGGCCTGACCTTCTTCCTCAACGGACAACAGGTAGTGCCTGACGCGAATGGTATCGTGCAGATCCCTCCCGGTCATTATCACTGGGAAGTCTTCAGGAACGGCGAGCTTATCGCCTCCGGCGATGTCGACGTAGGTCCTTGTGGGCTCATAATTACGCCGTCACCGACACCGCCCGAGGTACCCGAGCCCGTCAGCATCATCCTGTTCGGAACCGGATTACTCGGCCTGGGCGGAGCACTAAAAAGGCGTTATGGAAAGAAAACTGAGGAGGCTGCCGAAGACAATTCGGAATAGCTCCGTGCCCACGCCCGCATAGTGGGTAAGGGCGCAACATCCAACCCAAACGCCAAAAAGGCCGCGCGCAATACGCCCGCGGCCTTTTTTAGCGCCTGGACTCCAATACTTGATATCAAAAGAGGGGCCGGCCGCTTTGATTATTGGGGCACCTTGCGGAAGAGCAGAGAGTTTTTCTGCAAATAGAGCGGCGAAGCCGCAGTTGGGCATTCCGACAAAGCACGGAAGCTGGTCGGCGGCGAGGCAGCGCACGGTTGGGCGGCTAGGTGAGTTTGTGTCGGCGGGCGTCGTCGGAGAGGAATTTCTCGGCCCAGGCGATGCAGGCCTCGGCCTTCTCCCTTGCCTCGGGTAGCAGCACTCTATTTGTGAGGTACTTTTGGAGCTTGGGCACCAGGTTCTTGACCGCGAGCCGCCGGGCCTCAAAAGCGAGCCTCATCGCCCTTTCCGACTTGGTCTCCGCTTCTTTTCGGCGCTTGCCCATACGCCCTAGTTTATTTCATGCATATGTCGGCTTTCATACAGAAGCCAAAAGGAGAGGGCACGGAAGAACCGTGCCCGTTGTGTGTCGGAAGGAAATCTATTCCAGGCTTTGGGAGAGTGTGTCATTGGGATAAAAGGCCTAATTGGCCTCGAATTCCTAATGGAGCGGTGGCAACACTTCCGCAGGTTAAGCGTCTTTTGGGCTTCCGGCTGAGGAATTTGCCTGGCCCAGGCGATGCAAGGCTTTGATCGAGTTCTACTCTTTGATCTGAACAGACTGGAGGCTCTGAGTAAAGCTGTCTTTGAGACCTTTGTAATTGTCGACGGAAGATTGAAAGGTGAATGCCAGCAGTTTGATCTTGAAAATGGTCGAGTAAGCGTTTCGATGCATGCGTTCCTCCTGCGGTGCCGGGGACGCTTTCGCTTTTCCGGCTCCTGGCGGGGGAACCAGGGTTTCTGATTTCGAAAGAACGGGGTCTTCAGTCTCGAAATGCCACCATTGCCTTCCATTCATTTCAACCATCTCGCTGGTGATCCAGTCCGCCAGACCACGCTGCGTGCGTTCTGTAAAAGCTTTCGCCTTAACGAGATCGGCCGGCTCAACGTCTAGATCGTCCTGGTATGTGACTATCACCCAGCCGGTCTGATCGGCGTCGGCAAATATGTTCCGAGGTTCTTCGTTGTCAGCGAGACTTATTTTTAGCTCGTTTGCGTCGATAGGCTTAAAACCGGCCGGCGGAATGAAAGACAACGCCGGGTCGAAAAGGGTGACCCGCCCGTCGTGCTTGTCATTATCCGCGGCTGGCAAAGCATTTTTAGGACCGCCCGTTGATGAGCAACCCGCCGCCAACCAAAGTTGTACAAATATGCAGGCTAGAGCCGCAGCCTCGAAATAGAATTTCGTTCCTTTATCTTTTGACACGACAAACCTCCAGTCTTCAAACATACGTCACTACCGCTATCCACGACAAGTAAAAAGGAAAAACGCGTAATAGCCTGACCTTTTTACTTTTTGAAAAGACACCTGAGTGTGCGGAAAAGCTCTCAAAAAACAGGAAGCCACAAGGCTTTATTCCTATATAAAAACAACCTTTTGCGGTCCATTTTTGCGGCCTGCAAAAAAAATTAAGAAATTTCTGGAATATTGCTGGCGTTAGGTATCTATTGCGATGTGACCCTTAATGTATGACCGCTCGAGGACCCGGGTCCGACGCCCGGTTCGCCGCGGTTACATTAAGCCGTCGCAGGGTTGGATGAATTTGTAGTTTCCTGGATACTTCGAAGCTGTTTTAATTGCCAAACCCGCCTGGACTGCCCCTCCAGTGAAGTAGTCAAAGCAAAACTATTGAGGTCAATACAGATCAGGAGGAGAAATGCGAAAGATTTTATCGAGGCCAATAGCGATACTGGGGCTTTTGTTAGGGCTCAGTATCGTTTCTATGGCGCAATCGACCGTTTCCATCACATCGAATTTCAACGGAACGTCGATCGCACCGGGCAACTACGTCTATTTCAACAGTCACTTCAACCCGACGGGGCTCAATCGCAACATTACGACGACGATCACGATGACCAATGCGACGTTGAGCATCGAGGGTACGGTCTATACGCTACCGAACGCGACCATCACGTATAGCCCGGGCGCTGCAACGCCCAGCACCTTTTACAATGCCGGCACTAACACGTGGGAGACTCTTCTGCCCGCGAGCCTCACAGGAAATGTGCTTCTGACGGTGCTACCGATCCAGTTTCCAAACGGCTTGCACGGCGGGGCAAGTCCGGTTATTTTCACTGCCACGTTCAATGCCAGTCCGCAGTGCGGCGTGGGTGGAAGCTTTCAATTCGGCGCAGCGGTTTATACGCAGATGCCGTCCGACCTCAATCAGCTCGGTGTAAAGGTTGCGGACAACTACGGCGGCGCTCATCATGTCGGAACGCCTGAAAACTACAGACAGTACGTCATCGGCGGAGCACGAGGCGGAGGCGGTTCTAATTTCACCGGTTCGTGGAGCGCGACAGGCCATTTTACGGCCGGATGCACAACTCCAACACCGACACCACCGAGAACGCCGACGCCGACACCAACACCGACGCCGACACCGACACCGGGGATAACACCGACACCGACGGTGACGCCGACACCGGGCATGATCAACCTGGAGGTGCTTCCGTGTGAGCCGGGCCAGAACGTCAGGCGAGTCCGCTTTATCGGACAACTTCTCGGGCTAACGTTCTTCCTCAATGGGCAGCAGGTGGTGCCTGACGCGAACGGCGACGTGACGGTCGCTCCGGGTCATTATCACTGGGAAGTCTTCAGGAATGGACAGCTCATCGCTTCTGGCGATGTCGATGTAAATCCCTGTGGGGTTATCATGACGCCGACGCCCACGCCGCCGCCGATGACGCCGACGCCGACGCCGCCCGAGGTTCCTGAACCGGCGACCATTATCCTGTTCGGCACCGGCCTGATGGGTCTCGGCGGAGCGCTCAGACGGCGATACGGAAAGAAGGCTGAAGATACCGAAGACAGTTCGGAATAGCCATCGCACACGCCCGAATTCGGAGGCTTCGGAATAAGGGCGGTACATCCAACCCAAACAGCAGAAGGGCCGCGAGCACAACGCCCGCGGCCTTTTTTCCTGCCTAAGCCCGCCTTTCTTACTACGGCTGTTGCCGCTGACCTTCTTTCGCGTCGGTTGTCAGTTTGTCGGATCCGAGCTTTCTCAGCGTTTTTTCGGCTTCGCCGCGGTATTTGCTTTGGGGGTATTTGTCCACGATGAGCTGTAGGTATGTGCGGGCGTCGGCGCGGAGCTTTGCGGGGGCGAATTTCTCTCTTTCTTTCTCAGAATGGAGATCGACCTTTTGCTTGCCCTTGTTCTCGGAAAGATAGTAGCTGCTCATGCCGGCGAGGTAGAGGAACTCGTCGATGCCGGTAAAGTCAGGATATGCCGCATACGTCTCTTCAAACCTGAAAATGACCTGCTTGTAGGCCTGCTTCAGCGGTGTGAACGCCTGACGGGCGACGTCGAGGTTGTGCTTGGCGTCGGTCTCCATCGCGGCGTCGACTGCCGGCGTGACGTTGCGCTGGGCGGAGGCGGAAAGGCCGAGAAGGAGCACCAAACAAGACAAGAAGAGGAATTTTTTCATTAATATAAAGATGTTGTTGTAGCGGTAAAGGTTCGTTAGCTTGCAATTGCGGCTATTTTGCCGTGGCAGGTTTACAGGCACGCTGGCTATCAAGCCACTTCACTTGCCAGCCATTTTGCCACGAATAGGCATATCCAACCGTCTTGAATGTTGTGACTGGCGAACCATCGACCATCTTCGGATTGAACCTAATTCTTTGCACGGCGTCCGATGCGAGTTTGTCCAGCCCCTCAATGTGAGCGCTTTTCACCAGGGCGACCTTCCCGATTTGTCCGTCCGCAAGGAATCCTACGCGAAATATTATCGAAGTTATGGCATCGAGCGTTCCGTAATCTGACGGCAACTCAGGTTTAGGTTGGTTGGTTATGCAAACATCTCGCGTTTGACCGATACCAATGGTCACAAACAAGAAGCTGATTACTAGACTCACCAAAACGCTACGGAACATGCTTTTAGGATGCCTTGTACTTCCCAATTATCGCCTCAAGCTTCTTCGCCGTCTCAGCCGGCCAGAGGTCGGGGGCGGTGAAGATGGCGTTCTTGATGGCGTCGCGGTATTGGTTTGGCGTTTCCTTAGCGGCGACGCGTTTGACGGCGTCTTTTAAGACAAGCTGCGCGTTGCGGACGTTTTTGTTTAGATATTCGATGACCATATCGACCGTAACGTCGTCGTGGCCTTCGTGCCAGCAGTCGTAGTCGGTGACGAGCGCGAGTGTCGCGTAGGCGATCTCGGCTTCGCGTGCGAGCTTGGCTTCCTGCAGGTTGGTCATGCCGATGACGTCCATTCCCAATTGGCGATAGACGTTCGACTCGGCCTTGGTCGAGAAGGCCGGGCCTTCCATGCAAATGTAAGTGCCGCCGCGATGCGTCGTGACGCCTTGCGTTTTGCATGACGCTTCGAGAATGTCGCCCAGCTCGCTGCAAACCGGATCAGCAAACGTGACGTGGCCGACGATGCCTTCGCCAAAGAAGGTCGATTCGTGCGCCCGTGCACGCGTACGGTCAAAGAACTGATCCGTTATCACAAAGTCGGTCGGCGCGTACTTCTCCTGCAAACTGCCGACGGCCGATACCGACAAAATGTACTCAACGCCAAGCAGCTTCATCGCGTAAATATTTGCTCGAAAGGGGAGCTCGGTCGGCAGCAGCTTGTGCCCACGCCCATGTCTCGGCAGAAACGCCACCGTCACGCCGTCCAGTTCACCTACGATAAAGGCGTCCGACGGATCGCCAAACGGCGTGTTGACCGGCATCTCACGCACATTCTGCAGTTCCGGCATCTGGTAAAGCCCGGAGCCGCCGATTATTCCGATACTTACTTTTTCCATTAGTGTTCTAGGTCGCAAGCGACGATTTTACCGTTGACCTCTGTCAGCCTGCAAAGCGGCATCTCGACGTCGTGGTAAAAGTGGCAGATCCAGCCTTCTTCGACGGCCTGCGGCAAGATGCGTTTTTTGAATTCGAGTGTCTCTGTCGGATAAAGGTCGTAACTCATTATCCACGGATATGGTACGTGGTGACGTGTCGGTATCATGTCAAAAAAGCCAAAGAGAGTTTCGCCGCCGCGGGTGAGCTTGACCGTTTGCATCGTCTCGGAATGGCCGCGAACTTGTTTGACATGCAGGCCATCTACCGCTTCATACGAATCCGGCATCAGTTCCAACTGCCTTGACTCGACAAGCGGCTGCCAATTCTCGGGCAGATAGCTGGCGCGGTCGCGTTCGTGTGGGTTTTCGGCGGCGTCAAATTCGCTTTGTGAGACGAGATAGCGGGCCTTAGGAAACTGCGCTCGCAGGCTGGCAGCCCGCGGTCCGACGGTGTTGCCGCCAGCGTGATCAAAGTGTAGGTGCGTGTTGATGACGATGTCGATGTCGTCAGGCCGGCAGCCTGCGAGCTGAAATAGTGAGTCCGCAAATGGCTGCTCGCGCTCGATCCCGTAGATCGAGGTTTCTTTTGCGGGCCACTTCTCGCCCATACCGGTTTCGACGAGGATCTTGGTTTTTCCCGTGTCGATGAAGAGGCAATTGCAGGTCAGCGTAACGCGGTTGAGCTCGTCAGGCGGGCAAACGCGTTCCCAAAGAACGCGAGGGACGACACCGAACATCGCCCCTCCGTCCAATTTGAATTTCGTATCAGGAATGACCTCAATACGGTAGTCGTCAAGATACATAATGAAAAAAGGACAATAGGATTCCTATTGTCCGATTTTGATTTGTCGCCGCAAGTTATTTCTTCTTTGCCTCAGGTTTCTTCGGCTCGGTCGCCGGTTTGCCGCCCGGAGCCGGCCCTCCCGGCGGTGGCCCGCCAGGTCCACCAGGTCCGCCCTGTGGCGGCCCCATTGGCATTTGCGGCCTCTTCGTCTGCTTCATCTGATCTTCGGTGACCTCAGGGATCTTGAAATCTTCAGCCACCTGTACATGGTTGGCCGCGACCAGATCGTCGACCTTTTTCTTGCTCTGCTCTTTTTCAAGCTTGCTGCGAACAAAGTCCTTTACAGGGACCTCGCGGGCATTCGGCACCTCGGGGTCTTTGACGCCGGTCGAGATCAGGATGTGACGGACGTCATACGTTTCCTCTTTTTTTCCGTCCTTGCCCTGATGCATTCCGAGGGCTCGCTCGAGCTTTATGATATGAAATCCGAACTCGGTCTCAACCAACTCAGGTGCGACCTGACCTGGCTGAAGAGCGAGGGCTGCTTGCTCGAAAGGACCCACCATCCGTCCCTTCGGGACATCCGAATAAAGGCCGCCCTGCGGCGTACCGTCCTGGCCTTTATTACCGGGGTCCTGGCTGAATTCATTGGCAAGTGCGGCAAAATCCTCGCCGGCCTTCGCACGGTCGAGTATCTGCTGTGCCTGAGCGCGCTTTGCGGCCGGGTCGAGTTCAGGATGCTCGGAGATATACTTTGCGATGTCGTCATCCGTGACCTTGTCCGTGTCGGCCAACTTGTCCGAATAGAGTCGCGCCAGAAATTGGGCCTGCTGCAGCTTGACCTGCAGATTGGCCTTGTTCATAAAGTCGCGCGATAATTCGCCGGCGTTCAGCTTTTGTTGATATTCCCGTTCGTAGATCCGCGTTTTGGCAAAAACCTCACGCGCCTGGGTCCGCTCCTCATCAGTGATCTCGCGGTCCTTCATTTCCGGATTGTTTGCCTTCAGGATGGTGATCTTTGTGTTAATAAAATCGTTAAATTCCTGTTCGTGCGACCGCGTCTCGGTAGGGCCTCTGAGGCCGAGCTTCTCTAAGAACCCTGGTTGCGCCGGCGGCTGGTTGTCTTCCGCCCAATACGCGTTGATCTGGTCCTCAGTGATAAAACCGAAGGGCGGCATCTGACCCTTGTCCTTGTTTATCTCTTTGTCGTAGTTCATCGCAAGCAATTCCTTGCGGATGTTCTCAAGCTCTTGCTTGTTGGTCGGGTCGTCGATGAGTCCCTCACGCTGCGCCTCGCTGGCAAACGCCATAAGCTGCTTCAGGCTGTCGATCTGCTGCTTTTTGAGATCCGGGTCCTCGGCCAGACGCTTTAGAAGCATCGGATTGTTCTGGGCGACATCAGCGAGAAGCGACTCGATCTCTTCGCGAGTGATGCTGTTATACGATTCGTGCCCCGAGCCGCCGACCTTCTTTTTCCACACGACCAGCCCGACGCCGATCGCAAGAATGACGCCGACCAGGATCAGTCCTTTAGTTAAGTTGCTCAATTTACGGTCCTCTCTTACAAAAAAATCCGGATAAATGTCAAACAGGCATCATACCGCACCGGCGTGCATTTTCCCAAATCAAACGCACGCGGTCCGGAAAAGGTTTTTGACGAGGCTAACTGTGGTTGGTTTGCACCAATTCGAGCAAAACTCCATTGGATGAAGACGGGTGGACAAATGCGACAAGGCAGCCCTCGGCACCGATCCGCGGGCTCTGGTCGATGAGCCTCATTCCCTTCGCTTTGAGCTGCTCAAGGGCGGCCTCGATGTCATCGACCTCGATGGCAATATGATGTATGCCAGCACCGCGTTTCTCTAGGAATTTGCTTATTGGCGAGTCATTGCTGGTCGGTTCGAGCAGCTCGATGCGGCTCTCGCCGATGGGCAGCATCGCTACGCGGACCTTTTGGTCCTCGACAATCTCGCTGTGGACGTTTTCGAGGCCGAGAGCGTCGGCCCAAAAGCCGAGCGCCTCGTCGATTCCTTTTGTTGCGATGCCTAAGTGGTTGATCTTCATGAGTTTACGAGTTCCTCAACGGCGGAGTATGGATCCTTACGCTTATACGCGACGTCAACGGCAAGTTTGTCGAGTTTTTCGCTTGTTCCGTTTCGGCTTAGCAGATCGGACAAAAGCCTTTCGCGAAGCAACTCGGTCAATCGCCACCGGGCAATTGCTTTCCGGCGGTCGTTCAGATGAGAGTTGGTCGACTGAAAATCCGCGTAGCTTGCGATCGCCGCCGCAAGGTCCTCGATGCCTTTGCTCTCGGTCGCGATCGTCTTTACGATCGGAGGGTTCCACATATCTGGCCGGTGGGCGAGCGTGAGCAGTGCCTCAAGCTCCTTCTGCGCCCGCAAAACGCCCTCGCGGTCTGCCTTATTGATGACAAAAACATCGCCGATCTCCATTATTCCGGCCTTGATGGCTTGAATATCGTCGCCCATGCCGGGAACGAGCACCACGACGGATACATCGGCCGTCTTCACGATCTCGACCTCGTCCTGGCCGACGCCGACCGTCTCGACGATCACCTTGTCAAAGCCCGCGGCGTCCAATATCGCGACCGCATCGACCGTCGCCCGTGCCAATCCACCAAGATTGCCCCGCGTTGCCATCGAACGGATAAACACGTTCTTGTCCAACCCAAGCGTCGCCATGCGTATGCGGTCACCGAGGATCGCCCCGCCCGAAAAGGGACTCGACGGATCGACACAGACAATACCGATCTTTTCGCCGTTATTTTTGTAATAGAGCGCGAGTTTATCGACCAATGAGGATTTACCTGCTCCAGGCGAGCCCGTGATGCCGATTACAGAAGCTTTTCCGGTTCGCGGAAACACGTGCTTCATCAACTCGGCCGCCTCGGGACCGCCGCTCTCGACAACCGTGATCGCCCGGGCGATCGAACGCTGGTTGGCCCCAAACATAGACTCAGGCAGGTGCTCGGACATCTGGCCGCTATTTTCTCATTCTTTCCAAAAACAAAAAAGGCGAGCACTCAGCACACCTTTTTCGCTCTTTCACTTTTTCGCGCTTTCACTTTTACATCTGCCCTTCGTCCGCTGATGGCCCGTAGATCGACGGGACCGGAATGTCATTCAGCCGAAGATAGACCGAAAGCTGGCCGCGGTGGTGAATGATGTGGTTCATTACGAACGTGCGCATCACCGCAACCTTTGGCATCGTGAAATAGACCTGCTCGCCGTTGCGCATCGTCCAGTCCTTCATAAACGCCTCGTCCGAAGCATTCTTGAGCGCTTCGATTGCCTCGGCGACGCCTTTGTCGAGATGCTCGACCAGTTCCTCGGTCGTTTTCGGCTCGAAGGGTTTGTAATCCATCGTCGCAAAATCGAGAACGTCATTCTCGAGTGTCGAGCCGGTCCATTGGAACATCTCGCTGATATGCGACGCCAGACGGCCCATTTCCATCGATTTCTCGTGCGGCTTCCAGCCAAACTTGTCCGCCGGCACACGCTCGAGGCACGTTCGGGCCACTTTGGCCTCTTGCTCCATTTCGGCCGCAAGCGCCGAACCAATGTTGTTAGAACTCGTAGCTGTTGAACTCATACTTTTACGCTCCTTGGTTAGATTTGAGGTTCCATTGTAGCACGATGTTGCACGAATGCAACAGCCCTAGAGCGATTTCAGCAGATTTTTTGCGATCACGATCCGCTGTATCTCACTCGTGCCTTCGCCGATGGTGCAGAGCTTGGAATCCCGCCAGTATTTTTCTGCCGGGTAATCTTTCGTGTAGCCGTAACCCCCGTGGATCTGGACCGATTCCTCAGCTACGCGAACCGCCGTCTCGGAAGCGTACAGCTTTGCCATCGCCGATTTTTGCGTTACGGGTTTCCCCGCGTCCTTTGTTGCTGCGGCCTGCAGCGTCAACAGCCGTGAGCATTCGATCTGCGTCGCCATGTCGGCGAGCTTGAATTGGATCGCCTGGAATTCCGCGATCGGTTTGCCGAACTGCTGACGGTCCTTAGCGTATTTGACAGCTGCCTCGTATGCGCCTTGGGCGATGCCGACCGACAATGCCGCGATCGAGATGCGGCCGCCGTCGAGCACCTGCATCGCCTGCTTGAAGCCTTCGCCCTCGTTGCCGACAAGGTTTTCCCCGGGAACGTAACAGTCCTCAAAAACGACCGACGCCGTTTCGGACGCACGCATGCCGAGCTTGTTCTCTTTTTTGTCGGAGCGAAAGCCCTCAATCGATTTGTCGAAGATGAACGCCGATATGCCGTTATTGCCTTTTGATTTGTCAGTTACGGCCACGGCGACCAGCGTATTGCAGGCGATAGCGTGTGTGATGAAGTTCTTCGAGCCGTTGACCTTCCAGCCGCCGTTCGAACGGACGGCCGTCGTTCTCGTTCCGGCCGAATCCGAGCCGGCCTGCGATTCGGTAAGGCCCCACGCTCCAAAGCTCTCACCGTGGGCGAGCGGGACAAGATATTTCTGCTTTTGCTCTTCGCTGCCGAAGGTGTAGATGTGGTTGGAACAAAGCGAATTATGCGCCGCGACCGACAGACCGACCGATCCGCACACACGCCCCAGCTCCTCGATGATCGTCGCGTACTCGACATACCCCATTCCCGCGCCGCCGTATTCCTCGGGAAACAGCACGCCCATCAGCCCAAGCTCAGCCAATTTCGGCCGCAGCTCGTCCGGAAAATGCTGCGTCTCGTCCCACTCCATCACATACGGCCTGATCTCGCTCTCCGCAAACTCGCGGATGCTGTATTTGATCTGTTGTTGTTCTTCGGAAAGTTCGAAATTCATAGGTATATAACGAATGCTTATCTTGGCATAAGCAAAACTTTTATGCAAGGTTTTGCTAGAATTACCTTATGGTGACGAATATTTTAACCACCGACGAAGAACTTAGGGGACTGCTGCAAAACACTAAAACGATTGCCGTCCTCGGCATCAAGCCTGAATCGCATTCTGCTCAGCCCGCGTTCTATGTGTCGAAATACATGGCGGATCGTGGCTACGACGTCATTCCTGTGCCGGTCTATTATCCCGAGGTGACGGAGATACTTGGGAAAAAGGTCTACCGCGATCTCAACGCCATTCCGGGCGAGATCGATCTCGTGAACGTCTTTCGACGGAGTGAGGATGTCGCCAAACACACGGAAGAGATACTAGCGAAGAAGCCAAAGGCGGTTTGGCTGCAGCTTGGGATCAGGAACGATGAGGTTGCGGAAAAGCTCGCTACGGCGGGGATCAAGGTCGTGCAGGACCTTTGCCTGATGGTCGAGCACCGTGCATTAATCCGCTGACCTCGGCTGGTGTAAGCTCGCGGGTCTGTCCCGGTTTGAGATGAGGATCGGCAACTGTGCCGATCCTTGTCCGGCGAAGCTTCACTACTGAGTTACCTATTACGTCAAACATTTTGCGGATCTGCTGATTGTGTCCTTCGTAGAGCGTCACCTCGTACCAGCCGTTCTTGTCGGTCGGTTTTAGGTCGCGGATCTCTGCCGGCGCTGTTTTGTAACCGTCGTCCAACATAACGCCTTTGCGGAGCTTATTAATCGCATTGCGATTCGGCAGGCCTTTTACTTTTACCTCGTAAACTTTCGGAATGGTCTTTGAGGCAGCGACGCGATTTGTAAACTCGCCGTCGTTGGTCAGGATGATCAGTCCTTCGCTATTGAAATCGAGCCGTCCGACCGGATACAACCGGCCCCTCCCTTTAACGAGATCGGTGACGAGCTTGCGCCCCTCGGGATCGGCCGCGCTTGAGAGATAGCCTTTGGGTTTGTTGACGAGAATGTAGATGTTACTCCGCTTTTGCAGCTTGGTATTGATCAGCTTGCCGCCGACCTTGATATGGTCTTTTTCAGGGTCGGCCTTCGTGCCCAGCTCAGTGACGATCTGGCCGTTGACCGCGACTTGGCCATCGAGGATCATTTTTTCGGCCGCACGGCGCGAGGCGAGGCCGGCTTGGGCGATAAGTTTTTGCAACCTTTCCATAGTGAGCCGTGAGCAGTGAGCGGTGAGCAGTAAGAATTCAGGCCGAAATTGCTCGGGAGTTAGTGAGGCTTCGCTTGAGGCCATAAGTTACAGCCAGACATTCATCGACCAGTACCTGTATCTGATCGTAGATTTGTGCGTCGATATAGCCTATGCGGTGCGAAAGCTCAAGCTGAGTATTGATCTCGTTGAGCGAACCGATAGCGATGGATAAATAATTTCGAAACTGTTCGGTCGACCGGTCACAGGCTCCCTCCGCGACGTTAGACGGGACGGAAATGGCTGCACGCCTGAGCTGAGAAACCAGCCCGTAAGTTTCCTCTTTCGGAAACGACTTGGTTATTTCGTAGATCGCGACAACCAAATCCATTCCTTTTTGCCATGCGATCAGCTTTTTATGGGGTTTCATACACTGCTCACTGCTTACTGCTCGCCGCTCACGAGACAAGGTCTTCGAAGTCCTCGATGGACGGCAACTCCGAGAGATCTTTGAGGCCGAATTGCACCAGGAACTCCTTTGACGTGCCGTACATCATCGGCCGGCCGACGGTTTCTTTGCGGCCCTTAGCGACGATAAGGCGTTTGTCGAGAAGGGTTTTGATCGATGTAGCCGATTGCACGCCGCGGATCTCGAGGATCTCGGGCACAGTGACGGGCTGCTTGTAGGCGATCACGGCGAGCGTTTCGAGCGAGGCAAGCGAGAGTTTGGCCGACGGTCGTGTTTTCAAGAACGCTCGGATCTCTTCGTGAAATTCGGTCCGCGTGGCGATCTGCCAACCGCCGGCGATCTCCCGTATCTGCAGGCCGCTCTCACGCGCTTCGTATTCATTTTGAAGTTGTTCGACGGCGGCATCGATGCTGCCCTTGTTCTCTTCAAGTACCTCAGCCATCGTGCGGCTCGTTATCGGTTCGTCGGCGACAAAGATAAGCGCCTCGACGAGTGCGACCAGCTCGGCCGGCGACCTTGAGGTCTTTTGTTCAACTGCTCCTTCCATATGACAAAGTCTATGCGAATGTTCAACCACCGGCTACCGCAGGTGGTTCTGATTTTCTGAGAATGATATCGCCAAACGTTTGCTTTTGCAGCAGCCTGACGCTTTCTGTGCGAACTATTTCCAATACGGCGATAAAGGCGGTCACAAGCTCGCGCTTCGAGTGCATCTCGCCAAAGAATTTGAGAAGGCTCAACTCCTGCTCGGCAAAGATGCGCTGTTTTAGAGTTTTGATCATGTCGGCGAGCGATATCTCTTCGCGCTCGATCTCCATTTTGACTTCGTCAATGTGCCGGGCGACGATCTGCTGGAAAACGGTCAGCAGGTCAAAGACCGTTGCGTCTACCTCGGCGGATTCGGCGTCTGTTTCAAGTGCACCCCGTGCAAAAACCGCCTGTTCGATCGTCGAACGCTCGTAGAGCATTCCAGCGGCGGTCTTGAATTTCTCATATTCGAGCAGCCGGTCGACAAGCTCTTGCCGCGGGTCCTCGATCTCCTCGTCGTCGGCGGCGAGCGGGTCGCGGGGCAGCAGCATCTTTGATTTGATCTCGATAAGCGTCGCCGCCATCACGAGAAAATCGGCCGCGACCGAGATATCGAACCGTTTCATCATCTGGATGTATTCGAGATACTTCTCGGTGATGCGTGCGATCGGGATGTCGAAAATGTTCGCTTGCTCCTGCCTGATGACAAACAGCAGCAGGTCGAGCGGGCCGGCAAAGTCGCCGATCTTTATCTGCAACTCGTCCGAATCGCGCACGATCTCGGCGGTCTCGTGTTGAAAGTCGAAGTTGAATTGTTCCTGTTCTTCGCTCAAATTGTTTACTCTGCCGCGTATTTTCTTAGGTCTTCCAGATCGACGATCTGCAGCGTCGATTCATGTGTCGCCTCGAGATCGACCATCGGCGCCATTCCATCCTCGAGCGCCTGTTTCCAACGCATTGCGACGAGGCACCATTTGTCGCCGCCATTCAAGCCCGGAAACTGGTATTGCGGCATCGGCGTCGAGAGGTCGTTGCCGACCGATTTCGAATACGCCAAAAACTCGTCCGTCGCAAAAATGCAGACCGTATGCCGGCCCGCGTCCTCCGCACCGGTGCGGCAATAGCCGTCACGGTAAAAGCCCGTCATCGGGTCCGTACAGCAGCTCTTTAGCTCGCCGCCGAGGACATTTCGCGGTTTCGGATAGTGGCCGTTGCCGTTGGTGATGCTCACTTTATCTTCCCTGTTTTTGCGACCTGCTTGACGACATTGTCTTGCTGACTATCGGTGACTGTCGGCCGTTTGCCGTTTACGACTCGCCAATAAGTAACCGAATTGTCACTTCCGTTAAAGACGATGTCCATAGCAGCGTCGGCCGCAATGCGGTTGCCGTCGCCGTTCATCATTATCTGCCGGCAGGGCCCCTTGATCGTAAGGCTGTTGCGGCCGCCGTTAACTATTACACGGTCAAACTTGTTGCATGATAACGCCTTCTTCTCGTCGAACCCATTCGTTCCAACGACAGTTCCTTCGATACTAGTGTCGACTTCGATCACATCCGCAGGATCCACAGGCGAGGCCGCTGGCGAGAAGAACGGCAGCGGCTCGGGTGCGGGTGTATCAGAAAACTTCTCCATCTCCTTCCTTGCCGTGCCGCTCCGGAAATCACATGATGCTGTGAGCGCCAGCAAGATCACGCAAAAAATGCTTAACCTACACCACATCTATTTCTTATCCAGCAGTTCAAGCGCCTTCTCTATCGGCCGCGCAAGTACTGCCTTGTTCCCGACCTCAACGATCGGCCGCTGGATCAAATTCGGATCGGCGACCATCGCTCGGATAACGTCTTTGTCGGGCGTGTCTTCCGTAATGCCCGCCGCGGCCGCACCACGCATCAGCTTAAAAGGCCTCAGGCCGGTTTTTGCTATTAGTTCTCCGAGATTCTTGTCGGTGAACGGTTCATTAAAATAGTTGACCTTATCGTATCCTATGCCGTTTTCACGAAACAGCGTCGCAAGGTTGCGGCACGTCGTTCAGGTCGGCTTTTCGTAGACGGTTATCTTCATCAGTTTATCCCAACCTTCTTGTAAACATCTCCCAGTGTAGCGCCGGCGATGGTTCTCGCTTTTTCCGCACCGGTATCAAGAATGCCTTTCAACGCAGCATCGTCAAATTGTTTCACCAGCTCCTGGAAAGGCCGCAAGAATTCGACCACAGCCTCGGCCAGTTCGCCCTTGAAGTCACCATAGCCTTTGCCCGCAAAGTGCCAGACGCACTCATCTTCGGTTTTCCCGGTCAGCAAATGATAGATCGTCAGAAGATTGGTGATCGCCGGCCGCGATGCGTCGAAGTTTATCTCTGTTCCGCTGTCCGTGACGGCACGTTTGATCTTTTTTGTGATGGTATCAGCGTCGTCGAGCAGGAAGATCGAGCCGGCCGGATTGTCGTCCGATTTCGACATCTTCTTTTGCGGGTCCTGCAGCGACTTGATGCTCGCACCGACGGGCGGAATGTAGCCGTCCGGTATCTTGAACGTCTCGCCAAAATCGCGGTTAAAGCGCTCGGCTAGATCGCGCGTCAGTTCGAGATGCTGCTTCTGGTCCTTGCCAATCGGGACGAGATCGGTCTGATAAAGCAGGATATCAGCGGCCATAAGAACCGGATAGGTGAACAGGCCAACGCCCGCCCGCTCGCGGTTGCCCTTGCCCTTGTCCTTGAACTGCGTCATCCTCTCCAGCTCGCCCATTCGCGAGATGCACGACAATATCCACGTCAGTTCCGCGTGCTCAGGGACATCCGACTGGATGAAGATCGTCGACTTTTCTGGATCGACGCCTGCGGCGAGGTAAATTCGAGCAAGATCAAGCGTTTTTTGACGCAATACCTTCGCGTCCTGAGGCAGCGTGATAGCGTGAAGATTGACGATGCAATAGAACGCCTCGTACTCGTCCTGCAGAGCGACCCAATTCTTGAGCGCTCCGAGATAGTTCCCGATATGAAGCTCGCCGGTCGGCTGCGCGCCACTGAAAATGCGTTTCTTCATCACTGGAACGAAGGGGTAAACAACAGGTACTCAACAAGCAAAAAGACTGGGCGAATGATCGCACCGATCAATCCCCAATAGACCAAAAGCATCAGGATCAAAAACCCGTATTGCTCCAACAAAGCAAAAACAGGATTAAAACTCTCGGGCAAAAATGTCTGGAGCACCTTGCTGCCGTCGAGGGGCGGAAAAGGCAGCAGGTTAAAGACCGCGAGCGACACATTGAGCATGATCATGTATTGAAGCAGGATGACCAGCGGCTTCATCAATCCGACTTCGACGTTGTCCGCCGTGATGATATGGAATTCCAACAATCCCTTGAAAATCGCAAAACCGATGGTCGCCAGAATAAGATTTGCGCCGATTCCCGCAATCGACACCATTACATTCGCGGTCCGGTAATTTGTCCACTTACGGGGATTTACAGGCGTCGGCTTGCCCCAGCCAATGAGAGGCACACGTCCGAGCGCGCCGCCGACCGAGCCGAGAACGAAGCTCAGGATCGGGATCAGAAGCGTGCCGATCGGATCGGTGTGCTTTACCGGATTGAGCGTTACGCGGCCGAGCATATAGGCCGTATCGTCGCCATATTTATAGGACATCCACGCATGGCCGGCTTCGTGGCAAGAGATCGCCATGAGCAACACGACCATGTATATGACCAGGTGGCTTATCAGATCGACCATGTCGATATTGCCCATATTTAATGCCCTAAACTGACGGCCATACAGCCATTTTTCTTTGTCCTAACCGCTAGATTGTGCCATTCTTTAAGAACAAAATAAACCGGGCATGGCAAATCACATCGTCTGCATCGCGAGCGAGCACAAGGGCAACGAGTTTCTCGAAACGGCCCATGAACGCGGCTGGCGCGTGACGCTGGTGACGCGAAAAAAGCTGCTTGAAAGCCAGTGGCCTTGGTCTGCGATCGATGACGTAAAGCAGGTTGAGGATTCGGCACTGCCCGTCGATTATGTGAGAGCGGTCACCAATCTTGCCGGGACGCAGGCCATCGACCGCGTCGTCGGCCTGGACGAATTTGACGTTATTACGGCCGCGCTGACACGCGAACACATGCAGTTGCCGGGCCTGACGAGTTCTTACCTAAGACGTTTTCGCGACAAGCTGACCATGCGCAACTTGGCATCGAGCCGCGGCATTCGGTGTCCCGAATACATCGGTGCGTTCAATCACGACGAGATAAACGCTTTTCTCGAACGCATCCCGCCGCCCTGGATCGTCAAGCCGCGCAGCGAGGTGTCGGCCTTCGGCATCAAGAAGTGCGAGTCGCCGGAACAGGTGTGGAGCGTTCTCAGCGACCTCGACGCCCGGCACACATGGCGCGACCATCCGTCGCAGTTCCAGATCGAGAAGTTCATCGACGGGCGTGTCTTTCACGTTGACTCGGTTGTCAACAACGGTAAGGTCATGGCGGCGGGCGTCAGCCAGTACGGCACGGCGCCGTTCAAGGTGACACATCATGGAGGCGTTTTTACTTCATACACCGTTCCGTACCGATCGATTGCTCGGAAGGAACTTGAGCGGCTTAACATCGAGCTTCTAAGAGCTTTTGAATACGACCGCGGCGTAGCGCACGCAGAATTTCTTCAGGGTGATGCCAATGGCGAGTTCTATCTCCTCGAAGTCGCGTGCCGCGTCGGCGGAGCGTATCTTGCAAATGTCCACGAGCACGCGAATGGTTTCAATCTCTGGCGGGAATGGGCAAAGCTCGAAACCGCTACAAAAGAAAACCCTTACAAACCGCCAAAGCTGCGTCGCGAATATGGCGGCATCGCTCTCGCGTTGGCCAGGATGGATGAGCCCGACACATCGCATTACGCGGATGAAGAGATCGTCTATCGCATCAAAAAGCCAAAGCATGTCGGACTGATCTTCCGTTCAAAGCGGCAAGACCGGATAGGCGCGCTGCTCGATATCTACACCGAACGCATCACGGCCGACTTCCTCGCCGTCGCGCCCCCCAAAGAGCGATATGACGACTGAGAGCCACACCGGCCCGCCGAGCTTACTCGAACACGATCTCAACAAATATTTTCCCGAGCTGCTGAAATTCGAGTCGACGCCCGAGATGGAAGCGTCGGAGCTGTATCGTCAGATCAGGTCCGAGGTCGAGCTGATAATGAGCGCGGTAGTCGTTCAGAGTGCGGGCCTTAGCCCATATGAAAGCGATAAATCGAGCATTCTAAACGGGATTCATGCCCTTGCGTGGAACCTCGAACGCGGTATCAAGCTCGACGGCATCATCGACGCTCTCAAAACGCGAGACGAACTAAAGAACAAGGATGTCCTGCTCCTCTCAGAGCTCGACCATGGGATGACCCGCAGCGGCAACCGCTTTGTTGCAAAGGAGATAGCCGATGCCTTAGGACTTAACTATGCCTTCGCTCCGGTTTATGTTCCGCTGCAAAAGGGAAGCGGTGTCGAGGCTGAGATGGCAGGTGAGAACAAACTGTCACTTCACGGCCTGGCGATGTTCGCGCCGCATCCGATGACGAACGTCCACGCCGTGCCGCTGCCGAACGGCAAGGACAAGATGTGGGGCAAGGAAAAACGCCTCGGCTGGCTGCGGGCATTGATCGCGGACATCGAGCATCCGGCCGGAACATTTCGGGCCGTGACCGTGCACCTAGACGTCCACTGTTCGCGTGAACACCGCCGCAAGCAAATGAAGATCATCCTGGATCATCTCGATACCTTGCAGCCTTTGCCGACGCTGATCGGCGGCGATTGGAACACGACGACATTCAACGCCCAGACCGCGACGCACGCCATTCTCGGATATTCGCGACGTGTGATGATGGGCGTCAGGAACGTCGCCAAAAACCATTTTCCGCATCCCGATCGATATTTCGAGCGGAATATGTTCAACGATCTCGAAAACCGCGGCTATGAATACAAGTCGCTAAACCAACTCGGCGTCGGCACGCTGCATTATCACATCGAGAGCATCGAAAAGAACACGAACCTGCGCGACTGGGTGCCTGAGTGGTGCTTCAAATTCATCTTCTGGGCCGCCGGCCGCGTCGGCGGCAGCGTATCGGTCAGGCTTGATTGGTTCGCGGGGAAAAACCTAAAACTTGCTCCAGGCGCTTCTCCCCGGACGATCGGGAATCTGATCGATTCCGACGGCTCGCCCCTATCGGACCATGACGCGATCGCTTTGGACTTTGTGATCGCGAAAGGATAAGCTTTATCAGTTATGGAAGTAGCCTTTTGCCAGACGATCAGCTTTAACGCCGATACCTTTGAATACGAGCCGGTCGCGCAGGAGAACGGGAACGCGACGATCATTAAATTCCCGATCGACGAAAAGCTATACAGCCCGGGCGATGTCGTCGTCGTCGTGTCGGGCGAGGACATAACGTTTCACGGCATTATCGGCAAGATCGAGGACGGCCACGCGTTCGCGTCCGACCCAAAAGGCTCGCTCCTGTCGGCGGGCGTTCAGTAGGCTTGCACTTTTACCTTTTACCTTTTACCTTTTTATTTGGACCGTGGGGATGTAGCTCAGTTGGCAGAGCGCTGCGTTCGCAATGCAGAGGTCGCAAGTTCGACTCTTGTCATCTCCACCAATATCAAGGCGGGCCCGCAAGGCTCGCCTTTTATTTTGTAATACGTCCGACCGGATATATACCAACCTTCTGATCCAGAAAATACCTCGAGTGTTGATAGAAGAACTCAAGCCGTGCACGCGGGCTGCGGGCGAAGGCGGGATCCAATAGCCTACGGTCAAATTCCTCTTGTAGTTTCGGGTCTTTACCGAGCATCTCAGCGGCGAGCTTTTCGAGGATGTAGCTCTCGCCGTATTCCTTTTGCTCGAAGACCGAGTTGAAAAATCCCCAATAAACGAGCGAATCAGGTCCTGCGGGCTCTAGAAGGTGAATTGCGACATTTGCTGCGTCCTGGTCGAGCGAGACGATGACGGAGCCGGCGGCATAAGTGCGTTTTTCTTTGATCGGAACTGATTTGCAGGTCATGGTGACCCGGTTCTCGAATGACGCCGTCGCCCACTTTGGCTCGGTGAGCTTGTAACTTTCGACCTCGAATTCCCGTGGCTTTGTGAGGCGCACGAACTTAACGCCGTGTAGCCATAACACGCCGATCACGTCCGTGTATTGCGGCGGGATGATGTAGCCGAGCGGCGGCGCGACCGAGCTGACGACCTTTCCCTCGTCGAATTTCGGGATCGTGTAAGTCTTCGGCTCAGTACCGTAAACGATCTTTTTTCCGCCCGAGATCTGGCTGTCTTCAATCTTGTAGGACAAACCCTTGAACACGACGGGCGTCGATCGGTCGGTCGTTGTGAGCGCGAGCGGAAATTGCCGCTTAGGATCGTAGGTCTTGCCTCGCTCAATGGTCTGCGTGTCGGCGATGACGTTAGCGGCAAAGAGGCTGTCCTTTGCACGGCCGACCTCTTCGATGGTGTAACGCAGAACGTCGTAAGTGCCGCGAACGCGCGACTTGTAAGGTTTATAAACGTGTGTCTCGATGAGCAGCCCGGCGCGGTTTCGCAGCGGCGTGTACCCTGTAGCGTATCTCGGCGTCGCAATGAACGTGGCGATGCCGCCGATGATCTCACGGCCCGCGAACTCGACATAGTGCGTCAAGAGATAGCCTTCCTTCTCGACCTTGGGAACGACCGTACCATCGAAGTGTTCATCCATCCACGCCTTGATCGACGGCGAAACTTCCTGGAAGTGCGCGTACTCGT
>Ga0163161_10000628_pt1 | contig 28142 bp, 31 predicted proteins | sample S45metaG_FD_129847 | JGI IMG/M metagenome (GOLD analysis project Ga0163161, IMG submission 129847) | Switchgrass rhizosphere microbial communities from Kellogg Biological Station, Michigan, USA - S4-5 metaG | ecosystem: Host-associated > Plants > Roots > Rhizosphere > Soil | place: USA... | reverse complement strand
CTCCCTGTCTTTCCCTACAGTGAAACTTTCAATATCCTTATTTACTTCTATATTTTTCTGCCAGATCTTCATTTGATATCAATTCTTTTAATTTATGCTAAAGTACTACAATTATCAGCCGCGAACTATTTCCCGCCGATCACTGGTTTAAGCATTTCAATATATAACGCGATTCCCGCAGCAACCTCGTCTACGTAAACATACTCATCCGCCATGTGCGACCTTGCAGAATCACCAGGGCCGACCTTAACGGAAGGAATGCTGAGCAAAGCCTGGTCTGAGGTAGTTGGCGAACCATATGTTGTTCTTCCCAAAGCTATGCCAGACTGCACTAAAGGATGTTCCTTGTCGATCGATGAGGGCTTCAACCGTACTGACCGGGGTTGTACTTCGCAATCTACATTGGTACGGATAATTTTAAGTACTTCTTCGTTAGTATATGCATCAGTAACGCGTACATCAACAGTAAAAGTACATGTTGCAGGTACAACATTATGTTGCGAGCCTGCATTGATAATGGTGACCGACATTTTAAGCGGGCCAAAAACCTCAGATACTTTGGAGAACCTGTAATTTCTGAACCAGTCGATATCCTTCAGCGCCTTATAAATTGCATTGTCCCCTTCTTCCCGCGCAGCATGCCCGGCTTTCCCGGTCACCGTACAGTCCAGCACCAGCAATCCCCTTTCTGCAATCGCCAGGTTCATTTCCGTAGGTTCCCCAACAATAGCAAACTCCAGTTCTCCGAGGTCAGGGATTACACATTCCAGTCCGTTATTTCCCGAAATTTCTTCTTCGGCAGTAGCAGCGAGGCAGATGTTATAGCTCAGCCCTTCCTGCTCATAGAAATAAAGGAAAGTAGCGATCAGTGATACCAGGCAGCCCCCTGCATCATTGCTGCCCAGCCCGAAAAGTTTACCATCTTCAACAGCCGGTTCATACGGGTTTCTGGTATAACCTGAATTTGGTTTTACCGTATCATGATGCGAGTTTAAGAGCACAGTAGGCTTGCCCGCATCATAATATTTATTGTAAGCCCAGATATTATTGAGTTTACGGTGTATTTTTATTTCTCGTTCCTGCAAAAATTGCCCGATCAGATCCGCCGTTTTTTCTTCCTCTTTACTGAAAGACTGGATGCTGATCAATTCCTTAAGCAACTCTAAACTATCTTTTTGCAGTTTTTCTATCATAACTTATCCCTTTGTATATAATTCGCCGGCCTTGGTTGCTGCGAGCTTGATGCCTTTGATCAGGGATGAACTGAAACCATTGTGCTCCATCTCATTAAGGCCGGCAATGGTACATCCCTTTGGCGATGTTACTTTATCTATTTCCTGTTCAGGGTGCGACTGCATCTGCAATAACAGGTCTGCTGCGCCTTTAGCGGTCTGTACCGCCATTTTCAAAGCTTCATCTGCATGGAACCCTATTTCTACCCCTCCCTGCGAAGCCGCACGGATTGCACGTAAAAAGAAAGCAATACCACAGGCACATAAAGCGGTAGCAGAAGTCATCAGGTCTTCATTGATCTTGATCACCGAGCCTACCGTTTCAAACATCTTCGTCACCTCGTCAATATGTTCTTTCGACGCATTATCAGATGCCACGCAGGTCATGGACTGCCCGATAGCGATAGCGGTATTAGGCATTGCGCGGATCACTTCCAGGCCTTCTTTCAGCTTATTGCGGATATCCGCACAGCTTACACCTGAGGCTACTGAAATCACCACATGTTTATGGATGTCTATCACCGGGGCAATTTCATCCATCAGGAGGTTCAGCTGCTGTGGCAAGACCGCCAGAACAATGATATCCGCAGCGGCAACAATAGCGGCATTATCAGTGCTGACCGCAAAACCCTGATCGGCAAAATCTTTGAGCTTACTGATATTTCTCCTGGTGAGGCTAATCTGACCAGCCTTTACATAATCTGCTTTAACTAAACCTTTAGCCAGTGAAAGGCCTATGTTTCCACTGCCCAGAATGGCTATATTTCCTGTAAATTGTCCCATCATCTAGTCTATTAATCTGGTTCCGAAGCCCTTATTGTCAATTTGCGGCAGTTCATCGGCCTTGCCGATATAAACTGCTGTAACGCCCTTCCTGATCGCTTCAAAAGCATTGTGCAGCTTAGGGATCATTCCACCGGAAACTACCCCCTCTTCCTTCAGCTGGTCAAAATCAGTCCTCCTGATTTCAGCCACCAGTGAAAGGTCATCATCCACATCTCGCAGTACGCCTTTTTTCTCAAAACAGTATACCAAACGTGTTTCATAAGCAGAAGACATCGCAACAGCAACTGCCGAAGCGATCGTATCTGCATTGGTATTGAGCAATTGTGTATCCCCGTCATGGGTAATCGCACACAGCACAGGTATCAGGCCGCTTTTGAGCAGGCTGTCAAGTGTATGTACAGCAACTGATTTTTCATCAAGATCGCCCACAAAGCCATAATCAATGGTTCCTACAGGACGTTTCACTGCCCTGATCACATTTCCGTCTGCACCGCTGAGGCCGATGGCGTTACAGCCTTTTGCCTGCAGCTGCGCTACCATATTTTTATTGATCAGCCCGGCGTAAACCATCGTCACAATGCGAAGCGTTTCAATATCGGTGATCCTGCGGCCTTCTACCATTTTAGGTTCGATGCCCAGGGAGCTTCCCAGTTCAGTAGCGATCTTTCCACCGCCATGAACCAGTATCTTATCTCCGGGCAAAGCGGTAAAGTCCAGCAGAAACTGATGCAGTTTCTCCGAATTGTCTATGACATTACCGCCAATTTTTATAATCGTTAACTGCTTCATCTTTATTTTTTTAAAAATGTATTGATGATGGCAAATTCCTTCTCAGGCTCTTCCACTTGTGGATTGTGCCCCGATTTCTCGAACATCACAAACTCTGCCTGCGGGCAGTATTCTTTGTATTTTACCATCATCCAGGGCGTGGCCACTCTGTCAAAACGGCCACCAATAATCAGAACAGGCATCTTTAACTCCTTAAGCTGTTTACGGAAATCGAAAGTCCCGATATCACTGCCTACATAGAAATCACCATCACGGCCTACCATCTGGTAGTACAGTTTGGTATTCATGCTGTTTGGATAAGGCTTTCTGCCGGCACGGATAAATTTCTCCGGATTATAGGCATATAAAAACCCGTAAGGCACCTTTCCATAAATCTCCTGGTGCAGGTCATCGCTGGATACTGCGCCCTGCTCACGTATCTTCATCAGATCAGCCCAAACTTCAGGATAATTTGTTTTGATCTCGTGGTTTGAGTTGTCATCATTCTCCTGCCACATCGCATAGCTGTGGAAGGTATTTGCCAGAATAAGGTGGCTCATCTTTGCAGGGTACTTAAGTGCGTATCCCTGAGCAACGAGGCCGCCATATGAATGGCCTAAAAGCGATATTTTATCCAGCTTTAATGCTTTTCTCAATCCTTCAATATCTTCAATATCACGTTGCAGGCTATATTCAGAAACCACTTTTGCAGTATCGGATTTTCCTCTGCCAAATGCATCAAAATAAATCAGCTGGTGACCGGATGCAGCAAGGGGATCAAAGCTCCTTAAACCAGGGTGCGCACCACCGGGGCCGCCTGCAATAAAGATAATCGGGTCTCCGGTGCCTACCGTTACCACATATAATTTAGCACCATTTACGTTTACATATTTACCATCTGTCCAGCTGTCTACAGTTTTTTGCTGAGCAAAGGACAGGGCAGTAAAAAGAAGCATACAAATCAGCAGTACAGATTTCTTCATTGCCGGGGATTGATTTTATAAAAAATAAACAAATACCAGTACGTTATGACATGCCCTGCAGCAGGTCTTTCAATACGGCCTGCGCAGCCCATAAACGGTTGCCTGCTTCATGAATCACCAGGGAATTAGGTCCGTCCAGGATTTCGGATGATAGCTCCAGGTCCCTGCGCACAGGTAAACAATGCATCACTTTTGCATTATTTGTATCCTTAAGTTTTTCGTTGTTCATCATCCATCCGTCAGGATAGGTAAGTACCTTACCATATTCCCTGAAGCTCGACCAGTTTTTTACGTAAATATAGTCGGCACCTTTCAGTGCTTCTTCCAGATTGTAAATGATGTTTGCTCCTGGTGTAAAGTCTTCAGACAGCTCATAACCTTCCGGCTGAACGATCGTAAAGTCCAGCATATCTAACCGCTGTGCTTCGCACATCCACTCAGAAAACGAGTTTGGCACTGCCTGCGGCAATGCTTTAACATGCGGTGCCCAGGCCAGTACAACCTTAGGTTTGGTTTCAGCTTTCCAGGTTTCCCTGATGGTTACCAGATCAGCCAGGCTTTGCAGCGGGTGGCGTGTAGCACTTTCTAAACTTACTACCGGTACCCCGCAGTATTTGATAAATTTATTAAAGAAATCCTCATTGTAGTCTTCATCCCTGCTGGTCAGCTTCGGAAAAGAACGCAGGCCAAGAATATCGCAATACTGCCCCATGACGGCTGCAGCTTCGCGGATATGCTCAACGGTAGTACCGTTCATCACGATACCGTCTTCAGTTTCCAGCGCCCATCCCTCCTTATCCATATTCATCACCATCACACTCATGCCTAAGTTGATTGCAGCTTTTTGAGTGCTCAGACGTGTACGCAGGCTTGGGTTAAGAAATACCAGTCCGAGTGTTTTGTTTTTTCCTAAATGCTGATGTGCATAAGGGTTTTCTTTTAATGCGAGGGCATCCTTTACCAGTTGGTCAATGTCTTCAACATCTTTTACAGAGGTGAATTGGTTCATCCTTTTAAGGCAATTTTAAAGTTTTCTAAAAAATGATCGGCTTGTTCTTTATTCAGGTTTAGTGCAGGCAGCAACCTGATCACATTAGGTTTAGCCTCTCCTGTAAAGATATGTTGTTTAAATAACAAGTTCTTTTTTACCTGTGATAATTCTTCAGGAAGTTCTATTCCTATCATTAAACCACGTCCCCTCACCTCTTTTATTTCTTCGATCTTCCTCAGTTCAGTGATTAGATAGTTACCGGTCTCCTCTGCAGTTTTCATCAGGTTGTCCTGCTCCATTATTTCCAGTACCGCCAACGCGGCGGCACAGGCCAGATGGTTACCGCCAAAGGTAGTGCCCAGCATATAGTGCCATGGCTTAAACTTTGGCGCAATAGCAATCCCGGCTACAGGGAAGCCATTGCCCATCCCTTTGGCCATCGTATATACATCGGCATCTACGCCTGAATAGTCATGGGAATAGAATGTACCTGTTCTGCCATAGCCGCATTGTACGCTATCGGCAATATACACTGCGTTGTGCTCATCACAAAGTGAACGGATCAGCTGCAGGAAAGTTACTGATGCTTCTTTGATCCCGCCAACACCCTGGATACCTTCTATAATTACGGAACTGATTTCATTGCCATAGCTGGCAAATGCATCTTTTAATGCCTGCTCATCATTGAAAGGAAGAAATACTACATTATCCGTTTCATTTACAGGAGCGATGATTTTAGGGTTGTCGGTAGCAGACACTGCCAGGGAAGTCCTTCCGTGAAAGGCACCTTTAAAGGCGATGATCTTTTTTCTGGCGTTATAGAACGAAGCCAGCTTAAGTGCATTTTCATTGGCCTCGGCACCAGAATTACAAAGGAACAGCTGGTAATCGGTTTTACCGGATACCTTGCCCAGTTTTTCTGCCAGCTCTACCTGCAAAGGTATTTTTACAGAGTTGGAGTAAAAGCCAACTTTAGCCAGCTGCTCTGTTAAACGTTTTACATAGTGAGGATGGGTATGACCGATAGAGATGACGGCATGTCCGCCATAGAGGTCCAGGTATTCCTGGCCATTGGCATCCCAGACCGTACTGCCTGAGGCTTTAACAATTTCTATATCGTTTAAAGGGTATACATCGAATAAGTTCATTTTTAAAAGGTTTTATCCCGGATCATCTCCGGGATGATGAATAAAATAAGAATTTTTGTTTAGCTGCTTAGAAAGCGCTTGCCTTTAAGCGCAGTCCCTGCCGCTCATCCAGCCCAAACATTAAATTCATATTCTGCACAGCCTGTCCGCTTGCTCCTTTTAACAAGTTATCAATGATGCTGATGATCAGAAGCTGGTTGCCATGTTTTTCTACATGCACAATGCCTTTGCTCGTATTGACCACCTGTTTGAGATCAATATTGTTTTTGCTCAGGTGCGTAAAAGGATGACCGGCATAATATTCTTCGAATATCGCCTGTGCCTCTTCGGCGGTCAGGTCGCTTTCCAGGTACATTGCTGCCATGATGCCCCTTGTAAAATCTCCGCGCTGCGGCACAAAGTTCAATGGCACGTCAAATGCTGCATCCAGCTGCATCAGGCTCTGCCCGATCTCGTTCAGGTGCTGGTGTTCAAATGCTTTATAGACAGAAAGGTTGTTGTTACGCCAGCTAAAGTGCGAGGTAGGGCTTAATCCCTGTCCGGCACCGGTAGACCCGGTGGTCGCATTGATATGCACATCCTTTCTGATCAGTCCTTTTGCTGCAAGTGGCAGCAAACCTAACTGGATACAGGTGGCAAAACAGCCCGGATTAGCAATAAAGTTAGCTGATCTGATACGTTCCCTGTTCAGTTCAGGCAGCCCGTATACCCATTCGGTTCCGGCCGCTTCGGTTAACCTGAAATCCTGGCTCAGATCGATGATCTTGATCCCTTCCTTTACCGGATTTTCTGCCAGGAATTTTTTAGCCGTTCCGTGTCCTACACAGAGGAAAAGCACATCAATATCCTGTGACAGTTGTTCGGTAAAACGCAGGTCTGTATCTCCCAGCAGGTCTGTATGTACATCAGAAATGAGGTTCCCACCGTTACTGTTGCTGTGCACAAAAGCGATCTCCACATCAGGGTGATTGATCAGCAGGCGCAACATTTCGCCGCCTGTATACCCGGCACTGCCAATTATACCTGCTTTAATCTTCATTGCTGTTTACTTTATGCCAGATCATTACCTGGTTACCAAATATTTTAGAGAACCCTTTTACATCTTCACCGCTCCAGGCGTTGTTCATCTCGCCGTAGCTGCCAAACTTGTTGCTCATCAGGTCATGATCAGACTCAATTCCGATAATCTGGAACCTGTAAGGCAACAGTTCTACAACTACTTTACCGCTAACTGTCTTTTGCGTATCAGCAAGGAAAGCTTCGATATTGCGCATGATCGGGTCGTGGAACTGGCCTTCGTGCAGCCAGTTTCCGTAGAACGAAGCCAGTTGCTCCTTCCATGACAACTGCCATTTGGTTAAAGTATGTTTTTCAAGTGTATGGTGTGCTTTGATGATCACCATCGGTGCTGCTGCTTCAAAACCTACTCGTCCTTTGATACCGATAATTGTATCCCCTACGTGGATATCACGCCCGATTCCGTATGGCTGCGCAATTGCCTGTAACTTCTGGATCGCTTTTACAGGATCTAAGGTTTCACCGTCAATACCTGTAAGCTCGCCTTTTTCAAAAGTAAGCTCAAGCCTGCGGCTTTCAGTTTCAGTAACCTGTGTAGGCCATGCCTCTTCAGGAAGGGTTTCATTGGAAGTCAGCGTTTCTTTTCCGCCTACCGATGTTCCCCATAAACCTTTGTTGATAGAATACCTAGCTTTTTCAGCTGTGTATACTACGCCATGGTTATTTAAATATTCTATTTCCGCTTCGCGGGATAATTTCAGGTCTCTGATTGGGGTGATGATCTCCACGTTAGGGATGATGATATTGAAGATCATATCAAACCTTACCTGGTCATTACCTGCACCGGTACTACCGTGCGCCACATAGTCGGCACCAATCTTTTTCACATAATTTGCAATTGCAGTAGCCTGGCTTACACGCTCGGCACTTACAGAAAGCGGGTAAGTAGCATTTTTCAATACGTTACCAAATACAAGATATTTAATACAACCAGCGTAATAGTTTGCAGTTTCATCTACTACAGCATGAGAAGCTACGCCCAATGCATATGCTCTTTTTTCGATTTCCTGTAACTCTTCATCAGAAAAACCACCTGTATTTACAATTACTGAATGGACTTCAAGACCACGGTCCTGAGCAAGATGAATACAGCAAAATGAAGTATCTAAACCTCCGCTAAAAGCTAAAACTACTTTCTTTTTCATTATGTATATATTTGATATTTAATGGTAATGAAGCTTGCATTTCATGCAGGTTTCATTATGTATATATTTGATATTTAATGGTCATTACGCTTGCATCACATGCAGGTTTCATGATGAATATATTAATATTTAATGGTCATTACGCTTGCATTATGCAGGCTTCATGGTGTTGATTGATTAAATATGACGAACGGTCACAAGGTACTTATTATTTAAAAAACAGGGACGAAAGTTGCAGAATAGATTTCATTCCACCTTTTTCATCTGATTTAGGTTTCAATACCAGTCTTTGTTTGATGCGCATAAAGCGTTCGTACAATTTAGGCTTGCGCTGCAGTTCTTCGGCAAATTTCTTGGCCACGTCATGCTTTTGCGTAGCAGGATCATACAGCATTGCCGTACACATACAATTCTTACGGTCTTTGCTTTTCAGGATTTCAAAATTCACGCAACTCTGACAGCCTTTCCAAAACTCTTCATCCTGTGTCAATTCAGAATAGGTTACCGGCTCATAGCCCAGATCAGAGTTGATCTTCATTACCGCAAGACCGGTAGTCAAACCAAATATCTTGGCTTTGGGATATTTTTGTCTCGATAACTCAAATATTTTCTCTTTAATCGTATGCGCCAGGCCCACTTTCCTGAATTTTGGGCTTACAACGAGGCCAGAATTGGCTACAAACTGCCCGTGGCTCCATGTTTCGATATAACAGAACCCGGCCCATGAGCCATCTTTATGAAAAGCAATGACAGATTTTCCCTCAGACATCTTACCAGCAACGTAGTCCGGGGAACGTTTAGCGATACCTGTACCTCTTGCTTTAGCAGATTCGGCCATTTCTTCACAGATCTCTTCTGCAAAAACACGATGTTCAGGAAGTGCAACCTGCACTATAAAATCGTTTATATTCATTAATAGTTAACGAAAAAAAATAAATATTCTGATTAATTGGTTTTGGATGGAGAGGACAAACCTCTGCGATTGAGTACAGATATAACTCAAATACGGGGTGTATAATTTTGCCGGCTGGTTGTTACATAAATGACAGGCTGCAAACGCTCAATATATAAACTTCTCGCAGCAATGTTTTTTGCTGTTACAATCGAAAGTTTATGTGTGGCTTGCTTTATCATTTTCTGTATAAATCCCGCTTTAAATTACTGAAGGTGTAAAGGTTTAAATAAATATTGAGTTGTGCAATACGTTTTTTATTTTTTTACATTGTATCAACTCCTGCTTATCCTCTGATGAGCAGCACAAAAGTAGGGTTTATTTCAAAAAACAGGTATAAAATTATATTAATTCTATGTTATTTTTTACCAGCCCGGCCAGCCACTAAAACCTTTTTCCCTTCCGCATTCCGCCTGTTAAACAAAAACAATCCCTTTGTGTTTCAAAATACAGATAACAGCTGCTTATATCTGATTTCTGTCATAAGTTATTTGTTAAAACACATAGTTAAATATTATGTGTTACTATCGTTTAATTTGTATCAAAATAACCTATTATGTCTTTATTATTATCACCCTTCGATATCAAAAATGTCCATCTTAAAAACAGGATCGTCGTTTCTCCGATGTGCCAGTATTCTGCGGAAGACGGCTTTGCGAACGACTGGCATTTAGTGCATTTGGGCGGCCGTGCAGTAGGCGGTGCGGCACTGGTCATCCAGGAAGCCACATCCGTTTCTCCCGAAGGCAGGATTTCGCCTGTTGACCTGGGGATCTGGTCTGATGAACACATCACATTTCTAAAACGCATTACGGCTTTTATCAGGGAAAATGGTGCGGTGCCTGGTATACAACTGGCACATGCCGGCAGGAAAGCCAGCTTTGATACCCCATGGAATGGCAGCAAACAGATTACTGAAGAAGAAGGCGGATGGAAAACCGTAGCCCCAAGCGCAATTCCTCATCAGGAGGGCACGGTAGCCCCCGAAGCCTTAACAGCGGAAGGCATTGAAAAGATCCTGGCAGATTTCAGGTCGGCCACCAAAAGATGTATCGAAGCCGGCTACGAAGTATTAGAGCTTCATGCTGCTCATGGTTATCTTTTGCACCAGTTTCTTTCCCCGCTGAGCAACCAGCGTACCGACCAGTATGGCGGCAGTTTTGAGAACAGGATACGTTTTGTTCTGGAAGTAGTTGCTGCAACACAGGAAGTATGGCCTGCGGAAAACCCATTGTTTGTAAGGATATCAGCGACCGACTGGGCCGAAGGTGGCTGGTCTCCCGAAGAGTCAGTGAAGCTGTCAGCCATACTGAAAGAGCAGGGCGTTGATTTGATCGACTGTTCTTCAGGAGGTAATGTTTCGTACCAGCAAATCCCGCTGTCGCCCGGCTACCAGGTGCCTTTTGCTGAAGATATAAAGAAGCAGACAGGAATCCCGACAGGCGCAGTAGGACTGATCACAGATGCCCGCCAGGCAGAGGAGATCCTTCAGGAGGGTAAAGCTGACCTGATCTTTTTAGCCAGGGAATTACTGAGAGATCCTTATTTCCCGCTGCATGCTGCGTACGAACTTGGTGAAGAACCGGTATGGCCGGTGCAATATGAAAGGGCTAAGCCAAGAAAAAAAGCATAAATCTTTAAACCAAAAATCCCTTACTTTCGTTGTAATTTTAAACTAGATTATTATGTTCGATAAATTAATGGCTGCCCAGCAAAAAGCTGAGGAAATCAAAAAACGTTTGGATACCGTTTCTGTTTTTGCAGAAGTTGAAGGTGGTGCAATTAAGGTCACCGCTACGGCAAACAAAGCGATAACTGCAATAGAGATCAATGAAGGCTTCTTTAAAGATGCCGATAAGGAAGAGGTTGAGGAACTGCTGCTAACTGCAATCAACAAGGTATTACAGCAGGCAGAAGATGTAAGTGCCCGTGAAATGCAGGCTGCTACGCAGGATATGCTTGGCGGTTTAGGCGGAATGTTTGGAAACTAAAAAATATTAAATAATGAAACCTGCATAAGATTACATCCTGCAAATAGTAAAATAATCCTATGCAAGGTTCATTACCTATAATAATAAATATACAAAGAAATGAAATATACCTATTACGGACACTCAAGCTTTCTTCTGGAAGCAGACGGAAAGAAATTTCTTTTTGATCCTTTTATTACCCAGAATCCACTGGCTTCGGGAATTGATGTAAAGGCTATAGAAGCAGATTACATTTTTGTGAGCCACGGGCACTTTGACCACACCGGAGACCTTGTACTTTTGGCCAAACAAACCGGCGCAAAGGTTATTGCGATGGCAGAGGTTGCACAATGGGCAGGCGCTCAGGGACTAACTAATCTCCACGGTATGAACTATGGTACTTATACATTCGATTTCGGAAAGGTACGCATGGTTTGGGCTACGCATTCCAGCTCGATGGGCGATGGTACATATGCAGGTAACCCTGCAGGCTTTGTACTTGAACTGGAAGGTAAATCTATCTATTATGCCGGTGATACTTCACTGAATATGGATATGAAATTGCTGGCAGAGCTGTATACTTTGGATTATGCAATTCTTCCTGTTGGTGGTAATTACACTATGGACCCTGACGATGCTTTAATCGCAGCAAAATTTGTAAATGCAGACCGTGTGATCGGGGTGCATTACAACACCATGCCAGAGATCAGTATTGATACTGAAGTTGCAATGGCAAAGTTTGCCAGAGAGAACAAGCAGTTGTTTTTGCCTGCAATAGGTGAAACTATTGAGCTGGTGTAATATCATTTACAACTCGCAACTATTTTCCTGCATAGCCAAAGAGAGATCTTCTGGCTTCGCTAAAAAATGATAGCTGGTCTTTCAATGCTGCCTGCTGCTGAAACGCACCAGAAGGCATTGAAAGACCAGCTATCATTTTTTTAGGTTATCCTGTATCAGGGTGGCCTTTGAGCTGTCCCCAGCTCATGCGATCAGCAGGGTCATATATTAATGCGCCGCCAGCCAGGTATCACCCTCACCGATTTCTATTTCGATAGGTACAGTTGTTTTAATGGCCGTTTTCATCCGGTGGCTGATGATTGCCTTCATCGCTTCCACTTCTGTTTTCAGCACATCAAACACCAACTCATCGTGTACCTGCATCGTCATTTTAGATTGCAGCTGCTGATCTTTGATGTCTTTGTGGATATTGATCATCGCGATCTTGATCATGTCCGCAGCAGAACCCTGGATAGGTGCGTTGATGGCATTTCGTTCTGCAAAACCACGAACCGTCTGATTAGCCGAATTGATATCCCTCAGGTATCTTCTTCTGCCCATCATTGTTTCTACAAACCCATTTTCACGGGCGAAATTCATGGTATCCGTCATGTATCTTTTGATACCCGGGTATTGTGCAAAATACTGTTCGATCATCTCCGCAGCTTCCTTTCTCGGGATGCCCAGGTTTTGGGATAAACCGAATGCAGACTGTCCGTAGATGATACCAAAGTTCACTGCTTTTGCATTTCTGCGCTGGGTAGAGGTGACTTCCTCAATACTAACGCCATATACTTTGGCTGCTGTAGCCGTATGAATATCAATACCGTTGTTGAAAGCGGACAGCATGTTCTCTTCTTTACTGATATCAGCAATGATCCTAAGCTCTATCTGTGAATAATCCGCAGAGAGCAGGACATGGTTTTCATCCCTTGGGATAAAAGCCCTGCGCACTTCCCTCCCACGTTCTGTACGTATAGGGATATTTTGCAGATTGGGGTTATTGGAACTCAGCCTGCCGGTTGCTGCTACGGCCTGGTTGTAACTGGTATGCACACGGCCGGTTTTAGGATTGACCAGCAGCGGCAGCGCATCCACATAGGTAGATTTCAGCTTTTGCAGCTGGCGGAAATCAAGGATGTCTTTTACGATATCACTTTTATGCGCCAGGGCAGACAGTACATCTTCACCGGTTTGGTATTGGCCGGTTTTTGTTTTCTTCGCTTTCGGATCAAGCTGCAGCTTATCAAAAAGAACCTCTCCCAGTTGCTTGGGCGAGGCGAGGTTAAATACTACACCTGCTTTATCATACACGCTTTGTTCAAAACGGCGGATATCAATCTCCAGTTCAGCGGAGTAAGTGATCAGGGTTGGCATATCAATTCTAACGCCCTCCTTCTCCATATCTGCCAGTACGTAAACCAGCGGATTTTCAATGTTGGTGAGCAGTTCTTCTGCATTGAGATCTTTCAGGATGGGCTTGAAGACATTCGCCAGCTGCAGCGTCACATCGGCATCCTCCGCAGCATAATCTACCACGGTTTCCACCGGTACATCTCTCATTGTCCCCTGGTTTTTTCCTTTCGGGCCAATCAGCGAGGTAATAGAGATGGGTGTGTAGCCCAGGTAGTTTTCTGAAAGCACATCCATATTATGGCGGGTGTCAGGATCAATCAGGTAATGCGCAAGCATCGTATCAAACAGCCTGCCTTTGATCTCTACGTTATACCATTTCAGCACCAGGATATCGTATTTGATGTTCTGGCCCGTCTTGGCTATATTTTCATTTTCCAGTACCGGCCTGAATTCATCCACGATGGCCTGGGCCACCTGCTGGTCTGCGGGAACAGGAATATACCAGCCCTTGCCTGCTGCTATGCAAAAAGACAGGCCCACGAGCTCAGCGGTGTTGGCATCTGTGCCTGTAGTTTCAGTATCAAATGATATATCTTCCTGCATTAGCAGCAGGGCGATCAGTTCCTTCCGTTTTTCCGGTGTATCGATCAGCTGATAATCAGGTTTCGTATCCGCAATGGTACGGCCAACGGGAGGTTGTTCAAACAAATTAGGGAGCTGCTCGAACTTCTTCACCTGCGGCTGCTCTGCAGTATGGCCAAACAGGTCTGTCTGCTGCGATACTGCGCCTTTTGCATCCCCTATGCTGAAGCCATCGCCAAATACCCGGCGCCCCAGCGTCCTGAATTCCAGTTCTGCAAACAGGGGCTCCAGCAGCTCTTTGCTTGGTTCTTCGAGCCGTAAAGAAACTTCATCAAAATCTACCGGAACATCCAGTATAATGGTGGCCAGCTTTTTAGAAATGAGCCCCTGCTCGGCAAAATTCTCTACGTTTTCACGCTGTTTTCCTTTAAGCTCGTGGGAATTGGCAATGATATTTTCCATTGAGCCGTACTGTCTGATCAGTGACTTTGCCGTTTTCTCCCCAATGCCGGGAATACCCGGGATATTATCGACTGCATCTCCCCAGAGACCAAGGATATCAATGACCTGCAATACATTTTCTATTTCCCATTTCGCCAGTACCTGGGGAACGCCCATGATCTCCATTTCGTTTCCCATACGGGCAGGTTTGTAGATGAAGATATTCTCCGAAACCAGCTGGGCAAAATCTTTATCAGGTGTCATGCAGTAAACAGTAAAGCCGTCTTTTTCTGCTTCTTTAGCCAGTGTACCGATAATATCATCTGCCTCAAAACCATCCTTAGTGATCACAGGAATATTAAATCCCTCAATCAGTTTAAAAATATAGGGAAGTGCAGAAGCCAGATCCTCAGGCATAGCCTGGCGGTGGGCTTTATAAGCCACAAAATCTGTATGCCTTTCTGTAGGTGCCTCCGTATCAAAAACTACGGCGATATGACTTGGTTTTTCCTTTCTCAGGACTTCCATTAAGGTATTGGCAAAACCCATTACTGCCGAGGTGTTGATACCGGTAGAAGTAAATCTTGGGGTTTTACTCAATGCAAAATGCGCTCTGTATATCAGCGCCATACCGTCAAGCAGGAAAAGTTTTTTCATTAGAATAATTATTTTGATCGGTTATGAAGCTATCATCAGCTCCTTCATTACTGATGTAAGCGGTATGCAGATGATAATTTCATTTGATTTATTGTTTCTTAATCTGTTTCCGGGCAGGCAGAGATTCATCCTGGCTGCCAGGTTTGTTCGTGTTCAAAGTTAACACCTGCAATTTATGAAACCTAATCAGTAAAGCGCTTTACTGCCTCATGAAAAGTATGGCCACGAAGAACAGATTGTAAAGCGAATGCAGGGCGATGGAGAATTTCAGGCCATAAATCATTCGTGTGCAGCCCAGTACGAGTCCGATTGCCAGTTGTGGCAAGGTATAGAGCAGGCCAAAGGGCAGCAGGGCGATTCCCCTTTCATAGTTCGCCAGATGCAGCAGGGCAAAACAGACCGCCGTCAGGTGAAAATGCCATGGGAATAAGCGCTCCCAAAACTTAAATTTCCTGCTGATGCTGCCGGCTACGGTAAAACGATAGACCATAAAGAGTATCCCGAAGATCAGCGGACTGATTAAAAACGCCCAGTAGGTTTTGACAATAACACTGAGCAGCACGCCAAAAATCAGTGAGATAAAGAGCAGCATTCCTGAAAAACGTTTTAACTGCGCCCTGAAAATCAACTCTTCCAGCATTGGCGCAAAGATTACCGCCCCTATAAAAAACTGGAATTGCGACACGTCGTTGTAATCCAGGATAGTAGGCCCGGGATCAGGTATCAGTTTCAGGCGGATGAGCATCCGGGAAAGATATCCTCCCATATAGCCCATAGAAACGCAGATCACCGTTAGCTTTGCCAAAATCAGCAGAGGGTTCTTAAACCTGCCGGGAATGGCATACAGCCGGGGCCATTTGCTGTACCTGAAGAACATGATGAAAATACTGGTCATCCCTATTTCGCTATACAACCATCAATATGATCATTGACCATCCCTGTTGCCTGCATATGTGCATAACAGATGGTAGTGCCAAAGAACTTAAAGCCCCTCTTTTTCATATCCCTGCTGATCGCATCAGATATTTCTGTCCTCGCCGGAACATCTGCCGATGACCTTACCCTGTTGTTCAGGGGCTCGTTGCCCGGCATAAACCCCCACAGGTATGCTGCAAAGGAGCCGAATTCATTTTGTATACCAATAAATAGCCTGGCATTGCTGATCGCAGCATTGATCTTCAGTTGATTTCTGATGATGCCGGGGTCATTCATCAGGCGTTCTGCATCTGCCGTGTTAAATGCCGCTACTTTGTGCACATCAAAACCGGCAAAGGCTTTTCTGTATCCCTCGCGCCTGCGCAGAATAGTGATCCAGCTCAAACCGGCCTGCGCCCCTTCAAGGATCAGGAATTCAAATAATACTTGATCGTCCCTGACAGGCTTGCCCCATTCTTCATCATGATATTTGATGTATAGCGGATCATTTCCGCACCAGCTGCATCTCCTTAACTCTGTTTCCATAATAATTAAAGATTAAATCAGATTTTAAATAGGTTTATGGCTCATTACAGCTCCTCCATAGGGTCCCAGAAGTATGTTTTAAAGTTTTTGACCTGGCCATCCTCTACTTCTATGCCTTCACTGAGCAGGAGCTGCTCCATGAGCTCGGGCGGAGAAAAGTGGAAACGACCGGTAAGCAGGCCCCTGGCATTGACTACCCGGTGCGCAGGAACAGGGGGACGCATACCATGTGCATTGTTCATGGCATAGCCCACCATGCGTGAAGACTTAGCCGCACCAAGGCTCCTGGCAATGGCCACATAAGATGTTACCCTTCCTTTAGGGATGAGTTTTACGATTTCATAGACCTGGTCATAAAACGTTTGTTCCATTATTCAAAAGAGAATTGTATATAATTGATATTCTTATCCTGTTTTAAATAGATACGTTCATAGTGTGTTTTTATTTTCAGCACATCATCATAAAATTCTGACTGGTACAGCTCGGCAGTACTTTTATGACAAATCAGTTTCTCCTGTCCTACTACCTCAACAGTGTAGGCATACAGCCCGTCGTTGTCGGTTTTAAGATTGATCTTTCCTCCTGGTTTTAAAAAGTTTTTATACTTGTTCAGGAAGCCGGGGAAGGTTAAACGTTTCTTTTCCCTGCTGTCCTGAGGCTGAGGGTCAGGAAAGGTGATCCATATCTCATCCACTTCATCTTTACCAAAATATTCAACGATATCTTCGATCTGGATTCTGAGGAAGGCAAGGTTAGTGATGTTTTCATCTACCCCTGTCCTGGCACCTCTCCAGATACGGTTACCTTTCAGATCAATTCCTATAAAGTTTTTTTCAGGGAAGAATTTGGCCATATTAACTGCATATTCTCCTTTACCACAAGCCAGTTCAAGAACGATTGGATTGTTATTTTTAAAATGTTCTGACGCCCACCTGCCCTGCAAATCTTTTCCTTCTTCCATCTGATATACATTATGGAAGGTATCTATCTCGGCAAATTTCCTTAACTTATCTTTACCCACTGTTGTTTTTTTATGCAAAACTACGATTAATCTGCTCTTGGTTATACAGGTTTCTACCTCAAAAACGTTGAAGGCTATATAATGTAACAGATAAAAATAATTATATTTACGACATAATCTGTAGACACCTTTAAAAAAAACACCTTGGAAAAGAGCGCAAAAATTTACATCGCAGGACACCGCGGTATGGTAGGATCAGCCATTCACCGCAAATTAGTTAAAGAAGGGTATTCAAATATTATTACCAGGACTTCCGCAGAGCTGGATTTGCGTGATCAGCAGGCAGTAACAGACTTTTTTGATCTGGAAAAACCCGATTATGTTTTCTTAGCCGCAGCAAAAGTTGGGGGCATTGTTGCAAACAACACCTACAGGGCAGATTTTCTTTACGAAAACCTTGCTATTCAGAACAATGTGATCCACCAGGCTTACAAAAACGATGTTAAAAAATTAATGTTCCTGGGTTCAAGCTGCATCTATCCAAAGTTAGCGCCGCAACCTTTGAAGGAAGATTATCTTTTGACTGGCCTGCTGGAAGAAACTAATGAGCCTTATGCCATCGCTAAAATCGCCGGAATTAAAATGTGTGATGCTTACCGTGCCCAGTACGGAGCCAACTATATATCCGTGATGCCTACTAACCTTTATGGATATAACGATAACTATCACCCTCAGAATTCTCACGTTCTTCCGGCGCTGATCCGTAAGTTCCATGAAGCCAAAGTAAATTCATCGCCAGAGGTAGTGGTATGGGGATCAGGGTCACCAATGCGTGAGTTCTTATTCGCAGATGACCTGGCAGATGCCTGTTACTTCCTGATGGAAAGCTATAACGAGCCTAACCTGATCAATATCGGTACCGGTGTGGACCTTACCATTAAAGATCTTGCCCTGCTGATTAAAAAAGTAGTAGGTTATGAAGGTGAGCTTAATTTTGACAGCAGCAAACCGGACGGTACTCCACGCAAACTGATGGATGTATCCAAACTGCACGGTTTAGGCTGGAAACATCAGATCGACCTGGAAGAAGGTATCCAGCTGGCATACCATGATTTCCTTGCAAAATACGTTTAGAAAAACGCATTGTCGATAGCTAAAGTTTATATCTTTGCAAAAGATAATAAACTTTAGCTATATGACTTTAGTACAACTGGAATATGTCGTAGCTGTAGACACCTACAGAAGTTTTGTCGGCGCCGCCGATAAATGCTTTGTCACACAGCCTACCTTAAGCATGCAGATCCAAAAGCTTGAAGAGATGTTAAATGTGAAAATATTCGACAGAAGCAAGCAGCCTGTAATCCCCACCGAAATCGGCTCCCAAATCATTGAACAGGCCCGTCTTGTCCTGCAGGAGAGCCAGAAGATCAAAGAGATCATCAGCAGTCAGCAGCAGGACATCGTTGGCGAACTCAAAGTCGGGATCATTCCCACCGTTGCCCCATACCTCTTACCACAGGTAATTGCCTCCATGATGGAGAAATACCCTGACCTTAAACTGCTGATCTGGGAGTATACCACCGAAGATATTATCCATCACCTGAAAACCGGCGTGCTGGATTGCGGCATCCTCGCGACTCCACTAGCCGATAATTCCATCACGGAGATCCCGATGTATTACGAGAATTTTGTTACCTACATCAGCAAAAACAGTAAGCTTTTCAAGAAAAAAAATATTGATGCCAATGACCTGGAGGATGAAAATATCTGGCTGTTAAATGAAGGCCACTGTATGCGCTCGCAGGTACTCAATATCTGCAGGTCTACAAAAGACAGCCGTCTTCAGGGCCTTACATACAATACCGGCAGCGTAGAAACTCTTATCCGCATGGTAGATATGAACAACGGGGCTACCCTGCTGCCAGAACTGGCACTGGTAGACCTAACAGCTAAACAGCTAAGTAAAGTGCGCAATTTCAAATCTCCGGAGCCTGTACGGGAAATCAGCCTGGTGACACATAAAAATTACATCAAAAAACGAATGCTGACGGCCTTTAAGGAAGAAATCCTGTCAGTAATACCCAAGGCCATGAAACAGAAGAAAAAGAAAGACGTTGTAGGGATTTAGTTTTCGATTTTGGGGGGATTCTTCTTAAGAAAAAAAAGGTGTACTGTATTCCGGCTGCATAATTTTGCTGCGCAAAACACCGCCAGGCCATCATACAGTACACCTTTTTTTAAGAGTGCATCCAATAAGTTTATCCTGAACAGGCGCTTTAACCCAGCCTGCAAGGCAAATCTGCTATGCCATCCTGCTACAGGATGAACTCAAAAAAAAATGGCGTATTAAATCCCGGCCTAGCGTTGTTTTGCGTAGCAAAATTATGCAGCCGGGATTTAATACGCCATTTTTTTAGCGAAGCAAGAAAATCTCCTTAGAAACTATACAAAGTTCTTCCGGATATTTTCCTGCAAGGAATAAACTATCCCTGAGCTTTTTTAAAGCGCTCAGCAACAGCATCCCAGTTGACAACATTCCAGAATGCTGCAATATAATCAGGACGTTTATTCTGATATTTTAAATAGTAAGCATGCTCCCAAACATCCATACCTAGGATCGGCGTACCTTTAACTTCAGCAACATCCATTAATGGATTGTCCTGGTTTGGAGTAGAAGAAACTACCAGTTTATGATCAGCACCAACGCTTAACCACGCCCATCCTGAACCGAAACGTGTAGCACCAGCTTCAGCAAATTTAGTTTTGAAATCAGCAAAAGAACCGAAAGCAGCTTTGATTGCCTCAGCAAGTTCACCTGTAGGCTCACCACCTTTACCGTGACCTAAAACTTCCCAGAACAAAGAGTGATTGTAATGGCCACCACCATTATTTCTTACAGCTGCAGGAAATTTAGAGATGTTTTTAACGATATCCTCAATGCTGTGAGTAGCTTCAGGCTTACCTTCTAAAGCTTTGTTTAAATTTGTAACGTAAGCCTGATGATGTTTGTCATGGTGAATTTCCATGGTTGTTTTATCGATATGCGGTTCAAGTGCATCTGTTGCGTAAGGTAACGCAGGTAATTCAAAAGCCATATTATTCTATTTTTAAGTTTAAAATTTATTCTTGAACAAAGATAACATTCGAGGTGTAGTTTTGTTCAATAGTTTGTCAAATTAACCCCTCTTCGTTTCAAAAAAACGCGTCATTAAAAGTCCGCACTCCGCAGCCATTACTCCACCCTTCAGTATTGTTTTTGGATGCAGCAAAAGGGCTCCCTTGGTCGTAAACCCCCTTTTAGGTTCCCGGGCCCCGTAAACTATCCTGCCGATCTGTGTCCAGTATGCCGCTCCTGCGCACATCACGCATGGCTCAACAGTTACATACAGCGTACAGTCCTTCAGGTATTTCCCACCAAGCGTCTGGCTTGCTGCGGTAAAAGCCTGCATCTCTGCATGGGCCGTAACATCATTCAGCTGCTCTGTCAGGTTATGCCCGCGGCCAACTATCCTGTTTTTAGTCACGATCACTGCACCGATCGGAATTTCTTCACTATTGAAAGCTTTTTGTGCTTCCTGCAGGGCCAGCAGCATATAATGTTCATCTTCTTTATCCTGATCCTTAACGTCCGAAAAATTATAGTAAGTCATCTACATCATTTTACTGCCGTTTGGCACTTTGCCATTCAGCGTTGTTAGCACAATATCCCCATTTTCATCTGCGAAGCCTGTCACCAGAAACTCAGACATAAACTTGCCGATCTGCTTCTTCGGGAAGTTCGTTACGCCAATGATCTGCTGGCCCACAAGTTCCTCCTTGGTATATAATGCCGTAATCTGCGCACTGCTCATCCTTATCCCGTGTTCCCCAAAATCTACCTTTACTTTATAGGCTGGCTTTCTTGCTTCAGGAAAATCCAGCACTTCAAGTATTGTTCCTGCTCTAAGCTCTACCTTTTCAAAATCGCCCCAGCTGATTGTCTCCATATTGATATCGTTCACAATTTTGATAAAATTACAAATCTTCGCCATATAAAATGCCCTTTCCAGCCTATTGCTTTTTACTACCTTTGCAGCATGATTGATGTTATTCTAAAAAAGGGCAAAGAGAAAGCCGCATTGCAAAGACACCCATGGATATTTTCGGGAGCAATAGATAAAGTAAAAGGAGCTCCGGTTAATGGTGAAGTTGTGAAAGTTTTTGCGGCGGATAAATCCTTTCTGGCTTATGGTTATTATAACAATGAATCAAGGGTGGCCGTAAGGATGCTGGAATGGGATGAAGAAAAGGCTATCGATAAAGATTGGTACCACAGTAAATTAAAACAATCGATAGCAGCACGTTCACATGTACTGAATAATGAAGATACCAATACCTGCCGCCTTGTATTCAGTGAATCTGATTACCTGCCCGGGCTCATTGTAGACAAATATGCTGATTTTCTGTCTTTGCAGATCCTGAGCGCAGGAATAGAAAATGTAAAAGCAGAAATCATTGATATTTTAAGAACAGAGCTGAACCCCTCAGGAATATTTGATAAAAGTGATGCTACGGCGCGGACACATGAAAACCTGGAACTTTCACAGGGACTGCTCTGGGGAGAAGCCCCGCCGGAGTTTATCGAAGTAAAAGAAAATGGGGTCAGATATCATATCAATATTGCAGACGGACAAAAATCCGGCTTCTATTGCGATCAGCGTGACAACAGGGAAATCCTGGCTGCATACACCAAAGACAGGGAAGTGCTCGACTGCTTTTGCTACAGCGGGGGTTTTACACTCAACAGCTTGAAGAACGGTGCAAAACATGTCACCAGTGTAGACAGTTCAGGGCTGGCCATAGAAACACTGAAACATAATCTCGGCCTTAACGGATTTACAGCAGACAGGCAGACCAGCATACAGTCAGATGTGAACAAGCAACTGCGGGCCTTTAAGGAAGAAGATAAAAAATTCGATGTAATTATACTTGATCCGCCAAAATATGCGCCTTCACGATCAGCGCTGGACAGGGCTGCACGTGCCTATAAAGACCTGAACCGTTTGGGCATGTTACTGCTGAACCCGGGCGGCATTATGGCTACTTACTCCTGCTCAGGGGCAGTAGACCTGGAGACATTTAAGCAGATTATCGCATGGGCAGCCCTGGATGCCGGAAAAGAAGTACAGATCATTAAACAGTTCCATCAGCCCGAAGATCATCCTGTAAGGATATCCTTCCCTGAAGGAGAATACCTGAAAGGCTTGCTGATCAGGGTGCTGTAATGAGCTAAAACGTTCGGGAATACGCTAAAACAAACAATTCAGCCGTTTATTTGTAAGATATATTGTAAATTACGTCAACGAAATACAAATAGATGCTCATTGTCCAAAACATCAGACTTAGCCGTATCCTCAGAAATACATGGCAGATAGATATCATTATGATCATTTCCTGCACAGGCGCATACCTGGCAAGAGAGTTTTTGATTAAACATCATTTTGAACTGCCTACTATTATCCCAACAGTTTTGGGTACTGCTATTGCGTTTTTTATTGGTTTTAACAACAATCAGTCTTACGACAGATGGTGGGAAGCCCGTAAAATATGGGGCGCACTGGTTAATGACTCGAGGTCATGGGCTAGGTGTGTGGTCAGCTATCTGACTGCAAATGATATGGACGACCCTGAATTTACAGCACTGAAGCGCAATCTGGTATACAAGCAGATTGCCTTTTTGTATGCACTTAAAGCAAACCTCAGGAATGCCGTAGATGAAAATTACCACAAGTACCTGAGCCAGGAAGATCTACTTGAAATCAGCTCACACACCAATAAAGCCAATGCTATTCTTACCCTGCAGACCCGGGAGCTCCAGTCTCTGAGCGAGAAAGGAATGATCGATGGTTTCCGCTTTATGGAAATGAACCAGCTGATCGTTAAATTTTGTGATGAGATGGGCATGTCTGAGCGGATCAAAAACACCATCTTTCCAACAACGTATAACTATTTCACCAAGGTGTTCATCTGGCTGTTCGTTGTATCCCTCACGCTGGTGATCAGCCAGTATGCGGGCCTCTGGTCTATCTTTCTGGGCTGGCTGGTAGGATTTGTCTATGTGTCCACACAAATCAACGGTATGAGCCTTGTAGATCCCTTTGAGAATAACTCTTCGGCGATACCATTGAACCAGATTACGAGAACAATAGAGATTAACTTACTGCAGATGCTCGGTGAGGAAAACATTCCCAAGCCTGTGAAACCTATTCATAAGGAATATATCCTTTAAGGAGGGAGCTTTACTCCTCTTCCTTAAAATATACCTTGTAGTAATTCATCGATTTATCATCGTCAAATCCCTTTTCAATTAATTCTTTGTTGCCATGGATATAGATATGGAAGTTTTTATCCAGCTTTAACACACTTTTGAAAACCTTTGCCTGCTTTTTTACGGCTGCGCCGGATATATCAAAAGTATCAGCGATAGGGGTATCGAACTCTTCTTCATAGCTTTTTTTATAGTTTTTAAAAGATTCAATGCCCTCTTTATTTCCAATCACCTCATTGGAGAACTCATCCATATCAAAGCTTTCTTTCTCCTTAAAATACTTCATGGATTTATTCAGCAGGTCAATTTTATCGGCCTTGCTGATATCATATTCCTGATCCAGCTTTTCGGTCACAAAATTTTTATAGACGCCCATCACATTACTGGTCTGGTTGTAATTATCGTTCCGTATCTTCAGTTTAAGAAACTCATCTTTCCAGTATACTGCCTCCGCGCTGCGGTTGGTCTGGTCAATCACAGCAACTTTATATCCCTCTTCATTTTCAGTGTTGAAAATAAGGCAGCCTTTATCCAGTTTATTGATATTGATGGCTTCTTCCTCATAGCTCAGTTTAAAGCCTGCCTGCTCAGGATAAACCTTCAGGTAGGTCTCTTTTGTTTCGGATTTAAATATCCCGATAGCGTCATGCAGCTCACCTTCAATCTGCACATTTTCGAAATAGGCTACATACAATTCTCCGGCCTTTATTTTTGGATGGGTAGAAATATCATAGAGGTATTTTGCCAGCTGGATACTGTTCTCATGGAACTTTCCCCCGTCTTCAAATACCTGTTTGATGAAATGATAGACTTCATTCAGCTTCAGATCGTCATTAGGATGCGTAAAGCGGAAGATCTCGTTCACCTTTTCATAGGGACTGAGAAAATACTGGATCAGCAGGTTTTTCAGCAGCTCGTCCTGAACGTGCATGGAAGCTTCAGATAAAACATAAAATTCATCCTGTGCTTTATTGCCGATTCTATGGATAGAGAGCTCTGCCAGAGAGGCTTCGAAAAATGTGATCATGTTCGCTGTAATTTTAATTTTTAAAGGGGCTCAAAAATACTTTTAGTAATTGACTCCCTCAAACAAATCGCGCATTTAAGCACCAGCTTTTTTATCCCCTGCCTTGTTTTTCAATTGTGCGCTTTTGCCACTCTTTTTTCCCATCTTCAGGTTGAGCACTTCTACAAGGATCGAAAATGCCATGGCAAAGTAGATATATCCCTTAGGGATATGCTGGTCCAGTCCCTCTGCAAAGAGTGAAACACCGATCAGCAACAGGAAAGACAGTGCAAGCATTTTCACGGTAGGGTGATCATTCACAAAACTGCTGATGGCATTGGAAGAAACCATCATGATCAGCACTGCAATAATTACCGCAGCGATCATCACTTCAACATGCTCCGCCATACCAATCGCCGTAATGACAGAATCCAGCGAGAAAACGATATCTAAAATGAGTATTTGTACGATGACACCAATAAAAGAATGGACCTTGACATTTCCTTCTTCATCTTCCTCGCCCTCAAGCTTCAGGTGGATTTCATGCGTACTTTTATAGATCAGGAACAACCCTCCCGACAGCAGGATAAGGTCACGCCCTGAGATGGCCAGTTTTTCAAGCCATTCCTTATTGGCAAGGCTTACCCATTCACCGATATTGAACAATGGCGAAGTCAGGCTCATTACCCAGCTGAGGGACAGCAGCAGCAAAACCCGTGTGATCATGGCCAGCCCTAGACCCAGCTTCCTTGCTTTTTCCTGCTGATCTGCAGGCAGCTTACCAGAAAGGATAGATATAAACACAATATTATCAATACCCAGAACAATCTCTAAAAGAGTAAGCGTTAATAATGATATCCACGCTTCCGGGGTGGTAAAGAATTCCATAGCTTAAATGTTTACTGACGAATATATAAAAAAAGCTTGCTGAATTGTCAACAAGCTTTTTGATATATAGTTTTGCTGTCAGTTATTTAAACGTGACAGAGCCATAAGTTGTCTCTATCTGTACGGAAGAACTTCCTCCATTCCCTATTCTGCCGGTGTAACGTTTGGAAGAAGAATTTCTGCGGTCATCATTGTCGCCACTGCTGTTCACCTTCACATTGTCACCGTATTTAAAGCCGCCATAACTTTTCTGCAGGCTAAAATCGCCATTAAATGACTCTCCGAAGTTCAGGTTTACATCTACATAATCTGCATCGATGGCCAGCCTTTTACAGGCCGGGCTAATTTCGCCCAGGGTAAAGTTATTGTAACTCATTTTGAAGGTGCCGTCACCTCTCAAAGCAGCGATATTAATCCCGGTATATTGTGATCTGAGCGTAAGCTTTCCTGCTGATCCTATCGTTAATGAATTGTATTGCTGTTTGATCGTTGCAGCTCCTTTAACCGTATTGATATTGACTGTGGCATACTGGACATCCAGGTCAAGATTATTTACCGATCCTATCCTCAGGCCAGAACCATATTGCTGTTTGATCTGTGCGTCGCCCTTAATAGTGGTGATATTTACATTGGCATACTGCGCATTCAGGTTGAGCGTGCCCACGGTACCTATAGTTAAGCCTGAGCCATACTGCTGTTTGATGGAGGCTTTATTCAATTCACCTATATTGGTTTTTCCATACTGGACAGAGATATTATTGGTCACATCAGAAAGGTTTCCGGCAATAAAATCGCCGTATTGTACCTTTGCATCCAGCGGCCCGGAAAAATCATCGATGTTAACGTTCCCATATTGCTGTGACAAGCTTAATGCATTTGCAGCAGGAAGGTAAACGACATAAGCTACTTTTACTTCTCTTCTTCTGTTTCTTGAGGAGAACCAGCGCCCGCTATTGTTCTGATCTATAGTCGTTCTACAGGAAATGATATTCCCATCCTTGCCTGCGCTGATATTAACCTGGTCCATCAGTTCCTGGGCTTCCTTTTCATTATTACTGTAGGCTCTTACAGTTACATCAATTTTCACCTCTCTTTTATCCCATACTTTGATCACCATCGAACCATATTGATTATTCAATATTACTTTGTCTGATCTGTCTGCAGGAAAAGTTTTGCTGATCGTCCTGACGCGCACCGCATCGTCCCTGTCCTGCTTAACAACATGTCGATCTGAACGCTGGTCAATATTTGTATTAACCGCATAATCCGTATGCGCCGGTAATTCTGGTTGCTGTAATTCCTGGGAGGATGCGGATGTAAATGCTGCTGAAAATACTAAAACGCCCCAGATCATTAATTTGTTCATATTCTATTCTCTTTTTTAAACTCACTCACTTCCACGATGATCGATAACTGCTGACTAACCAGCTGCAGCTGCGCCTCCAGGTTTTTCACCATGGCCTTCACGATTAATTTCTGATTGGGGCTTGCAGGCAGTTGTTTTCTGAGACTGTCATAGGCAAGGCTCAAAGTTTGCAGGTCAGTACTGAATTTCCTGTAAAGTTCAGGGCTTGTTTCGGCAAAAATCTGTAAGCTGTCCCTCTTTTCTTCAATCAGGCTGGCAAACCTCACCTGTCTGTTGGCGTAGGCTGGGCTCACATCGGCAATGCTCATTTTATTCTTTTTAACCGGAGAGACAAAGAAAAATGTAAAGGCCAGCAATACAATGGCCGAAGCCGCAATACTCATCCATAGCTGGATGTTAATTCTCTTTTTTGATTTCTTTTCGTCAAGCTCCTTCTCAATCCTGTCCCACAGGTTTGCCGAGGGACGATCTGTATCAAATTCTTTTTTATTTTCCTTAATAAAGTCCTCAATTTGTGTGTTCATCTCTTCCTCCTGTCTTTTCTAACATATTTTTTAATTTCATTTTTGCACGCATCAACTGTGAACGTGAAGTCACCTCAGAGATTTTCAAAATGTGCGAAATCTCTTCATGGTCATATCCTTCAAACAGATATAGGGTAAGTACTACCCTGTATCCATCAGGCAAACGCCTAACTGCCGCTTTCACCTCTTCTACCTTCCATTGCAGTTCTTCATGGTCATCTGTTTTCAGTTCCGCAATTTCCATCCCGTCTATACTTACAAACTCGGCCCTTCTTTTTCTCAGACAGTTGATGGATTTATTGACAATGATCTGTTTGAGCCAGAGGCCAAAAGTGGTATCGCCCCTGAAATCGCCGATACGGGTAAAAGCATCCAGAAAAGCTTCCTGCAAAACATCTTCAGCTTCGGCCTCATGGTTGACGATCCTGAGGGCAGCACTGTACATAGCTTTCTCATACAATTTGTACAATTCAAATTGTGCTTTTCGGTTCCCGCTGCGGCAACCATTTACCAGATCAATATTCTTATCTATGTATACTGCTTCCAATGTTTTCGTATTCGCTGTAAATGACACAGGCTTTTTAGAAACGTTGCACTTGATGTAAAAAACTTTTGAATATACTATGCTAAATCAAGATCCTCTGAAATATATGGCTCAAAATGAATATTTTTGCGGCTTAATCCGATTGAATAATGTTAAGAACAACAACTTGCGGAGCGCTGACTTTAGATAATTTAGGCGAAAACGTAATTCTGTGCGG
>Ga0163161_10000627_pt1 | contig 28166 bp, 32 predicted proteins | sample S45metaG_FD_129847 | JGI IMG/M metagenome (GOLD analysis project Ga0163161, IMG submission 129847) | Switchgrass rhizosphere microbial communities from Kellogg Biological Station, Michigan, USA - S4-5 metaG | ecosystem: Host-associated > Plants > Roots > Rhizosphere > Soil | place: USA... | reverse complement strand
GAACCGAACGGGAAGGCGTAATAAGTAGAATCCTCGCTCCGCAGCACGAACCATTCCCCTGTCGAAGGCCTCCAAAACGCGATATCAGCCTTGCCGTCACCCGTAAAGTCACCCGGCACCGGCTTGTCCGTCGAAGCCCCGAACTGCGCCCCGTAAACCGTACCGTTAGAACTTCGATAGTAATACCACTCACCAACGCTCGGCCTGAAGATCGAAATATCCGACTTTCCGTCGCCGTCAAAATCGAACGGCGTCCGCTGACTCGTAGCATTGTAATGCCCAAAGTAGCCTGAAGCATGACATCCTGCGGTAGTGAACACACCGCCTGCGTAAAGATCGGCCCGCGAAACCGCGATGGCACTCACAAAGTCGTTCATTCCGGTTCCGAGAGCCGACCAGCTTGTGCCGTTCCATTTAGCGATGTTATTGGCCAAGATGCCCCCTGCGGTCGGAAACTGTCCACCTGCGTATACATCCGATCCAGATACGGCGATAACCCCCACTGACGGGTACTCACCACCGGTCATTCCGCTTCCGAGTGCTGACCAGCCAGTACCGTCCCATTTCGCGATATTATTTGCCGGAACGCCGCCCGCGCTTGTAAAGATTCCACCCACGTAGACATCCGTGCCCGATACGGCGATTGAGTCGACTTCTGGCTGGGGGTTGCCGCCACTCATTCCTGTTCCGAGAGCGGACCAGGTTGTGCCGTTCCATTTGGCAATGAAATATGCCGGAACACCGCCTGCGGCGTTGAAAACGCCTCCCGCGTAAACATCCGTTCCCGACACGGCGAGAGCGTACACTGCGGTTAGCCCGCCGCCAGTCATTCCGGTTCCCATAGCCGACCAACTTGCGCCATCCCATTTGGCGATGCGACGCGCCGACACACCGCCTGCGATCGTGAAATTTCCACCCGCGTAGACATCCGACCCCGAGACGGCAATAGCGTAGACACCACCACCGTTCAATCCACTTCCGAGAGCGTACCAGTTTGAGCCGTCCCATCTTGCGATATTTCTTACCAAAAGGCCGCCTGCTGTCGTGAAAAATCCGCCTGCGTACACGTCCGTCCCCGATACTACAATGTCCAGGACGCTACCGTTCATCCCAGCTCCCAGCGCCGACCAGCTTGTGCCATTCCATTTAGCGATGTTATTTGCCGGAACGCTGCCTGTGGTAGTGAAATACCCACCTACGTATACATCCGCCCCTGATACGGCCACGGCGGCAATACCGAAGCCGGCACCGTCTATTCCGGTCCCAAGAGCCGACCAGCTTGTCCCGTTCCATTTAGCGAGGTGATTTACGGAAACCCCTCCCGCGGTCGTGAAGTTTCCGCCCGCGTAGACATCTGACCCCGATACTGCAATCGCGTTGACTTCCGCAGCGCCGGTGCCAAGGGCGTTCGTTATTCCGGTTCCAAGCGCAGACCAGCTGGCCCCGTCCCATTTAGCGATATTATTTGCTGAAACGTTGCCTGCGGCCGCGAACATCCCACCAGCATAGAGATCCGTTCCCGATACGACGACGATCGTATCGACCTGGCCATTCATTCCGTTTCCGAGGGGCGACCAGCTCGTGCCGTTCCATTTAGCGATGCTGCTCGCGAAACCGCCGCCTGCGAAACTGAAAAATCCGCCCACGTAAACATCCGAGCCTGACACCGCGACAGCATGGACCCTACCATCCGTTCCCGTTCCAAGAGCCGACCAGTTTGTGCCGTTCCATTTAGCGATGGAATTCGCCGGAACGCCGCCTGCGCTCGTGAACTGCCCACCTACGTAAACATCCGTCCCCGATACGGCGACCGCGTTGACCACGTTATTCAGTCCGGTTCCGAGAGCTGACCAACTTGCCCCGTTCCATTTAGCTATACGACTCGCCGAAGCTCCGCCTGCCGTTGTGAATACTCCGCCTGCGTAAACATCCGTGCCCGATACGGCGATTGCATTGACCGTGTTATTCAGTCCGGCTCCGAGAGTGGACCAGCTCGTGCCGTTCCATTTAGCGATACGATTTGCCGACACACCGCCTGCCGTCATGAACTGCCCACCTGCGTAAACATCCGTCCCTGATACGATGAGGGCATAGACAGCACTGTCGGTTCCCATTCCAAGAGCCGACCAGCTTGTGCCATCCCATTTCGCAATGTGGTTTACGAATATGTTTCCAACAGCAGTAAAGTCACCGCCGATGTAGATATTTCCGGCTGCATCGGATGCCATCGCCCGTACCCGGCTGCTTGCTCCTGGTATTCCAAATCCGTCATCCCAGCCATCATTACAGCTGCCCTCAGGCGTCGAACCGTTCGGGCCGCCTTTAGGAAGGAAACGCGGCTCGCCGTTTGGCCCGTAAGACATCCGAATGCCCTTCGCGTCAAAACTGCCAACGGAGCCATTCTTTATCGTTCCGTCAGAATTCAAGACAGAGGAAAGCGGCACGCCCGTATTCGAAAGCGATCTCGACTCAGGCCGGTCATTCAAAACATCTGATTGTGATCGGGGTGTCCTGGTGTCGGCAACACTCGGACGCGTCAAATAGCTAACGGAAACTACCACGAGGACTACACACACGCCTATTAAGGCGTAAACACGAGAAGTTGATACATTTTGGAAGACAGATATTTTCATGGAAGGGAACCTACTCTTATGGCGGGAATTTTATGGCCTTCTCGGCCAAATAGTCAAGCAAAAACCGCTTCACGAGAAAAATCCGCATTTTCCGCATTTTGGCATTTAAATCAGCTCAGAAAAGGTATATGATTTGCAGCCCATCGGTCTTCGGCCTTTGGTTTTGGTCTTTGAAAAACAGTTTCGGACACGCTCGGACAGTTCGGACAGGCCGGACAAGAGAATACTCCGGACAGCCGGACACCGGACAACGGCTTGGGTCGCATCGCCGAGCGGAAAAGCTGTGCTTTTCCGTCGAGCTGCTTCGTCTATCTCGGCGGCTACGCCGCCACTTGGAGGCGCAGCCTCGGCAGCGGATGGAGCCGCTCGGCAAACAATCTGACCCAGATCGGGGTAAATTGACATTCGCGGCGGCCGCGACTAGAGTTCTCTGGAACCGAAATTCAACAATTGACGCGAAGGATCGGGCCGCAGCTCGAGCTCCGGCCTTTGCCATTCGTGAAGGAGATCGAATTTATGCGTGTGATACTTGCGGCGGTTTTGGGCGGCATCGTGATGTTTGCGTGGGGTGCGTTCTCGCACATGGTGCTGAATATCGAGGGCGATGTATTCAAGCCGTTGCCCAACGAGGCGGCCGTGTCGGCGGCGATGAAGGCGAATATTTCTGCCGACGGTGTCTATTTCATGCCCGGCATCGACATGAATAAAAAGCCGAGCGAGGAAGAGCAGGCGGCCTGGGCGGCAAAATATAAGGAAGGCCCGACCGCCATGGTGGTCTATCACGCGACGGGCGACGACGTCTTTACGCCGAAGCAATTCGGCGTGCAGTTCGCTTCTTGCCTTGGCTCGGCGTTGATCGCGGCGATCATTCTGATGTTAGCATCGGTCGGTTTTGCTCGCGGCGTGATCATCACTACGCTGATCGGCCTCGCCGGCTGGGTCGCGATACTGATACCGTACTGGAACTGGTACAAGTTCCCGTTCGAATTCATTCGTATCGACCTGATCGATCAGATCGTCGGGTGGTTCCTCGCCGGACTCGTTATCGCGTTCTTCATGCGAGCACGTCCGTCAAGGGCCTACTAGCCCGCTTGATCGCGAGCGGAAGAGGCAGCCACCGTTGCGGCCGGCTATAGGTTCGTGTGTTGAGAGCGTCGATCTGCCGTTCGGCCTCGGTTCGGAGGTCGTCCGGCGGCAGATCGGCCTGGCTGTTGTAGCAGGCATGGATAATGCAAACAGCCGGCTTTGCGGTCGCGTGGACGAGACAGCCGACGCCTTTTTCAAAAAGCGGACAAGCGAACGTCCGTGAAAACGTGTCGCCGTTAGCCGTCAAACCGTATTTCGAGACCGCGTCCTCGATACGTCTCTCGACACTAAGCCGTTGGGCGTCCGGCATAGCGTTCAGAACGTTCCTGATCGCGACCGCTTCGAGCCGCGAGATATGGACATTGACAAAATGGGCATCGAGGCAACATGCGCCCGGTGTCGCGCACGTCAGGCAATTCTTGGCTCGCGATTCGAATTTTGTAATTTCAAATTTGAGACCGGCCTTGAGCTTGTTTAGTTTGTCGAGTGCTCGCGTTTCGCTGATGGGTTTCATACGGGGTTTTGGCGCGTGATACAATTTTCGAACAAATCAGATTTTTACATATTTCGAAATTATGTTGAAAGAAGGCGATAAGGCACCAGATTTTACGGCTAAGGACCAAGACGGCAATACGGTCAAGCTCTCGGACCTAAAAGGCCAGCGTGTCGTGCTTTATTTTTACCCGAAGGACGATACGCCCGGCTGTACGAAGGAAGCATGTTCATTTCGCGACGCCGACGACGTGTATCGAAAAAAGAACATTCGGGTGCTCGGCGTTTCGACCGATGACGAAAAGTCCCATCAGAAGTTCATTTCAAAGTTCCAGCTGCCCTTTGACCTATTGGCCGATACCGACAAAAAGATCGTTAACGCATACGGCGTTTGGGGCGAAAAGAGTATGTATGGTAAAAAATACATGGGTACGAACCGCAAGACGTTCCTGATCGACGAGATGGGTAAGATCGTCAAGATCTTCGACAAGGTGGATGTCGCGGCGCATGCCGATGAAGTTTTGGAGGCTTTTGGTGAGAAATAGAATAAGCGTTATTCGTTGTTTGGTCGTTTTGGCGGCAGCTATGTTGCTTTCATTTGTATCGGGCTGCCAGCGGGCACAGCTTGCGGAATACAAGCCGTATGCCAACGACACTGAGGTGCCGCGCATCTCTGTCGAGGACGCCAAGAAGGATTACGATTCAGGCATTGCCGTCATCGTCGATAGCCGCGATGCAAATGCCTATGCGCAGGAACATATCAAGGATTCCATCAATATTCCGACTGGCTCAGGCGAAGCCGAATACTCAAAGATACCGCAGGGCAAAAAGATAATCGTCTACTGTTCCTGACCGAACGAACACACGAGTGCCAGTTTGGCATTCCAACTGAACCAGAAGCAGATACCGGAAACATACGCACTGAAAGGCGGAACGCAGGGTTGGAAGAGCGCAGGCTATCCGATGGAAGGCACGGGCGCCGGGCCCGCAGTACCGATCTTTAAGAACGGCGAGCCTGTTGAGCCGGCGGGCTCCTCGAACGCCCCGGCTCCGCCGAATTATTGATCTGATCTGCTCGACAGGACGTCGCAGATACGTACCGCCGCGTGGCCATCCCACAGCGGCGGTATTTTTGTGTCCGTTTTGCGCGTCTGTGAAACGGCATCGAACGCCGCCCGTTTGATCTTTTCCGCATCGGTGCCGACGAGCACGTTGGTACCCATCTCGATCGTGATCGGCCGCTCAGTGTTATGCCGCAACGTCAGGCAAGGAATTCCGAGAACGGTGGTCTCTTCCTGCAAGCCACCCGAGTCGGTAAGCACCAACCTTGCACCGCTGTAGAGCCGTAGGAAATCAAGATAGCCGAGCGGTTCGATCAGCTTCAGGTTCGAGCCGGCGATACGATCATCGAAGCCGAACTCTTCGATCTTCGCCCGCGTTCGCGGATGCACGGGAAAAACGATGGGCAGCTTCTCCGCTATCGCGAGCGAGGCATCAAGGATGCCGGAAAAGACGGCTTTGTCGTCGACATTCGACGGGCGGTGAAGCGTCAGCACGGCATAGTCGCGGCCCGTCATGCCCAGGCTTTCTCGCACACCCGAGGCCTCGGCGACCTTAAGATGCTCCATCAAGGAGTCGATCATGACGTTACCGACAAAGCTGATCTTATCGGCCGAAATTCCCTCTTGCCTCAGATTGTAGTCCGCGTCATGCGAAGTCGTGAACAGCAGGTCCGATATCGCGTCGGTCAGTATGCGGTTGATCTCCTCGGGCATCGTCCGGTCGCGTGAACGCAGTCCCGCCTCGACATGAGCGACCTTGACACCGAGCTTAGAGCAAACAAGCGCGCACGCGATCGTTGAGTTCACATCTCCGACAACGACGACCCAATCAGGCTGTTGTTCAATGACGACAGGCTCAAACGCGGTCATTATCTTCGCCGTCTGGACCGCGTGCGATGCCGATCCAACGCCGAGATGGATATCGGGTTTCGGCATGCCGAGATCGTCAAAAAAAGCATCCGACATCGACGGGTCATAGTGCTGTCCTGTATGCGCGATCATCGGCATAAATTCCGACGGCCGTCGCCGCATTTCGGCATAGATCGGCGCGACCTTCATGAAATTAGGCCGGGCGCCCGCAATAAGGAGGATCTTTAGCATTAAAGTCTAACGACTCGTGCCCTGCAGCCATTCCGAATTTCCATCGACAGGGCATTGCGTGTATCGACCACGAGCGAAGCCAATTGACAAACGCGATCGTAATCGACATTTGAATGCTCAGTACAGATGACTACGCAATCGGAGCCGCTAAGCAACTCGTCGGTCAATTCCTGATTTTGCAGCGGCTCCCCGTCGCCGATCGTGTAGGCATGATCAAATGTGACCTCGGCGACGAAGGGATCGTGGTAAACGACATTAGCGCCGTCGGCACGCAGCAGATCGATGATCGACAGGGCGGGCGATTCGCGCATATCGTCGATGTCTTTTTTATATGCGACCCCGAGTATCAATATCTTTGAGCCGTTCACAGCCTTTTTGTCTTCGTTCAGGGCGTTGGTTATTAGCTCGACGACATAATTTGGCATCGTCGAATTCACCTGCTCGGCCAAGCTGATAAATTGCGAGTCAAAGCCATGCTGACGCGCCTTCCACGACAGATAATGCGGATCGAGGGGTATGCAGTGCCCGCCGATGCCAGGCCCGGGAAAGAACGGCATAAAGCCGAACGGCTTTGTCGCCGCGGCACGCACGACCTCCCATGTGTCGATTCCGAGTGCATTGCAGAGCTTTGCCATCTCGTTGGCCATGCCGATGTTTATTGCACGGAACGTGTTCTCCCAGAGCTTTGCGGCCTCGGCGACGCGGGCCGATGAAACGGCATGCACCTCGCCGACGATCTGGCTGTAAAGCAGCGCAGCCGCGGCGGTCGAGTCTTCACTGACACCGCCGACGACCTTTGGTATGTTATGCGTCTGGAATTGCGGATTGCCCGGATCGACACGCTCCGGCGAGAATGCGAGCAGGAAATCCTCGTCGAGTTTGAAGCCGCGGTCCTCGAACATCGGCCGCAGCACTTCGTCGGTCGTGCCAGGATACGTCGTCGATTCAAGAATGATCAGCTGCCCGCGGCGCAGGTATTTTTGTATCTCGCCGCCTGCGGTCAGGATGTAGGACATGTCAGGGTCCTTGGTCTTTCTTAGCGGCGTCGGGACGCAGATGATAATAACGTCGCATTCCGCGAGCCGGCCGAAGTCGGTCGTCGCGGTCAGCCGGCCCTCGTCGACGCACGTCTTGACGTTTTCGGCGGCCACATCGACGATATACGACTTTCCTGAATTGATCTCCCCGGTCTTTGAATCATCGACCTCAAATCCAACCGTTCTAAAGCCTTTGAGTGCAAACTCGACGATCAACGGCAGGCCGACGTAGCCGAGGCCGATAACGCCGATCAGCGCCTCCCGGCCCGTGATCCGATCTTCCAATTCGTGTCGCATTATGTATTGATGACCTGTGCTCGCTCGCGTCCGGCGGGGATCGTGGGCTAAGGCCGGGTAAATTTTATCAGAGCAGGAATAGTCTTGACTAACAAGCATCGCTTTGGATAGCTTAGAAACAGCAGTCCGCGCTCGGCTGTTCCGTTCAAAAGCTCAAAGATCAAAAAATCAAAGATCCAAGGTCATTTCCAGTTTTTAGCCGCGATCTATGGCTAACGAGATAACGTCTAGTAATCCTGTCGTCAAGTCAGTCATCGAGGGCGAGGCCCCGAGGCCCGCTCGGCTTGCCGCCTCGCGCGGAGCTCTGCCTTTGTCGCAGGCGGACCTGCTCGAGATACTCGTCAGTTTTGCCGGCGGATCGGACGCGGAGCTGAGAGACAACGCCGTCGCCACGCTCCAATCGCAATCCGCCGAGGCGATCGAGGCGGCCTTTCGTTCGGGTACGATCTCGCCTGACGTCCTGGCGTATTTCGCCGGCCAGGCCGAGCTGCCTTCGTCGATCCATGAGGCCGTCGTACTCAATCCCCAAACTCCTGCACCGGCGATCGCGCAGCTCGCACGACAAACCCAGCAAGGTCCGCTGCTCGAGTTGATCTCTTTCAACCAGCAGCTGCTGATACAAAACCCGGCGATCCTCGACGCGATCCTCGGCAACTCCGCCCGGACCGCCGAGGCCGAGCGGCGCGCCGCCGAGATAAAACGCGAATTCTTTGAAAAGGAACGCGGCGCTCAGCAGATCGCCAACGAGCTGCGCGCCCAGGGCAATGCGGCCGCTGCCGAGTTCATCGAACAGTCCGAATTTGCCTCGGATCTCGACGGCTCGGGCCTGAGCCTCGACGATGCGGCCCTCATCGCCCAGATGATCGAGGTGCCCGACCGCGAGACCGACGATTCATGGCTCAGCCTCGAATACATCGAGGAGATCTATGAGGAAACTGAGGAAGAGCGCCAAGCGGCCATCGGCAAGATCATCGGAGAGTTGAATGCCGAAGGTGACGAGCTCACGTCAGAACGCGTCTCGATGATCAACCGCATCATGAAGATGAGCGTGAAGGACCGCGTAAAACTCGGCATGAAAGGCGATCGGGAGGCCCGCAACATTTTGATCCGCGACCCGAATCGGCTAGTCTCGTCGGCCGTGGTCAACAACCCGCGCATCAGCGAACAGGAGATGGAGATGGTATCGGCAATGCGCTCGATACCGGAGGAGATACTTCGCCAGGTTGCCGCCAACCGGCTTTGGTCGCGAAGCTACAATATTGTCCATAACCTCGCCCGCAATCCGCGCACGCCGCTCGCCAATGTGATGACCATCTTGAGCCGCCTACAGCTTCGCGACCTGGTCGCACTTTCAAAGAACCGCAACGTCTCCGACAACGTCCGACGTCAAGCGCTTCGCCTGTATACCCAGCGAACCGGCGGCAAATCGACGTTTTAAAGAAACTCGCTCACGCGGCCGGTCTTTACGAATGAGCCCGCCATGTCGGTCAACGTGTGGCTCGCCGCACCCAGCCAGAGACCGGCAAACACAAACAGTAAAAAATGTTCGCCAAAATTCGCCTGCGTGACCTGGCCTATTGACCGCCAGGTATTTGTTAGGTCTGCCATTGCCGGCAACCGGCCGCCGCGATAAGTCGCATAGACAAAGGTGGCCGCAAAGGCGACAACCGAAACAACGCCGAGGAAATAGATCACGCGGATCAGCGCTCCAAATACCAAGCCGTGCGAAAATCGCGACCTGTGCCTGAAAAAGCTGCGATACGGGAACCAAAGGAAGCGGAGGAGCGACCAGCGTGAATATTGCCGCGAAACCGTGTCCAGGTCAGGCCCGAACATCAATCCGCCGAATATGAACGCGGCCGCGACGACCGCTGACATCGAAACACTCCGGGAATAGGCATAAACACCCGCCGCAACGGGTGCGGCAAGCAAAAATGTGATCCCATCGTGTGTCCGGCCGCTCGGCATCGCCTGATTTTACCGCAGTTAGGCGTGGTTGGGGACGACTGTGCTACTATTTTCGTTCCGTTAATGGGATCGATCTGGCAAAAACTTCGGACGACGCTCGCGATGATCAAGTTCGAGCACACGCTTTTTGCGTTGCCGTTCGCCTTTTTGGGGGCTATCCTGGCCGCGAACGGCCTGCCAAGCAGGCGGCAATTGCTCTGGATCACGGTCGCAATGGTCGGGGCACGCTCGGCCGCGATGACCTTCAACCGTATTATTGACAAGGATTACGACGCCGCGAACCCGCGAACCGCGGGCCGCGAATTGCCTACGGGCAAGCTGTCTGTGGGATTTGCGTGGGTATTCCTCTATGTCGCCGTAATAGTTTTCCTGATCGCCTCGTACTCGCTGAACTGGATGACGTTTGCCCTGTCGCCGGTCGCGTTGATCTTTGTTCTCGGATATTCCTATGCAAAGCGATTTACGGCCTTTGCCCACCTGCTACTCGGTGCGGCCCTGGCCATATCGCCCTCAGCGGCCTGGATCGCTGTCCGCGGCAGCCTGACGGACGAGGTGCCCCTCCTGCTGTCGCTGTTTGTGCTGATGTGGACAGCGGGGTTCGACGTCCTGTATGCCTGCCAGGACTTCGAATATGACCGGAAGCACGGCCTCAGGTCGATTCCGGCACGGTTTGGCATCAAAAATGCTCTTTGGATATCGCGGCTATTTCACTTTCAGGCCTTTATCGTTTTATTATTGTTATATTTAGCGACGGGTTTGAGCAGGGTATCGCTGGTCGGCGTCATCGCGGTCGGGGCTCTTTTTGTCTACCAGCACACGCTGGTGAGGGCCCATGACCTATCGCGTATGAACGCGGCGTTCTTTACGACCAACGCTTTTGTCAGCGTCATACTCTTAGCTACTTTCGGGGGCGCCGTGTTCGCTGCCGGGATCTGAAATATGCGTCTGAGACGAAAAAGAAATATCGCCTGCCTCGAGGGCCTCTGGGAAAAGCGGACTGAGGACCGGCTCAACGTCCTACCCGCGCTCGAGCTGATCTCGAAGACGATGGAGTCCAAATTCAGCCATCTCACGTGCAACACGCGCGAGGAGCTGCAATACAACCTCAACCTGCTCTGCAAGCGAAATTACGGCATTCTCTATCTCGCCTTTCACGGTTCGCCCGGAAAGATACACCTGCACAAGGAAAAGATCACTCTGACCGAACTCGCATCGATGATGAACCACCGCTTCGCTCGGTGGATAGTGCATTTCGGGACATGCAGCATGCTGAGAAAGCCGCGTGAGGTCGAGTATTTTGTCGAACAAACGGGCATCGCGCTCGCGACCGGCTTTACGCGTGATGTCGAGTGGATCGAGTCTTCGGCATTCGAGCTCCTGCTCTTTAAGGCGTTTCACACCTTCCAGAGCCCACGCGTCATCTGCCGCCACCTCGAGACAAAGTACCCCGACCTGGCGGAGTCTACAGGTTTTAGATACTTTCCTGAATTCCAGAATGGCCACGTTTACGCACAACCCTCAGCCCGATCTTGGCGCGGGCGACGAGGCGGTAGGAAGCGCTAACCCGTCAGCGTCTTCGGGACGTGTAGATCGGTCCCGATGCTCTTATTGAGCTTTTCGATGAAATACGCGGAGAGCAGCGGCGATTCTACTTCTACATTTTGGTGAACGAAGAAGTACAGGTCTTTAAGGCCCGCCTTTTTCCATTTCGCGATCCGCTCAATCCATTCGTCGAGCCGCGGATAGTCTGACTCGTGATTCGCACCGACCCAGCGAATGAAAGCAGCGTCCGTCGTCAGCCGCATGTGCATCAGGTCGCGGCGGCCGGCAGTGTCGACAAGAACGTTAGCGATGCCCCCTGTCTCAAGAAGGTCGTAAAGCCGCGTCGACACGTCCGGATCGGTATGCCACTCGCTCCTCCGGAACTCCATCGCGATGGATATGTCGAAGGTCCAGACGTTCTTTACAAAATTCTCGACGCGGTCATAGCCGCCCGCACCAAAATTGTCGTGCATCTGCAGGAACGGCATCCCCAGCTTTTCTTTTAAGAAGACGACATTCTCGGCGAACTGCTCGCACTTTTCGTCGACGTCCTTGAGGCGGGAATAATGCGTCACGCCCTGATTGAATTTCGGAAAGAATTTGAAGTTCTCGACGACGCCCTCACGCCAGGCGGTGTAGTTGTTTTCCCAATAGCGTTTGTAAAAGGTCGCGTTGAGCTCGATGCAATTGAATTGCGTCGAATAGTAATGCAGTTCGTCCTTCGCCTTGACCTCTTTCGGATAGAAGCCTTTCAGGTCCTTGCTGTTCCATTTGGCACAGCCGACGTAGACCTTCATCTCCTTGGCTTTGGACTTTGAGAGAACTCTCTTCGTGTCCGGATGATCGGGCGGGATGGTGAAATCGACCTGCGAGGGATCGTCGACCTTTCCAAATTTCATACGCTTTCAAGAATGCCTTTGAGCTTGCCAAGAGCTGCGGCCCAAAACTCTTTCAACTCGGCAGCCCGTTCTGCGTCGGTGATCTTCAGATGCTGAACGACGATCTGCGACTTGCCCTCGCCCTTTGCGTAAAGGTCGACGCTCAAGCGTGTGGTACCATCGCTCCAGACAGCCCGGGCCGACTTGTTCTCGGTCGACTTCGTTATATCGATCGGCTCGACAAGCCATTCAGCTCGTATCCCATCATCGATAAAACTACGATAAATCTCGCCGACCGGCACCGCGATCGTCTTGCTCACGCTGATCTCAAAGCCGTCCGCCTTCTCGCCGCGCGCCCGTAATCCGCGGTCCCATTGGTAGCTCGTCGATAACAGGCCCATGTTCCATTCGCCGAGCGGCTTGAGGCCGTCAATGCTCTGGATAAGCGCGTAAATGCCCTGCGAATTCAGGCGTTTTGCACCTTTTTCGTCAAGGATCTCGAACCACTCGACCATCGTCTTCCCGGTCTTTTCGACAACGACCTTGTCGGTGATGATGCTTCCCTGTTTAGCTGGCTCGGCCATAACGTGCTGGATTTTGTTCGATTTTATCACACGTTACGCAGTTTCCATTTTGTCGAAATTGAAGTAAATTACTCAGGCAAAACGGAGAGGAAAATCTATGATCAGTGCCGCGACAAAACGCTCTATCCTTCGCTGGATCCACATTATCGTCACAATTCCGATATTCGGTTACATTTACGGTCCGGCTGCGGAGGTCGAACAGTACGCGGGTGCGGTTCGATTTGTTTTCGTTCCTGTTATGGTGTTTTCCGGGTTGTGGATGTACTCGGGCATTGTCTTCGCCATCATTGGCGTCGCGGCATTGCTCGGCACGTATCAGCTGCTTGGATTTAATTGGGCTGTCCTAAGTGTGGTGGCGCTATTCATCATGCGGGCGATCTGGATGGCGATGCGTGCGCGTCAGCCGAAGGGTGCGAAATAGAATGAAAAAGGGAAACAAAAACGAATTGATGCCGGAACACCGCATTGAGCTTCTCGGCGACTTAAAGAAGCGTTTTGAGAAAAACATGGGCCGCCACAAGGGCCTCGACTGGGCCAAGGTCGCGGCAAAGCTGGAAGCCGACGCCAAAAAACTGTGGTCGCTCGCTGAAATGGAACGAACCGGCGGCGAGCCGGATGTTGTCGGATTTGACAAAAAGGCCGGCGAATACATTTTTTGCGATTGCTCTCCGGAGAGTCCCGCGGGCCGCCGAAGCCTTTGCTACGACGGAGCAGCACTCGAATCGAGGAAGGAACACAAACCGAAAAACAGCGCTGTAGATCTGGCCGCTGCGATTGGCATTGAGCTTTTGACGGAAGACGAATATCGAGAGTTGCAGCAGCTTGGAGAGTTCGATCTGAAGACGTCTAGCTGGGTAAAAACGCCCACCGATATCAGAAAACTAGGCGGTGCCATCTTCTGCGACCGCCGCTTCAGCCGCGTCTTTACGTACCATAACGGTGCGGAATCTTATTATGCCGGCAGAGGCTTCCGAGGCTCGCTAAGGGTCTAGATTTTGAGATAATGGATGGATGCAGTTCTCATTCGACCCAAATCTGCGTGAGATCGCCTTCAGAGTCGAGGACGGCGAGCGGCTGACCTTTGATGAAGGCCTCGCCCTCTACAAAACGACCGACCTCAATGCCCTCGGCAAGCTGGCGGACACCGTCCGACGTCGAAGGCACGGCTTGACGACGTATTACAACGTCAACCGCCACTTCAACCACACGAATATCTGCGTCGCCGATTGCAAGTTTTGCGGGTTTTATCGTCGGGCCCGGGCTGAGGATGCTTACACTCACTCGGTGGAAGGGGCTTTGGACATTGCTCGTGCCGCCGTCGGCGAAGGGGCGACGGAACTGCATATCGTCGGCGGGCTGAACAGCAAGCTGCCGTTTGAGTATTACACCGACCTTTTCTCATCGCTAAAGCGTGAGTTTCCGAAGCTGCACCTAAAAGCCCTGACGATGGTCGAGTTGGATTTCATGGCGCGGTTTTACAAGATGTCGGACGAAGAGCTTATCGAAAAGCTGCACGCGGCCGGAATGGACTCGTGCCCGGGCGGCGGAGCCGAGATCTTTGCCGAGCCGACGCGTTCGCGGATATGTGATCACAAGACCAACGGCCCTCGATGGCTTGAGCTTGCGGGAAAAGTTCACAAGGCTGGCTTGAAGACCAACGCGACGATGCTCTACGGCCACATCGAGTCTATCGAAGACCGCGTCGATCATTTCGTACAGCTTCGCGAGCAGCAGGACAAGACCGGTGGCTTTCAGTGCTTTATCCCGCTCGCGTTCTATCCGCCGGGCACGGCTATCTCCCAGCTTCCCGGCCCCGACGCGATCGACAACCTCAAGACCATCGCCGTCTCACGCCTGATGCTCGACAACTTCGACCACATCAAGGCCTACTGGGTCATGCTCGGCAAAGCCACCGCCCAGACCGCCCTCCACTTTGGCGCCAACGACCTCGACGGCACCATCACCGACGGCGGCGAGCTCACCCACAGCTACTCCGTCGAATCCGGCGGCGAGGTAAAAATGACCAAACAAGAGATCATCGAAATGATCCAACGCGCCGGCTTCGACCCCGTCGAACGCGACACCGTCTACAACCGCGTCGCTGCAGTGTAAGTTTGTCGTCCAGTTCTGCGTTGAGTGAAGTGTGGGTGCGACGTTCTGAGAAGACTTTATGACGGCTGTTATCGAAAAGTGTGCGTTCGATGAGGAGAATGAGCGACAACTGTTCATGCTTGAATTGTCCACGCCTGAAGAACTGCCCGCACACGTCGATTTACATTCGCCTAACTTCGGATGCGTGCTTGCTTGGAATGCTTGTGACACCACAACGGAAGAGGTGGCTGCGCTCGTGGAACCTCTAATCAAAGCTGGGTGCGTTTACTTTTCTTGCTGGGGTCCCGATTGTGAACGTGTCCATGACATTATCGATGAGTGCGACCCGTACACTGAGTCGGTAATAATGACGACTTGGCATGAAAAGGTACCGATTGAAGAAGCACTTTGGTACTTCCTCAACTGCACTTGGCCAGACGACGAGTTTCGAGATTCGTTTCGTGCTTCCATAGCGATTACCGTGGGCTCACGCGAGTGGGCCGCTACCGCGCGTGGCGCTGTGAACGATCCTAAGACCTTTACGCAGGCCGTTTCGGACGGCGAAACGGGTCATAAGCTCTTTGCGAAGCCCTAAGAGCCCGGCGCGAAGCATTGCAACTCGCTCAGGAAGCCCTAAAAGTGCCTCACGAAGCGGTGCAAATCGGTCACGAAGCGGGTAAAATGGCTCCCGAAGCAGTACAAACCAGTTCCGAAGTACAATAAGTCACCCACGAAGCGGTGAAAGTCCCTCACGAAGGCCATTAACGAATTAGGAGAGTTGTGATGACATTAAATTGGCATAACAGGCGAACGTTCCTTGGTGCCGTTACGGCGGGAGTGGCAGGCGGACTGTTGGCGAAAACCGCCTTTCCATCATCTTTAGCGAACGACTTGCCGATCTCGCTAGGACCTTCAGCAAGCGAATACCTCCTCACTGACGGCATTAGTTACTTGAATACAGGGACATTGGGCCCGTGCCGTCGCGAAACGATCGAAGCGTCGTTAAATGCCTGGCAAGACTTAGAGTCAATGCCCGTGAAGTTTTATGGCATACAGGGAGCCGAGGCTTTGGCGGAAAAGACGCGAACTGTCGCCGCGCGATTCCTCGGCTGTGATCTGAGCGAGGTCGTCATCACGAACAGCACCACGAGCGGCATGAACGCCGTTGCTCAGGGCCTGCGGCTTACAACGGGCGACCGCATCCTGATAACCGACCAGGAACACAGCGGCGGGCTCCATTGCTGGAAATATTTCGAAAAATACTACGGCGCGAAGATCGATACCGTCGCGATACCGCGAGGCGAGTTCGACTCGGCGGCCATCCTGGACAGGATAAAAAAGGCGATCGACAAGAGGACAAAACTTATCAGCGTAAGCCACGTGTTCTCATCGACCGGACTGCGGATGCCCGTCGCCGAGATCTCAGCGTTGGCTCGTGCGAATGGTGTTTTTTGTATAGTCGACGGAGCACAGGCCGCCGGGGCGATCAAGGTGAATGTCAAAGAGTTAGGCTGTCACGCGTATGCGACCAGCGGACATAAGTGGCTGATGGGCCCAAAGGGCACCGGTCTGCTGTATGTCTCAAAGGACTCGCAGACGGCCATTCGCCCAATGCAGTTCGACGAGTCCTACAATACCTACAACAACGGCAATGGCGTCGTGAACCTGCCATGCATTCTTGGCCTCGCAAAGGCGATCGAGTACCTGGAATCTGTCGGCATCAGCAAGGTCGAAGAGCATAACTTGTCCCTTCGAAACCGGCTCTATGATAACCTGCAAAACCTGCCAAATCTGACCATCGTCAGCCCTCCGGCCGGAGCGCTGGCTTCTCCGATGCTCGCGTTGCTTCTTGAGGATAAGTTTCCGCGAGGACCCTTTGTAAAGATGCTTCTCGACAAACACAAGATAGTGATCCGTCCGACCCATAAGGAATTCGGTTTCAACGGTATCCGGTTCTCGATGCATATCTTCAACACGGAAAAGGAAGTTGACCGAGCCTCTGAGATCGTTCGCAAGGAACTGGCGACCTAGAATGTTGCCGTGTAAGCTATTCCACCTCTATTCTACGATCTAAAGTCTTGTCATAATGGATACCGGCGCGGTGTACTTTTGTTAAAGGGGAGAGTTTATGCGGAAGAACTGCGCTTTGGTAGTCAATGGTTTGATCTTGATCGTGCTCGCGACTGCGTTCGGAGTGTTTTCTCAATCGGTCAGCTCGGATGATGCGAAACGGCTGCAGAGATTTGAGAAGCGAGTCGACGACCTGCGTCAGCGGCTTAGGATCCCGGGCATGTCGGTTGGCATTGTCAAAGACCAAAAACTTGTATGGGCCAAAGGATTCGGTTACGCGGACGTCGAGAACAAGATCCCGGCGACGCCCGACACTCTCTTTCACCTCGCCTCGATAACCAAGACCTTCGCGTCGTTGCTGATCATGCAGCTTGTCGAGCAAGGAACGCTTGACCTGAATGAGCCGGTCTCGCATTATTCGAGCGACTTTAAGGACGACTCGGTAAAGATCAAGCACTTGATCACTCACACCTCGGCCGGCACGCCGGGCGAGAGCTTCCAGTACAGCGGCAAGCGCTATGGCTACCTGACGGCGGTCATCGAGAAAAAGACAGGTAAGAAGTTTACGGAGATGGTCGTCAAAACTTTCTTTGAGCCGCTCGGAATGACCGAGAGCGTTCCGTACCACAAGATCGTGGATGAGAGCGACAAGTGGATGGGTTCGCTCGGCAAGGAACGCCTCGATCGTTACAAAGAAAATTTAACGAGATTCGCGCAGCCGTACACATATTACGGCTCGGGCGAGACCGTTCATACCACGTACCCTTATCCGGAATACAACGGTGTCTCTGCGGGAATACTGTCGACCGTCGTTGACTTGGCGAAATACGACGCCGCTATCGACCGCCATGTTCTTATCAAGAAGCAGACGCAGGAAAAGGCATGGACGCCTTTTATTGCGAACAGCGGTAAGCAACTCCCATACGGATTGGGCTGGTTCGTTATGGACCAGCACGGACACAAGCTGGTCTGGCATACGGGGGATTGGGGAAGCGGATTCTCGGCCCTGCTTCTCAAGATACCCGAGAAAAATGTTTCGCTTATTCTGCTCGCCAATAGCGAGGCACTCATCGAACATCAATATTCGGTAGGCGAGGTGATGGTGGATGATGCTGTTCGTAACGTGTTCGTGTGCAGTTTCCTCGATCTGTGGGGCTTGGCGTATGACTGCGACCGCACTTCTAATACGGCGATGACAACGTTTATCGAGCAGCGGCGTATTAGCGGGCGTACCGCGATCCGGGTCGACCCGAAGATCCTCGAGTCCTATGCCGGAAAATATCAGTTCGAAAAGCTGAAAAACGGCATCTTTACTGTCACGCGGGCTGGCGACAAGCTGGACTTTGCGGGTCCCGGCACCAAAACCGAAATGTTCGCCGACTCGGCGACGACGTTCTTTTCCAAGATAATGCCGTGGAGGCTGATCTTCACAAAGGCTGAAGGGCAACCCGCACAACTGAGCATCGTTGTGGGCGACCAGACCTACTATTCGACGAGGCTCGAGTGATGGGGTTTGGTAAGCGTCACCCTATGACCCGGAAAGTATCCCACGATACGGTGTTATTGGTTCTCGAAAAATATGATCGAAGGCATAAGGAGAGTCAAAATCATGACGCAAGCAAAAAATACCGTATGTCTTTGGTATGATGGCGGGGCTGAGGAGGCGGCGCGGTTTTATGCGGAGACCTTTCCGGATTCGAGCGTGACGGCGGTGCATAAGGCTCCGGGAGACTTTCCGGGCGGGAAGGAAGGTCAGGTTTTGACCGTCGAGTTTACCGTTTGCGGCATCCCGTGCATCGGTCTCAACGGCGGGCCGATGTTTAAGCACAGCGAGGCGTTCTCGTTCCAGATCGCGACGAAAGATCAGGAAGAGACCGACCGCTACTGGAACGCGATCGTTGGTAACGGTGGCGAAGAAAGCCAGTGCGGCTGGTGCAAGGACAAATGGGGCCTCTTCTGGCAGATCACACCGATCGCTCTGACCGAAGGAACCACCGACCCCGACGCGGCGACCGCCAAACGAGTCTTCGACGCGATGATGACCATGAAAAAGATCGACATCGCCGCGATCGAAGCCGCAAGGCGCGGTTAACATAACACAATGAGCGACACATCAACATTGATCTCCGCGTTGGAGACGGCTCCCGGCGTGATCATTCCGCTGATCCGTGAGGTGCCGCCGCAGATCCTCAAGCGTCGTCCAAGTCCGGGAAAATGGTCGGCTTATGAGAACGCGATCCATCTGTCGCAGTCCGACTCGTCATTCCGGGCTCGGCTGGATTTGATCTTGACCACGCGTGAGCCGTTCATTGAGACGATCGAGAATTCCGCTGAGGACGAGGCCGGTGCAATGCTCGACGTCGATCTCGACGAAAGTCTCGAACGATTCGCACGCGAGCGGGCTTCGCTTGTGGAAAGGCTAAAGGAGTTATCGCCCGACGAATGGCAAAAAACCGCCGTACACGAGGCATTCGACCATTATTCGGTGTTCATAATGTTCCGGCACCTGTACGTCCACGAGATGCACCACGCTTACCTGATCGAACAATTGATGCTCAAGAATGATTGGGATTAGCTAAAACTCGTCCGCGACTGCATCGCTCACCGTCTCCCCACATTCAGTTCGCTTTTTAATTCTCGAACCCGTTCGTCGCACTTGACATCTGCAACCGTTTGGTTGCATAATCTCTACACGGTTATGAAACGAGACGTTTTCCAAGCCATAGCGGACCCGACGAGGCGGGCGATCATTGCGCTCGTCGCGCTGCAGGCGATGACGCCCAATGCGATCGCGGAGCATTTTGATACGTCGCGGCAGGCGGTGTCGAAGCATCTTCGGATACTTAGCGAGTGCGAGCTTGTGCAGCAGGAGCAAAAGGGGCGAGAGATCTTCTATTCGCTGGAGATCGAAAAAATGAAAGAGATCGACGAATGGCTGGAGCAGTACAGAAAGATCTGGGAGACGCGTTTCGAGCAGCTCGGCGAGGTGCTCAAGGTAATGAAAAAGCAGAAAAGTGAGGAATAAATATGGAATTTATTGTTAACAAAGAGACGAAGACGGTTTCGATAACAGTCGAATTTGACGCTGAACGCGACCTGGTCTGGGACGCTTATACAAAACCCGAGCTACTCGACCAGTGGTGGGCCCCGAAACCTTTGACGTCGCGAACGAAGGCGATGGACTTCGAGGTCGGGGGCCGAAGATTTTACGCAATGGTTATGCCCGACGGCGCCGAACGCTGGAGCGTCCAGAAGTATACGTCCATCACTCCAAAGACCAATTTCAAGTTCTTTAACGCGTTCGCTGATGCAGACGAAAATCTTCAATTGCCGGGCTCCGATTGGGACCTGAATTTCAGCGAACAGAACGGAAAGACAAAGGTCCACATTTCTATCTATAACGAGTCGCTGGAACGCATGGAGAAGGTGATCGAAGGCGGCTTCCGCGAAGGGACAATGGGACAGCTCAAGAATCTGGAAGAGCTGCTGGTCAACATTAAGCGCGAGCCAACAAATTAGAATATGAGAAATCTAACTGCATGCGAATTTATGACACTCGACGGTGTCATACAGAATGAGGAGAATGACGGCGACGGCTTCAAGCACGGCGGGTGGTTTTTCCCCTATGCGGACGAAGTCACGGGAGCAGTGGTACAGGAACGGCTGGCGAGGCCGGTAGATCTGCTGTTGGGCCGCAGGACGTTTGAAGGTTGGGAAACATATTGGCCGACGCACTCGAACTTCTGGCCGAACGTCATGACCGCAACGAAATACGTCGCCTCGAACACGCGTGATTCAAGCGACTGGAAGCCAAGCGTATTCTTGAGCGGAGACCTTGGGGAGAGAGTTCGCGAGTTGAAAGAAATGGACGGCCCCGACATTCACGTATTCGGAAGTGCGAACATGCTGCAGACGCTCTTCAAAGCCGACCTCGTCGATGCTCTTGAACTCATGATAATCCCGGTGACGCTAGGCCAGGGAAAACGCCTGTTCCAGTATGGTACGATTCCCGCGGCCTTCAAGGTAACGAGCAGCCAAGTCGCCCCAAAAGGGATCATCAGCGCCACCTACGAACGCGACGGCGACGTAAAGAGTGGAGCACCTCAGATCAAAGAGGATGAATGAACGCAAAAGAACAGATCAATGAGTACATTGCCAGCCAACCCGAACCAAAACGCAGCGACATGCAGGCGTTGCACGACACCATTCTGAAGTTAAGTCCGGCATGTAAACTGTGGTTCCTCGACGGTAAGAACGAGGAAGGTAAAATTGTTTCTAATCCTAATATCGGATATGGATCTCGTGACCATAAATACGCCGATGGGACGATCAGCGAGTTTTATAGGATCGGTTTGAGTGCAAATAAGACCGGGATCTCGGTCTATATCCTTGGTATCGAAGACAAGAAATACCTGGCCGCAGCCTATGGAGAAGATCTCGGCAAGGCGAGCGTGACCGGGTATTGCATCAGGTTCAAAACTCTAAAAGATATAAACCCAGATGTGCTTGCAGCGGCAATACGATTTGGGTTTGAGGGCCAAACATGAAGACAACAGCTTTTGTAATGACGATGTTTCTGACGATGCTCCTTTCGGGGGTCGTATCGGGGCAGCAGAAACCCGTTACGGGCTACGCGCCGGTTAACGGGCTCAAGATGTATTACGAGATCCATGGCAGCGGCGAGCCTGTGGTGCTGCTTCATGGGGCGTTCATGGCGATAACGGACGACTGGCGTCTGTGGATAAACGAGCTCGCCAAGACGCGCAAAGTGATCGCCGTCGACATGCAGGGCCACGGACGAACGGCCGACATCAGCCGCGACATTACGTACGAAAACCTTTCTGATGACGTGGCCGGGCTGCTCGACTATCTCAAGATCGAACGAGCGGACATCATCGGTTACAGCCTGGGAGCCGGAGCCGCGATGCAGTGTGCGATCCGCCATCCGGAAAAGGTGCGAAAGGTCGTCAGCATTTCGGCTCCGATCCGCCGCGACGGCTGGGTCAAGGAAGCGAACGACGCTTGGCCGAGCTTCACGTGGGAGATGTTCAAAGGCACGCCCGCCGAGGTCGAGTGGAAAAAACTAAACCCTAACCCGAACGGTTTCCCCGATTTCTTTGCTCACATCAAAGCCGCGGCCATGCGGCCGTACGATTTCGGAGCCGATAAATTCAAAGCGACCAAGGCTCCGATGTTCTTCATCCACGGCGACGCCGACGGCGTGCGGCTCGATCACATCGCCGAAATGTACCGCCTCAAGGGCGGGGATCTGAACGGCGACATGCGGTCGCACCCGGAATCGAGACTGGCAATTTTGCCTAACACAACACACGTCACGCTCATGAACCGCATGACCACAATCGTCCCAATGGTGAACGACTTCCTCGATGCGAAACCCCAAAAGTAATTAGAAACCGGTCAGCTAAAATAAAAAATCATGAGAAAAGTAATTTCCGCGATGAATATGACGCTTGACGGGTTTTGCGACCATACGGCAATGATCGCGGATGACGAGATACATCAACATTATGCCGACCTATTAAGTAATGCAGGCACGCTTATATACGGCAGGATAACCTATCAACTTATGGAGAGTTACTGGCCGTCTGTCGTAAAAGATCCTACCGGTAACAAAGCAATGGATGAATTTGCGGTAGCAATAGATAACATTTCAAAGATCGTCTTTTCCCGGACGCTGAAGAGTGTCGATTGGAAAAATACGGAACTGAAAAAGGAAGTCGCTAAAGAAGAACTTTTAGAACTCAAGCAACAAGCGGGCAATGACATTTTAGTCGGCAGCCCAAGTTTGATAGTAGCTTTGACGCAGCTTGGCTTAATTGATGAATACCAGCTTGGCGTTCAACCAACTGTTGTTGGAAGCGGCTTACCATTGTTCAAGAACATCAAGGACAGAGTTGATCTTAAACTCTTAAAAACAAGAACATTTGGATGTGGTGCAATAGTTCTTTACTATGGGCCCATCGACGACTAAGCCGACAATATATGACTCAGCCAGAGATCCGCGGCATATCACCATTCTTTATCGTGAAGGACGTAGCGGCGGCGTTTGCGTTCTATTGTGAGAAGCTGGGATTTGAGGTCACATTTAGCTGTGAACCGGACGATCTGTTTTTCGGCATCGTGAAGCGCGGCGGGGCGATGATCCTTTTAAAGGACGTCGGCGTCGAGCCGGTGCCGAATTACACGCGTGACATCAAACAAGGCATCGCGCGCTGGGACGCTTACGTTTATGTCCCCGACCCGGATGCTCTGGCCGAAGAGTTTACCTCGCGCGGCGTTGACTTTTCAGAACCGCTCAAAGACACCGACGATGGCCTGCGTGGATTTGAGATCAAAGACGCGGATGGCTACGTTTTGTTCTTCGGACGTCCCCGGGGATAACATGAACATATGGCGATCAGCGGCATTATCCCGCAGCTGCGCACGACGGATATGGCGTCGTCTATCCGATTTTACACAGAAAAACTGGCCTTTACCGTCGAGTTCAACTATGAGGACTTCTACGTCGGAATTCGCACCGGCAGCCATCTCATTCATCTCAAGCTCGTTGATGAAAAAGACCCTTCGATCCCATATGTTGACGAGGGCGGACATTTGCATCTGTACCTGGAAACTAAAGGCGTGGCGGATCTTGCCGAGCAATTGAAGTCGCGCGGCCTGACTCTGTTAATGGACGTGCACGAAACACCATGGAACACGAGAGAGATCGTCATCCACGACGATCAGGGCCACACCTTGTAATTTGGCGAGCCGTTGTAGCTGCAGCGGGGCATGGAGAACGTCAGCTAATTCCCGTTAGGTCTGACCGCGGAACCACTCAACAAACTTCGGGATGCCATTCTCGATCTTGGTCGTTGGGGTATAGCCGAGCAATTCTCCTGACTTAGAAATATCAGCGAAAGTGATTGGTACGTCGCCGGGCTGCATTGGTTGGCGGTCGATGACGGCCTGCATGTCCAGGCTTCGTTCGAGCAGAGAGATCAGCTCGTTCAGTTCAACCGTCTGCGATTCGCCGAGGTTAAAGATCTCATGCTGCGTCTTGTCGTAATCGATCGCAGCACGCACGCCCTGGATGATGTCGTCGACATATGTGTAATCGCGGCGCGTCGTGCCGTCGCCAAAGACCTGGATCGGCTTTCCCTCGGTGATTAGCCGCGAGAATTTATGTATCGCAAGATCTGGCCGCTGTCTCGCACCGTAGACCGTGAAGAAACGCAGGCAGACGATTCGCATTCCATAGAGATGCGAGTAGGTGTGACAAAGAAGCTCGCCGGCCGCCTTTGTCGCGGCGTATGGTGAGATCGGCTGGTGGATGCGGTCGTCCTCTGCGAACGGCACCTTGGCATTGATGCCGTAAACGCTCGACGACGAGCCAAAAACAAATTGGGGCACATGGTGCTGCCGGGCAAGCTCGAGCAGGTTTAGCGTGCCGTTGATGTTGGTTTCTGCATAAAGCTTTGGCTCAGCGAGCGACGGCCTGACGCCGGCTCGGGCTGCGAGATGCACGATGACGTCGAAGTGGTATTGGGTAAACACGGCCTCCATCGTCCGCCAATCGCGGATGTCGGCATCGACGAGATTGTAATTTGGCGATTCGAGATGGAGGGCGATGTTGGCATGCTTGATCTCGGGTGCATAAAAATCATTGAAATCATCAACGACCGTCACATGCCAACCTCCCTCAGCCAGCAGCCGGTCGACAAGGTGCGACCCGATAAATCCGGCCCCGCCAGTAACTAAGATCTTTTTCATAGACGATTCCGAGCCGCCCCACGATCGGACCGCACAATGGACTTGCTTGCTTTTTTGTCGCAAAAAATACTATTTTGGATGTAAATAGCCACTCAACTAATATCCGGATCGACGCATCAAACTCGCTTCCTTTTTTTAGGAGTGCATTATGAAAATAACAACCTTTCCACGTCTTATCAATCTAACTTTGCTGCTAGCTTGTCTCCTGTCGGTCGCCGGGATCGCCAGCGCTCAGGGTTTCGACCGAATTGAGCGCGGGAGAATGAAAGACCTCCTCAACATCGTCAAAAACGATGTCAAGAAGAATTATTATGACCCTGCGTTTCGCGGTATCGACCTGGATGCGCGGTTCAAAAAGGCAGATGAGAGACTCGATCAGGTCACATCCACCGGTCAGGCCCTGGCAGTTATCGCTCAAGTCTTGATTGATTTTAACGACTCGCATCTTTTTTTGATCCCACCGTCGACCAATTTAGCTGTTGAATACGGTTGGAGAATGCAGGCTATAGGCGACAAGTGCTTCGTAACAGAGGTAAAGCCGGGCAGTGATGCGGATGCCAAGGGGTTGAAGCGGGGCGATCAAGTGCTTTCGATCAGCGGGTTTCGTCCGGTGAGGAGTGAGTTGTGGAAGGTTTTGTATTACTACAACGCTATTAGTAAGAGGGACAAATTGACGCTGAGCGTGGTCGGTCCGGGCGCGCAAACGGCCCGAGAACTCGAAATAAAATCGGAGATCAAGCATCTTCCGCAGGCATTAACCTTTCAGACTTACTTTAGATTGTTCGACGATTTTTACGACGAACGAAATGACAAGCACCGCTTTCAGACGATCGGAGGGATAACGATCTGGAAAATGCCTTCATTCGACTTTGACCCCGCTGACGTCGACGGACTTGTGGACAAGGCGAATAATAGCGGCTCGTTGATTCTTGACCTGCGTGGAAACAGCGGCGGTTACCTTAAGACGATGGAGCGATTGACGGGTAACCTTTTCAACAAAGATCTAAAGATAGCGGAGATCAAGGGGCGTAAGCCGATGGATCCAAGCATAGCAAAAACCCGAGGAAAGGATGTTTTCAGCGGCAGGCAGGTCGTTTTGGTGGACAGCGAATCAGGTTCGGCGTCCGAAGTTCTTGCACGGTTGATCCAACTTGAACAGCGGGGAAAGGTCCTCGGTGACAACTCCGCGGGGGCAGTTATGCAGGCCAAACATTTCTCGGAGCAAATGGGCACGAACTCGATCGTACCGTTCGGCATAAGTATTACTAATGCTGACGTGATAATGTCGGACGGCAAAAGTCTGGAACACGTTGGGGTAGTGCCGGATGAACTGATCCTCCCGACCGCCGCGGATTTGGCGGATCGACGAGACCCTGTAATGGCGAGGGCGATCGAGATCCTTGGTGGCAGAGTTACGCCCGAGGATGCCGGAAAATATTTTAAATACTATTGGAAAAAGGACTAGGAGTACTGACGACTGCTCTTAGTTCAAAAACCGCTGTTTCGCGTGAAAGCGGTGCAGGATGTCCTCGAGAAATCCTTCGTCGGTAAAGGTCTGCTAATCATACGCCTGCCGGTCGACAAGATGCGCCCCGATAAATCCAGCCCCTCCGGTAACAGGGATCCTTTTCATTTGCGAGCCCTAAGGCGATGATCGATAAAAAACGCTTGCGTTTTGTCGACGACGTGTATTATTTTTGATGCGAAAACCCATAAAAACCCAAGTTAATCGAGAGTGCATCAAAAACCATTTATCGCCCCCGGAGTGCATTATGAAGATATCAGTTTTTCGACGTTTGTTTAACCCCGCGGCCCTGCTCATCACAATGGCTGCCCTTTTCGCGGCCGTCAGTGGGCAGGGCTTTGACAAGCTCGAGCGCGACCGGATGAAGGACATGCTCAAGATGGTCAAGAACCAGGTGAAGGACAATTATTATGACCCGAATTATCATGGCATCGACATTGACGCCCGGTTTAAAAAAGCCGACGAACGGCTAAATCAGGTAACGTCAACAAGCCAGGCACTCGGCGTTATCGCACAAGTTCTGCTTGATTTCGACGACTCGCACTTGTTTTTTATGCCGCCGGAAACGAACCGGTCGGTAGAATATGGCTGGCGGATGCAGCCGATCGGCGACAAGGTGTACATCACCGAGGTAAAACCGGGGAGCGATGCCGACAAGAATGGGATTAAACGTGGCGATGAGGTTATCGCTATCAATAATTTCCAACCCGCGAGGGGCGATATCTGGAAGATGCTGTACTACTACAACGCCATAAGCAAACGTGACGTTATGAGCTTGACCGTGCTCAAGCCGGGTACCGAGAAGCCGAGCACGTTCGACGTGAAATCCGAGCTGTCGAAATCAAGCGCTGTCGTAACACTGACGTACACAAAGCAATTTTATGGCTCGTATGACGAGGAAAACTACAAAAATCGTTTTGTGACGCTCGGCGACATTACGATCTGGAAAATGCCTACTTTCGAGTATGATCCGGAACAAGTCGGCGGCCTGATGAGTAAGATCCCTCCTGGCTCGCTTATTCTAGACCTTCGCGGGAACGGCGGCGGCTTTGTCAAGACCATGGAAAAGCTAGTGGGTAGCTTTCTTGATAAGGATGTGAAGATCGCGGACCTTAAGGGCCGCAAGAAAATGGACCCGAGCATCGCGAAATCGCGTGGCAAGGCTGCCTTCACCGGGAAGTTGGTCGTTCTGGTCGACAGTGACTCGGGTTCGGCGGCCGAGATTTTTGCGCGAGTCATGCAACTTGAAGGCCGCGCCAAGGTCATCGGCGACGTATCGGCCGGGGCCGTGATGCAGTCCGTACAGATCTCCCAGGAGATGGGGGACGTGAGTGTGATCCCTTTCGGAGTTAGCGTCACGCACGCAGACGTGATCATGAGCGACGGAAAAAGCCTTGAGCATACGGGTGTTACGCCGGATGAACTTGTCCTCCCTTCTGGAAGTGACCTTGCGGCCCATCGCGATCCAACTCTTGCCAGGGCGGTGCAGATGCTTGGTGGGACCATCACGCCTGAGGAAGCAGGGAAGTTCTTCAGTTATTCTTGGAAGAAAAGCAAGAGTTTTCTTTAGCTTAACCGCGCGGTCTTGGGTTCATTCGAAAGCTGATGGAAGAGGCTGCTCGTAATTAGTTCAAAAACCGCTGTTTCGCGTGAAAGCGGTGCAGGATGTCTTCGAGAAATCCTTCGTAGGTAAACGTCTGCAGGTCGTATGCGGGCTTTAGCTTGTACATTATCGGCAGGGCAATCCGCCAGGCCATCCAGAGGCGTTGGCGCTCGGTCAGGTCCCAGCGGCGGCGCAGGAAGCTCTCGACGACTTCGACCTCTCTTTCGGTCAGCCGGCTGACGTCGGCGGTGATGCCGGTCGGCTTTTGGATGCGCATAAAGGCCGAGTCGGCGATGCGGGTCGAGAATGTTTCCGCGAATGTAGGAGCTTCGTCGGAGCGCTCGCGAATGACGACCGTTCCGGCAAAAAGATCGCCGACACGCTGGTCGCGGCTGCTCAAAAAGATGACGATCAGCCCGACAGAG
>Ga0163161_10000626_pt1 | contig 28192 bp, 23 predicted proteins | sample S45metaG_FD_129847 | JGI IMG/M metagenome (GOLD analysis project Ga0163161, IMG submission 129847) | Switchgrass rhizosphere microbial communities from Kellogg Biological Station, Michigan, USA - S4-5 metaG | ecosystem: Host-associated > Plants > Roots > Rhizosphere > Soil | place: USA... | reverse complement strand
TTTTTCCTCTGCATCAAAAAACTCGTGATATTTAAAATCTGCGGTAATAAAAGCATCCGCTCCGGCAGCAATGGCTTCTTTTAACAAGAAGCTTCCCGAGCCGCCGCAAACCGCCACTTTTTTGATCCTTTTGCCAATTACCTCGGTGTGCCTAACCACTTTAGCCTGCATTCTATCTTTTACCAAATGTAAAAAATCATAAGCATCCATGTCGTATTCCAGCCAGCCCACCATACCCGAACCCACCAATTGGTGTTTATTTTCGAGTTTGTAAATATCGTAGGCCACTTCTTCGTAAGGGTGGTTCTCGAACAAAGCAACCAGAATTTTGCGTTCGGCCTGTGTTGGGTACACCATTTCAATCCGCACCTCAGCCTCCCGGTGGCGAACGCCTCTTTCTCCTACAAAAGGATCAGCATCTTCATTACCTTTAAATGTACCAAAACCATCGGCATTGAAACTGCATTCGCTGTAATTGCCAATATTGCCTGCTCCGGCATAAAACAATGCCGACCTCAATTGCTCGGCCTGTGCTTGCGGGCAATAGGTAACCAGTTTTTTCAAAAGGCCCGTTTTCGGCGAAAGCACTTTGGTTCCTGTTAAGCCCAAACGCTCACAAATTCTTGCATTTACTCCTGTGTGGATACTATCAAGATTGGTATGGATAGCATAAAGAGCAATATTATTCCTAATCGCCTTTAACACTACGCGCTCTACATAATTTTTACCGTTGAGTTTTTTTAACCCTTTAAAAACGATTGGGTGGTGGGTAATAATCAGATTGCAACCTGTTGAAATCGCTTCATCTACAATTTTTTCTACACAATCTAAAGCCACTAAAGCCCCACGGATTTCCATATTCGGATCACCCACAATCAAACCAGAGTTATCATAATCTTCCTGATAATTAAGTGGCGCTATGTTTTCGAGATAATTGGTAATTTCGGCTAATTTCATTTTCTAAAGATAGAAAAAATGGCGTTTTTGTTAGAAATGAAAATTTAATCTTGGCATAATATGTTTTCGAGTATTAAATTCGTAATTTAAATAGATAACGCCCTCAATTGATGAAAACAAAAGCCCTTAAAATTTCTTTCTTATTATTATTCACCCTAATAACTAGCAAAAGCTATAGTCAAGTTAAATATAGCGCTAAAGCAGAATATGGTCATCTTTATTATGGCTCCCAACTAATAAGATATGACAGAATAGAGCCTTATACAGGTGATTTTTTGACTGGCAAAGGCGGGGGAAACGAAATTAACGTGGTTAATGGCCTCATTATTAATCGCTTTTTATTCGTTGGAATTGGCTTAAGCTACCTTAAATTAAAAAATGCCGATGGGTTAGCTCCAAGTTTTGACGCTGAGCTTTTAGCGGGTCGAAAAAAACTGTGCCCACTCTTTAATTTTAAAATTGGTCAAAGTTTTCTAAAAAACGATCTGGGGAAAAACAAAAGCTCAACATTTGGAGAATTCGACTTTGGTTTGAATTATCGTTTTATTCCAAAACTTAGCGCCTTTGTTAAGGCAGGGATTCAAATTACGCAAAATACTAGTTTTCTATCCATTCGTGGAGGTGTGAGATTTTAGACGTTTACCACAATCTAAAACCAACTGGGACGAAACAAAAAGCCCGCAAACCCAATTTTTCATCGGGTGCGGACTTGTAGTGTATGGCGGGACGAAGATTAATAATTGCGCTGTCTTTGCTTTCCAAAAAAATTATTAAGGATTCTAAAAATGAAAGGTTTACTGAAAACCGCCCATTCTTACCATCTGTAAGCTTTCGAAAACCATTTTCTGGTTATGTTCAAAAGCAAGGGTTTTGTGATTTACCACATCAATGATCGATCCGATAAAACATAAACCTGCGGTTAAGAGGTATAAAATACCCATCCCGATCTGCCCGATGATAAACCTTTGCAATCCTGGTACAGCAAATAAACCGATTAAACAGAAAATTAGCATGTCTGATGGATTTTTCCTTTTGCTGCTATAAACCATTAAGAAGTTACGCAACTGTTGCTCGGTTAATCCGGTGGTAGCTTGTTGTAAGTATGAAAATTCTTCTGGCGTTATGCCTGGTAACGACATTAGAGGTGATTGATATATATCCATGGTTGCTATGTATTTGTGGTTGAAATTTTAAACTTGTTTTTATTTTTTATCAATGTGTAAATTCTATAAACTATTATTAAAAGTGCCGGAAACCCAAACCAGTGTTCGGAAAAGCTTTCGGTAAACTCGCCATGTAAAATATGACTGATTGACCTGCCTATACCGCATCCCGGGCACCAGTCTTTAAAGCCCAAATTAGCCAGCGGACAAAGTGTGAAGTGATGCTCATGGCTATTCGTTGTTGCCAGTAATACTAAAGCTGCTACCCAGAAAAAAAGTTCTAGTGGAAAGCTTTTAATGTATTTCATTGTTTCACTTTTTATATGGTTTAGAGGTTATAGCGTACCCTTTGTTACATCAATTTGCCCCCTAATCGACGAATGGGGGATATATTTCGACAAAACGAGTAATGGAATCTAAGAATAAGAGCTTATTTCTTTTCCTTTATTGATTTTCACCTGCAACCCAGCCAAAAATAGTTAAAAAAACCTTTACACAAATTGCAGGTTAATATTAAAAGATAAGCTTATTTTTGTGCCTTGAACATTCGCGATTTAATAAACAGATACAAAACCGACGATAGGGTAACCCAATTTACCAAAGCGTTGAACAGCAGCAAAAACCCAAAGATACAATTAAAGGGATTGGTGGGTTCGGCCGATGCTATTGTTGCCCTGTCTTCTTACTTTATATTACATAAACCCATACTGTTCGTTCTACCAGACAGGGAGGAAGCGGCTTATTTTCAGTCTGACCTGGAGAGCGTTTTGGATAAACAGGTTTTATTGTTTCCTTCCTCTTACCGTAAATCATTTGATTTTACGCAGGTAGATACGGCCAACGTTTTGGCCCGTGCAGAGGTTTTGAATGAACTGAACCACGATTCGGAATACGGAAAGATTGTGGTTTCTTATCCCGAAGCCATTGCCGAAAAGGTGATTGATCGCTCTGCCTTAGAAAAAAACACATTAGAAATTAGTTTAGGCGCCAAGTTGGGTATCGATTTTATCAACGAATTTTTAATTGATTACGATTTCGACAGAAGAGATTTTGTTTACGAACCTGGCCAATTTTCTATCCGTGGCGGTATTGTAGATATATTTTCTTTCTCGTCCGATCTTCCTTACCGTATCGAGTTTTTTGGTGATGAGGTAGAAAGTATCAGAAGTTTTGAAATTGACAGTCAGCTTTCCGTTGCCGATGTTAAGTCGTTAACCATTGTGCCAAATGTTCAGGCGAAATTTTTAACGGAAAGCAATATCAGTATCCTTGATTATATCGATCAGGATACACAGCTCTGGCTTAAGGATGTAGAGTTTACCCTCGATATTATTAAAGCGGGCTTTAAAAAAGCTGTCGAACTTTGGAAAGCTTTATCTATAACAGATAAAACTCAAAACCCCGAATGGATTGATCCGAAATTTGCCTTTACTGATGAAAAGTTACTGGGCGATCATCTTCAGGATTTTCCTTTGATAGAATTCGGAAAGCAGTTTTTTTATAAAACGGATAACCGTTTTGAGTTTGAAACCAAACCACAGCCGTCGTTCAATAAAGATTTCAACCTACTCATTCACAACCTTAAGGAAAATGAAAAAGGAGGCATTGTTAATTTTATTTTTACCGATTCGCCAAAACAGATCGAGCGTTTATATGCCATTTTAGAGGATATTGATAAAACGGCCAAGTTTACGCCAATTAATAGCATGCTGCGCGAGGGTTTTATAGATCCGCAGATCCAGACGGCATTTTATACCGATCACCAGATCTTTGATCGCTACTATAAATACAAGCTTAAAAAAGGTTATCAAAAAAGTCAGGCCATTACCCTAAAAGATCTTCGGGAACTAAAATCCGGTGATTATGTTACCCACATTGATCATGGAATCGGCAAATATGCCGGGCTTGAAAAGATTGAGGTAAATGGCAAAACACAGGAAATGATCCGTTTAATTTATGCAGATAACGACCTGCTTTATGTAAACATCAACTCGTTAAACCGCATTGCCAAATACAGTGGCAAAGAAAGCGGAGTACCCAAGATGAATAAGTTGGGTACCGATGCCTGGGATAAGCTAAAAAAAACTACTAAAAAAAAAGTTAAAGATATCGCCCGGGACCTGATCAAGCTTTATGCTTTGCGCAAAACCCAGGCTGGAACGGCATTTTCACCAGACAGCTATTTACAAACTGAACTGGAGGCTTCTTTTATTTACGAAGACACCCCCGATCAGCTAAAGGCTACCCAGGATGTGAAAAAGGATATGGAATCGCCGCATCCAATGGACCGTTTAGTCTGTGGTGATGTTGGCTTCGGAAAAACAGAGATCGCCGTGCGTGCTGCGTTTAAAGCGGTAGCAGAAGGCAAACAGGCGGCGATCCTGGTACCTACAACCATTTTGGCTTTGCAGCATTTCAAAACTTTTTCGTCACGTTTAAAAGATTTCCCCGTTACGGTTGATTACATTAACCGTTTTAAAACCAGTAAACAGATTAAAGATACCCTTGCCGAGGCCGCTGCCGGTAAGGTTGATATATTAATCGGCACACACCGTTTGCTGAGCAAGGATGTAAAGTTTAAGGATCTCGGCATCATGATTATTGATGAAGAGCAGAAATTTGGCGTTACCGCAAAAGAGAGGTTAAAAGCCGTTAGGGTAAACGTGGATACTTTAACACTTACCGCGACTCCAATTCCAAGGACGCTGCATTTTTCTTTGATGGGCGCAAGAGATTTATCCATCATCAGTACCCCGCCGCCAAACCGGCAACCGGTAAGTACCGAATTGCATGTTTTTAATGATAAACTGATTCAAGAGGCCGTTCAGTTCGAATTAGACCGTGGCGGACAGGTTTTCTTTATCCATAACCGGGTAAACGACCTGATGCAATTGGGCGGACTGATCCAGAAACTGGTTCCAAAAGCGAGGATCGGTATTGCACATGGGCAGTTAGACGGCGACGCACTGGAAGATGTAATGCTCGATTTTATCAATGGTGAAAAAGATGTTTTGGTGGCTACCACGATTATTGAGGCTGGTTTAGATATCCCCAATGCCAATACCATCATTATTAACCATGCACATATGTTTGGTTTAAGCGATCTCCACCAGATGCGTGGCCGGGTAGGCAGGAGCAACAAAAAAGCTTTCTGTTATTTACTTTCACCGCCATTATCTACTTTAACTTCTGAAGCCCGGAAGCGCTTGAGCGCCATTGAGGAGTTTTCTGACCTAGGCAGTGGTTTTAACGTAGCCATGCGCGATTTGGATATCCGTGGAAGTGGAAATTTACTAGGTGCAGAGCAAAGTGGTTTCATTGCCGAAATCGGTTTTGAGATGTATCATAAAATATTAGATGAAGCGATTCAAGAACTAAAAGAAGCCGAGTTTAAAGGCCTGTTCGAAAATGAACCTGCCCGTCCGTTTGTGGGCTTTACGCAGGTAGATACCGATCTGGAATTGTACATTCCCGATGCTTATATTACCAATATTACCGAGCGTTACAATTTATATACCGAGCTTTCTAAACTCAATAACGAAGCAGAATTAGCTATTTTTGAAAAACATTTGGCCGACCGTTTCGGTCCGGTTCCGCCACAGGTAAAAACCATGCTCAGCGTGGTACGTTTGCAATGGTTGGGCAAGAAATTAGGCTTCGAGAAAATTAGTTTCAAGAAAAACAGCTTAAGAGGATATTTTTTAAGCGATAAACAATCTGCTTATTTCGATTCGAATACCTTTACCAAGATTTTAACTTTTGCACAGAACCATCCACGTATGTGTAATTTAAAAGAGGTAAAAAACACCTTAAGGATTGCTTTCGATAACATAAGTACTGTTGAAGAAGCAATCGAAACTTTAGAGCTTATCGACTAAAAACGTTAATTGAGTCAGTTCGTTGACTGAATTAACGTTAATTGAGTCAGTCTATTGACTGAATTAACGTTTTTTGCTATATTTGACCAATGGAAAGTCAAATTGTTAGATCTTTACAGCCAATTATCCTCAACAAGATTGGGAAGAATAAAGTAATCTTAATTTTTGGTACCAGGAGGGTAGGGAAAACTTGGCTGGTAGAAAACATCATCAAAGATGCCAGTATCGATTATCTCTCTTTAAATGGAGAAGATCAGGATGTACAGATACTATTATCAACACGAACAGCGGCCAATTACAAAAGAGTATTGGGAAATGCCAAATTACTCATTATTGATGAGGCTCAAGTTATACCTGAAATTGGAAAAATACTAAAGTTACTGATCGATACTTTCAAAGAACTGACAATAATAGCAAGCGGATCCTCTACTTTTGATCTTTCGAACCAAACAGGGGAACCACTAACGGGAAGAAGTTTAACCTATTACCTTTATCCTATAGCACAGGTTGAATTAGATAAGCAGGAAAATGCGCTGCAAACCGCACAAAATCTTGAAGAACGGTTAATTTTTGGTTCATATCCAGAGTTATTCCATTTAGGTTCATTGGCTGAAAAAGCCCAATACTTAACAGAATTGGTTAAATCATACCTGTTAAAAGATATTCTGATGTACGAAAACATTCAGAACAGCACAAAATTACTGGAGTTACTAAAACTTATCGCCTACCAAGTAGGCTCAGAAGTTTCTATAGATGAAATTTCGCGCAACTTGGGTATCAGTAAAAATACTGTAGATCGTTACCTGGATTTACTTTCAAAGGTTTTCATTATCTATAAAGTTGGTGGGTATAGTAATAACTTACGTAAGGAAATTACAAAATCTTCAAAATGGTACTTCCATGATAATGGCATCCGCAATGCAATAATTAATGATTTCAGGTTAATTGCACTCCGGAACGACCAAGGGCTTTTATGGGAAAATTATTGTTTTAGCGAGCGTATCAAAAAAATGGAATACGAACAGCACAATGCCACTTACTACTTTTGGAGAACCTATGACCAACAGGAAATTGACCTAATAGAAGTAAAAAACGGAGAAATTTTAGCTGCCGATTTTAAATGGGGGAGCCAAAAGAAAAAAATACCAGGCTTTTTTGCCAAAAATTACCCGGAAGCCACATTTTCTGTAATTAACAAAGAGAATTATTTAGACTTTATATTATAAATGTTAGACCCCACCTTATTGCTCGATTTAGTGAAAATGCAAATGCCTTACGGAAAATACAAAGGTTACCTGATCTGTAATATCCCCGAAAGTTATTTGCTTTGGTATAAAGATAAGGGCTTCCCAAAAGGCAAGTTAGGCGATTTAATGGCTACCATGTTTGAGATCCGGGTAAATGGGTTAGAGTATCTGTTAACGCCACTGAAAAATCAAAATCGGTAATTAAGAATGATAGGTTAATGCGACATTTATTCCGGGCTATTGTCTTCCCGAACCAAAAAGTGATGGTGGCAGGTATAGAGGAATCGTAATGTCTTACTAGGATCGCAGGTTGCATTAAGATTCCCGCCTGCACGGGAAAGACGACCGTTTTGAATAGATCTCTCCATTGCGCTGCGCTCCAGTCGAGATGACGACTAATATGTAAAAACCGCAGATCAAAATGGCTTTCGCAGAAAAAATCTGCGTTGATCAGCTTAATCTGCTGGAAACAAATCTATATTTCACAACCATTCTCATCACAAACTGCATCATCATTTTTATTTAATGAGGTTATTGTGGTTTTAGGTTGCGCTTCTTTCCATTCGGTAAAACTTTGGGTAAGTGCATCGGTAAAAGCCTGAACAGGTTGAGCACCCGAAACGCCGTACTTGCGGTCCATTACAAAATAAGGTACACCGCGGATCCCTAAATTCTGGCTTTCATAAATATCGTAACGGACAGCTTCGGCAAACTCATTTCCATTCAAAACTGATTCGGCCTCATTCTTATCTAAACCAATTTCTACAGCAAGATCAATCAAAACGCTCGTTTCACCGATATTTTTGCTGTTTACAAAATGTGCTTCAAACAGTTTTTCTTCGGCCAAATCCTGAAGATTATGTTTTGCTGCCAAATGGATCAAACGGTGAGCATTAAAGGTATTGGCTGGGATGTTCGTATCAAAATCGATACTTAAACCTGCATTCGCAGCCATATCAACCACCTGTTTGGTCATTTGCTTAGCTTGCTCGATTGGCATTCCCTTACTCCGCGAAAGGTAATCGTACACCGATTCGTTATTGGTATTGTGATACTCTGGATTGAGCTGATAGCTCTTCCAATCCAGCTCAATTTCATTTTTGAAAGGTAATTTTTCTATCGCCTTTTCAAAATGTCTTTTCCCGATATAGCAAAACGGACACATTACGTCCGACCAGATTTCTACTTTCATAGCACAAAATTAAGGTGATTACAGTTAGGTAAAGTAAGGCCAACGTAAAAAGCCACTATCATTTAGGATAGTGGCTTTGATATTATTATAAAATTGTCATCCTGTCCAAAGGACTCCTACAGAGAGCCTGTCGAAGGATAAAACTAGTGCGTTTTTAAGCGTTTCGACAAGCTCAACGTGACAAATTCGAGTAATTATAGATCGGATGATTTGTACAACTGATTAAATATCAGCTTAAAAGTGCCATGTGTTTGTGCCCGAAAAGCAATTTCTGGCCCAAAAGCAAGCAGTTTTCCTTTACCAACCTTCGCTTCAAAGGCCGTTACACCATCTTGCAGGTAAGCCTGTCCCCAGGCCCAGCCGCTGCGCAGCGGGGTGGCATTTTCGAACCACATTAAAGGTTTAATCTTTCCTGCTGCAATAGCGTCGCCAGTAAGCTTAAAAACAGGGCTGTTATCAAAGTATACATCAGCTTCCTTTTCCATGCCCCAATTGCTTGGCAAAGTTGTATCTACGCCAACATTTAAAACACTTCCCGGAACATAATATTTTTCAGCGGGTAATCTCTTTTCCTCTCCGTTCACGATTTCAACCATTGCATTGCGAACAGGGATGTTTAAGTGGTAGGCTAAATTGGTACTGCTGCCAATAGTTACAATATTGCCTCCAGCCGCTAAGAATTTCTTTAATTCAGGGATCGATTTATCAGCGGTAATCCTGCCCAAACGATTTCTAAATTCCTGAGGGATCTCTTCTGCTTTTGGCCCGAAAGATCTGTTTCCAAATCCTCCGCCCTGTACCGATGGTATGGCACCACCCACAAAAACAATTACATCGTATTTAGATTTTAAGTTCCCGGCATCGATATCCTGCGGATAAATTACTGTCGCGTTATAGTGGTATTGCTCCATTAAAAAGCGCACCCACCCTGAGGCCATAGAGCCTCCATAAGTATCCCAAAGCGCAATTCTGCCAGCAGAGATTTTAATTTTATTATTTGGAGCGGCTGCACTTTTGAGTTTGATGTTTGCTTTTTCCAGTATCGCTTTCCCTGCTGACGAAACATAAAAATCACCATTTTCAGTCGAACGGTAAACTTCAACCTTGTTTTTCAACAAGTCATTTACTGCGGTATAGGAATCATTTTGTGCCGCACTTAACACATAACCCGATCCTGAAGGCAATTTATGCTCAAACTTCAATAAAGCACCGTACGGATTTTTCTCAAACGGCCCAGAAAAATCATCTAGAATCCGATCGAATTTCACATCCATTAAATAGGCTAAAGTCCATCCGGCGGCGTCGTATGGCGGAATTGGTGCACCTCCTTCATATTTAAAATCATTTGGGTGATCTTGAGGCTCGAACATATCTAAAACATGCGGACGGAAAGCCTGATCGGTTTTTACGACATAACTTCCGGCAGGATAATTTTTTCCTGCAACGGCAAATGAAGCTGTTGCTTTTTGAACCACAATACCCGTTCTGATCAAGGCATTTAAAAATTTAATGGCAGAATTAAAATCTGGCTGATCGGCGCTTAAAATATATCCGTGGGGATCTCTGTTTACAGGAGCCTTCATCACCGTATCAAAGGCTTTTATACTGATCTGGCGTCTTGGGCCAAAATCGGCATCCCCGCCTGCTACGGCTGTATTTTTTTCACCTTTTGCCGCATTGTTAATGGCTTCTATTTTTTTAGGAGAAAAAGACCAGGTATCTTTTTTACCACGTTCTATTGAATTTCTACCCATCTGGTAAATGTTGTACAACAATTCGTCGCGATAGCGTTGCGCATAATTTAAAACGGCGTAGTTTAACGATACCGAATAGTCGATAGAGTTTTTAAAGTACCATTTCCTTGGAGTAATCGGGTTTGGCGAATCACCGTTCGGCAATAATCTCGAAGGAACTAAGGGAATTTCAGAAGGTGTAGGGTTCCCGATAATTTCGGTCAAGAGCCCAATCATGTTATGAAAATAAGTGGTGGTTCTTAAACCGCCATTGTACCAGGTAGAGTAAACCGATCCTCCTCTTTGGGTATAACCAGGTTTGTTTTCCACATTCATACGATTATGCATGGCCGCGCCTACGGCATCTAAACTGGTTAATAGCGTTGGGTCGAAAACATAATTGAAAGGATCGCGGTAGGGTGGGCCTGCAACAACGGTACCTGCCGGGCCAGCCTGATGGTGATTATACATAATCTGCGGAATCCATTCTACAAAAAGCTGGCGGCCGATATTCTGCGTTTCTTTAAGGTTTAACATAAAACAATCGCGGTTGTTATCATGACCCGCATATTTTTCATACAAAACAGGCAAACCTAAGGTTGTTCTTTTCTTGGGGTCTTTCTCTCTCATATACCAATTGCTTACCAGTTCTTGCCCGTCGGGATTGGCATGCGTAAACAAGATGATTACGTTATCTAAAATACGCAGGGTTTCAGGGTCTTTTCTGGAGGCAAACTCATAAGCAGTTTGGATCAGCTGATGTGCACCCACCACCTCGTTGGCGTGCAAGCCACCATCTATCCAAACTACTGCTTTACCTTCCTGGGCTAATGCTTTTGCCTGCTCAGCTGTAATTTCTGCATGTGCCAGCTGTTGCGAAATTTCCTTGTAACGGTCTAATTTCTTAAGGTTTTCTGGGGAAGAAACAATCAGCATGTATTGACTTCTGCCTTCTTCGGTTTTACCAATATCAACCAGTTTAATGCGGTCAGAACTTGCCGCGAGTTTCTTAAAATAAGCTTCTGTTTGGGTATAATTAGCTAATTGATAATCGTCGCCGATATCGAAACCAAAATGCGATTTTGGCGTTGGCACTTCCTGCGCCAGCACCGCACAGCTATTTACCATTAAAAAAGCAATACAAAGCCTTTTAAAGTAGATTTTTATCATAATAAAGTTTAGTTAGGTAATCAAATATAACAGAGAATAAACTCTAAAAACAGCTTGCTGTAAATTTGTTACAAGTTTTAAATCCTAATCCATACATTTGTCCTGATGTAAGTTCTTAACTTTATTTTTCATCAACCGATACAGGTTCCCGGAATTACAACCGGGATTAATAGGGAATCGTGTGCAAATCACGAGCTGTCGCGCAACTGTAAATTCTGTCTTTCGTTAAAAAAGACAACGGTCTTATCATTCATGCCACTGTGCCGTTTACCGGGATGGGAAGGCGATAAGATCGGGAATAAGTCAGGAGACCTGCCTATATTGAATTGACGGTGCTTTCGCGTTATAAAGTAATTGGTCAGGTCTGATTGTACACCATAAAATTAACCATTTTATATGCTTGCTTTAAGCTTTTTGCTGATAAGTAGGCTGTTTGTGCGCGAACCTTTCCTTTTTTATTTCTAACAAAAAAACATTTATAAAATATTGCTTTAAGGGCTTTTAAACGATTTATTTACTTAATCTTTAAAAGAGATGCTAACGCAAAATCTGGGCTATCCGCGAATAGGTAGTCAAAGGGAATTAAAGAAAATCTGCGAAAATTACTGGGCAGATAAAACTGGGTACAAAAATGTACTTCAGGTGGGAAAAAACATTCGCCACGAAAACTGGAACCTTCAAAAAGAAGCTGGAATTGATATCATTCCTTCGAACGACTTTTCTTTTTATGATCATGTGCTCGATCATTCTTTAACTTTTGGGGCTATCCCGAAAAGGTACAACGAGGTAATCCTGAAAAAAGGGAATTCAGAGCTTGATCTCTATTTTGCTATGGCAAGAGGTTATCAAAAAGAGGGATTAGATGTGGTAGCGATGGAAATGACCAAATGGTTCGATACCAATTACCATTACATCGTTCCTGAATTTTACAAAGACCAGCCTTTTAAACTTTTCTCTACCAAAATTATCGATGAGTTTTACGAGGCAAAACAATTGGGTATTACCACCAAACCTGTTTTGATCGGCCCTGTTTCTTATCTGTTATTGGGAAAAGAAAAGGAAGCTGGTTTTGAAAAAATCGATCTGATCAAAAATCTTCTTCAGGTTTATATCGAGATATTATCTCGCTTAGATGCTTTGGATGTTGAATATGTTCAGTTTGATGAACCTTTTTTGACTTTAGATCTTACCGAAAAAGACAAAAAAGCTTACGAATATGCCTATAAAGAGATCAGAAAAGCTTTTCCTGGGTTAAAAATTGTTTTGGCTACTTATTTTGAGGGCTTGGGCAATAATTTAGCATTAACTGCTTCACTCCCCGTTGATGTTTTACATATCGACCTGGTACGCGCTGAAGCTCAATTGACGGACGTTATAGCAGCATTAAAAGAAGATACCATCCTTTCGTTAGGTTTGGTAGACGGAAGAAACATCTGGAAAAATGATTTCGAGAAATCTATTTCAATCATTAATCAAGCTGTTGATAAAAGAGGCTCGGATAAAGTATGGATCGCTCCATCATGTTCCCTAATCCACTCACCAGTTGATTTAGACAATGAAACCAACGAACAAAACCTATCGGCAGAAATTAAACAGTGGCTGGCTTACGCGAAACAAAAAATTGCGGAGGTAGCTACCTTAAAAAAACTGATCACCAACGAAAGCCCTGCATCTACCCTGCAAAAACTTGAGGAAAATAAAATCGCGATTGCTAACCGTAAAGTTTCTAAAATAATCCACAATCCTGAAGTTAAGCAGCGTGTTTTAGGATTAAAAGAGCAGGATGCAGAACGTTTAAGTCCATTTTCGAGCAGAAAAATTAAACAACAGGAACTCAATCTGCCAAGTTATGCCACTACTACCATCGGATCGTTTCCGCAAACGGCAGAAGTAAGAAGCTGGAGAGCAAAGCTTAAAAACGGAACTTTTACAGTTGAAGAATATGATGATCTTATTGCGAAAGAAACCGCAAAAGCCGTAAACTGGCAGGAAGAAATCGATCTGGATGTTTTGGTTCATGGCGAATTTGAGCGTAACGATATGGTTGAATACTTCGGTGAGCAATTGGATGGTTTCGCCTTTTCTAAAAATGGCTGGGTACAGAGTTATGGCTCCCGCTGCGTAAAACCCCCTATTATTTTTGGCGATGTTTCGCGTCCGAAACCCATGACGGTAAAGTGGACATCCTATGCACAGTCGCTCACCTCAAAATACATGAAAGGTATGCTAACAGGGCCGGTAACCATCTTACAATGGTCTTTTGTACGTAATGATCAGCCACGATCAGAAACCTGTACTCAAATTGCCCTGGCTATCCGCGATGAGGTTTGCGACCTGGAAAAAGCAGGAATAAAAATCATTCAGATTGATGAGCCAGCCATTAGAGAAGGTTTACCATTGCGCAAAGCTGATTGGCAAAATTATTTGAACTGGGCGGTTAAAGCCTTTAAAATTTCGGCAAGTGGTGTGAAAGATGATACACAGATCCACACGCACATGTGCTACTCGGAGTTTAACGATATCATCCAAAACATTGCCGATATGGATGCCGATGTAATCACCATCGAAACCTCACGTTCACAAATGGAACTATTAGATGCATTTGCCGATTTTAAATATCCAAACGAAATTGGCCCAGGCGTATACGATATTCACTCTCCAAGGGTTCCGAAGAGGGAAGAAATGGTTCAGTTGCTCAAAAAAGCAAAGGCTGTTATTCCCTCCGAGCAACTCTGGGTTAACCCCGATTGTGGTTTAAAAACCCGTGGATGGGACGAAACCAAAAAGGCTTTAATAGAAATGGTTGAAGCCGCAAAAGAAATGCGTAAAGCCGAAGCGGTACTTGCTGCAGATCTTCAGGTGAATTAATTCTAATTTTGTCACGGAGGTAGGGGGAGCACAGATTTCTTGCTAAACCATATCATCGCGGCCACCTTTTACTTTGGCAATTTTCTACTAAAAATAACTAGAAAGTTGCCAAAGCTTTTTACAGCACCTATATTTAACCCATGACCCTAGAAGAAAGAATAGAAAATTCTAAAACCAGCATTTTTAAAGCCGTTTTCCCAAATACAACAAACCACTACGATACCCTTTTCGGCGGAACAGCCATGCATTTAATGGATGAGGTTGCTTTTATTACCGCAACCCGTTTTAGCCGCCAGATTATGGTTACCGTAAGCAGCGATAGGATAGATTTTAAAAAACCAATTCCAGCAGGTACAATTGTCGAGCTTATCGGTAAGGTGAACCATGTGGGTAATACCAGTTTAAAGGTTAATGTAGAAATTTATATCGAGCAGATGTATGCCGAGGGTAGAGAATTGGCCGTTCATGGCGATTTTACTTTTGTGGCCATTGATGAAAATAAAAAGCCGGTTCAGGTGATTAAATAATCATACAAGCTTCAGCCAAAAAGATGTAAAAATCATAATGCCTAAATTTTTAAATTTGATTATGGAACAGCAACTTTCTGAAGAAGATTTAAAAAATATCGCCAAGCAGTTGGGTTGCCCCGAAGGCGAACACGGCATTAAAACGGGTGAAATGATGCATGCCAATAATATAGGCATGACTACTTCTGCAATTGAGGCATTAAACCTTCAAAACAATGAAGCTGTTTTAGAAATCGGTCATGGTAACGGAGGACATATTGCTCAACTCTTATCAAAAGCCGAAAACCTCCATTATTTCGGTGCCGATATTTCCGCAACCATTATTGCCGAGGCCGAGAAGATCAATCAGGATTTTCTTACAAAAGGAAAGGTTCATTTTCAGCTAACCAATGGCATTACATTGCCATTTGAGGATGGTCTATTTGATAAAATTTTCACGGTTAATACGATCTACTTTTGGACAAATCCAAGTAAATACCTCAACGAAATTAAGCGAACACTAAAACCTAACGGCACTTTTGCTATATGTTTTGCTGATAAAACTTTCATGAAAAATCTCCCTTTTACTCCTTATGGCTTTACGCTTTATGAGGTAAAAACGGTAAAAGAACTATTAGAAAAAACGGGGTTTGCCATTAAAAATACGCTTAAAAAAATAGAACAGGTACAAAGTAAAACCGGCGAACAGGTAGAAAGAGAGTATTACGTTGTAACCGCTACAGCATAAGAAACATCTGTTTGTGTCCTTGTGATTAATATAAAATCAAATACAGATAGGCGTAAACTACTGGAGCAGCCAATAATAACCCATCAAAACGATCTAACAAACCACCATGGCCCGGTAATAAACCACCGCTATCTTTTGTATCCAAACTGCGTTTAAGCATCGATTCTACTAAATCACCCAGTGTACCAAAGCTTGCAATCAGCACAGCCATACCGATCCAAACCCAAGCTGGACTTTCGGTAAACAGAAATGATAAGCCAAAAGCGACCAAAATACTGGTGAACATCCCTCCAAAAAAACCTTCCCAACTTTTCTTTGGCGAGTGGCGCTCGAATAATTTGCGTTTACCATACTTTACCCCAAAAAGATAAGCACCTGTATCATTTGCCCAAAGCATCAGTAAAAATGCCAGAGGAAGATGAAAGTTATATTCGTTCCAGTTTTTTAAAAAGCCTAGGGCATGAAAAAAGCAGAAAGGAATGGTTACATACACAAAACCAACAAAAGTGTAAGATATATTAGCGAACGGAATCTTGTTTTTCTTATACAGCTCAGTAATAAAAACCGAGAAAATCAGCGGAATACAAAGCAACAAATATTTCACATCATATTCCAGGTAATGTAAACCTGCAGCCATTAAAAAGATCAAAGATCCTGCTGCCAAACCAATATTTCGGTGTGGCCTGATTCCTGAGTTTTTAATCAGCTTGTAAAATTCAAACAAAGCCAAAACACTTAAAACAAGATAAAATATAGTAAAAGTATAGCTGCCCAGAAGGATAGAGCCAAGCATTACAATGGTAAAAAAGAAAGCGGTTATTGCCCTGGTTTTCATTTAAGGTAAGCGATAAATTGTGTAAGGTTTAAGATCATTTCTACTATTCAATTTCGTTTTCAACGATGTATTCTATGGCTTTATCGAAATCTACCTTATTCACCAAAACATTTATTTCGCCAATATTATATGCCGAGAGCTGTTTATTTATCGTTACTGCCGGAATTCCGGATTCTGTTAATCCCTGTTTTAATACCTCGGCAGCAAAGGCATCGCTGGTGGTATATACTTTAACCCAATTTTCGCTCACGTGTTGCGTTATCTTTAAAAATTTTGAACAAAGCTATGGTAATTATTGCACTAATTAAATAGCCATACCATGGAAAACCGATCGGTTCATCAGCTTTATCAAGTGGCATATGGTGTTTTTGCATGTAAAAAGCGGCACAAACCGCATAGGCATTGTTTATAAAGTGCGCCAGCATGGCATACCAGATGCTTCCACTATAATAATATAGGTAGCCAAAACCCGCACCCAATAACATACGTGGCACGAAACCATAAAACTGCATATGGATGGCACTGAAAATTATGGCCGATAACCAGATAGCTAGATGTGGATTCCCAAAGGCCCTGTTTAACGATCGTTGTACACCTCCACGAAACATTAATTCTTCGCCAATTGCTGGTATAACAGCAATCATAACGAGGTTTACAATGAAATCGAAATTACTGCGTACAGTGATCAATTGAATGGTCATTTTCATTGCAATAGCTTCTTTCTCCTTCATCCACTGTTCTATCTTGTGCAAAAAATCAGGCAAAACCATCTTTTGGTTCCATATTACTGTCCATTCCATAAATGGCATACTCAGTATCATAATGGCCAGAACAAGTGCAACTAATAAAAATTTTGGTTGCTTGAAAAGATAAAATTCCGTTACTTTTTTCCTTTCCGTTAAGGCCAGGGCAATTGGAGGTAAAATAAATGTTCCGATTGAACTTAATATTTGTATCACTTTAAAACCAGCAATATACTTAGGATCGCCAGCTAAAAGCATGTCCAAATTACTGACTATTCCTAAGCCATACATCAGTAAAACAATGACAATAGCTAGAATCCCAAATACAAGTCCACCTGTAACTGCGTAAAATAAAAGTAAAAGTAATTGTAAGAAAGGATTGATTTCCTCCTTGTTAGGTGTTACAAAATTCATTATTTGTACCTTTGTATGTTTTATTAATCGTTGAAGATAGAAAATGTCTGTTAAGATAGGAAATATAGATTTAGGTGAGTTCCCGTTATTGTTGGCTCCAATGGAGGACGTGAGCGATCCGCCGTTCCGTTATGTATGCAAAAAAAACGGAGCCGATATGATGTACACCGAATTTATTTCTTCGGAGGGTCTGATCCGTGATGCGGCAAAAAGCTTACAAAAGCTTGATATTTTTGAATACGAAAGACCAATTGGCATCCAGATTTTTGGTGGTGATATTGAGCATATGCGTGAAGCCTCAGAAATTGCCTCTGCAGCAGGACCTGACCTGGTTGACATCAATTATGGCTGTCCGGTTAAAAACGTTGTGTGTAAAGGCGCAGGCTCTAGCCTGTTACAGGATATTGATAAAATGGTAAAAATGACAGAAGCTGTAGTTAAAGCTTCACATTTGCCGGTTACCGTTAAAACTCGTCTTGGTTGGGATGATAATACCAAAAATGTTTATGAAGTGGCCGAGCGACTTCAAGATGTAGGCATTCAGGCACTTACCATTCATGGCAGAACAAGAGCGCAGTTATATAAAGGCGAGGCCGATTGGTCGCTTATCCGGGAGATTAAGCGCAATCCACGCATCAAAATACCGATTTTTGGCAATGGTGATGTAGATAGCCCAGAAAAAGCAGCGGCCTGGCGCATGGAATATGAGATAGATGGCATTATGATCGGCCGTGCGGCAATCGGTTACCCATGGATTTTTCGCGAGGTAAAACACTTTTTTAAAACGGGTGAACACCTTGCCGGACCAACTATTGAAGAGCGTATTGAAGTTTGCCGTACACATTTAGATAAATCGTTAGAATGGAAAGGGCCTAAAACCGGAATTTTCGAAATGCGCCGCCATTATGCAAACTATTTTAAAGGCCTGCCAGATTTTAAACCTTACCGTATGCGTTTGGTGGCAGAGCCAGATATCAACAACATTTACAGTATTTTAGAAGAGGTGGCAGAAAAATTTGCCGACTACGATGCCACTAGAGTACTGGCTTGATTTTTGAAAGGTTTTTTTATACATTCGTAAATCATCATGGTTACAGCTATTACAGACGGGGTTAAGGTTTCGGTAGAAACAGTGTACCAGCCAGAATATTCAAATCCGGCCAACGAGCATTATATGTTCGCTTATCGCGTAGAAATTTCTAATCTTTCTGATTATGCTGTTCAATTAATGCGCCGCCAGTGGTTTATTTTCGATTCGAACAGTAGCCGTAGAGAGGTTGAAGGTGAGGGTGTTGTTGGTTTACAGCCCATTATCCAGCCCGGCGAAACACATGTATATGTTTCGGGCTGTAATCTAAAAACCGATATGGGCAGCATGAAAGGTGCCTATTTAATGAAACGTGATATCGATGGGTCTGAGTTCGAGGTTGATATTCCAGAATTTCAGTTAATCGCTCCTTATAAATTAAATTAATTCTACTCATATTTAATCTCTAGTGTCGTCACCCTGAATTCATTTCAGGGTCTATCTTTCAATAAGATGCTGAAATAAATTCAGCATGACGTGCGCGTGAGAGAAGAAGCTAAAAACCTATCAACCTAGCTTATTAAATTATTTGTAGGTGGAAAATCAATTGCAGCATTTCGTTTTAAGGTTTAGCCCTGCTTTTCATTTCAAGTCCGTCCCGATTCATCGGGATTCCTCGTTTACCGGCTTTCCATTGCAATCAGGTTTAATTTGCAATAATCCTGCTACTATTAATGTTTAATAGCATGGTGCGTGTATCATCGTTTCTCTGCAACCGGCACCCCAAAATAGTACAACCCACCTTGCCACCTAAACCCGATCGAAGCGAGATGCCGATTTTTTCTATCGGCAGAAGCGGGAGCGGGACTGGAGCCTACCTAAACGAAACAAACCTGCTTTCCCCAAAAAAAACTTTTATTTGCGTGGTTAATAGAAAAGCAATTGCAGGATTCCATTTTAGTGGTAGTCCTGCTTTTTGTTCCAAGTCCTCGCTGCGCTGTGGGCTTTTCACGTCAATCAGGTTTAATTTGCAATAATCCTGCTACTATTAACGCTTAATAGCATGGTGCGTGTATCATCGTTTCTCTGCAACCGGCGCCCCAAAATAGTACAACCCACCTTGCCACCTAAACCCGATCGAAGCGAGATGCCGATTTTTTCTATCGGCAGAAGCGGGAGCGGGACCGGAGCCTTGCTAAGCACTGTAAAACCTGCTTTCCAAAAACCGGATATAGCCTATGTTGGTTTATACTTTATATCAATCTATGCTAAAAAAGACTCCGATCCCGAACATTCTGGGACAAGCTGACGGTAAACCAAAAACGGCCAGGATTAACCCTGGCCGCTCTGTGCTTTTCATAATTAGATATCTCTTAATCTCTGCTTCTTCCAAAAAGCATCGATGCGTAATACAATAAATTGGCTAATGCACCAACAGCTGCTACCACATAAGTCATGGCTGCCCACCAAAGCGCATCTTTAGCCTGTGCGTTTTCTTCTTGCGTTTGCATTACACCATTATTATTTTTTAGCCAGGCCAATGCACGGTTACTGGCATCAAATTCAACTGGTAGGGTAATGATACTAAATATGGTTACCAGTGCTAAACCTACTACACCAATTGCCAAAACAATTGGGTTTCCGGTAAAACCTATTAACAATACACCAATTAACAATACCCACTGTAAAAGATTAGATGAAATACTTACAACCGGAACCATACTGCTTCTTAAATTAAGCCAGTTATACGATTTCGCCTGTTGCACGGCATGACCACATTCGTGGGCTGCTACAGCCGCGGCAGCCACGCTTCGGCTATAATATACATCTGTACTTAAATTAACGGTTTTATCTGATGGATTGTAATGATCTGTTAGTTGTCCTTCGGTACTCATCACCTTCACGTCGTATATCCCATTATCATGTAGCATTCTTTCTGCCACCTCTTTGCCCGATAAACCTGAGCTAAGTTGCATTTCAGCATACTTAGAAAACTTATTTCTAAATCGCCATTGTACAAACATGCTCAGCAATAATACCGGGATGATTAATATTAAATAAACTCCCATTTTCTTCTGTATGTTTTTCGTATAACACATATCAAAAAGCGTTCCCATATTATTTAAGCGTTAAAAAATGGTACATTTATACTATGCCAACAGCGTTTTCATATTGGGAGAAGGAGTCGTTTTTTACTTACGATATTATTATTATCGGTAGTGGAATTGTAGGTTTAAACGCTGCCATCCGACTTAAAAAAACTGCTCAGGCTTTAAAAATTGCCGTACTCGAAAGAGGCTTTTTACCAACAGGTGCCAGCACTAAAAATGCGGGTTTTGCATGCTTCGGTAGCATTTCTGAACTCATTGAGCAAGAAGAATGGGCTGGCTTAGATGGGCTGGCACTCCTAATAGAAAAGCGCTGGAAAGGCCTGCTTAAACTACGCAATTTATTAAGCGATAAAACCATTGATTACCAAGGTTTAGGCGGCTACGAATTATTTAAAAATGATGACATTTTTCTGGCCGACACATGTGTATCCAAAATTGAACATTATAACCGTCTCATTAACGATATTGTTGGTGCCAATGCTTTTGCTCTTGCCAATAAGAAAATTAGCATATTTGGCTTTGAAAGTATCAGCACCTTAATCGAAAACCGGTACGAAGCACAGATTGATAGTGGTAAAATGATGTTTGCTTTAATTCAATATGCGCAAAAACTCGGTGTTAGTATATTTAATAATTGTACGGTAGATCAGATTCAGAAAGAAAACAAGGCTATACGATTGGTAACCAAAAACGGACACTTTTTTTGTAAACGGCTAATTGTAACTACCAATGCTTTTGTAAAAGACCTATTGCCAGACGTTGATGTTAATCCCGGTCGTGGTCAGGTTTTAATCACCAAACCCATTAAAGAACTAAAAATAGCAGGTACTTTCCATTACAATAAAGGTTATTATTACTTTAGAAATATAAATAACAGAGTTTTATTAGGTGGTGGCAGAAATATAGATTTTAAAGCTGAAGAAACCACCGAATTTGGCCAAACTGAGCTGGTTCAGTTAGCGTTAGCAGATTTATTAAAAAACGTAATCCTCCCTAAAGTAAATTATGAAATCGATTACCGCTGGAGCGGCATTATGGCTTTTGGAAAAACTCTGGAACCACTTATAGAAGAGATTAAGCCAAATATTTTTTGCGCCACCAGGTGTAACGGCATGGGTATAGCAATTGGTGCACAAACAGGAGAAGATGTGGCGAATCTGCTGCTGAAAAGCTTATAGTTTTTTTACCACAAAGAACACAGAGAAAAAACAACCATGCACGTTGAGTTCACTGAGTTGTTTTAATTTAAAAGATCCTTCTAACGGTTACGTCATCTCGACTGAAGCACAGTCCCGAAGTCAAGTCGGGAGAGAGATCTGTAAAATAGATTTAGCTTCGCTGAGCATTTCGTGGTTCTCGACTTCGTTGCACCCGATAGCTATCGGGTCCGCTCGAAATGACGATTTGTGGAATAACGCCTATCAGTTATTTAAACACAATCGTCTTATTCCCACTCACAAAAACGCGGTCTTCGAAAATAAGCTCCAGGGCTTCTAACAACACTTTTTTCTCTATCTCTTTACCTGCCCGAACCATTTCTTTTACACCGAAATTATGATCAACATGGTTAGTATGCTGCGTAATAATCGGTCCTTCATCCAGGTTATCGGTAACAAAATGGGCAGTAGCGCCAATAATTTTTACCCCGCGTTCAAAAGCCTGGCGGTAAGGGTTGGCACCTATAAAGGCCGGTAAAAAGGAATGATGGATATTAATGATTTTACCTGCATAATCTTTTACAAAATCGGCAGAGAGGATTCTCATAAATTTAGCCAGCACCAAATAATCTACCTCAAACCGGTTGATAATAGCTTTAACTTCAGCCTCAAATTCACTTTTATCCTTATTGGTATGATCGACGTAAAAGTAAGGAATACCCAATTTTTCGGTAAAATCTCTCAGGCTTTCGTAATTGCCTATTACACATTGTACATTGGCCCCTAAGGTTTTAAATTGGTTTTTGATCAGTATCTCAGCTAAACAATGATACTCCTTGGTTACCAAAACAGCAATCTGTTTTTCCTGCTGGGTTATTAAATTTACCTCAGCAGCATTTGGCAGGTTTTCTAAAAGTTTTTCCTTTAATTTTTCGGCATCCCCCAGGTTTCCGGTACAGGCAATACGGGTAAAAAACGATTTATTCGCTTCGTCTACAAACTCACGCATGGCGATAATATTCAATTGGTGTGCAGCCAGCACGCGTGTAATATTTGTAACTAAACCAACTTGATCGGGACAGGATATGAGGACTGTTAATGCGTTCATTTATAAAATACTAATGCCCAATTATAGAAATTTTTTTCGGTTATTTTCCGTTCACAATAACTAAAATTTTTTGGTATATCTATTTTAAATCTTCATTTTTGCTAAAATTTTTATCATTATGGAGATTGCGGGTATTGCTTTACTAATCGTTATTTTAATAGTCCTGGTTATTTTATTATTGAAGAAACCGCAGGCTGCTCTTTCTATGATCTCCGTGGAAGACTTCGAAAGAGCAAAAAGTGAAAATGAATCTTTAAAAATCAGTCTGGCGAAAGCAGACGAACGGGTTTCTAATTTATCTGCCGAAAAAGAACACATTACCACCTTACTTAAACAAGAACAGCAACGCTTAATTGATGAATTGCAGGCTGAGCGCGACCGGCTTGCCGATGCCAACAGAGAGTTGGAAAGTACCAGATCTTTTTATCTGGCCGAAAAAGAAAAACTTGCCGAACAGAAGCTAAGTTTTGAGCAATCGCAAGAAAAACTGAACAAAGACTTTGAATTAATTGCCAATAAAATACTGGAGGAAAAATCGAGCAAATTTATTGAGCAGAACAGAACTAATCTGGATATCATCTTAAATCCTTTGAAAGAAAATATTAAAGCTTTTGAAGATAAAGTAGAAAAGGTTTACAAAGCAGAATCGGATGAAAGAAATACATTGAAAGGTGTAATTTCACTATTAATGGATCAAAGTAAACAGATTCAGGAAGATGCCAATAATTTAACCAAAGCTTTAAAAGGCGATAGCAAAAAGCAGGGGAATTGGGGAGAAGTGATTTTGGAAAAGGTTTTGGAACGCTCGGGTTTAGTTCGCGATCAGGAGTACCGCATTCAAGCCTCCCATATATCCGCCGAAGGCGGCCGCTACCAGCCCGATGTGGTGATAGATCTTCCAGACAACAAACATCTTGTGGTCGATGCTAAGGTATCATTGGTTGCTTATGAGCGTTCGGTATCAGCCGAGAGCGATGAAGAGCGTGAAGGCTATGTAAAACAGCATTTAACATCAATTAAGAACCACATCCAGGAACTATCTGCTAAAAACTACCAGGATTTATATAAAATCAACTCTCCCGATTTTGTATTGTTATTTGTTCCAATTGAATCTTCTTTCAGTATTGCTGTACAAAAAGATGCCGAACTTTTCAATTTTGCATGGGATAGAAGGGTAGTAATTGTGAGTCCATCAACCTTACTGGCCACCTTGCGCACCATTGCCAGCATGTGGAAACAGGAACGCCAAAACCGCAATGTAATGGAAATTGCCCGTTTAAGTGGAAGCATGTACGATAAGTTTGTAGGCTTTATTGCTGATATGGAAAACATTGGCAAACACATCAAAAACGGACAGGATGCTTACGATAAAGCCATTAATAAGTTATCAATAGGCGCGGGAAATTTAACCAACACTTCAGAAAAGATTAAAAAACTGGGCGCAAAAACCACCAAACAGATTGACACTAAATATCTGGATATCAATGAGTAATAGGCAAATCCGGTTGATTTTTTAGGTCTAAAATTATAGCTAAAAACTTGTAAATTTAGTGATTTTTTTTGACCTACCTAGAACGATTTTTTTATTTTAAGCCTTTTCAATCGATATAGGGTATTATTTGATAGTTCTTATCTAGATAATGATCTTCTAATAAAAAAAGTCGTCATTTCGAGCGAAGTGCAACGAAGTCGATAAACCTATCCTGCAGATCTCTCCATTTCGCTACGCTACAGTCGAGATGACGACGTATCGTTTTTTAAATTAAAGTTTATTTCTTAAAAGCATTCCATCCCTGGGCTTTCAACTCATGTACTTTTTCTGATTTTGAAACCATTTTGCAGCCTGAATTTTTATCGGTAACATGGCCAATCACAGTGATATCTACATCATGTTTCAATTTTTTATAATCTTCCTGGCTAATGGTAAACAATAACTCATAATCTTCGCCACCACTTAAAGCACAAACCGTTGGGTCTAAACCTAACTCGCGGGCCGTTTCATAAGTCATTGGATCCAAAGGTATTTTCTCTTCGTAAATGGTTATTCCTTTATCTGATTGTTCTGCCAAATGCAAAATTTCGGAAGCTAAGCCATCTGAAACATCGATCATAGAAGTTGGTTTGATATTCATTTCATCTAAAAGCGCAACAATATCCATCCTTGCTTCTGGTTTTAATTGTCTTTCGATGATGTAATCTTTACCTTCTAAGTCTGGTTGAATCTGTGGATTTTCCAGATAAATTAATTTCTCTCGTTCTAAAATCTGCAGGCCCAAATAAGCACCGCCCAAATCGCCCGAAACACATAATAAATCATGTTCTTGAGCGCCATTCCTGTACACTACTTTATCGGCATCGGCATAACCAATACTGGTAATACTGATTACCAAACCTTGCTTGCTTGATGAAGTATCTCCGCCAATTAAATCAATGTTGTATTTGTTGCAGGCCAGTTCTATTCCTTTATAAATTTCTTCAACAGCCTCTAAAGGGAATTTGCTCGACAAACCCAACGAAACTGTAATCTGACTTGCTTTTCCGTTCATGGCATAAATGTCACTCAAATTTACCTGAACAGCTTTGTACCCTAAATGCATTAAAGGCACATAAGCCAAGTCGAAATGGATCCCTTCCAACAATAAATCGGTCGAAATTAAGGTCTGCTTTCCTTTAGCATCTAAAACAGCAGCGTCATCGCCAACCCCTTTTACTGAATAATCGTTTTTAATCTTAAAATTAGTAGTCAGGTGTTTAATTAACCCAAATTCGCCTAATTCATTAATATCTGTACGCTCTTTATTTTCAAACATATCCAATAGTTAGGGGCGAAGCCCCAGTTTTTATTTTTTAAAATCAACTGTCATTCTGAGCATAGCGAAGAATCTTTAACTACACCAGCTGGTATTTCATAGCTAGCAGATCCTTCCTGCATCAGGATGACAAATTATTACCCTCCATCCAGTTTTTACCTTCTGTAAACCTGGCAATTAACATCGCAGCCACATTATCACCGGTAGCATTTAATAAAGTCGCCATCGGATCAACCAAAGTCCCAATAATCATAGCTGGCGGTAGCGCTTCAGGTGGCAATTGGTAAGCCGAAATCATTAATAACTCGCCAATATAACCTCCATTTGGTATTCCTCCCTCTACTATACTTACTAAAACAGTAATGCCTAAGGCCAAAATAATGGTATCAACATGTACTAAATCCTTTCCAAAAATGGCAAAAACAACCGCTATTTTAATAATAGAACTGATACTCGAACCATCCTTATGTAAGGTTGAACCTAATGGAATTGTCACATTGGTAATGTAATCGGGTACGCCCATTTTTCGCACGCCCTCCAAATTCGCAGGAATAGTGGCAATGCTGCTACAGGTTCCGATTGAAGTTAAAGACGGCACAATGTTATTTTTCCAAAATACTTTTATCGCTTTAAATCCTCCTGCAACAAAAGCATAGAGGGTGAAAAAGACGACAAAATAAAATGCGCCTACGCCATAGTATAAACCTAAAGCTTTTGCGTAAGTACCAAAAAGCTGTGGACCGAAAACCCCAACCTGATAGGCAAAATAAGCACCTAAACCAATCGGTCCTAATTTCATAATCAAAATGATGAGTTTTTTCATCACTTCATTACCAGAAACCAAGAAATTCTTAAATCCATCGCCTTCTTTACCAGCATATAGCGTAGAAAAACCAACCAGTACCGAAAAAATAATCAGTGCAAGCATGTTTTTCCTACTTCCGATCTCGAAAAATTCACCTACGGTTAAAAGTTGCGTCATTTGTTCGCCAAACGACTGTATTTTTTCATATTCAGTTGGTAAAGCCGCATTTCCTAATTGCTGATGAATCGGAAAAACCCAGGTAGCAACCAGGGTTAAAACCGCAGAAATGAGTATGGTAGAAAGAAAAACCAAAACCATAATGGTTAATAATCTCCCTAACTTTTTGGTTCTGTCTATATTTGCGATTGCCGAGGAAACCGCAAAAAATACCAATGGAATAACTGCAGTAAACAACAGGTTTAAAAATATATCGCCTAACGGTTTTATACTTTCAACGCTTTTCCCAAAAATTAAGCCTACAATACTTCCAACAGTTATTCCTGCCAAAAGCCATAATAAGCCCGAGTAATTTTTAAGGATGTTGTTTTTTTCCATGTAATTATTTTTCCGTCATTGCGAGGCGCGAAGCAATCCTACAACGATCGCAGGTAGCGTGCGCTTTAAGATTGCTTCCCCGAAAAGTCGGGACGGGCTGTCGTACCTCCTCGCAATGACGACTTTTAATTATTATAACCCAAGCTCTGCCGAAATATCCAGCATTCTTTGAATCGGTTTACGGGCAAGCTCAATAATATGCTCAGGTACAGTTACTTCTGGCAAACCATTTTTAATACATAAATATAGTTTTTCTAAAGTATTTCTTTTCATGTATGGGCAATCGTTACAAGCACAGCTGTTATTCGGGGGCGCCGGAATAAATGTTTTTGTTGGATTTGCCTTTTCCATCTGGTGGATAATGCCGCTTTCGGTTGCTACAATAAATTCTGTAGCTGGATTGGTAATGGTGTATTTTAAAAGTCCCGTTGTTGAACCAATATAATCGGCCATTTTCAAAACCACTTCTTCACACTCTGGGTGTGCAATAAACTTAGCATTCGGATGGCGTTCTTTTAGCTTTGTAATTTTCTCCTGCGAAAAAATTTCATGTACCATACAGGCTCCATTCCACAATACCAAATCGCGCCCGGTTTTCTTTGCTACATAAGCACCTAGATTTCGATCGGGACCGAATATTATTTTTTGGTCTTTAGGTAAACTCTCTACAATTTGAACGGCATTCGTACTTGTACAAACAATGTCACTTAAAGCTTTTAATTCGGCCGTACAGTTTACATAAGTGATGACCAGGTGATCTGGATATTTTTCTTTAAACTTTCTAAACAAATGGGGTGGGCAACTATCTGCTAATGAGCAACCTGCTTTTACATCTGGCAATAAAACTGTTTTGTTCGGCGATAAAATCTTTGCCGTTTCGGCCATAAAATGCACACCTGCAAACACAATTACATCAGCGTCTGTTTTTGCTGCTTCTTGCGATAATCCTAAACTATCGCCAATATAATCTGCAATATCCTGAATGTCAGGCTCTTGGTAGTAATGCGCAAGAATAATGGCATTCTTTTCCTTTTTTAATTTCTCAATCTCTGCAAAAAGATCGAGTGTAGGATCAATTTCTTCTTCTGCGAAACCCTTTTTGTTGATTTCTTCTAAGACATCTATGTTCATTTTAAAATTTTCCTTTTTTGAATTTTGACGTTGG
>Ga0163161_10000625_pt1 | contig 28235 bp, 18 predicted proteins | sample S45metaG_FD_129847 | JGI IMG/M metagenome (GOLD analysis project Ga0163161, IMG submission 129847) | Switchgrass rhizosphere microbial communities from Kellogg Biological Station, Michigan, USA - S4-5 metaG | ecosystem: Host-associated > Plants > Roots > Rhizosphere > Soil | place: USA... | reverse complement strand
CGACGGATTTATCGAACGCAGGCAACGATACACATTGAATTCATCACCCGAAAAGGCTTGCTTATAGGCTCTTGAAGGTACAATCTGAAAAACATCGCCCCGGTAAATATGCTTTTGCAGTTTCTCTACCAGATCCATAAAACCCTGATCGGTGAGGTTCGAACTCTCTGCACCACGCAACTGAAACTTATATTCGGGATAGTTTTTATTCTGGATCAGGTATTCCATTTTTTCCAGTCCACCCTCTTCTTCGCCTTCAAAAGTATTTTTGAAAAGTGTGATTTCATTTTTGAAGTGATCGATCGCAATGAGGTAACGGTACAAATGGTACTGCATTTCCGGAATTTCTTCACCCTCTGGCGTCTCGGAGGTAAATTTGATATCTTCAAAATGCTGTACGGCATTCCAGGTAAAGTACCCAAACAGACCGCTCGAAATAAACTTGATTTCAGGCAATTCCGTTTCTCTGAATTGATCTTTAAAATCAGCGATCTCTTCGATCAGGTTTTTACTTTCTGTAATTTCTACCGTTCCATCCGGGAAATAGGTTTCCAATCGCGAGCCCTTTAAAATAATTCCGGCAACAGGATCGGCACAAACAAAACTCATTGAGTTTTCCCTACTGTGGTAATCGGAACTTTCTAATAAGATGCTGTTGGGGTACACATCACGTAAGCGTAAATAAATGCTCACTGGTGTTGTGGTATCGGCAAGCATTTTTTTGTAAGTGGTATTTATTTTATACATGATAAAGGTAAAATGGTATAAGGTGTAAGGCTTATGGTTTGCATTCTCGTAATTTTTTAACAATAAAAAACCCGGCGTGTGGTTCTACGCCGGGCTTTAATGGTTCTTTTATAAGGTTTAGGTTGATAAACTATATTTTTCTCATACGCAGCCAGCGCAATCCGTTTTCGAATTACTTTGCCAAAGCCATGTATGTATATTGCTGATCATGAGCGACAAAAATATAAAGAATTTTGAAAAACCGAAATAAATATGAAAATAAATATCTATTAACCGCAGAGGGTGCAAAGTGAAAACGCAAAGAACACAGAGATTAAGATTCAAGGTAAGTGGCTCAGCGCCCCTTTTGCGAAAACCTTTGCGTGCTTTGCGGTTAACTACGAAATGCCAAAAAACGATCTTCCCGGAACTTCTTTTACCATCAACAGAATGGTTACAATAATTAAAATCAGAGCCAATCCGAAGAAAACCGCAATGGTACGGTGTTTTGCAACGGCTTCGGCAACTTTTTTCGATTTGGCATTACCTACCGTGATTAAAATAATTGCAACCACCATCATTGTAATATGCTCCATTTTAAAATAGCGTACTGCGGGTGCGCCTGCACTGCTCAGTTTATACCATCCTTCGCTAAAATAAAGCACCAAACCAATCAATAACTGAATATGCGCACTGATTAAAGTGAAAACATTGAGTTTTCTATCTCCTTCTGTATACGTTTTATTGCCAAACCAGCCAGATAAAGCCTTAACAACAGCAATAATTAATAAAAGAAAAACCACATAGCGCCATCCAGAGTGGGCACTTTTTAAAATATCGTTCATATTAATAAATTTCTATGTTTCAAAAATAGACATTAATTGTAAAATATAGGATATTCAGCAGAATGAACGCTAATTTATATTAGTTTTAAACAAATTAAACCTAAAACTTATTATGAAGAAAATTTTACTTGCCATCGGGCTGGTAATTTCTACTACATTTCTGTTTGCACAGCAAACTACCTTCCCCGTTAACGGTTCTTTCGATACCCGGCCTGGAATGTTTGCCTTCACCAATGCAACAATAGTAGTGAATGCCAACCAAACCTTAACAAATGCCACACTTTTAATTAAAGGACAGACCATTCAGGGCGTGGGCGCCGGATTGGCAGTACCTAAAGGTTATGTAGTGATCGACCTTAAAGGAAAATTTGTATATCCATCCTTAGTTGATGCTTTTACCAGCTATGGTCTGGCTGAAGCACCTGCTCAACAGCGTGGTTTTGGTGGTCAGCGTCAGTCTATTTTTGTATCAACCAAAAAAGGGGCTTATGGCTGGAACGAATCCATCAGACCTGAAACCTATGTTAAAAGTATCTTTTCCACCGACCCTAAAAAGGCTGATGAATTGCGTAAAGCAGGTTTCGGAAGCGTAAACGTTATCAGTCGCGACGGCATTGCCCGTGGTGTTTCTGCTGCCGTAACCTTAAATGAAGGTGCTGATAACAGCGTGATCTTAAAAGACCAAACCGCAGCCAATTATTCGTTTAACAAAGGAACTTCATCAAACGATTATCCTACTTCCTTAATGGGTTCGATTGCATTACTACGTCAAACCTATTACGATGCACAATGGTATGGTAAACAAAAAGACGAATACAACATCTCATTGGATGAGTTTGGCAAACAGCAAACCATGCCACAGATTTTTGAAGTAGATGGATGGCAGAACATCCTCCGTGCGGATAAGATCGGTAAAGAGTTTGGCAAAAAATACATCATCAAATCTACCGGCGACGAATACCAACGCATTAATGAAGTGAAAGCTACGGGAGCAAGTTTAATTATCCCTTTAACTTTCCCAAAAGCATACGATGTGGAAGATCCTGCTGAAGCCAGAAACCTAACTTTATCGCAGATGAAAGGCTGGGAACTGGCACCAACCAATCCGGGAAGTTTAGAAAAAGCAGGAATTAAATTTGCTTTAACTGCCTTCGGTTTAGAAAACAGCCGCGATTTCTGGGCGAATATCCGCACGGCAATCGAAAACGGCCTGACTGAAAAACAGGCTTTACAATCGGTTACCGAAATTCCTGCTTCATTATTGGGTATCAGCGATAAAGTAGGCTCCCTTGAAAAAGGAAAAGTAGCCAACTTTCTGATCTCTTCAGACAACCTCTTCAAAAACGGAAACATTATTTTCGAAAACTGGGTACAGGGCAAACGTTTCATCGTTAATAAGATGGATGTAAGCGATGTTCGTGGCACTTATAACTTAAATGTTGATGGTGTTGGGACACTTATCCTAAAAATTACGGGTACAGGAGGTGGTTCTACCGCGGCAGTTGAAAGAGTAGGTGCAGATAGCGTTAAAACTACCGCAACCTTTACCAGAAACGGCGATTGGGTAAGCATCAATTTCAACTTAAAGAAAAGCCCTAAGGGCGATATCCGTTTGAGTGGCTACATTACTTCGGCAAACCCGGTTACCCTCAAAGGCGAATCAGCATTGGCAGATGGCACTACCGGAAAGTTTACCGCAACCTATAAAGAAGCGGCGAAAGAAATGCCTAAAAAGGAAGAACCGAAAGCCACTTTGGCCTTAGGTCCGGTAATTTATCCCTTCTCCGCTTTTGGCAGCAGCGAACTCCCTAAACAGGAAACGGTATTGATTAAAAACGCCACCGTTTGGACAAACGAGAAAGAGGGGGTCCTTCAAAATGCCGATGTGCTTTTAGAAAACGGAAAGATTAAAGCGGTTGGCAAAAACCTTTCGGCAAGTGGCGCGAAAGTGATCGATGCCACCGGCAAACACGTAACCGCAGGTATTGTTGATGAGCACTCGCACATTGCAGGATCTGGCGGAATTAACGAAGGTGCACAATCAGTTTCAGCTGAAGTTCGCGTTGCCGATATCATCAACTCTGAAGATGTAAACATTTACCGCCAGCTGGCTGGTGGGGTTACTACGTCACATATTTTACACGGTTCGGCAAACCCGATCGGCGGTCAGTCGCAGTTGATTAAACTCCGCTGGGGGAAATCACCTGAAGAATTAAAATTTGTAGGCGCAGATGGCTTCATCAAATTTGCCCTGGGCGAAAATGTAAAACAAAGTAACTTCGGTACAGGTGCCCGTTTCCCGGTTACCCGCATGGGGGTTGAACAGACCTTTGTAGACGAGTTTACCCGTGCGAAGGAATATGCAAAAGCCATTTCGGTTAAGGGCAACAGTGTACGTAAAGATTTAGAACTAGATGCCATTGTAGAAATCCTGAACAATAAACGTTTTATTACCTGCCACTCTTATGTGCAGAGCGAAATCAATATGCTCATCCATGTGGCTGATAGTTTAGGATTCAAGATCAACACCTTTACCCACATTTTGGAAGGCTATAAAGTGGCCGACAAGATGAAGGCACATGGTATTGCAGGTTCAACCTTCTCCGATTGGTGGGCCTATAAAAATGAAGTGGCCGAGGCCATCCCCTACAATGGAAAAATTATGCACAATGTGGGCATTACCACTGCTTTCAATTCTGATGATGCCGAAATGGCCCGTCACTTAAACCAGGAAGCCGGTAAATCAGTATTGTATGGTAACGTTCCTGAAGAAGATGCCTTGAAATTTGTAACGCTTAACCCTGCTAAAATGCTGCATATCGACGATAAAGTGGGCAGTTTAAAAGCGGGTAAAGATGCCGATGTGGTAATCTGGACAGCCAACCCGCTTTCTATCTATGCCAGGGCAGAGAAAACCTTTGTGGATGGTATTGCTTACTGGGATATTGATAAAGATGCACAGATTATTAAAACACAACAGGCAGAAAAAGCACGCTTAATCCAAAAGATGTTAGACAGCAAAAGTAAAGGTGGCCGTACGCAACGTCCGATGGGTGATGCACCACGCCTTTACAATTGCGAAACATTAGAAAACTATTCAGCAGAATTAACCGAGAAAGAACATGCACACTAACATGAAAACATATTTATTCAGCCTGGCTTTTTCGGCATCAAGCCTGATGTGTTTTGCACAGGCAAACATTTCGCCAGCTAAAAAACAGAGCAAAACCATCGCCATTACGGGCGCAACCATACATGTGGGCAACGGCACGGTGATCGAAAATGGCACTATCCTGTTTGGCAACGGAAAAATTATTTCGGTTACCGCCAACGGACAGGTCCCGCAGGATGATGTAACACGCATTGTAGCAACCGGGAAACACATTTACCCGGGCTTTATCGCCGCTACGACAAATCTGGGTTTAACAGAAATTGAAGCGGTTAAAGCGACCCTGGATTTCCAGGAAATCGGCGATTTTAATTCGCACATCCGTTCTATCGTGGCTTACAATACCGATTCGAAAGTGCCGGCTACTCTGCGCAGCAACGGCGTATTAATGGCACAGCCTACCCCACAGGGCGGTACCGTTTCGGGCAGTTCGTCGGTTGTACAATTGGATGCCTGGAACTGGGAGGATGCAGCGCTAAAAACCGACGATGCCATGCACATGACCTGGCCGGTTACCCCACGGTTCAGAGGCGGTTTTGGTGGTTTTGGCCGTCCACAACAATCGCCTGAAAGCCTGGCCGAAAGAACACAGGCGGCAATCGCACAGTTAACTTCCTTCTTTGCCGAAGCCAAAGCCTATTCGGAAATGGGCAAGCCGGAAGTAATCAATACCCGTTTCGAAGCGATGAAAAAGGTATTCGCTGGCAACGAAAAGTTGTTTATTGCAGCCGAAAGTCAGAAGGATATTGTTGCAGGGGTTAATTTTGCCAGGAAATTCGGGATCACGCCAGTGATTACGGGAGCGGATGAAGCTTATCTGATTATTGATTTCTTAAAAGAGAACAACATCACCCTGGTGGTAAAACAGCCACATGCTTTACCCAACAACAATGATGATGATGTTAACATGCCTTACAAAAATGCCGCGGTATTGGCCAACGCCGGCTTAGACGTTGTGTTGAGTATCGATGGGTACTGGCAACAGCGCAACCTTCCTTTTATGGCGGGCACGGTTACCGCCTGGGGCCTGGATAAGGAAAAAGCATTATCAACCATTACCTTAAACGCCGCCAAAGCCATGGGCGTTGATAAAACCACGGGCAGTATCGAAACGGGTAAAGATGCCACTTTCTTTATTTCTGCTGGTGATGCTTTGGATATGCGTACCAATAAGGTAGAGCAAGCCTTTATTCAGGGCAGGGATATTAATTTAGATAACCTGCATAAACAATTGGATAAGAAATTCAGCGATAAGTATACCGCTGAGAAGAAATAGATTATTTTAAACTGATCTTTATAAAACAACCAAAACGGCCGATATTGATTTATCGGCCGTTTTTTGTTTGAATATTTTTCATAGTGGCGCGCACATCCTGCGTATGCCAGCGCTTTATAGAATGAAAAGACAGATCCACCGTACCATTTATGTCATTGATCGATTAGTGATTGTATAATTCCAATCGTTTAGGTAAAATTTGTAATGCAAAAAGAACCGTCGTTTTACGGCAAATTTTGAAATGCATGATAAACAATCTAACCTACCAACAACATGAAAAAACTAAAATCTTTACTGCTTATCTGCAGTATGTGCTGCTTATTTTTTTATTCCGCCTGTAAAAAAGCAGCGGTATCCGATCAAAACTTCGCGGGCATTAATACACAAAATCCGGCACCGGGGAAAAGCACAGCAACCACTGAGGCAACCGGACAAATATTTATCGCCTATTACATTACCGACGGTCGTAATCTGAGCTTTAAGCTCAAAGATATCCCTAATGGAGTAGATATGGTCATTCTGTTTGGTGTAAAATATTGGCAGTATCTGGATACATTAAAATATCCCGCAGGTACGGGCATGATGAGCAGCTATAAATCCTATGGTGCTTATTTTAATGATATTAAGGCCCTGCAGAAAAGAGGCATTAAGGTGTTACAGAATGTAGATGATGATGCATCATGGCAAAATGCCAAACCAGATGGTTATGGCTCGCCGGCACTTTGGGCTGAGGCTTTAAAAAAACTATTGCTGGATAAACATAACCTCGATGGGATTAGTCTGGATATTGAGCATGCCGGAAAGGCACCAAATCCTATTCCTCCATTTCCAGGCTATGAAAAAACGGGGTATTATAGCTGGTATAGTAGTTCTATGGATGCAAATCCGAATTTCCTGTCCTGTATTGAGGCATTAACCAAATACTTTGGTCTTACCGCTCCTAATAATAAACAATTACAAACCGCAAGTGGGATCGACGTGTATTCGTGGGATAAAATTGCTGCAAGATTCGTCAATTCATTTAATTATTTTCAGATCCAATCTTATGATCGGACAGTGGCGAATTGCCAGTTGATGATGAATTATGCCACGGGTGTAAACAAAATACCTGCCTCAAAAATGATATTTGGCGCCTATGCCGAAGGTGGACGTTCTCAGGCAGAAGATGTTAAGCTTGCCAAATGGACACCTACCCAGGGGAAAAAAGGTGGTATGATGGTATATACTTATAACGCAAATACAGGCTATGCTAAAGCGGTGTTAGATGCACTAGTGGCTAACCGTTAAAATTCAAGACCAATGCTGGTGCACGTGTAGCCTTATTAAACACATGCGAGATGCGTGCGCCAGTCTTTGTTAAAATTTATTCAACCGTTAACCCAGCTTGTTACACTAGCTGCTGAAATTTTATCATTCAAAAAATTCAAGCGCCTCTTTACTAAACTTTAAATAGATAACGGTCAGTTTTGTGCCTACCGGGTAACGCGAATAATCTTCAGGCTTTACCCTGATCCTGATCTTATCATTTTCGGATGGGCCTGCGAAGGTTAAATATTCTGCATGTTCGGTTTTATCGCGGTTGATCACCACACTTGTTAATTTATTCTTACCCTGGGCCTTGTCCTTTTTCCAATTGGCACTATCGTACCGCATAATCAGCCAGGCGAAGGAATAGCAAAAACCATACATTGCAAAGCCTGCACCTACAAATAAAATGTATTCATAGTAGACGAAATTCACAAAGTGATCCCATATTAGAAAAGTTGTAATCAACATCAGTAAAAGCGTGCATCCCCCTAAAATCGCAGGCAAAGCAGCTTTAAAGCCTTTTTCCTGGACTTCGATGTATTTTAGATCCGCATCTGCTAAAGGAATATTTTCTTCTAATATTATTGTTATGTCATCAGTCATAAATAGGGCTATTAATTTCTTAGTGGTTCACTACAGGCTAATTTTATCCACTAGCACACGCGGGAAGCGTGCGCTAGGCTAGCCAAATTTTTAACGTATGCTACCGGCTCTTTTGATATAGCCATCTAAATAATCAGTAACACTATTCCACATGCTTTGCAGAATATTCTCTTCTGTAATTTTTTCATCCCTTTTTTCAATTATCCTTTTACTAAAGGCACGGATCACATGACCCGCTGAGTCGCGTAAGCTATCGTTCTCAATATCAAAATCAACAATAATTACAGGTTTACTTGTTGATAGCTTTACCAGGTTTTCGTACAGCTTACTAAAAGATATATCATAGTACAAACCAGCAAAATCAGAACTAGTACCCAACAAGCTGAAAATTTTAAACGGAGAACCTGCAGTTGACAAAGTACTTCCTAAAAGCGGACCCGTAGAGCCTAAAGTAAACGCTCCGTCTAAAAAGGTTTTGCCATATCCTTTTTTATCATTGTAGTAATTACCGCCATCTTCGAAATGCGCCTTGTTATAAGATTTGATATTATAGATTAAATTATAAAAGTTACTTACCCCTTGCGGAAAAAGATGCCTCACGCGGCTTAAACTCATCAATGATTCATGCCTGGTTCCCAAACTAATTGTTTTTAACTGATTAAATACCTTGCTGATACTACGGTCGGTACGAATAGTTTCTCCAGCCTGTATTTTACCCTGCACTCCCCTGGCGGTAACCGTATCAATAAAACTGCATTGATGTAACTGAATCAATAATCGGCTGCCCTGCTCCTGAAATTTTATCCAAACGCCATTAAACTGAAGAGAATTCATATTTTCACCATCACCAGATAAGAGGATATTGTGCGATTTGATATGCCACATCTTCATAGCTTGATCTTTTTAAAAACGATTACTGAAAAAATAAGAATGATGAAAAACAGGATTGCTAATAAGCTATATATAGTTTGTCTTTTGTTCCCTTCTTTATTAAAGCGATAAACCATTATCCCTAACGTAAGTGCTATCCAGATTAGTAAAAGCCCTGTTAAAATACCTTTTCTCACACTAAAAAAGTTAACAACAAACATGGCTATGGTTAGCACAATAACCACGGGCCTTAATATTTTATCCGATTTATATTTACGATCTGTTAACATATTTTTAAAAAATTATAATGCTTACCTATTCGGAATGGCATCCCTAAAGTAAAAAATTTGGATTGAAAAATTGATTGTTGAAATATCGGCTTTGCATTATTCAATGCGGTTCCCGAACTTATGGTTTTTGATGCTGTCATAATTGATGTTAAACGTTAAGTAAATATTTTTAATGGTGGGTTTTCCACCCACCGAATAAGCTTTCTGATTTACACCGTCTGGCACAGGCGTCTCTGGTGTGCTAAGGCGCTGTTATATCCTTCTTGTGCCTCGCGCCAAGTGGAATCACAATTCTTCCATTCTCATAATCGGCCACAAATTTTTCATGGGTGCTTTCCCAGATTCTGATCAGGCGGTCTAACTTAAAAAATGAGGTTTTAAGTTCTACCAACAAGGTTGGAATGGCATTGTTAAATCCTTTACGTTCGGCTATTACTATCCTCGGGTTATCTTTATGCTGTTTAAAATTCTCAATATGTTTCCGGAATATTTCAAGATCATCTTTCGAAACGCCATAGGGTTTTAGTTCTTCTGCTAAAGCTTCGATACGGGCATAAATATTTTCCAATGCCGGGATCAATTGTTGATCGGATAACCTTTCTAACCTCCAGGCAGGTGTTTTAAGTGCATCAAATAATATGGTATCGCCAACCTCCAATGCATGAATCTGTGCCAAACCGGAATATTTAACCGCACGGCTAATAGCAGCATCCGCAGCCTGGTATTTTGTTGCTGTAGCCCCGGTGCTTTTAACGATGGTACTGTTCATAGCAGAACTGATACTCTTTACATCTTCCTCAATTTCGGCAACAATTTTGCTGAATGCAGGCTGATCAGCCCAAATCGCCTTATGCGTATTCAAAACTTTTAATGTTACATTCGCCATGGTTAGATAATTCTCTTCTTTTTGTGTCATTGCTTTTCGTGTTTAAATAGATTATTATTAAGTGATTTTCCCTTATTCAATGCGTTGTTGCGCAAGCCTATTCCAGCGATTTAATTCCACTATCCTTTGCAAATCCGCCAGTGTCAATTGCGCGATGTTAACTATCAGATGCGTACCTTCCACTATCCTTTGCAAAGCCGCCAGTATCGATCGCGCGATGTTCACTATCAAATGCAAACCTTCCAGTATTCTTTGCAAAGCCACCTGTATCGATTGCGCGATGTTCACCATCAAATGCAAACCTTCCAGTATTCTTTGCGAAGCCGCCAGTATCGATTGCGAGATGTTCACTGTCAAGTGAGCACCCTGCCATATAGATTGTTTTGCCTCAACTGATCTTGGTCAGCTTTCAGCATAAAAAATCATTAAAATAGTGCACCATCAGCCTTTACGCCTAAGCACGTTTAATGTGGGATATTTCGGCTTTCGCCATTTTGGGGATGAGATTCGGTGTTCAAACACCTTATTAGGGAAATATTACCTACAAAGCAGATCCGTTTGCTGGTAATGGTATAACTAAATTAATAATTATTGACAGAAGTGGAAATAATTTATAAAAATTTAGTTGGTACTATTTGGCTAGAGAAGAGACTGCTAACATTATTTTAACACGACAGGCCAAATATTAATTTATCTGCTGTATTTATTTTAACATCAGCACGAAAAACCGCTTGGGAGTAAACTTATTATTAATATTAAATCAGAATTCAGTTAACAGCATAGTAACATCTTTGTGATCATAAAAAACCAAAAAACTAATCACGATGAGGAAAGCTGTTTGAGCGGCAAAAAACAAAAATGCTCAGGCAAGCTTCATCACCCCTAAAAACACAAAGAATGATGAAAAATTTACTTATTGCAGTGTTGCTGCTGTTTTGTATTGTCCCAAAACGGGTACTTGCACAAACAACCCAGGCATCAATCTCCGGCATTGTAACGGATGAACAAAAGAAGCCCATTCCTGGTGTTTCTATCCAGATCAGGAACAATTCTACAGGTTTTACCACCAGAACGTCGACCAATGCACAGGGAGAGTATACTTTTAAAGAACTTCCTTTGGGTGGACCTTATACAGTTAAGGCCATTTACATCGGTTACGCGGAGCAAAACAGAACAGGTTTTATGTTAAACCAGGGCGATGCGGTAAGGGTAGCCATTAACATGCAGGAAACTGCCCAAAACCTTGATGGTGTAGAGGTTAACGGATCTTCGTTAAGAAATAAAGTGCAACAGTTTGGTGCATCTACCGAGATTTCGTCAAAAACAATGAACTTATTGCCGGTAAACGGCCGTAATTTCTCCAGCTTAACAGATTTATCACCTTTGTCTGGCCCTGGTGGTATATCTGGCCAGCTGGGCTCTTCTACCAACTTCACTATTGATGGTATGACTGCAAAAAACCCAACATCTTCTGGCAGTACAACCAGCCGGAGCGGTGCGCCATATTCTATCTCCATCGAAAGTGTTCGTGAGTTTAAAGTGGTTACCAACCAATACGATGTAAGTTTAGGCCGTTCGGGTGGTGGTACAATCAGTGCCGTAACTAAATCGGGTACCAACGAGGTTACAGGTAGTGCTTTTGCTTATAACAGAGCTGATTTTTTAGCAAGCACATACGATATTAGAGGGAACAAAAGAGTAAACGATTTCTCTACCTACCAGTATGGATTTAGTTTAGGTGGCCCGATTATTAAGGATAAATTACATTATTTTGCCGCCTGGGATCACCAGAGAGATTCGCGCCCGTTAATTATTGCCGATATCAACTCTTCAGCAGATGAAGCCCGTTTTAATGTAACCAATGCTACATTAAACAGCTTTTTAGCGGTTGCCAGAAGCAAATATGGTGTGGCCAATACACCGCAATTTGGTTCTTTTGATAAGAAAAGAGGAACAGATGCCGGCTTTTTACGTCTAGACTGGCAGATTGATGAGAAGAACTTGTTAACGGTACGTGATAACTATACCAACGACAGGAACCCGCTCGGATTAGCAGATAATACCGCGATCAACTTTTATGAAAGTTACGGCACGGATAAAAATGTCGACAACAGTTTGTTGGCTACCTTACGTTCTACCATAAGCAGTAAGGTGACCAATGAGTTAAAAGTGCAACATTTATACACCTATCAGGCCAGTACACAAAACGATGAGCTGGGTTTTGCTATCCCCAGGGCTGTTGTTTCTAACTTAGAATCTACTTTGCCAACCGGAAGTATATTAACCACTGCAGTTCAGATTGGTGGGCACCGTTTTGGGCAGGAAGGATTTACCAATAACGTTTTCCAATTGGTAGATAACCTATACTATAATACCGATAAAATTAAATACACATTTGGGGTAGATATTATGTATACCCATGCCTTATCATTATACGGCAGTGAGGTGAACGGACGTTTTACGTTCAACAGATCTGGCACCGCAGCAGCGGGGAACCAGCAAACGGCCTTGCAAAATTTTGAAAACTTGATACCGATAAGCTATTACAGGGAAGTGCCTTTAGTTGCCGACCCAAGTGTTGTGGGTAAATTATGGAACTCTGCTATTTATGGCCAAATGCAAACCAAACTCGGTAAAGGTTTAGATTTTACAGGTGGCTTACGTTTAGATTATAGCAAATACCCAACATCTCCACTTAATCAACAATTGTTTGATGCCATTGGTGTAAGAACAGATCACGAATTAAAGCAATTTTTAATTCAGCCCCGTATCCAGCTGGATTGGGATGTTAATGAAAACCATACCGATTATTTTCGCTTAGGCGCCGGGATTTTCGGATCGGACGTAAACAATTATGTAACCATTAACAACCTAACATTTGATGGTAAACACTTAGCTACAGTTGATGTTACTGGTACAGGTGTACCAACTCCAGACTTTATCGGTTACAGAAATGGAACCGCTACAGCACCAACGCTGCCAGCATTACAAATCCCTACCATCAATACTTATGCTGATGATGCCAAAGTACCAGTGGTTTACAAAGCGAACTTATCATATAACAAATTAATCAACGATAAAATACGCATCGGCATTACCGGTTATGCAACTTTAGCCCGTAATAACTATATGTATGTGGATAGAAATATGGTGGCCAATCCTTTCTTCACCTTATCGAATGAAGGAAACAGGGGTGTATATGTACCGGCAAACTCAATAAATACAGGTAACGGAAATACAGACTGGAAACTGGGCCGTTTAACCAATCAATTTGGCCGTGTATTGGAAATGAATAGCAAAGGTAAAGTAAATCAATTTGCTGTTGTTGTAGATGCGACCTGGAAATACTTTAAAGATGGCGAAATTACGGCAAGTTACACCTGGAACGACGCCAAAGACAATACCTCATTCAACGGTAACGTAGCCAACTCTGCAACCCTATCTTTGCCAGTAGTTGATGATCCAAGGAATTTAAGTAAAATGACATATTCAAATGGTCAGTTCCGGAATAAGCTAATTATTTATGGAACATTACCATCATTCCATGGCATTAAAGCAGGTATCCGTTATTCAGGCATTGGTGGTACCCGGTATAGTTTATTATCTGGCGGCAATACCAATGGCGATTTTGTTGCCACAAATGATTTGGCATACATCTTTAACACATCAAATACCAATGTACCAGCAGCACTTAGAAATTCATTACAGGCATTATTGGCAAATGGTGATGCCAGCCAGAGTTTAAAAGATTACATTAAAAAATACGAAGGTACTTTTGCTGAACGTAATGGCGGTATCAACGGTTTTTACGGTACGATTGATTTAAGATTAGCCTATCAGTTTAAATTTGGTCATGGCAAAAAACAAAGCATTGAAATTTCAGGCGATCTGTTTAACGTGGCCAACTTATTTAAGAAAACCTGGGGAACATCAGAAACTTTAGGTACGCAAGCACTATATGCGGTTACGGGTTACGATGCTGCAAGCGCTAACTACAACTACCGATTAAACAATACAGGAATTGTAATCCCAACGGGTAATCCGTGGCAGGCACAAATCGGTTTACGTTACGGTTTTTAAACAAATGTTAGCTAAGTATCTTAGCTTAAAGTCATAAAAAAGGGGAATGGATTTTTATCCGTTCCCTTTTTTTATGTTTGCATTAACAAACAACAAAACTTAATGGGATTATTACTTAACTACCTGAAACACCACAAGTGGATTGTGGCTTTGGCGCTATTGCTAGCAGGTATAAATATTGGCTTTTCACTTTTAGATCCATACATCACCGGTAGAATTTTAGACCGTTTTATCAACAAAAAAGATTCGCTTACCTATAGCCAATACCTTTGGGGTTCTTTAGGGTTAATCGGTTTGGCAATTGGCGCGGCCATGGTTTCGCGTATTGCAAAAAACTTTCAGGATTACTTCACCAGTGTGATTGTTCAAAAGGTTGGCGCAAAAATGTATGCCGATGGTTTACAACATTCACTAAAATTGCCTTATCAGGTTTTCGAAGACCAGCGCAGTGGCGAAACCCTGGGTATTTTACAAAAAGTACGCTTAGATTCCGAGAAATTCATTACCGCATTTATCAGTATCCTTTTTGTAAGCTTAATCGGAATGATCTTCGTTATCGTATATTCGGTTTCGGTAAGCTATAAGGTTACGCTTGTTTATTTCTCGGCCATTCCGATCATCAGTTTCGTGAGCTGGTTTTTAAGCCGTAAGATCAAAACCATCCAACGTTCTATTGTTGGCGAAACCACTGCTTTGGCAGGCTCTACCACCGAATCGTTAAGAAACATCGAACTGGTTAAAAGTTTAGGTTTGGCCGATCAGGAAATAGAAAGATTAAACAAAACCACTTACAAAATTCTGGGATTAGAACTTAAAAAAGTAAAGTATGTGCGCAGCATGAGTTTTGTACAGGGTACTACGGTAAACCTGGTACGCAGTACCATGGTGCTGGTCCTACTATTGCTTATTTTCGACAATACCATTACCGCCGGACAGTATTTCTCGTTTCTTTTTTATTCATTCTTCCTTTTCGGACCGCTACAGGAGTTGGGCAATGTGATTTTAGCCTGGCGTGAGGCGGAGGTTTCGTTGGGCAATTTTAAAAAGATTTTAAGCACGCCGATCGATAAGAAACCTGAAAACCCGATCTCGATAGCAAAAATAAAAGACCTTACTTTTAATACTGTCGGCTTTAAACACCAAACTGCCAACAGAAATGCCCTGGAGAATATTTCATTCCAGACCCATAATGGACAAACCATTGCTTTTGTTGGTCCATCTGGTTCAGGTAAAACTACATTGGTTAAATTGCTGGTTGGTTTGTACCAGCCAAAAGAGGGTGAGATTTTGTACAATGGTGTGCCAAGTAACGATATCGATCTGGATGCCTTACGCGAGAAGATCGGATTTGTAACACAGGATACGCAGTTGTTCTCGGGCACAATCAGAGAAAATTTATTGTTCGTTAATCCCAATGCTACGGATGAAGAATGCTTTAAGGTATTAAACCAGGCGGCCTGTCAGACTTTGCTGGCCCGTGCCGATAAAGGTTTAGATTCGTTAATCGGTGAGGGTGGCGTTAAGGTTTCGGGAGGCGAAAAGCAACGTTTATCCATTGCGAGGGCTTTATTACGCCAACCCGATATCCTGGTATTTGATGAGGCAACCTCTTCTTTAGATTCGATCACCGAAGAAGAAATTACCAAAACCATCCGTTCGGTTTCCGATTTAACCGATCACATTACGATTTTGATCGCTCACCGTCTATCAACCATCAAACATGCCGATAAAATCTATGTTTTAGAGAAAGGACATATTATTGAGCAGGGCCGCCATGAAGAGCTAATTGCACAAAATGGTTTATATCAGGCCATGTGGCGCCAACAAATTGGCGAAAGAGTTGTTGAAGCTTAGGAACAAAAATTATCGTTATGTTACTAGCACAAGTTGAGAGCAATCAGATTGCAATGATCATCATTATCGCCGCCATACTTTGGCTGGCCTTAATATTGGCGGCATTGTACCATATATCCAGAAACAGCAGCATGGTTTTCCCGGTAAAAGTACTCTGGTTTATCATTATCCTCCTGGCTCCCTTTTTGGGTTCGATTATCTACCTCATCTGGGGGAAGAATAAGAAATTTTAATCACTATGGTCCGTGTCCACACGGACCATTTGTTTTTCACCACCAGGAATTTCAGCATTGTCAACTTTTTAACAGCTCCGCTATTAAAGTTGATAACTCTGATCGCATGGTAGATTTTTTTGGAAAGCAGTGCCTGTGTTTCTTAGGCCCGGTTCGGTCCCGCTGTTCCTCCTGCCAATAGTTTTTTTTCACAAAAACAATGATATGCTATCGGCATCCGTGCCATCGGGTTTAGGTGGCGAGGACAAGCGCTTAAAACTTAATAACTTCTTACAATTAAACCTGAGAGCGGGCTACGAGGGATTTTTGCATGAGGGATAGCAGTGTAAATCCTTTTTTGATTTTTCTTCAAAAAAGATTGCAACGGATAGCCCGACCCTTGCGCAGCTTGGGGCATGCCCAAATTGTTTGTCATAAACCTGGTTTACGAATGTCAAATTGCCCTATCTAAGAACCTTTTTTATAGCCTGATAGATGCTGAAATAAATTCAGCAAGACGAAACGATTAAACAGCTTTAGTCGTCTGCTCGTTAATATCCTGCAAACTCAACTTTGTTAAAGATCTTGTCTTTAACCAGGTAATCCCGGCAATGGCGATCGTCATAGTCCCTCCAAAAACCACCGCAGGTACCAACGTTAATAGTTTCGCTGAAAGCCCCGACTCGAATTCGCCGATTTCATTAGACGATCCGATGAACATGCTGTTTACTGCCGAAACCCGTCCGCGCATATCATCAGGCGTAAGCAATTGCATAATCGTTTGACGGATAATTACACTTACACTATCGAAAGCCCCCTCTAAAAACAAGAAGAACAATGTTAAATAGAAGTTTTTAGATAAGCCATAACAGATGATGCTCAAACCAAAGCCAGTTACGGCAATTAAAAGGTTGCGCCAGGGTTTTCCCATTGGCGAAAAGTAGGTCATCGCCAACATGGTTAACACAGCCCCCAGTGATGCCGCTCCCCTCATCATTCCTAAACCGTTAGAACCCAAATGAAATACATCTTTGGCGAACATAGGCAATAAGGCTACGGCGCCACCAAAGAATACCGAGAAAAGATCGAGGCTCATGGCCCAAACCATCATCTTGGTTTTGAAAACAAACTGGATTCCTTCTTTTAAACTGTGAAATATATTCTCTTTCGGCACATAGGTAGAAGGGTGTTTCTTAAAGGTGAAAATACAGATTAAGGAAATGGAAACCAATACTACAATACATGTATATGCGGCAGTAATGCCCCACCACCAGTTTACAAAACCGCCTGCAACCGGGCCGATAATGGTTGCCAGTTGCCAGCTGCTGCTATTCCAGGTGCTCGAATTTGGATAGAGTTCTTTCGGTACAATCTTAGCCATTAACGAGAAGGTGGCCGGCCCAAAGAAGCCGCGGGCGATACCAATGCAAAATACCAATCCGTACATGATGAGTACGATAAGATCTTCTTTAAGATGAAGGTATTTACTGGTAATGATGAGCATCAGAACCGAAGCCAGCCACACACCCGAAAAGATTTTAATCAATAAACCCCGCTTTTCACTCTTATCTGCAATGTAGCCGCCATATAATGCAATCCCAATGGCAGGAATGGCTTCACATAAACCTACCAGGCCTAATTTTAATGGATCATGTGTTAAATCGTAAATATGATAGCCGATAACAACAGCCTGCATCTGGTAAGCAAGCGTAAAAAAGAACCGCATGCCCAGGAATGATCTGAATTCTTTATACCGCAAAGCGGCGAATGCATCTGGTTTTACAATAACCGAATTGGGGTCTGAATCTGCCACAGGAAAAAATTTATCTGCAAAACTACGTTATGAAATTTAAAAACGGGAACGGATAAACAGTTAAGGTGATTTCTTTTTCTATTAAAAAGTAAAAATATCCGATCGCACTGCTGAAATATAAGGACATAAAAAACCCGATGGATCATATGATCCATCGGGTATCTGGTATGGTTAATTTAGTAACCAGGATTTTGTTCGAGTAAATTATTTTTATTTACTTCATCACGGCTAAATGGCCTGAAGTAAAGTTTATTGTCCCAACTTCTGTTTTCTTGCGCGTTCTCTTCCACCGGAGTATAGGTATAATCGTAAACGGTATTGTCGTAATGGTAAGGAGCCGACATGGTTTTACCCGGTTTAAATTTACCGGTTACCTTAATGTAGGTCGTTTTTCTACCCAAGGTTTCACCAGCGATTAACCACCTACGGGCATCATGATAACGCTGCTCTTCATAGGCCATTTCAATGCGGCGCTCATGTCGGTAAACCTCCCTAAGCCCGGCCTGATCTGTTGCGGTAACTGCAGGCATACCAGCCCTAAAACGAATTTTATTTAACCAGTTAATGGCATTAGATAGCTCACCCAGCTCAATACTGGCTTCGATATAATTAAATACCGCTTCGGTATATCTAAAGAAAGGCCAGGGCACATTCTGCGACATAGAAGCATCTATAATCGTTGGATCCGGATCGATAAATTTGTGGTAATAATAGCCTGTCCAGCTACCGTTCCAGTTTTCGATCGAACTTGCACGGGTATCTAAACCCTTAAAGTCGATTCGAGCGCCATTATCGATTAAATCATATACTCCGGTTTGGATCTGGCTGGCTGGATCAACATTACCAGATGCCTTATCGCGGGGTTTCCAGCCGGCACCATCGTAAAGAACTGTGGCATAAAAACGAGGGTCGCGGTCCTGATAAGGGTTAGCTTTTTGTGCGGGATTTGTCCAGCTAAATTTGGTACCGTCTTTCATCTCATAATCGTCAACCAATAAACCTATAGGTGTATTACCCGCCCAGTTGTGGTAGCCGTTCGGACCATTTTGCTGTGCATGTTTGATATTACTCTGGATGATAAAGTAGCGGGCAAAAATCAATTCAGATGCTGCGGTAGCGTCTACTCCAGGCGCTTTACTGGCTCCGCCCATGGCTATACTTTTATAGTTTAGTCTACCATCCTCTGAAGTAGCTGGTGCGGTAAGTCCAAGTTTATAACCAGTACCCAAATCCATAACTGCTTTTGCTGCTGTTTGCGCCGATCTATACCGATCTGCCTGATTGCCACTTGCATAACTTAAAAAATCTAATTTTTGCGGGGCAATTCCGGTAATCTTTGCAGTTATTTTTGATCTATCATGTAAATCGCTCGCTGCATAAATTAATACTCTTGATTTAAGTGCTAAAGCCGCGAGTGCAGTACTCCGTCCTTTATCCAAGGTTTTACCTGTTAATAATTTATTGGCTTCGTCGCAGTCTTTAACAATAAAATTTACGCATTCTTCGTACGTATTGCGTTTAATTTTGAAGTCATCAGTTAATGCATACGTTTTGGTAATGATAGGCACCGCACCGTAATAACGCAACAATTGCTGATAAAAGTAAGCACGCAGGAAATAGGCTTCACCCAATAACTGATCCTTTAGTGCCTGGCTGGCAAGCTCATTATTGCCACCAACAATTCTTTCTACTGTAGTATTACAAGCCCTTATGCGGTTATACATCTGTTTATACGCCCAGGTATCATCTACCCAACCAAGTGTTGATGGGTTAATGGTGCCATTGTTGACTAAATCAATTCCACGTGTGGGATGTGTAAACAAAGCCTCATCAGAAACAGAAGCTAACATCTGCTCAAAAAAACCTCCATTCCCAAGACCATTGTAAATATCGTTAACAAAGGCTTGTGCAAGTGCAGGGTCTTTCCAAACCAGTTCGGAAGATATTTTATCGGGCGGATTTACATCCATAAAATCTTTCTTACAAGAGGCTGCAAGAAAAGTAATAAAAATCAATAGATATAGATTAATATTTTTGTTTATTGCTTTCATATTCTTTGTCGTAATTAATATTGGCTATACATTTATTAAAAAGCGGCCTTAATGCCCATGTTGATTACCCTGGCCTGAGGATAGTACTGGCCACTTGTATTGGTAGATTCAGGATCCCAGATCTTAATCTTATCCAGTGTAGCCAGATTTAATCCATTTGTGTACACCCTTACCGAATTTAGGCCAACTTTTTCGACCAATTTATTCGGCAATGTATAACCTAATTCAACATTTTTAAGTCTGATATAATTGTTGCTGCGTAACCAGTAGGTATTGTTCAATGCATTGTTACTATCGGTATAATAAGTGGCGCCCCTGTTTGATAGGCGGGGATTTACCGAACTTGGATTATCAATGCTCCAACGGTTAAGGTACGACCACTCCAGGAAGTTACCGATATCGCCAGATTCCGTTAAACCCACAATCTGCATCCCGCCTGTTGCCCCTTGAATAAGCACCGATAAATCGAATCCTTTGTATTGAACATTAAAGTTTACCCCTCCAGTGAAAGTTGGGGTACCATTTTTATCTAAACGTATTTTGTCGTCCGCATTAATTTTACCATCGCCATTAATATCTTTAAACTTCATGTCGCCAGGGCGTAGGTTATTGGTAAGGGCGCTATAATTAAGTTTATTTGCGCTAATTTCTGCCTGATCTTTAAAAACACCATCATAATCGTATACCAACCATGAACTGGTTACCCTGCCTGTAGAGCGCTGCCATTCAGGTGCACCCGGGGTTTCATCCCAAAAAATGATTTTATTTTTAGCATAACCACCGTTTACGCTTACTCCGAAATTTAGATCGCCCACCTGGTCGTTATAACTTAATTTAAATTCGAAACCTTTGTTGTTTACTTTACCCAGGTTTACAGGTGGCAACTGGTCGGTTATGCCCGAGCTTTCCGGAACGGAGCTACCCCTGCTGATCAGGATATTTGTGCGCTTATTGTAGAAGTAATCAAACTCGAGCGATAACCTGTTATTTAAGAATGATGCATCTAATCCAATATTCGTATTATTCGCTACTTCCCACCCAAAATCAAGATTGGGAACCTTACCTTCAGTTAAGGATTTAGTGATTAAATCATTAAATACATAACTACCAAAGTTCATCAAACTCAGATATTGATATTCTTGCAAAGTATCTCCGAAATAGGCTTCAGCGCCCATTTGCCCCCAGGAAGCCCTTAACTTTAAATTGTTAATGAATTTAACATTGTCTTTAAAAAAGGGTTCTTCAGATAAACGCCACCCCACCGATACACCCGGGAAGAAACCGAAACGCCTGTCCGTTGGAAAGATATAAGACCCATCTACGCGCCAGAGAAATTCGGCCAGGTATTTTTCTTTGTAATTATAACCTGCCCTTCCGAAATAACTTAACCTGGCACGGTTGAATAGATTGTTGGGATCGCCAGGGTTATTTCCTAATGATTGCTCTTTCTCATCACCTGCCAGCAACTGCTCAATAGCCGATGAAAGGAAATACCTTCTAAAGGCAGTAAAACCATCATTAGTGATTTTTTCGCGGGTTACACCAGCCATTAAACCAATGGTATGATCTTTAATTTTTTTATCATAATTGATCATTCCCGTTAAGTTTATAGCCAATTGTCCGCCTGCAGTTTCCCTGAGTCTTGGGTCGGTATATTGAGAACGTACCGTACCTGCAAGCACCGGTGTTACACCATCGGCTTCAAAAGTTTTTTTGTCCCAATCGTAAAGCGTCCATGGCAGTTGCCAGTTCTTTTGTCTGCCAGAATATTTATCTATGGCAGCCGTACCGGTTACTTTTAATCCCTCAACACCGGGCACTTTAATTTCAACCTTACCAGTGGTTTGAAAGTAATCTCTAATATCTTTATTGTAACCCGTTAAATCAGTCGTCGAAACTACTGGATTGTAACCATACTCAATATCCCTGCCTGGCAAGCCATTGGGCCATATCGCAATTTCATTAGGTCTGCCCCGCATTAAAAACCTGAATATATCACCTGCGCCAACGGTAGGGAAATTACGGGCTTCTTCTCTCGCGGTTACCCCTAATGTTGTGGTGATGTATTTGCCTAATTTTGCTTCCAGGTTAAAACGCATATCATATTGTTGGTAACCTGTGGCAGAATTTTTATAGTAGGCATCCTGATCGAGATAACCAAGCGACATCAGATATTTCACATTTTCGCTCCCCCCGTTAACCTGTACATTGTGTCTTTGCTGTGGAGACCAATTTTGGAAAGTGGTTTTAAACCAATCGGTATTGGGGTACCGTAACGGATCTGAGCCATCACCAAATTTTCGGATTTCATCTGGCTTAAAGGCGGCATTAATCGTTTTTCCTCCGGTAGACACATAAGAACCTGTATTTTTAAAACTGTTCCATGCAGTCGACCATTCACTCGGATTGAGATCGGAACCAAAAATATTCAGCTCATTCAAAATCTCTGCATATTGTACCGAATTGGCCATTTTAGGTATCCGGGTAGGCTGTTGCAGGCCGTAGCTAAAATCATAAGAGAATTGCGGCTTGCCCAGTTTACCGAGTTTGGTGGTAATGAGGATTACCCCATTTGCCGCCTGTGAACCATAAATCGCTGCAGATGCGTCTTTTAGAACCGATACACTTTCGATATCATTCGGATTAAGTCTTTCGATCCCCCCTGCACGGTTAGGAATCCCATCGATAACGATTAAGGCGTTGTTATTTCCAAGGGAGTTAATACCACGGATCCGGATTGTTGAACCGTCATAACCCGGCTCTCCACTTCCCTGTAGTGCGGTAACACCTGGTAAACGGCCAGCCAAAGAATTAGTTAAGTTTACAGAAGATGATTTGGCCAGTTCTGTCCCTTTAACCGAAGCTACAGCGCCGGATACAACTGCTTTTTTTTGGGTTCCATAACCCACTACGACTACATCCGATAAATTTTGATTGTTTTCTAATAAACGGACATTAATATTCGTTTGGTTCTTTACCTGGATTTCCTGGTCTACATAGCCCACATAGGTAAATACCAAAGTAGCATCTTCGGGTACCTTGATGCTAAATTTACCAGAACCATCTGTTACAGTAGTTGCCGCACCTCCTTTTAATTTAACGCTTACGCCGGGAATTGGCCCTTTAGCATCCGTAACCTGTCCTTTCACGATGATATCCTGAAGTGGGGGCTTGTAAAAATCAACGGGAGCCTTTTCGTGTAATACTGCTTCAGCTGATCTGCTGGTAAACGGGGATAAAATGAAACTACCACCGCAAAGAAGAAACATGCTACTTCTGGCAAAAGTCCTCAATAGATTTTTTTTCATAGTTTTTAATTTATTTTGGTTAGATATTGATTGTAATACAATTTAATACTCATGTGTATTCATGAATACACTATGAGATACATCATTAAAATTTGATCAACTGAGATAATTAGCTACACCATTCCTCTATGCAGGAATTATCAATCGATTTCTATTTTGATCAAGAAATTGTTTTTAACCATTATTCCACCCCCTTATCTGATAAATAAGCACTTATGGGCTAAAAATTACTGTGCGCGGCATACAACGACTTAGACTTGCCAGCTAAACAGTTTACATTTGGTTATACGCAAGATAGGAATATTAGGAATTTAAAAAAGGGGGTAAAATAATAATTATAAGGGGCTGAGTCGTAAAAAAACAATTACAAAACTACTCAATGTAGGACAAATAATACATTGTTAAATATTATTGCGAAAAGAGGTAAAAAGAAGTTGAAAGTATTTTAGCCGATTGTATGACTAGCTTATTTTGTCAAAAGAGATACCTCTTTCCAGCTTTTGGAGGTAAGCTTTTAAAATTGCATTTTCAGGTTTTAGCAATTGCGGATCATCTTCGAAAAGTGCGATTACGGTATTCCTTGCTTCCGACAAAATGATTTGGTCTTTTGCCAGATCGGCAAGTTTTAAATCTAACACCCCGCTTTGCTGTGTTCCGGTAATATCGCCCGGGCCACGGAGCTGCAGATCGATCTCAGAGATTTCGAAACCATTATTGGTCCTCACCATGGTTTCTAAACGGATTTTACCTTCCTTACTGAGCTTATTACCACTCATCAGGATACAAAAAGACTGCTCTGCACCACGGCCTACCCTCCCACGCAATTGATGGAGTTGCGAAAGACCAAACCTTTCGGCGTTCTCAATAACCATTACAGACGCATTAGGCACATTTACGCCGACTTCGATTACAGTTGTAGCGACCATAATGTGGCTCTTGCCTTCAATAAACTGCTGCATTTCAAACTGTTTATCGGTATTTGGCATTTGCCCATGCACAATGCTTATTTGGTAATCAGGCCTGGGAAACTGATAACTCAATTGTTCAATACCAGCCTCAAGATGGAGGAGATCTAATTTTTCGCTTTCCTTGATCAAAGGATAAACAATATAAACCTGCCTGCCCTTTGCAATTTCCTGCTTCATAAAGCCGAACATCCTGAGTCGCTGACCTTCGAAAAGGTGCTTGGTTTCAATGGGTTTCCGGCCTGCTGGTAATTCATCAATGATAGAAACATCCAGATCACCATATAAAGTCATGGCCAAAGTTCGCGGTATAGGTGTAGCTGTCATCACCAAAATGTGTGGAGGAATGATATTTTTCCGCCAAAGCTTGGCACGCTGCTCTACGCCGAAGCGATGTTGTTCATCAATAACCACCAATCCCAGATTTTTGAACTGAACTTTATCTTCGATTAATGCGTGCGTTCCGATCAGAATATCAATTTCGCCACTTTCTAACTGTGCGTGCAAAATGGCCCGGTCTTTCTTTTTAGTGTTTCCGGTAAGGATAGCTACTTTAACCAAATCGTCGGTTACCAATTCGGTGATCGATGCATAATGTTGACGGGCCAAAATTTCGGTCGGAGCCATCATACAAGCCTGATAGCCGTTATCATTTGCCAAAAGCATACTCATTAAGGCTACGGCAGTTTTACCGCTCCCTACGTCGCCCTGTACAAGCCTGTTCATTTGAACCCCACGCTGTGTATCGATCCTGATTTCTTTAACCACCCGCTTTTGGGCATTGGTTAGTTCGAAAGGTAAAAATTCCTTATAAAAACGGTTCACTTTCTCGCCAACCTTTTCGAATGTTGCGCCTTTAAATTTTAATTGCCGTAAGTGTTTATTGTGTAAAAGCTGTAACTGGATAAAGAATAATTCTTCAAATTTCAAACGCCGCTCCGCAGCACTTAAATCCTTTTGATTTTTGGGAAAATGGATGTTCAACAATGCCATCCTTTTATCTGGCAACTGATATTTATCAATGATATATTGCGGTAAGGTTTCTGGAACCTGGGGAATAACCTGATCCAACAAGCCAGCAATTAAGCGTTGCAAACCTTTAGAATCGAGATTAAATTTTTTAAGCTTTTCTGTAGAATTGTAAACTGGCTGTAAGGTGAGGTTTCCTCTACCTACCTGTTTACGCTGATAAAGTTCCATCTCCGGATGCGAGATACTAAATGATCCGTTAAAGATAGAAGGCTTTCCGAAAGCCACATAGGCCGTGCCTACGGTAATATTCTCATCAACCCATTTCAGGCTTTGGAACCAAACCAGTTCCATTATTCCGGTTTCATCCTTAAAAACCGCTACAATACGCTTTGCTCTTTTATCACCAATTACTTTTTTGCTGATTACACGGCCGATAATCTGAATATATTGGAAATCAGGATTAATCTGATTGATCTTAAAATATTTGGTACGGTCTATATACCTGAATGGATAATGGGAAAGCAGATCCTGATAGGTGAAGAGGCCAAGGTCTTTTTTCAAAACATCAGCACGACTTGGGCCAACGCCTTTTAAAAACTCAACAGGTGTATCTAATACCGAATTAAACAAAATATTTTACTGTTTCTTGTAAACAACACTCTTCAGCAATTGTGCATTAAAAATAACGATCGAAAGCAGCAAAAGCAAATAGGCAAATAGGCAAATAGTTGGTGCAGATCTGTTTCTCCTTAAAGTAGAAAAATGCAACGGTAAAAGCAACAATTGGATTGAGATAGATTAAAATCCCCAAGGCGAACGAAGGCATGCCTAAAAGAATGGTACTGAGAAAAGGAACCGAATTAACTAAATACATCGGCAGGCATCATAATATGGAACGGACACTGTTCCCCAGATGATGTAAGGAATAATGCCTGCTACAAAATATTTGCTTTTACTGCTTGCCAAAATTATCCTACAATGGCAATTACAGAAATTTCCACGTTAACATTTTTAGGCAATACCGAAACCTGTACCGTTTCGCGGGCCGGAAAGTCGGTTGTGAAATATTGTCCGTAAACTTCATTAACCTGGGCAAAGGTGCCCATATCGCTTAAAAAAATGGTTGATTTAACCACATGATCGAAACTTAAACCTGCCTCAAGTAAAACCGCTTTAAGGTTACGCATTACCTGATGTGTTTCGTCCTCGATATTGCCTATGTTTAATTCTCCGTTTTCAGGGTTAATAGCTACCTGGCCCGATACGAATAAAAAGTTACCTGCTTGTACCGCCTGGCTATATGGTCCAATTGGTGCTGGAGCATTCGTTGTTTTAATAATCTGTTTCATAAAAATTTGGAGTTATTTGGCAAGCCATTGGATTAGCTTGTAGATGATGCCTGCCAGAAAAATTAAGATAGCCAATGCATTTATAAAATGCATGATTTTAATATTGATATTATTCGGCCTATTGGGATCTTTTTTTCTAAAGAAGTACATCATACAAACTTAGTTAAAAAGCTTAATACAGAAAATTTATGGGCATAAAAAAAGTCCCGATCTTCATCGGGACTTTTTTAAATCTTATATTGAAATACTAGTTTCTAGCAGTTTCAACACGACGGTTTTGGATACGACCTTCTTCAGTATCGTTTGAAGCAATTGGATTAGCTTCGCCATTACCTTTAGTAGCAACTTGACTAGCGTTAACGCCAGAGTTTACTAAGTAAGTTTTAACAGAGTTAGCTCTGTCTTTAGATAACTTCACATTATATGCAGCAGTACCTTCGCTTGAAGCGTAACCGTTTACAGTTACTTTACCACCGTTTTCACGTAATACTGAAGATAATTTATCTAAAGTAGGGTAAGACTCAGTTTTTAAAACTGAAGAGTTGAAATCGAAACCGATTTTTTCGAAACCAGTTACATTGCTAGTTGCAGTTGAATCTACAGTTGGTTTTGGAAGAGGACAACCTGAACCATCAACAGCAGTACCAGCAGGAGTTCCTGGGCATTTATCGAATTGATCAGAAACACCGTCACCGTCAGTATCTTTTTTCAAATCTTCAACAGATTTCTCAACAGCAGAAACACGGTTTTTCAATGCTTCAACTTCTTGACGTAAAGTTGGATCTTTTAACTCATCATACATAGTAGCTAATGGGTTTGTCCATTCTAAACTTGGTTTAGCAGAAGAACCTAAAGAGAACTCTAAACCAGCATATCCGTAAGAGAATTTATCTTTAGTTGTACCTTTTGCATAAACTCCATCTAAGTTATCAGCATCAACAAAGTTCATTGTGTAACCTAAGTTAAAGTTAACACGCTCAGAAACTTTGAATTTAACACCAGCACCAACTGGAATGTAGAAACCTTTTACGTAATCTTTAGCATCATGTTTGTCATCAGCAGGACCTGTAGCATTACCTTTCCAATCAATTACTGAACCATTAGCTAAAGTAACTTTTGGTGCATAAGCCATATAACCAGCACCAGCAGTTAAGAAGAAACCTACTGAGTTCTCACGACGTAAGAAATCGATAGAACCTACATTTACAACACCACGTAAATCTACAGCATATTGTAATTCAGTTTCGAAATCCTTAACAGCCGGATTAGTAATGCCTTCGTTAGTACCCGAAAGTTTACCACGTGTTCCGTTTAATTCTAGACCGAAAGAGTGACCTAATTGTTTACGGATGTTTAAACCATAACCTAAATTAGCATCCCATTTGTTAAAATCATTAGAACCGCCAATAGCAACAACTGGCATTAAAACGCCACCATGTACACCAATAGACCAAGTTCTGTACTGTCCTCTACCACCAAATACCTTGACAGCAGAAGTTGTTGCAGGAGCATCCTGAGCGACAGCAAGAGAAGCTACTCCTGTTAATGCCACTAAAGAAAGCGCAACACTTTTCTTTAAAGTAGAATAATTCATAATCTTTTTTCTTTTTTAAGGGTTAAACAATTTAATTGATTAATTTTTCAGTAAAGGCAAAATT
>Ga0163161_10000623_pt1 | contig 28364 bp, 27 predicted proteins | sample S45metaG_FD_129847 | JGI IMG/M metagenome (GOLD analysis project Ga0163161, IMG submission 129847) | Switchgrass rhizosphere microbial communities from Kellogg Biological Station, Michigan, USA - S4-5 metaG | ecosystem: Host-associated > Plants > Roots > Rhizosphere > Soil | place: USA... | reverse complement strand
TTGAGGACAAAAGCGCCATTTTCGATTTCCAGGTAGGCGAGGTCGGTCAGCACGCGCTTGATGCAACCGGCGCCGGTCAGCGGCAGGCTGCATTTGGCCAGAAGCTTGGACTCACCATCCTTGGAGGCGTGGGTCATGATCACGATGATGTTGTCGGCGCCGGCCACCAGATCCATCGCGCCGCCCATGCCCTTGACCAGTTTGCCGGGGATCATCCACGAAGCGATATTGCCTTCGACGTCGACTTCGAACGCGCCGAGCACGGTCAGATCGACATGACCGCCACGGATCATCGCGAACGATTCGGCGGAGTTGAAGATCGATGCGCCGATACGGGCGGTCACGGTCTGTTTGCCGGCGTTGATCATGTCGGCATCGATGGTCTCTTCAGTCGGGAACGGACCCATGCCGAGCAGGCCGTTTTCCGATTGCAGCATGACTTCCATGCCTTCAGGAATGTAGTTGGCGACCAGGGTCGGAATGCCGATGCCGAGGTTCACATAAAAGCCGTCCTGCATTTCGCGGGCGACGCGCTGAGCCATTTGTTCGCGGGTAAGTGCCATTTTTTATTCTCCGTCAGCCTGAATTATTTGCGGATGGTGCGCTGTTCGATGCGTTTTTCGAACGTGCCGCAAATGACCCGATCGACGTAGATGCCCGGGGTGTGGATCTGCGAGGGGTCGAGTTCGCCGGGTTCGACGATTTCTTCGACTTCAACCACGGTGATCTTGCCGGCGGTGGCGGCCAGCGGGTTGAAGTTCTGCGCGGTGTGACGGTAGACGACGTTGCCGAAGTGGTCGGCTTTCCAGCCTTTGACGATGGCGAAGTCGCCGGTGATGGATTCTTCCATCAGGTACTTGCGACCCTTGAATTCGCGCACTTCCTTGCCTTCGGCGACCGGAGTGCCGACGCCGGTGGCGGTGAAGAAGGCCGGAATGCCGGCGCCGCCTGCGCGCATCTTCTCGGCAAGGGTGCCTTGCGGGGTCAGGATGACTTCGATGTCGCCCTTGAGCAGTTGCTCTTCGAACAGCTTGTTTTCGCCGACGTAGGAGGCGATGACTTTGCTGATCTGACGGTCGGTGAGCAGTACGCCGAGGCCGAAACCGTCGACGCCGCAGTTGTTGGAGACGACGGTGAGGTCGCGGGTGCCTTTGCGCTTGATCTCGGCGATCAGGTTTTCCGGAATGCCGCACAGACCGAAGCCGCCGGCGATGACGGTCATGCCGTCCTCAAGCCCGGCCAGGGCTTCCTCGTAGGAACTCACGCGCTTGTCGAAACCTGCCATATGCACCTCTTTTATTATTTGCGGGCGGCTGGCTAGCCGAATGGTTGGAGTGTCTCGCTGGAAGATATATTTGTTAAGTTGATTTTTAAGGTCGATTGATTGATAAAGCTCAATAGTCGCGTTATGGCGTGCTGCTTTGATCGTTCCCACGCTCCGCGTGGTAATGCCTCTAGGGACGCTCGGCGTCCAGTGACGCGAAGCGTCACGGGCTGCATTCCCACGCAGGAGCGTGGGAACGATCACCACCGACGATCCTGAGGTTTGAGTATGACCATCAAACAGATCCGCGCCTTTCTCGCCGTGGCCCAGAGCCTGAGTTTCGCCGTGGCCTGCGAGCGCCTGCATCTCTCGCAATCAGCGTTGAGCCTGACCATCAAAGCGCTGGAGGAGGGACTGGGCGGGCGCCTGTTCAGTCGCAACACCCGCAATGTGGCGCTGACCGCAGAAGGTGAGTCGCTGCTGCCACTGGCCCGGCGCCTGATCGCGGACTGGGACAACGCCGAAGACGAGATGCGTCAACGCTTTAGCCTGCAACGCGGGCGGGTGACGTTAGCGGCGATGCCGTCGTTTGCCGGCAACCTGTTGCCGCCGATCCTCAAAACGTTTCGCGCGCGCTATCCGAACGTCAACGTCACGGTCAATGACGTGATCAACGAGCAAGTGCTGGAAATGGTCCGTGATCGTCAGGTTGAGCTGGGGGTGGCGTTCGAGCCGATGCAAAACACCTCGATGACATTTACGCCGCTGTACAGAGATCGCTTCGTCGCGGTGGTGTCGAAGGATTCGCCATTGGCGCAGCGCAGAGAGATCGATTGGCAGACGTTATTGCAGGAGCCGTTCATCACCTTGCAGCGGCCCTCGACGGTGCGGGTGATGCTCGAAGAGCACTTGCAGGCGCGGGGCATGAAGTTGCCGGTGGAATTTGAAAGCCATCAATTGGCAACGGTCGGGCGGATGGTCGCCAGCGGCCTGGGCGTCAGTGCCGTGCCGGCGTTGTGCGCCGGGCAGATGCAGGAGCTGGGCGCGCATTGCCTGACGCTGGATGACTCGGTGGAGCGGGCGATTGGTGTGCTGACCGAACCGGGCAATGAACTGTCGGCGGCGGCGCAGGCGTTGTTCGATATTCTCAAGGCTGAAGATCTCGGGCTACTGTGAGATCTACCCCCTCACCCCAACCCTCTCCCCCAGAGGGGGCGAGGGGGAAGGGAGCTGATCGGGGGCATTTCAAAAAATGGGTTCGACTCGAAATTTACAGGTCGATGTATCGCTAGCAACAACTCGGTCAATTCCCTTTCCCTTGGGCGAGGGCGAGGGCGAGGGCGAGGCCTAGTGTTCGGGGAAAGGGAGCAGATCGTGGTTATTCAGATTGTGAGCTCGACTCAGCATTTTCAGGTCGCAGTATTCAGCTCAGACAACTCGGTCAGTTCCCTCTCCCTTGGGAGAGGGCTAGGGTGAGGGGCTTGGGTCCTGAGTCGAGCACAAAGTGCAGCAACTCACCGATCCAGCACTTCAACCAACAACGGCAAAAGCTGTTCACACGACGCTTCAATCTTCAAATCCAGCAAATCATCCGCCCGGGTCTTGCCCAGATTGATCGCAATCAACGGTTTCCCGCGATCGGCGATCACCCGGCACAGGCGAAACGCCGAATACGCCATCAACGAAGACCCCACCACCAACATCCCCGCGGCATTTTCTGCCGCCGCCATCGCCCGTGCCGCCGTGTGCTGCGCAACGTTTTCGCCGAAAAACACCACGTCCGGTTTCATCCGCTCGCCAAAGCAATGCGGGCAGTGCGGCACCTGAAAACGCGCCTCGAACGCCGGGTCGAGCAGGGTGTCGCCATCCGGTGCCTGCACCGCGTCGACCCCGGCCAGATACGGATTGTGCAATTCCATCAGTTGTTGAATCGCATCGCGCTCGCTGCGCTGACCGCAGTCCAGGCACAACACCCGATGCAGGCTGCCGTGCAGTTCGATCACGTCGTGACTGCCGGCCTGATCGTGCAGGGTGTCGACGTTCTGGGTGATCAAGTCACGGATCAGCCCACCGTGCTGCAGATCGGCCAATGCCTCGTGAGCCGCGTTCGGTTGCGCCTGACGCACCCTTGGCCAACCGAGCATGGCCCGTGCCCAATAGCGGCGGCGCGACTCGGGGGCGGCGAGGAATTCCTGGTACATCATCGGTTGTCGGCCACGGCGTACTCCGTCGCTGTCGCGGTAGTCCGGAATGCCCGAAGGCGTGCTGATGCCGGCCCCGGTCAGTACGATGAAGTCGCCATCAGCCATCACCTCTTGCAGGGTGTCGAGGTGTCCGCGGGTCGGGCTGTCGAGCATGGTCAGCGCTCCGAAGTGGGCAGTGCCAGCAGGTTAGCACGCGACCCGCATGGCTTACTTGCGCGCCTCCAGAATCAGGTTGAACGGTGTCTGCGTGGCCCGACGGAAGTGCTTGAACCCGGCCTCGGAAAACACTTTGCGCAAACGCATTTCCCCTGCTTGCGCGCCTAGGCCGAGGCCGACTTCCTGCGACAGCGAGTTGGGTGTGCAGATAAACGTCGAGGCGGCGTAGAACAGCCGTCCGACCGGGTTGATGTTGTCGTCCAGCGTGTCGTTGGCGAATGGCTCGACCAGCAACACCGTGCCGTCGTCTTTCAACGAGTCATAAGCGTGACGGGCGGCGCCGACCGGGTCGCCCATGTCATGCAGGCAGTCGAAATAGCAGATCAGGTCGTAGTCATCGCCGGGGTAGCTCTTTGCCGAGCCCTGGAAAAACTTCGCCCGGCTGCTGACTCCTCCTTCCTCGGCGCGTTGGGTGGCGACAGTGATCGAGGGCGCGTGATAGTCGTAGCCGACGAAGCGCGAGTTGGGAAAGGCCTGGGCCATGATCACCGTCGAGGCGCCATGGCCGCAGCCGACATCGGCGACTTTGGCGCCTTCCTCCAGTTTCGCCACCACGCCGTCCAGCGCTGGCAGCCATTCGGCGATCAGGTGACCTTTGTAGCCGGGCCGGAAGAACCGCTCGGTGCCGGTGAACATGCACGGATGATGATCGCCCCAAGGCAGAGCGCCATTGCCGCGCATGGCTTTGACCAGTTTGTCTTTGTCGTGGAAAAACGACGCCACCACCCCGAGACCGCCGGCGACGTAGACCGGCGAGTCCTCGACGGCGAGGGCCAGCGCCTGTTCTTCCGGCAGACGGAACTGGCCGTCGTGGTGCTCCATATAGCCGGACGCCGCGTGAGCGCTGAGCCATTCGCGCACCAGACGCGGATTACAGGTGGTTTTGGCGGCGAGGGCATCGGCGCTGATTGGCTCACTGTCGGCCATCGCCCGGTACAAACCGAGTTCTTCGCCGACGATGACATTGGCCAGCATCGCCGCGCCGCCCATGTCGTTGACCAGTTTGCCCATGAATTGGTTGAGCTTCGCCTCGTCCATCATGTGTGCTCCTGAAACAGGATCACGGTCCGGCGGCGTCGAAGGTCGAGGCGTGCGCCACCGGGCGGTGGTCACGGAGTTGGGCAGGGCACGGCTGACGTCCTGCGTCCCCCTCGACTGGGTAATAAAGGAGTCTAGCCCCGGTCCGGGCGTGTCGCTGGATTTGTGAGCAACGAAAACCTGTGGGAGCGAGCCTGCTCGCGAAGGCGGCATTTCAGGTAATTCTGATCTTGTCAGTGCCGACGCTTTCGCGAGCAGGCTCGCTCCCACATTAGGCAGGTGTGTATCCCTGTGTATCGAGATGGCGGCGGGATACACACGGCTGCAAAAGTCCGGTCGTTGCACACAGCCGTGATACAGCCGGCGGTTCAACTGGGAAAAACCTACTGCAGAGGTATACCCATGCAAACGCCTCCCTTATTGACGCAACCCAGTGTTGGCCTCGGCCTGCGCCGTGGCCTGCTGAAAGACTTGCAAGCTGCGCGCAGCGGCGCTTTCGATTTTCTCGAAGTCGCCCCTGAGAACTGGATCGGCGTCGGCGGCGCCCACGGTGCAGCATTGCGTGAACTGGCCGAACGCTACCCGTTGTCCTGCCACGGTTTGTCGCTGTCACTCGGCGGGCCGGCGCCGCTGGATGTCGGGTTCTTGCAGGAGGTCCGGGTGTTTCTCGACTATTACAACGTGGCGCTGTACAGCGAGCACCTGAGTTATTGCAGCGATGACGGGCACCTGTATGACTTGCTGCCATTGCCGTTCACCGAAGAAGCGGTGCACCACGTTGCCGCGCGGATCCGTCAGGCTCAGGACATGCTCGGCCGGCGTCTGGCCGTGGAAAACGTTTCCTACTACGCCGCGCCACGTCAGGACATGGACGAGGTGAGCTTCACCAATGCCGTGCTGCGCGAGGCCGATTGCGACCTGCTGCTGGACGTCAACAATGTCTACGTCAACGCGATCAACCACGGATTCGAACCGCAAACCTTTCTCGCCGGCATTGAGCCGGGCCGGGTGGTCGGCATGCATGTGGCGGGGCATTTCGATGAGTCCGATACGCTGAAAATCGACACCCATGGTGCCTCGGTGAAGCCGGCGGTCTGGGCATTGCTGGCTGAGGCCTACGCGCGGTTCGGTGCGCAACCCACTTTATTGGAGCGGGATTTCAACTTCCCGGCATTTTCCGAACTGATTGCCGAGTTGCAGACCATTCGCGATTTACAAGCGGGGGGCAGCCATCGTGGATAACCTGCTACAGCAACAGCAGGCGCTGACCCGGTACTTGCGTGATCCCGAACATCAGTCGCCGCCCGTCGACATGAATGTGCAACGGGTTAACGTCTACCGGGACTTGGTATTCAACAACCTGTCGCAATTGTTGAGTGGCACCTTCCCGGTGTTGATTGGAATCATTGGGGAAAAACGCTGGGGCTGGCTGGTGCGAGGATTCTTGCGCGACTGGCGGGCGCAGACACCCAGGTTCGGTGAGATCGCCGAAACGTTTCTCGACTATCTCGCTGCGCAACCGCAGGTGTTGCGCGAGGGTGAGTGGCCGGCGTTTCTGCTGGAGCTGGCGCATTACGAATGGGTCGAGATGGCCCTGCAACAGTCCGATGCTCAGGCGCTGCCGTCGACCGATCCGGCGTTGTTGCTGGAACGCCCGCTGCTGATCTCGGCGTTGGCCTGGCCGCTGGCGTATGTATGGCCGGTGCATGAACTCGACCCGGACAATCAGCCCGCCACGCCACCGGCTCAACCGACCTTGTTACTGGTGCGACGCACGGCTGACTGGAGTGTGAAGTTTTCCGAACTGAGTCCGTTGGCCTGGCGGTTGCTGCAGCGCATCGACGAATATCCCGCTCTTGATGGCCGTCAGCAGTTGCAAGGTTTGGCGGTGGAGGCAGGGGAGACTGCAACTGCTGCGTTCATGGAAAACGGATTGATGTTGATGCGGCAAATGCATGAAGACGCCGTGCTCTGCAGCATCGTTTGAATCAATGGGCAGGCAACCACGACGGCGGGCAAGGATGCTGACGATAGAAGTTGCGCAGTTGCGCCACATCGCGTGTGAACCCATCGATGAGCCATTGCCGATATTGCATTTGGGCAGGCACTTGCAAGGCCGCTTGGCGCAGAAAATCCGCCACGGCTTGCGCGGCTTGAATGCCGCTCATCAGCGCTTTGAGTACGCCGTGGGACGCCGCCGGATCAAGCCGGTTGGCGGCATCGCCTACCAGGAAATAACCGGCCCCGGCGGCGGCCGGAGTGAGGCGCCAGGTCACATCGGCGCCGCGCACGGCACCCACCGCTGGTAATGATTGCAGGGTGGAAGGGAGCATCACCGACCGAGTGTTGCGTTCGAAGGTCAGGCGCGTCCAGTGCAGCAAACGATCCTCAACCTGGGCGATCCACGTCCACCCCTCAGGGTCGGCCAGCAAGTGTGCCGTCGTGGCATAGGCTGCGTTAGAGCCTTGCAAGTAGCCGTAACGAGCCACCAGTGGCGCGGAGCAACTGTGAGTCGTCAGGCCGAGTTGGCGGCTGAGCCAGTCGCGAGCGCCACTCGCATCGATCAGGCATTTTGCGTAAAGGCAGCCGCTGTCGGTGTCGACGCCGATCACCCGGTTAGCCTGCGTCAGCACCCGCCGTGCCCGGCTGGGCTGGATGACCTCTACGCCCAAAGAAGCGGCTTGCGCCAGCAACGTTGCGTCCAATTGGGCTCGCTCGAGATGAAAGCCCTGCCAAATGCCGCTGTCATCGGTGCCAAAACCGTTGAAATGCGGCGCGCCGTTCCACGTTACCCAGTGACCGTCAAAGCGCCGGGCCGCTCGGCCACACAAGGGCTCGGCAACCCCCAGCAGGCGTAACAACGGTTCGATGCCCGGATGCAGGCTTTCGCCGGGGCGAAATCGTGGGAACGCCTGCCGTTCGATCAAAGCCACGTGCAAGCCACGCCGGGCGCAACTGATTGCCGTTGCGCACCCCGCAGGGCCGGCGCCGACGATCACGACATCAAAATGCTGCATGGGCGACCTGCCACGGCAGCGCGTCAGTTTTGATCAGGATCGCATCGGCGTCGAGCAACAGAATCACCAGCGCTTCGACTTCGACGTCGCGCAACCTGAAATCGCTTTCAGCGATCCGCACGGCACCGCGTCTGTACAGCAAAAAGCGCTGCACCCAGCCGTCGAGGACCTGCCCGGATTCCGCCTGTGCGGTGTCCAGTTCGGCATTCGGCCGCTGCACTTCAATGAACGACAACAGCGGCCATGTATTGCGCAATTGTTTGTCGTTGGCGGCGCCAAGCACGCGGTACACGCGATACATCGATAGCACGCGTTGCTGATACGCCGTTTGCGAGGTGTGACCGGTCATGCCCAGGGAAAACAGGTTGTCGAGAGCCACTTGGGTGTAGTCGGCGTGGGCGTACGCGTGGTATCGGGCGATCAATCGATTGTCATGCGTGATCAGTTGCGGGCCGCGCTGATTATCCCAGGCCACACCGCCGCCCATGCCGATGTCCTCATCGGTCAGGGGAATGATGCTGTGCAGGGTCGCGCGCGGCTCGAAGACCCGCGCTGAGTCGGGTGCCACGCCGGGCCAGAAAGACCCCAGCGCCGCACAGATTTTTGCATCCTCGGGAAATGGGCTGGCCATCTGATAGCCGGCGAGAACGTTGATCCATTCTTCGTCCACGGTGCGCTGACGAACCCAGCCGACCTCCCAGCCTGGCCCGAACACCCCGGCGGCGCCGTCGGGCAGTGAGGTAGGCCGTGATGGCGGCGGTAGCGGGGCTTCGGATTGCACAATGTCGGATTGATCGGCGAGGGCGACGATGGCACTCACCCCGCGATCGGCGGGGGAGAACAGGTGATCCTGCAAGTGCAGGTTGGCGCAGTAGCGGACATTGGAAAGCGCTTCCAGTCGGGCGTGCCAGAGACCGGTACTCGGCAATGACGGCTCGTCGCTGACCCAGCGCAACAGGTTGCGCTGGCTGCACAGCGGATAGAAGTCCGGTGGGCCGATCACCGAGTAGGCCGCGACTGTCGGCAAACTTTTTTCCAGCGCCGGGCACCGTGGCCGCACCCAGCCATCGGCGGTGCTGTCCTGATAGTGCAAGGCGCGGTAACCCCCCTGGCGCAGCAATTCTTCGACATTTTCATACTCGTTCAGGTCTTCGATACTGCCATCCGCCTCGACCCGGTGACGCCCGTGAATCATGCCGCCACTGTTGGCCGGCATCACAAAGGACAACGGTTGACCCTGGTACGCGGCCGGCTCGACCAGCCGCGGTTTGGCCACGGGTAACAGCAGCCCCGGGCCGCCATCCGTCACTGTTGCCCAATGCGCCAGGTCGGCGGTAACGACGAAGGGCGGCTGGCTGATCTGCGGCTCCTGCCAGCCGGTGCCGCTGTGGCGTAAATGGATATGCCGCAGTTTTTCGTTGATCTGGTGGTTGTCCAGCGTCACCGTCAGGTTCATGCCCTCCAGGCACTGTGCGCCGTTGAACAGCTTGTGCAGCGGCACCCAGAAATCCAGTTCGGGATCGAGCTCCACCTGAAAATCCATCGGTCCGAAGCGCGTGGCATCGCCTTTGAGTTTGACGGCGATGTAGGCGCTGTAGCGCACCGGCATGACTCGGATGCGGTAAGGGTCATCGTCGACGAAGGGCAAAAAGCTGCGCAGTTTTGCGTCATAGCGCGCGGGGGCGGTGCCGACGCGGGCGATACCGGTGCGCGAGAAACACAGATCGGCATGCCGGCCATGCACGGTGTCGGCCGCGCAACGATATTCACTGGCGAACGCGACCATTGCCAACGGTGCGCCCAACGCTTTGCTGCGCAAACTGTCGAGCGTGGGCGGGCTGACGCTGTAGACATAGTCGAGCACTGTTTCGATTTCAGCAGGTGTGGGAAACAGCTGTAGTGTCTGGCCGTTTTCATCGCTGATGACCCGTGGCGAAGCCAATGCGTGATACAGCAGGCTGCGTGACGGTACGCCGGCTTCGATTGCGCGGCTGCCGGCCCGAGCGAAGTCGGCGAATCCGGGTAGTGAACGGTCGACGTTCAACGGTTTGCCCAATTCCGCCGCCAGCGGTTCGGCGAGCAGGTCCAGGCCATGCGCGAGCATCAGCGAATGCCAGCCGCCGGGCGCCAGTCGCCTGCACACTTGTGTGACGGATTCGAGCAGATTCATATTGCGCCTCGACAGGTTGGGCCAATCGTCATGGAACCGCAGCCCGGCGCTGACTCGCCACTGTCAGATCTGACAGTCGCGACCAGTGGTGATCAGTGCGAAACGGGCAGCACAACGATAAGCGCAACGACCAAGGCGCACAGTCGGTGGATTCTGATGAGGTTGTAGGCATTGGCGCTGCGATGCGCAGGCTACCGACCGGCGCCGGTTGGTAGCATTTAAACAACGCCGTTGAAAGGTTCAGCGGTGCAGCGGCAACTTCAGCTCAGCACACAACCCGCCGCCTTCGCGGTTGCTCAAGGTCAGCGAGCCGCCTAACGCCATGGCCAGTTGCTGGGCGATCGCCAACCCCAGGCCGGTGCCGCCGGTATCGCGATTACGCGAGTTTTCCACGCGGTAGAACGGTTGCAGCACCTGCGCCAGTTCGGCGTCGGCGATGCCCGGGCCGCGGTCCATGACGGTGATCGCCAGGCTGCCCTTGTTGGCTTCGACCCAGACTTCGGCGGCGCCGGCGAATTTCAGCGCGTTGTCGGTCAGGTTGACCAGAACACGGCGCAAGGCATGGGGCCGAGTATCGATGACCGCCGCGCTCTTGCCCACCAGGTTCACTTGCTTGCCCATGTCCTGATAGTCGAACACCAGGCTTTCGAGGAAGGAGTCCATGTTGGTGCGGCGGCTTTCCTCGGTCGAGCCATGGATGCTGCGCGCATAGGCCACGCCTTCGCGCACCAGATGTTCCATCTCGCTGAGGTCATTCCACAGTTTGTCTTTCTCGACGCAATCGTCCATCAACTCGGCGCGCAGTTTCATCCGCGTGATCGGCGTTTGCAGGTCATGGGAAATCGCTGCCAGCAATTGCATGCGCTCCTTGAGGTAGGCAGCGATGCGCGCCTGCATCGTGTTGAATGCACGCGCGGCGTAGACCACTTCGGTGGGGCCGCTTTCATCGAGGTTGATCGGGTGGGCGTTGGGGTCGAGGGTTTCCACGGCGTTGGCCAGCCGGGTCAAGGGGCGGACCGCGATGCGTACGGCCAGCCAGGTGCAGGCGATCATCAGCGCCAGTTGGCCGAGTAATACCGCCGGCAACCAGGGTGACAACGGGACCATCGCGGGGCGCACGTCGATGGTCACCGGGCTGCCGTCGCTCAGGCGCAGATGGCCCTGAAAGTGTTTCTTCGGCCCGGGAATGTCGGTGAAGGTCAGCGGATAGCGTTCACCGATTGCGTCAGTGATCGAGGTGACGGCCACCGGCACATCACCGGGCTCGATCGGCGTGCCCGGATCGCCCTCGCTCAACAGGTAGCCATAATTTTTTCGCGCCAGCCGCTCGAGCCAGGCAGGGCGTTCTTCGCCAGGCAGGCGATCGAGGATTGCAATCGAGGTCGAAACGTCGGTTTGCAGATTGCCGAGCATGGTGTTTTTCGCGCTTTGGTAACGCTCGTAATACTGCGCGCCGAACGACAGCGCCTGCGCAAGCAGCAAGCCGATCAGGAAAATCAGCGACAGGCGTGAGGCGAGGGTGCGCGGCCAGTGCAGATTGACGCTCATGCCGGCGCCCCGAGAATCTCGACCGGCAGCGAGAACACGTAGCCCTCGCTGCGCACGGTCTTGATGTAGGCCGGCTCGCGCGCATCATCGAGCAGACGCTGACGCAAACGGCTGACCAGCAAATCGATCGAACGGTCGAACAGATCCGCGTCACGGCCCTGGGTCAGGTTGAGCAGTTGATCGCGGCTGAGCACCCGTTGCGGGTGATCGAGGAACACTCGCAGCAAGCGGTATTCGGCGCCGCTGAGGGCGACCATGGTGCCGTCCTTGTCGAGCAGATGACGGGCCGAGGTGTCCAGTTGCCAACGGCCGAAAGCCAGCAAGCGCCCGGCCTCGGTGACCACCAGATTCGGCGGTAGCATCCTTGTGCGGCGCAGCACGGCGTTGATCCGCGCGAGCAATTCGCGGGCGGCGAACGGTTTGGTCAGGTAATCATCGGCGCCCATTTCCAGGCCGATGATGCGGTCGGTTTCATCGTTGCGCGCGGTCAGCATCAACACCGGCGTGGCCTTGTGTTTGCCCACCCGCAGTTCGCGGCACAGCTGCAGACCATCGTCACCGGGCATCATGATATCGAGCACGATCAGGTCGACGGTATTGGCTTCGAGAAAACTGCGCATCTGCCGGCCATCGGCGACCACGGTGGTGCGCAGACCGTTTTTCTTCAGGTAGTTGCCCACCAGTTCACGGATCTCGCGGTCGTCGTCGACGATGAGAATGTGATCGACATGATCCATCGGTTCAAGCCTCAGTCAGAAGGGGAATGCCGTGCAGTCTATAGAGCCTTCAATGACTCGCCTGCCTGCCTTTGTATTGCAGTGTATCTGCCGTGTCGGCGGATACACGGGAACGCAAAAACGCGAATTTTCCAGGGTTTTGTATCGCTGTGTATCCCCCGATGGCAGGGATACACGGCGATTGAAACGCGCCTGTTCCTGACACAGACGCGATACCTCGCGAGCCTCAAATAGGCTCCATCGAGGCCCACACAGATCGCCTCGGCTCAAACCCCACTGAAGCCTTGAGGAAAACGCCATGAACAACAAATCCGTCATTGCCGCCTGCCTGTTTGCCGCCCTGAACATCTGCACGCTGTCGGCCCGCGCCGAAGCCGCTGCCACCCCGCAAACCTACACCTACGGCACCCACCTGGATATCCAGAAAGTGATCTCGCTGAAACAGGACAACTCGGTGTCCTGCGGCATCGTCGAGGCACGCATGACCTACCTCGATTCGGCCGGTCAGACCCGCGTACTCGATTACAGCAAATTCGCCGACGGCTGCAACAACGACAACTAATCCATCACTCTTTTTAGAAGGAAACAGCCATGAACAACGTATCGCGCTTTTTGACCGCCATTGCCTTCTCCCTGGCCGGCGTCGCCGCCCATGCCAACGCCGCGGTTGAACAGCATAGCTGCCACAGCGGCACCTGCTTCCAACTGACGCCGGTGGCCAAGCAGGGCAGCGATGGCTTGATTGCTGCGGACGGTTCCAGCCGCACGCCGCAGGGCCAGATGGTTGCCGCAGACGGCTCCAGCCGCACACCGCAGGGCCAGATGTTTGCCGAGAACGGCGCCAGCCGCACGCCGCAGAGCCATTGGCTGGAAAGCCAGAACGGCTGAATGGCTCGTCACATTCATTGATCAAGGGTGACTCACTATGTACCTCATCGCATTCCTCGGCGGTCTGCTGACCGTGCTCAGCCCCTGCATCCTGCCGGTGGTGCCGTTTCTGTTTGCCGGCGCCCAACGCAGTCGCGCTTCGATACTGTTGACTCTCGGCGGCATGGCCCTGACCTTCGCGCTGATCTCAAGCCTTGCCGTGGTCAGCAGCGAGTGGGTGATCCAGGCCAGCAACAGCGGACGTTACGCCGCGCTGATCGTGATGAGCGTGTTCGCCCTGTCGCTGATCTCGGCGCGCATCGGCGACTGGCTGACACGACCGTTCGTGATGCTCGGCAACCGTTTCGACCCGGACACCCGGAAAAAGGCCGGGCCGATGGGGTCGATCATGCTCGGCGTGGCCACGGGGTTGTTGTGGGCACCCTGTGCCGGGCCGATTCTCGGGGTGATTCTCACCGGTGCCATGCTGCAAGGCGCCAACGCGCAGACCAGCCTGTTGCTGCTGGCCTACGGCGCTGGCAGTGCATTGTCGCTGGGCACGTTGATTTTCACCGGGCGCGGTTTGGTCAATCGCCTGAAACCGTCGATTCCGTTTACTGGCTGGTTGCGCCGAGGTGCCGGGATTGCGGTACTGGCGACGGCAGCGGTGATTGCTACCGGCTTCGACAAAACCTTACTGGCGAACACCTCCTCTGAGCGTGTGGCGATTGTCGAAAAAAGCGTTCTGGAAAACGTGCCGAAAGTGGTCGATTACTTCGTCAGCAAAGTCCGCGCGGACTCGCCGATGGAGGAGGGCAAAGGCGCGATGCCGTCACTGGCTGGTGCGGTGCAATGGCTGAACTCGCCCGAGCTGAGCGCTGAATCCCTGCGCGGCAAAGTGGTGCTGGTGGACTTCTGGACCTACGACTGCATCAACTGCCAGCACACCCTGCCGTACGTCAAAGACTGGGCGAAGAAATACGAGAAGGACGGTCTCGTGGTGATCGGCGTCCACACCCCGGAATACGGTTACGAACGGATCATCGACAACGTCAAGGATCAGGTGAAAAAACTCGGCATCACCTACCCGGTGGCCATCGACAACAACTACGTGATCTGGCGCAACTTTGACAATCAGTACTGGCCGGCGCATTACCTGATCGACGCCAAAGGGCAGGTGCGTTACAGCCACTTCGGCGAAGGTCGCTACGAAGCGCAGGAGCAGATGATCCAGCAGTTGCTGGAGGAGGCGAAGGCGCCGGCGGCCTGATCAGCAACACCAATGGCTCAGAGGTCGCGGACCATGAGCCATTGTTCGTTGTCCCAGGCGCGAAAACGCTCCAGGACTTGCCAGCCGCGCTTGGCGTAGTAGTCCTGCTTGTTCTGTGTGTGCAGATACAGGCGTGCAAAGCCGCAGCCTTTCGCCTCCTGACAAATCCCTTCAATCAAACGTTCCGCCAGCCCTTGCCCGCGTGCTTCAGGGCTGACGAACACGCAGGCCAGCCAAGGCCCGAGATCCGGGCGCAGAGCGAGGTCATCGCGTGCCAGCGCCGCGCCGCCGACCAGACGTTCACCGTCCATGGCGATCAGGCAGGACCAGTCACCATTGCCTTGGCCCAGGGCAAATTCACGCTGCCATTCGGCCAGTGGTTGGTCGACGTATTCGTAGGGAAATTGTTGGTGAATCCATTGGGCATAGTGGTCGCTGTGGTGCATGTGATGCGCGAGCCAATCAATTTTCAGTGACATCTGACGAATCCGTTCCAGAAGCGAGCGAGCATCAGAAACCAATCCCCCAACCTTGGCAATCCTCAAGGTGTTCCAGACGCTTTACAGATTTCCACCGCTCATCGGCAAACCCCTGGTTTTACAGGGTTGCCAGACGATTGGCAGGGACGCCGCGTGGTCTCGGCGCGATAGTGCGTGAGCAGGGTCACTGCCGGCCTTGCCCTATAACAAGAGCGCGAGGTTGCCATGCCTAAATTCGTGATTGAACGCGAGATTCCAGGGGCCGGGAAGCTGTCGGAAGCAGAACTCAAAGCCGTGTCGCACAAGTCCTGTGACGTATTGCGTGAACTCGGTCCGCAAGTGCAGTGGCTGCATAGTTACGTCACCGCTGACAAGATCTATTGCGTGTACATCGCGCCTGACGAAGAGCAGGTGCGCGAACACGCCAGGCTCGGTGGATTCCCTGCCAACAGTGTGGCGCGTGTGATGACGGTCATTGACCCGACTACGGCCGAATAATCACTGATCCAATTTGTAGCGGAGCGCACTGTCATGAGTACCCCGATTGATCTGACTGCCTTGAAGGAACGCCAGAAAGTCGCGTGGGCCAGTGGCGACTACGCCGTGATCGGCACGACGTTGCAAATCGTCGGTGAAAACCTCGCCGAAGCCTGCGACCTGCGTTGCGACGAAGAGGTACTGGATGTCGCTGCCGGCAACGGTAATGCGACGCTGGCGGCGGCACGGCGCGGTTGTCTGGTCACCTCGACCGATTACGTCGCGGCATTGCTGGAGCGCGGGCAGGATCGGGCCCGGGCGGAGCATTTGGACGTGACGTTTCAAGTTGCCGATGCCGAGGCACTGCCGTTCGCTGATGAGAGTTACGACGCGGTGCTGTCGACCTTTGGCGTGATGTTCGCCCCGGATCAGGACAAGGCCGCTGCTGAACTCGGCCGGGTTTGTCGCCGTGGCGGTCGCATTGGTCTGGCCAACTGGACGCCGGAAGGTTTTGTTGGCCTGATGTTCAAGACCCTTGGCCGGCATCTGCCACCGCCTGCCGGTGCCCAGCCGCCCTCCAATTGGGGCTCCGATGCCTGGCTGCACAAGCATTTCGATGACCGTGATTTTCTGCTGCGCGTGACGCGGCGCGAGTTCAACTTTCGCTATCGCTCGGCCGCGCATTTCATCGATATTTTCCGCCATTGGTACGGGCCGGTGCACAAGGCCTTTGCGGCATTACCGCCGGAGAGCGGGCAGGCGCTTGAGAGTGATCTGGCGGATTTGCTCAATCGGTTGAATCGGGCGGGGGAAGGTTCGCTGGTGGTGCCGAGTGAGTATCTGGAGGTGGTGATCACTAAACGCTGAATGAAGATCCCTGTAGGAGTGAGCCTGCTCGCGATAGCGGTCTGTCAGCTGAATATTTTTCGACTGATACACCGCTATCGCGAGCAGGCTCACTCCTACATTGGATGTGTGTTTGGCTCTGGGGTCTATTTCACCTGCGGCCGATCAAACCACTCCAGCGCCGTACGCCAGATGCAGATCCCCAGAAAGTATGCCGACATCAGTAACCACAAGCCCATCACCAACGGGTTGATCACCGGGTGGTTGAGCACCAGCGACAGGCTGCACAGCAGCCAGATTGCCGTCACCGCAATGTTGATCGGCATGAACCTGCGCACACGGAACGGATGCAAAAACTTCATCCGCGTCACGGTCAACAGCGCCAGACCAATCACCGTCAGAAAAGTGATCCACGGCCCCGGCCCGATGATGTACAGGCACAGCGCGACCACATTCCATGCAGCCGGAAACCCGACAAAGTAGTTGTCCTTGCTCTTCATGTTGACGTTGCAGAAGCAGAACAGCGACGACACCAGAATCAGCGACACGGTCAGCAGCAGGGTGTAGTCCGGCAGCGGAATGTAGCGATAGATGAACAATGCCGGAATGAATACATATGTCAGGTAATCGATCACCAGATCAAGGATCGAACCATCGAAGCTCGGTAGCACTGATTGCACGTTGACCTTGCGCGCCAGTGCGCCGTCGAGGCCGTCGACAATCAGCGCCACGCCCAGCCACATCAGACAATGGGTCGGCTGGTTTTCCAATAAGGCGAGGGTGGCCAGAAAGGCAGTGACCACGCCAGTCGCAGTAAAACCATGGGCGCCCCATGCTTTGAGCCTGGCGATGTGTACGGTCGATATCACGGGGGCGTTCTCCAGAAAGTGAAGCAAGCCGGGTATCACCCTTGAGTAGCAGGGCGCCGGCAAACCGGGTCGGGGTTGCAGCTATCGACCGGTCTGGCCGGGATAAGGTTCACCACTGATCAATCTTAGCTGGCCGGCGAAAAAATACGCGGGCGAAATCCGCCAGGCGCTTGAGTGTCAGCCAAACGGTGCTGGCGCTATGGCTTGAGGGGGCTATCGTTGCCAGACGCAGTCACTGTCAATGCTTGAGGATGACGTCATGAACACCAGCGATTTGCTTGAACAACTGCTGCGAGGCCAGGCCTCGGCAGGTCAACAATCTTCAGCGTCTGCCGGCGCTGGTTTGGGTGGTTTAGGCGGGTTGCTGGGTGGCCTGCTCGGCGGCGCGGATTCCACCGGCACACGTGGTGGCTCTGCAGCCGGGGGGCTGGGCGGATTAGGTGGTTTGCTCGGTGGTTTGCTCGGCGGCGGTGCCGGTGGCGGTCTGGGCGGCGCATTGGGTGGGGCACTGGGTGGCGGTGGCAGCACGCAAAGCCGCTCCGGCGGGAGCAATTATGCGGCGCTGGCGTCGTTGGGCATGATGGCGTTCCAGGCGTATCAGGCCTGGCAACGCAGCCAGGCCAGTTCGGCACCGCAACAGATCCCGCAGACGGCGAATCTCCTTGCCGGTCCGGAAGTCGAGGAACACAGCCATGCTGTGTTGCGCGCGTTGATTGCGGCGGCCAAGGCTGACGGTGAGATCGACGCCCGGGAACAACAGATGATCAGTGGGGAAATCAGCAAACACACCGACGACCCACTATTGCAGCAATGGTTTGAGGACGAAGTCTCGAAACCGCTGGACGCCAACGAAGTCGCGCAGGCGGCCAAAGGCGATCCGGCCATGGCCGCTGAGATGTATCTGGTCAGCGTGATCCTCGTGGATGACCAGCGGGACGCGGAGCGCAGTTATCTGGACGAGCTGGCAGCAGCCTTGCAGATCGACCCGGATTTGCAGGTGCATCTGGAACAGCAGGCCAAAGGTCAGGCCTGAAAGCAACATCAAAAGATCGCAGCCTTCGGCAGCTCCTACAGGGTGTACATCATTCCATGTAGGAGCTGCCGAAGGCTGCGATCCTTTGATCTTCAAAGCCAGATTGCATCCCACAATGGGTAGTCCCCCACACGCCGAACCAATCCGGCGCGCAACGGGTTCATGATGATGTATCGGGCCGCCGCTTTAAGGTCTTCGTCGCGACGCAACGCCCGGTCGTAGTAACCGCGTTGCCATAACCGTCCCTGACTGCTGCGCTTGAGATTGATCGAACGACAACTGCGCGATTTCACGCGGCACATGAGCGCTGCCAATGAACCTTGTTTCAATTCAATCAGCCAATGCAGATGATCCGGCATCACCACCCACGCCAGCGACTGAACCATTCCCTCGTCATTGGCTGCACGCATTTGCTCAATCAGCAGTCTTCCCAAACGCCAATCCGAAAATACTGAATGACGTTCGTAAACGACGGCGGTGAGCAGATAAATACGTCCAGCCTCGCTATAACGTCCCTTGCGTAATCCACACGCCTTTGCAGCAACAGGCATTCCTTTGCCCTCCCAAAAACATCGTCCCTGAACGTTAGCCATCTCTCGCCCTTACGCGAACTCAATCCGTTGCACGATGTAACCCTGTAGGAGCCTTCGGCAGCTCCTACACGGTGTTTCAGTGCTTTTGACGGCCGTCCGTCCGGGCAATTTTCACGTCGATTGAATTTTTCACAGGCGCCGCCTCTCTGCTGCTGTAGAGGCGTGTGGAACAGCGTCCTGCCAACCGACCGAGAATTTTGCCATGACTGTCCTGACACACCTGCAAGCTGCGCCTGGCCAACCGCATGCGATGAACGCCGCCGGGAACATCCGGCAAGTCTATGAAACGCTGTTGCGCGATGACGATTGCCAGGACCTTGCGCGGGCTTTTTTGCAGGAGCAACTGCAACTCGCCGCGCAACTCACCGATTCCCTGCCCGAAGATCCGACGACGTGGCACGCTTGGGTGGCCGAGCATTGCGCCGATGTGGCCCGGCAATACGCCGACTACCTGCAACAACGCAAGGCCGGCGGGCCTCGGCAATTCTTCCGTGGCAAGGCGCAGGCGCTGTATTTTCTGCAAGCGGTGGCATCGACCAAACTGGTCGACGGTGCCTGGCTTTATGGTCTATTGCCGCGCTGGCAGGACCCGCGTTTCCAGGGCCTGCTGCGCACCTTTCTGGAAGAGCTGGGCGAAGGCAATCCGGCGCAAAACCACGTGGTGATCTACCGCAAACTGCTCGCCGAACACGATTTGCAGGATGGCAGTGCCATCGACGATGAACGCTACCTGCAAGGCGCGATACAACTGGCACTCGGCATCTGCGGTACTGATTATTTGCCCGAAGTGATCGGCTACAACCTCGGCTATGAACAACTGCCGTTGCACCTGTTGATCAGCAGTTACGAACTCAGTGAGTTAGGCATCGATCCCTACTACTTCACCTTGCATGTGACGATCGACAACGCCAGCACCGGCCATGCGCAAAAAGCTGTACAGGCGGCGCTTGATTTAATGCCCCTCGAGGCTGATCGCACGGAGTTCTTGCGCCGGGTCTCGTTGGGTTATCGGCTCAACGACCTCGGGCAGGGCAGTCGCGCGATCATTGAAGGTTTCGACCTTGAGCACGAGTTACTGGCGATGCTCGAGCGCAAGTGTCCCTTCGCCCAGCACATGCACTCCGATTACTGCCGCTTCGAAGGGCAGACCGTCAATCAGTGGCTGGCCGCACCGGAGCAATTGCCCGGGTTCCTCCAGGCATTGCAGAACAAGGGCTGGATCAAACGCCATGAAGACCCGCAGGCCAGTCGCTTTTGGCAACTGATCGCGGGTGATGGTGCGGCGATGTTTGGCGTGTTCAATGCCTACGAAAAACAACTGGTGCACGACTGGATCGCCGGCGACTGGACGTCGTCAGACCAAGCGAAACCTGTTCGACGGCACAGTCAAACCGCAGCGCCCATCGAAGGGCTTGAACAGGATCCCGACATCCAGGCGCTCAACGCGGCGCTGCAAGGTCAGGATGCCTTGTCGCAGATGGCAGTTCTGATCCCCTGGCTCGCCCCAGTCCGGCATGCACATCCAGCCGGGCTGCTCGCCACCCGCCGCTTTATCGAACTCAAATCCCGCTTGCCTTAAGGACCTTGCCGATGAATCAGGAAGAACAACTCTGCCCCAACGACCTCGTGCTGCTGCACCTTGGCCGGCGCTTGTTGGCAGACGGATATCGGTTCACCACTCCGACGCCGTTGACCCATCAACGGGTCAACCAGCGTGACGAGGGCCAGATGGCCGACTCTTTGCGCGACGTGTTCGGTTGGTCGCGTCCGTTCGCGCCGGGGTTGTTGTCGGCCGATGAACAGCGGCAACTGCAAGACGCGCAGGTCATTGATAGTTACGAAGGCCAGCTGAAGAGTCGGGTGCGCTGGTCGAGCCTGGATGATTTGCTGTTCGTGCATTCGGCATTCCCCACCGAAGCGGCGGATGCGGTGTTTTTCGGCCCCGACACCTACCGTTTCGCGCAACTGATCCACGCCCACCTGCAGCAGAACTTTGCGCCAATCCATCGCGCAGTGGACATCGGTTGTGGCGCTGGCGTCGGTGCGATTTTGATCGGCCGCGCCCGCCGCGAGGCGCAGGTGCTGGCGCTGGATATCAACCCTGCGGCGCTGCGTCTGACCGCGATCAATGCGGCACTGGCGGAAGTCGCCAACGTCGAAGTGCGCGCCAGTGATCTGTTGCAGGGCGTCGACGGCGAGTTCGACCTGATTGTCGCCAACCCGCCATACATGGCCGACCCGGCGGAACGCGCTTATCGCCATGGTGGCGGAACGCTGGGGGCAGGGCTGTCGTTGCGCATCGTCGAACAGGCACTGAATCGACTGGCTCCCGGCGGCTCGTTGCTGCTCTACACCGGTGTGGCGATGGTCGATGGTCGCGACCCGTTTCTCGACACCGTGCTGCCACGACTGGACGAGCAGCGCTTTGGCTGGACGTACCGTGAACTCGATCCGGATGTCTTTGGCGAAGAACTGCTCAACCCCGGTTATCAACGGGTCGACCGCATCGCAGTGGTGGCGCTGACCGTGACCCGACTGGGCTGAAACAAGGCAGGTGCACGATGAACAGGAACCTCGACGACTACAACCGCATGCGCGATTTTTCGGCGACGTCGGAACCGGCCGCCGTCAAGCGCTCAGGGCGTAAAACCGGCGCCGATCACGCGTTGCAGTTCTGCATCCAGAAGCACGATGCCTCGCACCTGCATTACGACTTTCGCCTGGAGCTCGATGGCGCACTGAAGAGTTGGGCGGTGCCGAAAGGGCCGTCGCTCGATCCCAAGGTCAAGCGTCTGGCGGTGCATGTCGAGGATCATCCGCTGGATTACGCAACATTCGAGGGCAACATTCCGGAAGGGCATTACGGCGCCGGTGATGTGATCGTCTGGGATCGTGGTGTGTGGATCCCGTTGGAGGATGCGCACAAGGCCTACGAAAAGGGCAAGCTCAAGTTCGAACTGCAAGGCGAGAAGCTTGCCGGCATCTGGAATCTGGTGCGCACGCACATGCCGGGCAAGAAGGAACAATGGTTTTTGATCAAGCATCAGGACGCTGCTGCGCGGCCGCAGGATGACTACGACGTGCTGGTGGCCGAGCCGGACAGTGTGTTGAGCGAACGCACGCTCGTGAGCAAGCCCAAGCTGGCCGCCGAGCACAGCAAACCGCTGAAAAAGCCCGCGGCGAAGACGCGCAAAACCGCTACCGGCAAGCTGACGGGGGCGCACAAGGCCAAACTGCCGACGCAACTCAAGCCGGAACTGGCGACACTGGTCGACAGTGCGCCCGAAGGGCAGTGGAGTTACGAGATCAAATTCGACGGTTACCGGATCATGGCGCGCATCGATCATGATCAGGTGCAACTGTTCACTCGCAACGGTCATGACTGGACGCACAAGTTGCCGCAACAGGCCGCCGCCCTGGCCGCGCTGGGATTGGAGTCAGCATGGCTCGACGGTGAAATGGTGGTCGCCAATGAGCACGGCGTGCCGGACTTTCAGGCCCTGCAAAATGCTTTTGAAGCTGGAAGCAGCGGCAATATTCTCTACTACCTGTTTGACCTGCCGTATCTCAACGGTGTCGACCTGCGTGAAGTGCCGGTCGAAGAGCGCCGCGCCGCGTTGGCCACGGTGCTCGGCAATCATGAACACCCCTTGTTGCGCTTCTCCGAAGCCTTCGACGAAACCCCCGATGCACTGCTTAACAGTGCCTGCCAGATGCAGATGGAAGGCCTGATTGGCAAACGCCTTGGCTCGCCGTATGTGTCGCGGCGCAGTGGCGACTGGATCAAGCTCAAGTGCAAGCACCGTCAGGAGTTCGTGATCGTTGGGTACACCGATCCGAAAGGCGCGCGCAGTGCTTTCGGCGCCTTGCTGCTGGGGCTGCATGATCGCGACAGTGGCGAGTTGCGCTACGCCGGCAAGGTCGGCACGGGCTTCAACGAGTCGACGTTGAAAAGCATTCTGGAGCAGCTCAAACCGTTGCAGGCGAAGAAGGCAGCGGTGGTCAACCCACCCAGCGGCTTCGAGGCCAAAGGCGTGCACTGGCTCAAGCCGAAACTGCTGGCGGAAGTCGCGTTTGCTGAAATGACCAAGGACGGTTCGGTGCGCCACGCCGTGTTCCATGGCTTGCGCAATGACAAACCGGCCAAAGCCATCACTGAGGAGCGAGCGAAACCGGTGAAGACTGCAGAGAAGAAAACCGCCAGCAAGAAAACGCCGAAAAAAGCCCCGGCGAGCAATGCCGACACCGCGCCGTCACAGCTCGGGCTAGCCAACGGCAAGGTGCGCATCACGCACCCGGACCGGGTGATCGATGCGGTCAGCGGCACGACCAAGATGCAACTGGCCGAGTATTACGCCAGCGTCGCCGAATGGATTCTGCCGCAACTCAAGGGTCGCCCGGTGGCCCTGGTGCGCGCGCCGGACGGCATTGCCGGCGAACTGTTCTTCCAGAAAAACGCCGAACGCCTGGCGATCCCCGGCATCACCACGCTGGACAAGGACGTCACCGGACAACCGGTGATGCTGATCAACAACGCCGAAGCGCTGATCGGCGCGGTGCAGATGAGCACCGTCGAACTGCACACCTGGAACGCGACCACGGTCGATCTGGACAAGCCCGATCGCTTCGTCCTCGACCTCGACCCGGATCCGGCGCTGCCGTGGAAAAGCATGGTCGAAGCGACGGCGCTGACATTGACCGTGCTCGATGAACTGGGCCTCAAGGCGTTTCTCAAAACCAGCGGCGGCAAGGGTATTCATCTGGTGGTGCCGCTGACCCGCAAACTTGGCTGGGACGAGGTCAAGGATTTCAGCCACGCCATCGTCAGTCATATTGCCAAACTGTTGCCGGACCGCTTTTCTGCGGTGTCGGGGCCGAAAAATCGCGTCGGGCGGATCTTTATCGATTACCTGCGCAACGGTCTGGGCGCCACCACCATCTGCGCTTACGCCGCACGTACCCGCGAAGGTTTGCCGGTGTCGGTGCCGCTGTTTCGCGAAGAGGTCGCCGAGATCAAGGGCGGCAATCAGTGGAACGTGCATAACGTTCACGAGCGGCTGGCCGAAGTCGGTGACGCGCCGTGGGCTGACATGAAGAAAACCCGCCAAAGCATCACCGCCGAGATGCGCAAACGCCTTGGGCTGAAAAAGTGATCAGGTGTCGCGCAGCAAGTCGTGGGCGTTGAGCAATTCGAAGGCGATTTCCGGGTGGTTTTCCAGGCCGCGACGGATGGCCGCCGGAATTGCTGCGCGAGTCTTGCGGCACAGGCCCGGTAACTCGCCGATCTGAATGGCGATGCCACGCATGGTGCGCACTTCGTTGAAACCGGGGGCGACATCGACACGAATGCCCAGTTGCTCGAACATCCGCTGTTGCAGATGTTTGAGGTCATTCAGGTCTTTGAGCATTTCGAGGCGCGCGAGCAGGCGTTTTTCTTCCTCTCGGGTCAGGCGCAGGATGCGCAAATCCGCGCCGGGCGTCTCCAGCAACGGATCGCGCCCGCAAATGCAGGCGCCGGGCGGGCAGGGGGAGCGCAAGGGCACAGAAGTCGTCATGGCCTCCATCATAGAGGCCGTCGGACAGTTTTGCCTATGCGCCTTCAGCGGCCATCCATCGCCTGCTTTTTCCGTGACGGCTACTGATTCAGGCCTTCGTAATGCACCAGAATCGCGTTGGCCAGATCTTCATCGCTGGCGTTGAGGCCAGGATTGTCCTGGCGAGCCTGCTGCAGTACCGATTCAAGATAAACCCCACGAATGGCCCCGCCACTGGCGACAAATGCAGACAAGTCGTCACGGGCCGGAATCACCATTTTGTGATCCTTGAAGGTCGAGTACAGCGACGCGGAGACACCGGCCGAGGTGGCGACATCGCCCGCATCAACACGGGCCAACGCCGAACCGACAGGCAGGCATAAGAGTAAGGAAGAAATGAGCACTAACTTGCGCATGACGGTGTTCCTCCACAAGCGCGAAGCAAAAAGGGAAGGATTACATAATGTGAGAGGGGCGCACGCGGCGGGAGTTCCGTGGCGCAGCAAAGTCTGCGTTATTGCAAAATAGACGCGGGCAACGCCATGGTGGGTTGCCCGACTTTCAAGCTGCGGTGAGTCAGATCACCCCGCAGGCCATGCGATCGCCGCCACCGCCCAGCGGTTTCGGCATGTCGGCGTGGTTGTCGCCCCCGGCGTGGATCATCAGCGCGTGGCCCTTGATCTCGGAGATGTTTTTCAGGCGCGGCGCCAATACCGGGTAGTTGGCGATGCCGTCAGCGCTCACGTAAACCGCTGGCAGATCACCCAAATGACCGTCAGCGTAAGGGCCGAGATGCTTGCCGGTTTTTTGCGGATCGAAGTGTCCGCCCGCGGCCAGTGCGGCGCCTTTCACGCCGTCCTTCATGCCGGCCTCGCAACTGCCGTTTTCATGCACGTGGAAACCGTGAACGCCGGCCGGCAAGGATTTCAGATCGGGCGTGAACAACAGGCCATACGCCGTCTCACTGATAGTGACCGAGCCGATCGCTTGCGGCGCGCCGTCGGCGCTGACCAGATTGATGGTGACTTTTTCCGTCGCCGCTTGTGCGGTACTGATGGCGAAGGTGCCGAGCAAACCCAACCACAATGCGCGTTTCATAGCGTTTCCTTTTGCTGCATGAGAATTCAGAACGACGGACTCAATAGCCTGCCGGCATTAACCGGTGATGAAGGCGTTGGCCGTGCGCGTTGAAAAGTGAGACTTGCCGCGCAATCCGAAAGTTTTGCTGCCTTTGGCCAGCATGCCGACACCTGCCGACACGCTCTGGCGCGGCAGACCTGCGCAAATAGGCTTAACTGAAGGCTGACAAGCGCTTAGGGGCGTAACGAGAGAGGAAAATCCGGTGTCGATCAAACTGCGTTTAGTGTTGCTGATTGTGACAAGTCTGCTGACGGCGTTGATCGTGAGTCTGGTCAGTTACGTCGGCAACCAGCGGATGGCCTCGGCGGTGAGCGATAACGCGGTCAGCATGAGCGCGCTGCGCAACCACATGGAAGCCGACATGATGCACGACACCCTGCGCGCCGATGTCTACTCGGCGATGCTGGTGGGGTTGGGCAAGAGCACCAGCACGGCAAGCGAGGTGCGCGATTCGATCAACGAGCATGCCGGGCATTTTCGTGAGGTTCTCGAGGAGAATCTCAAGCTGCCGATCAACCCGACATTGCGCACGGCGCTGGAGCAGATCAAACCGAGCCTCGATACCTACATCAACGCGGGCGAACGGATTGTCGGGTTGGCGCTGGACAATCCTGATGCCGCTCAACAGGAACTGGGTACCTTCAACACGGCGTTTGGCCAGTTGGAAGAGCAAATGGCCGCGTTGAGCGAGTTGATCGAATCCAATACGCGGCAGACTAGCGCAGCTACCGAATCAGCCATTCGCAGCGCCAATGTCGCGCTCGGCGTGGTGTTGCTCGCCAGTCTTGTGCTGCTGTTGATTCAGGGGCGCTGGGTGATTCTGAGCATCATGGGGCCGTTGAAGACCGCCAGTCGCATCGCCGAGAGCATCGCCCACGGCAACCTCAGCGAGCCGATCGCCGAGCCGTCCGGCAAGGACGAAGCCAGTGTCTTGATCCGCACGCTGGCAACCATGCAGCGCGATTTGCGCAACATGATCGATGTGGTGCGGCGCAATGCTCATGGCGTCAGTGGCATGAGCGAACAACTCAGCCAGGGCTGCCATCAGGTCGCCGACAGCAGCCAGCAACAAAGCGTCGCCGCCGGCACCATGGCCGCAGCGGCCAGCCAGATGACCGCGAGCATCGAAGAAATCACCCGTCACGCCGAACGGGCGCTGAGCATGGCCAGTCAGGCCGAAACCCTTGCGAAGGAGGGTGGCGGGGTCATTCATCAAGTGGTCAGCGACATGGACGATATCGCCCGATCAGCGCAGCAGTCGGCCCAGGTGATTCGTACGCTGGATCAGGAATCCGAAGCCATCTTCAACATCATTCAGGTGATCAAGAGCATCGCCGACCAGACCAACCTCCTGGCGCTCAATGCCGCCATTGAAGCGGCCCGCGCCGGCGAGCAGGGCCGGGGCTTTGCGGTGGTCGCGGACGAGGTGCGCAGTCTGGCGGCACGCACCAGCGCCTCGACCCAGGAAATCGCCGCGATGGTTGCACGCATTCAACACAGCACCCGCGAGGCGGTCAGCAGCATGGAGGCGGGGGTCGCGCAGGTCGACAAGGGCATGGCGGTGACGGCGGATGTCGAGCGGGCGATACGTGAAATTCTCGATGCTACGCTGAGCACAACGCAACTGGTCAACGACATCACCCGCACGATTGGCGAGCAGAGCCAGGCCAGCAACGAGATCGCCCATCAGGTGGAAATGATTGCCGGAATGTCCGAAGGCAATAGCCGGGTGATCGGGCAAACGGCGAATACCACCGATGAGTTGTCGAGCCTGGCGGGGCAGTTGGCGCAGTCGGTGGATCGGTTTCGGTTGTGATAGCGATTGGAACAATTGCACTTGTGGTGTCTGAATTGGCCTCATCGCTGGCAAGCCAGCTCCCACAATGGGCGGTGGTGTAAACACAATTGCATTTACAACATCGAACCCTGTGGGAGCGGGCTTGCCCGCGATTAGGCCAGCCCGGTCAATATTCATTCAGGCTAGATAGCTCCCCTCAAAACTTGAACGCCTGCCGCCCCACCAGCAACCACTTGCCATGCTGCTTCTGCCAGATCTGAAAATTCTCGATCTCCGTCGGCACCACCTCGGTCCCCTTCAACGCCTGAGCAGAAAAGTGGTGGCGCACCAGCGCGGTATCGCCGGACAGGGTAATGGTCTGATTCTGCATTTCCAGGGTCTTGAACGCGCTCTTGCCGGTTTCGATGTCGGCGATGAACTCTTTCTTGTCCTGAATCTTGCCGCTGGAATGACCGTAGGTCAGGTTGGGCGCGGTGAGGGCGTTCAGTTCGGCGATGTCCTTGTGCAGCATCGCTTGGGTCAGATGGTCCACCGCTTGGGCGACGTCTTTTTCTGCCGGGGCAGGGGCGGCCATGGCGTAACCGTTGAAGGCACAGAGAAAACCGATCAGCAGTCGGGTCTTGGTCATGAACGTATTTCCTTGTTGTTATGGAGGGATGACTGATTCGTCAGTCATCGTACAACCTAGCAGATTATTTTCAGATAAGGCACTGCTTCAACGCGATGATCGTCGGGGTCATGTTCAGCCTTCGTCGGCCGATAGTGTCCTGAGCGGAAAAAGACTCTCAAGTCGGGAACAGACGCGCGGGTTTGCCCTGACGTGATATTCTTCGCGCCAACTTGGTTTGACCTTATTCAGTTTGCTTGCCTTTGGGCGGGCCGACGGAATCCCTGTCGCTCAAGTAGCTGAGCCAATAATGATAAGAAGTCAGTTCAGAAGGGACATTAACTGAGGTCGATGCAGCATGTCGGCCTTGTGTGCCCACCCGTCAAAATTGAAGTGTGCCGGAATCTGCGACGCTAGCCTGAGCGTCATCAAAGCGGATCGCATACTGATAACAGCGGCGGGCGGAAGGCGTTTTATCATAGGTGCAACAGATGTTTAAAAAAGTGAACACAGCCCTGCTGGGTCTGGCTTTGGCGATGGGGATGACATCCGCCAATGCTGACGAAGCAAAGAAAGTCGACGTCCTGCTGATCGGCGGCGGCATCATGAGCACCACCCTCGGTGTGTGGATCAATGAGCTGGAGCCAAGCTGGTCGA